>Ga0105046_10018141_pt1 | contig 10726 bp, 10 predicted proteins | sample MAT03_FD_78385 | JGI IMG/M metagenome (GOLD analysis project Ga0105046, IMG submission 78385) | Freshwater microbial communities from Lake Fryxell liftoff mats and glacier meltwater in Antarctica - MAT-03 (megahit assembly) | ecosystem: Environmental > Aquatic > Freshwater > Ice > Liftoff...
ACGAGGTTTGCGCGCGCCGTGTCCGGGACCGTCCGGGCTGCAACCCAGGCATTCCCAACAATCGAGTCGTAACCGGGGTTCTTCCTGTCACGCTGTCGGTCGTAGAGCCCGGGCCAGCCACCACCGATGATGTAGGTGCCCTGCCGCGACTGCTTGAGCGTCAGGCCGAGGCCAACGTGCTGCAGCAGGTGATCGCGCATGATGTCGGGGCGGCCATCGGTAACGCTCACTTGCGCTACGGAACCGGTGACCGGCAGGCTTAGCCCCACCATGCGGCCAAGCGGCGCGGTCCACGCTCCAGCGGCGGAGATGACCTGTCCGGCGCGGAAGCGCCCTCGGCCCGTCTCGATGACGAAGCCATTGGGTTCCTTGCTGATAGCGGCGACCGGGGCATCGGTGAAGAAGCGGGCGCCATGACTCTTGGCCGCGCTTACGTGGGCCGGTGTGACGAGCAGCGGGTTGGCATAGCCCTCTCCCACAAGGAAGCTGCCGCCGATAACGTGCTCGCCAAGGTAGGGGGCGCGCTGCAGGATGCCGGCGCGATCGTGCACCTCACTCATCACACCCAGAGCGTTCTCGGCGACGACCTTCTTTTCGATGAGTTTCATATCTTCGGCGTTCTCGGCGACCCAAAGACCGCCTCCGAGGTGGATGCCACAATCGGCGCCGAGCCGTTCCTCCATCGTCGCCCAGCTCTTCTGGCCTTCCCGCATGAGCTCGATTGTGGGCCGAATGCGATCGATCCAGTCGTCGGGGAAATGCGGGTGGATGTAGACCTGAAGGTGCAGGCTGCCGGCGTTGGCGCCGGAGGCCTCGCGATTAATGCCATTGCGGTCGATGACCGCGACATCGCACCCCCCCTTGGCAAGGTAGTAGGCGGTCGAGCAGCCAACGAGACCTGCACCGATGATTGCGACGTCGGCGCTGCCAAGGATGTCGCTCATGATGCCGCCCCGAACCCCAACTGCGATTCGACGCGCATGCCTTCGCGCGCGAAGATCATGCAGGCGCGTCGGCTTGGCTCGCCGTCGATGACAACGAGGCAGTCGAAGCAGACGCCCATGCCGCAGAAAATTCCGCGCCCCGTACCGGTAATCGGCGTTGTGCGCAGGACGCGGCGGCCCGCCGCTAGCAGGGCGGCTGCGACTGTCTCGCCTTCATAGGCCGCGATGGTCTCGCCGTCGAAGAGAAAGCGGATCGGCTTGCCGCGCTCGACTCCGGCCTTGATCGTAACGCGCAGGGCTTCATTGGGTGGGATGGGCATCGGTGGGTTCCGCTTTCGCCGCCGCTGAAAGCCGGCCTGCGCCAAGGTAGAGATCGATGATGGCAGGGTCATGCAGTAGTTCTTGCCCGGTGCCCTCGAAGCGGTTGCGCCCCATTTCGAGCACGTAGGCATAGTCGGAGAAAGCGAGCGATTGCCTTGCCTTCTGCTCGACGATCAAAACCGCGAGCCCACGGCGGCTGAACTCGCGGATCTTTGAGAAGATCGCGTCGACGAAGTCCGGCTGGACGCCTGCTGATGGCTCATCGAGCACCAGCAGCACCGGGTCGGTGATCAGCGCGCGCGCCATCGCCAGCATCTGCCGCTGCCCGCCAGATAGAGTGCCCGCGCGCGAACTCAACCGCTCGCTTACAACCGGGAAGAGCTCCAGCACAGCAGCGAGGCGGCGCTGGAACTCTCCCGGACCTCCGACAAGCGGGAGGCCACCCATCTGGAGGTTTTCAAGCACCGACATGTCAGCAAAGACATTCGCCGTCTGAGGTACGTAAGAGAGGCCAAGGGCGGGAAGCTCGTAGGGTCTATGCCGCGTGATGTCGACGATTTGCCCTTGGCGGTCGCGGACGACGGTACTACCGCCAATGTGGCGCACGAGGCCCACGACAGTCTTGAGTAAGGTTGACTTGCCGGAGCCGTTTGGCCCCATAATCGTAACTATGCTTGCGCGGCGCACCTTGATGCCCACGCCATGCAGAATTCGCGCGTCACCATAGCCAGCCTCGACTCCCACGGACTGCAAGGCGATGTCATCCGCGATCATGCTGTTTCTCCAGGCGCGGCGCGACCGAGATAGGCGTCGATCACCCGCTCGTTTGCCCGGATCGCTTCTGGCGCGCCATCGGCGATCAGCTGTCCTTCGTCGAGCACCAGCACCCGGTCCGAAACACGCATCACGACTTCCATGTCGTGTTCGACGAAGAGAAAGGTGATGCCGCGCTCGCTGCGCAACTGCTCGACGCGCTCAAGGAGCTTCAGGCCAAGGGCCGGATTGACCCCGGCCATGGGCTCGTCAAGGAGGATCATCCGGGGGTCGGTCATCAGCACGCGGCCGAGCTCCAGGAGTTTGCGCTGTCCGCCCGAGAGCGTTCCGGCATACTCGTCCCCGAGACGTTCGATGCCTAGCAGGGCGAGCAGTTCGCGCGCCTTATCCGTCGCGGCATGGGTCCGCGCGAGCATTGCGCCGCGCCGGTGGAAACAACCGAAGAGCTTGTCGCCCGGCTGCTCGCGATCCGCCACAAGCATGTTCTCGATCAGTGTCAGCCGGTGAAAAATCCGGGGAATCTGAAACGTGCGGACCAGCCCTCGCAGCGACCGCCGGAACGGCGGCATGCCACCGATCCGCTCGCCATCGAAGGTCACGCTGCCTGTCGCGCCGGTCAGAAACCCCGAAATACAGTTGAAGAGCGTCGTCTTGCCGGCGCCGTTGGGGCCAATCAGCGCGGTGATCGAGCCGCGCCCAACCGCGAGAGAAACATTGTTGACCGCCACCAAGCCTTTGAATCGCATGGTGATATTCTCGGCGAGGAGAATCGCGTCATGTTTCATGCGCGTCCTCCTTGCGATTGCCGAAGATGCCCTGCGGTCTCCAGATCATAAGTAGGATGAGCGCAAGGCCCACGAAGATGAGTCGGAGATAGGCGCGGTCGCCCGACGAGAACAGCGATAGCGGCCAGAAATCAAGGAAGCGTGTGCCGGCGAAGATCACAGCGAAGAGGAATGCCCCAACCGGTACGGCCCACACATTCGTCTTGCCCCCGAGTATGACGATCACGAAAGCGTAGAAGGTAAGGGTCGGGCGAAAGTCGTCGGGCGTAAATGTCGAAACCTGCCACGCGAGAAAAAGCCCCCCGAGTCCGGCGAGCGCAGCGCCGACCGAGAAGGCCTGCAGCTTGTACTTGAATACGTCCTTGCCGAGCGCGGCAACTGCGACCTCGTCCTCACGCATGGCGCGCAGGGTGCGGCCCCAAGGCGAGCGGACCATCAGCCATGTGCCGAGCAGCAGCAGGATAGCGGTTGGCCAGACGACGGCGATAAACGCCACATCGGAGGTGACGCGAAAGCCCGCGATCGAGGACAGAAGACCGCGTATCATGACTTGGAAGCGCAGCCACTCGGAGTTGTAGTCGGCGGCAACACCGGGGCCGAGCAGATTGACGGTTCCAGCGGCGCCGCCCGTCACATCCTGCATGTTGAGGGCGAGGTAGCGCACGATCTCACCCGCAGCGATGGTCGCTACCGCCAGATAGTCGGTGCGAAGCCTAACCGTCGGAACCGCTAGGAGCAGGCCGAACAGCACTGCCGCGGCGATTCCAAGCGGCGCGGCGGCCCACATTGGGAGGTCGAACCGCACGATGGAGATCGCCATCGTATAGGCCGAAATGGCCATGAAGGCGCCGTTGCCGAAGTTGGGCAAGCCGGCAATGCCGAATTGCACGAGCAGCCCGAGCGAGAAGATAGTGTATATGCCGGCGGTCGCCAGGACAAAGAGCCAGAACTCGACCATCAGAGCAGCCTCGCCTTGCCGAACAGCCCCTCCGGCCGAAGCACCAGCATCAGGATCAGCGCTGCGAAGGCAAGTACCAGCTTATAACGCGGATCGATCCCTCCGAAGAAGCCGTCCCAGGTCGCGACCTCCATAGCCAAACCGAGCGCAAGTCCCCCGCCAAGGGCGCCGTATGCGCTGCCGATTCCTCCTAGCACAACGGCAGTGAAGATAAGGAAGAGCGTATAGGCGCCGAAGCTTGCGTCGAACGTCCCCTGCACCAGGCCCAAGCAGATGCCCGCGAGTCCTGCGAGGCAGCCGGTGATCAGCCATGTGATTGTCGCGAGGCTATCAGTATTCACCCCCGTCACCGCCGCGAGGTCCGGATTTTCAGAGACCGCCCGCATCGAGCGGCCTATGTCGGTTGAGGACAGTAGCCAGGCGACAAAGCCGATGGCGACCAGCGCGGCAACGATGGTGATGAGTTGGCCCGGCGACATTCGAATAGGCCCAAGGACATAAACCTCAGCTTGGTTGATGGAGAAACTGCGGGCGCCCGAACCGAAGGTGAGGAACAGAGTATTGCGCATAACAAAGGCGAGGCCGACGGTGACGATGAATACGCTCGTCAAACCACGTCCTCGCATCGGTTTCAGAACAAGTTGGTGCGCGACGACTGCAAAGAGGCTGGTGACGGCAATCCCCGCCAGCGCCGAGAGCAGGAGGTGCTGGCCAAGCAGCACATTGAAGACAAATGCGGTGAAGGCCCCTAGCGCCATGTAGTCGCCATGCGCAAAGTTGCCGATGCGCAGCACGCCCCAGACGAGTGATGCGCCAATCGCGCCGATCGCGAAGATCGAGCCCGTGACGAAGCCGTTAAAGATGAGCTGCAGCAACTGGTCGAACATCGGCTCAGGCCTTCGGCACTCCCAGCCGTGCAAGCAGCTCGAAGACGGTCTTCTTTTCCGAGGCATTGAGCGCGCGGAACGGCGGCCGAACCGGGCCACCCTCCATCCCGACATACTCAAGCGCGGCCTTGAGCACGGTGATCCATGAGTACGCGCTGGTCGTGGATGGGTTGTCCATGACGAACTGGAAGAGCGGCGCCATCCTGTGGCGATGAAGCTGCGCGGCCTTGTAGTCACCTGCCTCAAGCAGGTCCCAGTACTTCATCTCGAATTCGGGCCAGATCGGACCGAGTTCGGTAACCCAGCCGGCCGCCCCATGCATATGGCCGGCCGTGGTGGCGTAGCCGCCCGAGGAGTCGATGTAGGCGAGCTTGTCATGGTAGCGGTCAATGATGGTGAATTCGTCGACCACGGCGAAGATGCCGATGTGCTTGATGGCGACGACGCTCGGAATTTCGAGCAGGCGCCCCACGAGGTCGGCGCTCATACCGGAATTGACGGCGGGGCCGCGAAAGCCCTGTTCGTAAAGCATGATGCCGATATCGACGGCCCTGGCGAAACGCTCGTACCAGTCGATCACGGCTTCGCGGCTCAGTGTATAGTAGCTTGGCGGCGCCAACATCACTGCCACCGCACCAGCTTCGCGCGCGGACTGAGCGGCGCGTTGGGCGATGCGAAAGTCGGCGGTATGCACACCCGCCACGATCGGCAGCGCGCCATCTGAGCCGCGCTTTGCCGCAGAAACAACCTGCCCAATCTCCTCGGGGGTTAGCGTCACATACTCGCCATCGCCACAAGGGGCGATGAGAAAGCCCCCGGTCGAACCGAAGCCGCGCTTCATCATCATGCGGACATTGTTCTCAATGCCCTCGGGCTTGATCTCGAAGTCGTCCCTGAAAGTGGTCGAGATGAGAGCCCCCGGCCCGCGCAGGCTCTGGCGAATTGCTTGGTAGTCCATGAGATGTCCTTGCTGAGCGAGTTCTCGTGCGACCGGAACCGCGGCGTGCCACGAAGAGGAGGATGGTCCCCGGCACAGGATGCCGCCGGGGACCGTCAGACGATGAGCTTACTCGGCGCCCAGTGAAACGCGACCGATGATGGGGTCGTTAAGCGCACCGTCGCCCTTCGATTCAAAGATGCTGTATGTCACAATCGAGGGGTCGCCGAACTCGTCGAAAGCGAGAGCGCCGCTGGCTCCCTCGAAGTCGACATCCTGACCGGCAAGGATGGCATCAACGCATGTCTTGAGCGTCGTGAAGTCGCATTTCACGCCGGGCGCACCGGTGACTGCCGGCAGTTGCTCCCGAATCGCGTTGGTGTCAGACGACTTGGCAGCCAGCGCCGCGAGGAAGGCGACGTATGGCGCATCGAACGCCTCGACCGAAAACGCCGCGAAGGGCACCGACTTGTCCGCACGCTCTTTGAAGAGCTCGACCCACGCGGCATTGGAGACACCACTCTCGACGTCGCCGCGGGCATTGCGCATGCCTGCCAGGGTCTCGTTGGGAACCGGGCAACTACCAAGGGCGTCGCCGCCGAAGGTTTTCTTCGGATCCCAGGAACCGGTGCGCTGCAACGGCCCCTTCAGCTTTCCCCAGTCGCCACAGAATGACACCAGAAACCAGCCGTCCGGCGAGCCCGAAGCGATCTGCTGAGCCTCTGTATCGAGGGTGGGCGCATCAGCATTGTAGATCGTCTCGGTGCCAATTTTGCCGCCGCCCGCAAGCCAGGCCTGCTTGAAGGCGTCGAGCAAGCCGACCCCATAAGTATCGTTGCGCGCCGCCACGTTGATGGTCTTTTCAGGGCCGAGCGCGTCCGCGACGAGCTTGGCGACCACAGGACCTTGAATCGAATCGGGAGGCGCCATGCGCCACAGCCACGTCGCCCCGGCAGACTTGTTGAGATCCGTGATCGATGGCGCGGTACCGCCGGTAAAGGCGAGAATCTCTTCTGGGATGAAGACCGACTGGGCGGCCGCGACCGTGACCGACGAGAAGAAGTCGCCGACAATGAATTTGGCGTCGTTGACACTGACGAGTTTCTTTGCCGCCTCGATCCCGCCCTGAGCATTGCCCTGGCTGTCTTCGGCACCAACAAAAGTGACCTTGATCTTGTCTGCCCAGCCCCAGCCGTTCACCTGTCCGGCGACATCCTCGACGCCAAGACGCGCGGCCTCGACCCAGGGCTGCCCACCCTGGGCGAGGTCTCCCGACAGACCAGCGATGGCGCCAAACTTCAAGTCAAGCGACGGCACGTCCTGAGCTCCGGCGAGAGGCGCCGAAACAATGAGCGCAAACGCGGTGGTTGACACCATCGCGGATAGTCGAAGAGACGGTTTCATGTGGTTCTCCCCTGCTGCGGACCACCATTTGAAGGTGCTCCTTCGCGCTGTAATACATATTGTCGACATTAACCTGTCAAACGCTTTTTTGTGCCGCCGAATGGGCTCTGCGATGGTTGCCCCTGGCGCGAGGATCGGCGGACGGCGCGCTCGACCTTCCAGCCGGTGCATCGAATGGCGCTGTCGGGTCCCTGCAGTCGTTGTTCGATCTGCGCCAGCTGCCTGAGGCCGACACAATGGGGACTCAAGGATTACGCCGGGCAGGGGTCGTCAAGTTTCACCTCAGGCTGGTGTATTCCGGACTTCTTCGATATTGAGGGCGCGTGATCGCCTCGCGCCAGCCTCGAAGAATGTCCAAGCCCAAGCTGGCGCCTGCGGCGCCACGCGTTCGCGGCTCCGGCGTTCGGACGGTTTACGAGACGTTGCGCCAATCGATCCTGGAGCTTGAACTCGAGCCGGGTAGCCCCCTCGACGAGGTAAGGCTCTCGGAACAATTCAATATGTCGCGCACGCCAATTCGCGAGGCAATCGTGCGTCTGGTGGCAGAAGGGCTGGTCGAGACGCTGCCCAACCGCAACACTATCGTTGCTACCATCGATTTCACGCGTCTTCCGGTCTACTTCGAGGCGCTCACGCTGATGCACCGCGTGACGACGCGCCTCGCTGCAGTGAATCGAAGGTCGGAGGACCTCATCCGCATCGGCGCCGTCGAGCAGGCATTCGCCGAAGCGGTGAACCGGCGGGATGCGCTCGCCATGATCTCCGCCAACCGCGAATTTCACGTTGCGATCGCCGAGGCCGGAGGCAACCACTTCTTCACCGGCCTTTTCTCCCGCCTGCTCGACGAGGGGCGCCGAATCCTTCGCCTCTATTACTCCTCCTTTGGGGATAAGCTTCCGCTCAAGTATGTCGAGGAGCACCACCAAATTGTGCGGGCGATCACGGTTGGCAACGCCGACCTCGCCGACGACCTCGCCGCAGCCCACGCCGCTCAGGTCGTGCGCCAGATCCAAGACTACCTTGCGCGAGACGCGACCCGTCCCATGAAGCTCTAGCATGGCGGACTGTGGTCCCGTCCATGGGCCGGCGCACTAATCGCAGCCTTTTGAGCTTCTGCCTTTCATCAAGGATCCGGCGAACCTCGACGGAGGGGATCGCGTCAGCCGCGGAGGGCCCGTTGAGAGTCCAAAGTAGCGTGCGGTGGGGTAAGAACGCCGGCGGATTTTTTGTGTCGACAGATTGTCGGCTGGTGACTAAAAGCCGTCTATTGGTCACGCGGGCGCCTCCAAGCGGCGGCGCCAGAGGTGTCGGTTCAGTCGAGGATCAAATGAAAGCGTCGCCGTTTTCCGGTTGTATTCCTGCCCTGATGACCCCCTGCAGATCTGACCGCGCCCCCGATTTCGACGCGCTGGTGAACAAGGCGCGGCAACTCGTCGACCAGGGCATGTCCGGGGTGGTGTATTGCGGTTCGATGGGAGACTGGCCGCTCCTAACAGACCAGCAAAGGATGGAGGGTGTCGAACGATTGGTCGGCGCTGGTATGTCGGTAATCGTCGGGACCGGGGCTGTAAACACGAAGTCCGCCGTAGCACACGCCGCACATGCCGAACGGGTCGGCGCCGCTGGTCTGATGCTAATCCCGCGTGTGCTATCTCGTGGAACTTCGGTTGCAGCGCAGAAGGCACATTTCAAGGCGCTGCTCGCCGCAGCTCCCAGTCTGCCGGCCGTCATCTACAACAGTCCGGTATATGGCTTTGCCACGCGTGCCGACCTGTTCTTCGCCCTGCGCGAGGAGCATCCCAACCTCGTTGGATTTAAAGAGTTCGGTGGCGAGGGCGACCTCTCCTATGCGGCGGAACACATCACGTCGGGAAACCCGGATCTGACGCTCATGGTTGGTGTTGATACCGCAGTCTATCATGGTTTCGTGCACTGTGGGGCCAGGGGCGCCATCACCGGCATAGGCAACTGCTTGCCCACAGAAGTACTACATCTCATGGATCTCTGCCAAAAAGCGCAGGCCGGCGATCCGGACGCCCGCCGGCGGGCCAAGGAGCTTGAAGAGGCGCTGTTGGTGCTCTCGACCTGGGACGCTGGAACCGACCTCGTACTCTACTTCAAGTATCTTCTCGTGTTGAACGGGGAGCCAGAATATACTCTGCACTTCAACCCCGACGATGAGTTGAGCGCAACGCAACGCAAATTCGCGGAGCAGGCGCTCGCACGATTCCGCGGTTGGTACTCCGCCTGGGCTATCTGATGTGCAAGGTTTCGAACTTGGCCAAGGGATCGCGAAGTGCGTCGCCGGCCCAACGGCTTGGAGCGCGCCGGATTGACATTTGGAACGACGGTGCAATGCCGGTCAGCACCGGGTAGAGAACACTCGATTTTGCCCTGGTGCACGGCAATCGAACGACGGACTGGAGTGACGGATGGCGCTACACTTGAACGACGCGGACCGTCGCGCTCTGGGCGGAGGGCTGGGCCGGGCGCGTCAGCTGAGTATGCAAATCGTCGTGTCAATGGCCGAGGCCGTAGAGGCCCCGCATCTGATCGACATCGAATCGGCTCATATCGACGGTTGCGGGTACTCTGGACAGGCTGGTCTGGACTTCGCCGAACTCCTCGTTGCAGGCGATGGCCGGGTCGCCGTTCCGACCACCCTCAACGTCACTGCCATGGACCTGCTTCGGCCCGACCGCTGGGTCGGCGATCCGGCGATCCCGCCGCAGGCTCGACGCGTTGCGCACCTGTACGAGGCGATGGGCTGTCAGCCGACCTGGACATGTGCGCCCTACCAATTGCCCGTGCGTCCGTCGTTCGGCGCCCAGATCGCGTGGGGCGAGTCGAACGCGATCTGCTTCGCAAACTCCGTTCTGGGTGCCCGGACCAACCGCTATGGCGACTCGTTCGACATCTGCGCAGCCATCACCGGGCGTGTGGCGTGTGCCGGGCTGCATGTGCGCGAGAATCGGCGCGCCCAGTGCGTCTTGCGCCTCGTTGACGTGCCGGATGCCCTGCTCCGCGAGGATGTTCTGTTTGAGGCACTCGGTTACTTCGTGGGCGGCACCGTGGGATCGCTGGTGCCCGCGATCGTGGGCTTGCCGACCACCACCACCGAGGATCACCTCAAGGCGCTAGGAGCCGCGGCCGCGGCGTCGGGAGAGGTCGCGCTTTTCCACGTCGTGGGGGTGACCCCCGAGGCTGCCACCCTGCAGGCGGCTCTCCAGGGGTCGGCACCCGTAAAGGAGATCGATGTCACCATGGCCGATCTCGTCGCGACCCGCGCGCAGTTGGCGACCGACGATTCGGGGCCCCTGAGCGCAGTATGCGTGGGTACCCCGCACTTCTCGCTCGCCCAATTCGAGCAGTTGCGCACGCTGCTGCACGGTCGACCGGTCCACCCGGATGTGGACTTCTTCATATCGACCGGCCGGCACGTCCTGGCGCAGGTTGCCGAGCGTGGCTGGCTCGCGGAGTTGGAGCGAGCGGGCATCCGGACAGTCACCGACACGTGCTTGTATCATGCGCCGGTTTTTCGGTTTCGCACCGGGACTGTGATGACCAACTCAGCCAAGTGGGCGCACTACGGACCGGAGTTGATCGGCGTAAAGGTCGCATTCGGCAGCCTTGCGGAATGTGTCGAATCCGCGGTGGCGGGGAAAACCACCTACGCGCACAATGCCTGGCACGAGGCATAGATCATGAAGCGCTCA
>Ga0105046_10018143_pt1 | contig 10726 bp, 8 predicted proteins | sample MAT03_FD_78385 | JGI IMG/M metagenome (GOLD analysis project Ga0105046, IMG submission 78385) | Freshwater microbial communities from Lake Fryxell liftoff mats and glacier meltwater in Antarctica - MAT-03 (megahit assembly) | ecosystem: Environmental > Aquatic > Freshwater > Ice > Liftoff...
CATCGTCGCGCTGGCCGAGTTGCTCGTCGGACTGCCGGACGAGCAGCAGAACGAGCGGGGTGACGGCGACGAGGTGCTGCAGCTGTTGGCACGCATCCCCGAGACCGACCGCACACGCAAGGTTGCCGCAGCGGCGCGGCTCGGCCAGACGCCCGCCGACGACTACGACCGTCAGCTCGCCATGCTGCTCGATCGGGTGAAGGGGGACGACGAGGCTCGTCAGCAGTTCGTCGACATCCTCGAGCTGATGGGCCCCGACGACCTGCGTACCGCCCAGTACCGCCGCCAGCTCACCGCTCGCCTGTACTGACCGGCCCCGTTGGCAGCAGCGCGGCCCGGTCCCGGCCGGCGGAGGCCCGCCCGGCTCCCGACTCCCTGCGACAGGGGGTAGGGTCGGGTTCGTGCCGATCGAACGACGCGAGGGCTACCGGCTCTGGGTGGGCGGACCCGTGCCGAAGGGAGCCGATGGGATCACCCTGGGCTCTTTGGTGATCGTCCGCGAGAGATGCGCCGATTCGCCCCTGCTCCTGCGCCACGAACAGGTGCACGTGCGCCAGTGGAAGCGCTACGGCGTGATCGGGTTCGGCGTGCGGTATCTCGGGTGGTACCTCTGGTGGCGGCTCCGCGGCAAGGGCCACGAGGGGGCGTACCTGCGGATCCCGCTCGAGATCGAAGCGGCATGGGTCGCCCGGAGATCACTCGCCACCGCCGTCACCGACGAGTTGACGGCCGAGGTCTCCCGGTTCTGACCGCGTCGCCGTTCTCGCCTGACGAGGCATCGGCTGCGCCCTACCGCACCCTGTCGGTGCGCGGCGACGGTCGCCGGGCGAGGCCGTTGTTCGGATGCTGCGCTCACGAGTGGTGACGCTCACCATCGGCCGATAGGTTCCGCCTCCGGTTCCCCCGACCAGCCGCCCGATCCGCGCACGCGGTCGCGGGGCACCATCACGGTGTGGATGCGCCCAGGCGCGGGAGGTGTCGAGGTGCCCGAGGTACCCGTCGAGGAGCTGCTGCCCCGTCCCCGTCCGCCCCTGTCGATGGCCGAGCGCGTCCAGCGGCGACGTCAGCCGAGCGTCCCGGGCACCGCCACCGTTGCGCCGGTGCCGGGTCTGTCGGCCGTCGCACATGGTCCGCCTGTCTTGGCTGTTCCGTCTCCGTCTGCTCTTCCGTCTCTCTTGGCTGTTCCGGTCGAGTGGGTGCGATGGTTCGGCATCGGCCGGCTGGTGGCGATCGCGGTGTCGGTGGCGCTGGTCGTGGCAGGTGCAACCTGGCTGCTCGCGCCGCCTCCGCCGCCGGTCGAGGCGTCGCTGCCGTTCACGCCGGGAGCCACCACGTCGATTGCCGGTGCGGCCGGCGGTGTCGGCGGTGAGCCACCACCGTCGGCGTCCGTGGTCGTGGCGACGCCGATGGTGACCGCCGGTGCACAAGGCGCGGCAGTGGTGGTGCCGGTCGACATCGTGGTCCACGTCGCCGGTGCGGTGGTCGCCCCCGGCATCCACCGGTTGCCGGCGACGGCACGTGTGGCCGATGCCGTCGCCGCAGCGGGCGGCCCGACGGCCGACGCCCACACCGATGCGATCAATCTCGCGGCCGTGCTGCACGACGGCGACCGCGTCCACGTGCCGCGCATCAGCGAGGGCCTCACGGTGCCTGCGGGCGTCACTGCTGGCAGCACCGCGATCGCGGTTCCTGGCAACGACGCGAGCGCACCGGTGGCGATCAACATCGCAACCACCGAACAACTCGACACCCTGCCCGGCGTGGGGCCGGCCACGGCAGCTGCGATCGTGGCCCATCGTGAGGCCAACGGGCCGTTCGCGTCGATCGACGCCCTGGCCGATGTCCGCGGCATCGGCCCCGCGAAGCTCGAGACCCTGCGCTCGTTCGTCACCCTCTGATGCCACCCTGGTCAGGGCGTCCGGGTGCGAGATGCGGCATCGGCCGCTCCGGCGTGAGCCCCTCGTTGGCGTCAGAGCAGGACGCGGCCGAGCACCAGGTTGGCCGCCACCACTGCCAACGCCGCGCCCATCCACACGCACAGGCACAGCCAGAGGTACTCCACCCAGAAGCTGCCCCACCCCGAGTACGGCGAGCGGGTGGCACGTCGGGCCGCCACCGCACCGAGCACGAACCAGAGCACGGCGCTCGCGGCTGCGGCAGTGAGGACGGCCCCCGACCCGGCGCGGACCGGTTCACCGAACGCCGGCAGCAATGGTGCGGCCAGCAATGCGAGCGCGAACCCGCCCACCCCCCGGCCGGTGGTGGTGCTGCCGCGCAGCGCGACGACGGCCATCAGCCCCAGTGCGGCGGGAAGCAACAGAGCGAGCAACGGGCCCGATCGCCGGATGCGCGACCGCACGTGGCGTGCGACCGGAGCACCTGTGGGCATCGGCGGTGTGGCCGGTACTGACTCCACGGCCCGTTCCCAGTTGTCGTGGTCCCGGTTGTTCTGGTCCCGGTTGACGTGGTCCCGGTTGACGTGGTCCCGGTTGACGTGGTCCGGCGGCCGGACTGCTGCAGGTCGTCGCGATGGTGTGGGCGCGGAGACGGCTGCGGCCGCCCGAGGCGGCTGCCGTTCGAGCGCCTCGAGACCCGCGAGCGCTCCCGTGCGCTCGCGAGCACGGGCATCACCGCGCTGGCGTTGGCGTTCGTCGTCGCTCGCAGGGTCGCGATCTCGTTCGAACGGTCGGGCATCCACGGGATCAGCGTAGGAGAGCGTGCTGCCCCGCCGGTGGCAGGGTCGTGCGAGGGCCGCTGATGAGGGCCGCTGATGAGGGCCGCTGATGAGGGCCGCTGATGAGAGAGGGGGGGACCGGGTCAGGCCAGCGAACCGGTGACGTCGACCACCAGGTGCGTGGCCGCAGTCGTGAACACGCATACCGTGCCGGTGGCAGCGATCTTGGTGATCACGGCGTTGGCCACGGTCTGCCCGGCCACGAAGTTGAGGCTCGACGCATTGGGGCGGGCGGCGTCGCACGGGTACACGGTGAGGTACCCGGCTGCCCCCGGTTCGGTGACGGTCACGTTGAGCACGGCGGTCGACGCGCTCGATGGGACGCCGCCGCGCCCGGCGACCTCGATCTCCACGATCGAACCGCCACGTCGCAGCCCGAGTGACTCGAACCGGCCGTCGACCGTGCCGAGTCCGGTGCGGGTCTCGAGCAAGCGCGACGGGGCCTGCGGGGTGGCGGTGGCGCCGCTGCCTGTCAGGTGTCCTGCGAGGTCGACGACGAGGTCGATCGTCGACGAGGTGAACAGGCACACCGCTCCACCCGAACCGACGCTGACGTAGACGAGGTTCGCCACGGTGCCGCCGGTGGCCACGTTCACGTTCGACGCAGTGGGCCGCGGCGCGCCGCAGGGGTAGACGGTGACGAACCCGTCGGCCCAGGCGTCGACGGCGGTGACGTTCAGCACGACGGCGGTCGCGCCGCCCGGCGTGCCGCCGCGACCCGACACGGTCAACTCGGTCACAGATCCACCCGGACGAGGGCCGAGCGCACGGAACGCCCCGTCGACCGTGATCGCGCCGTCACGCGAGTCGAGCAGGCGGGCAGGCACCAGCGACTGCATCGGCGAGTCGGGACCGAGCACCCCGGTCACGTCGACCACGAGATGCGCGGGTGCCGACGTGAACAGGCAGATCGACCCACCGTCGCCGGTGCTGCTGATCACGGCGTTCGCCACGGTGCGGCCACGCACGAAGTTCACGTTCGAGGCGGTCGGTCGGGGTGTGCCACACGGGTACACCGTGATGTAGCCGTCGGCCGCCGGCTCGGTGACGGTGACGTTGAACACCCCACCGGCTGCATCCGCGGGCACGTCGCCCCGACCAGCGACGAGCAGCGCCACCACCGTGCCGGCTGGCTGGGTCCCGAGCCCGCTGAACTCACCATCGATGGTGCCGAGGCCCGGGCGGGTGTCGAGGAGTCGCGACGGGACGAGTGATTCATACCCTCGTGGAGCGGTGGCGAACGTGGCCGTGACCGACATCGTGGCCGCATCGACCACCACGGCGCACGAGGGTGACGAGCCCTGGCACCCGCCCTGCCAGCCGGTGAACAGCGACGTGCTCGACGGTGTGGCCGCGAGCGTCACCGTGGCACCGATGGTGAACGAGGCCGAACAGGTGGCGCCACATGAGATGCCGCCGGGGGAAGCGGTGACGACGCCCGAGCCGGTGCCGGCGATTGCCACGCTGACGTTGCCCGTCGTCGGGGGCGGCGATGGCGGTGGAGGGAGCTGCGAGCCGGACAGCGGGATCCTCAGCAGCTTGTCGGGAGTACTGCAGCACTCGCCGACGACGGCCTTCGTCGAGTCGGCATCGAGCCGAGCCCACACCTGCGCCGGGGTGAGCGTGGGGCCCTCCTCGAGCACCATCGCTGCCGCACCAGACACATGTGGTGAGGCCATCGACGTGCCGGACAGGGTCGCGGCCGCCGTGTCGGTGCCGATGTAGGCCGATCTGATCGAGCTGCCGGGAGCGAACACGTCGGTGCACGGGCCGTGGTTCGAGAACGAGCTCTGGGTGTCACCCGATGTCGTGGCGGCCACCGTGATCGCCGCCGGGTGGCGCGACGGGCTGGCGAGGCAACTCGAGCTCGCAGCGTTGCCCGCTGCGACCACCACCGTGATGCCGTCGGCGATCATCGACTGCACCGCATTGTCGAGCGCGAGTGACGGTGGCCCGCCGAGACTCATGTTCGCGACGGCGGGCACGCCCGCCTGGTGGTCGGCGACGATCCAATCGATCCCCTCGATCACCCCGGACGTATAGCCACTGCCCGTGCAGTCGAGCACCTTCACCGGCACGATCGACACGCCCTTCGCGACCCCGTACTCGGTGCCGCCCACGGTGCCGGCGACATGTGTTCCGTGACCATGACAGTCGTTCACGCCCGTGCCGTCACCGAAGTCGTAGAACCATGATCGGGGGATTCGCCCGGTGAACTCGCTGTGGCTCATCCGCAGCCCGGTGTCGAGGACGTACACGGTGACGCCCTGGCCGGTGAGGTCGTAACCGTACGAGTCATCGAGGGGGAGCTGCGCCTGGTCGATCCGGTCGAGGCCCCACGGTGGTGCGTTCTGGACGTTCTGGTCGTTCTGGACGTTCTGGTCGTTCCGGTCGTTCTGGTCGTCGGTGACGCGGACGATGGCATCGGCCTCGACGTGTTGCACGTCGGCGAGGGCCAACACGTCGGCGATCGAGTCGGCAGTGGCGTCGACGACCAGCCCGGCGCTGGTGCCGGCGTCCCACATCGACACGAGGTCGGCTCCCGCATCGACCACGTCACCGACGGCACCGAGCGCAGTCGCCCCGTCCGCGAGTTCGATGATCCACCGCTGCTCCACCGCTCCCGACGCGTCGGCCCCGGGCTCGCCGGCGTCGGCGACCGGTGCGGCCGCCAGGATCGACGTCCCTGCGAGCACGAACACTGCAGCTGTCCGACAGCGGTGACGTGCGTGGGTGTCGCCGCGGTGACGAGGGCCGGCGACGAGGAGTCGGCCGGGGTGAACGATCATCGGTGCTCGGAAGGGTCGATCGGCGGGGCGTGGCATGGTGGTGGGTCGCAGCTGGAGACGTCTGTTCATCGGTGGGTGCGCGAACGGCCTCCAGGCCAGATCCGCGCTCGCCCGGGTGATGGCCCGGGGGGTGTCCCGGGGGGCGTCTCGAGGATGTCGGGGGAGCGGGTCGCATCGTCGGGGCGCGGCGGTGCGTCTCCCGAGGCGGTGTGGATAGGGTCGGGCGCAGCGTTCCCCCGCTGGTTCGACGACTCCCGTTCGGCCGTGCGTGCTCCGTTCGAGCACCGCCGCATCGATGGAAGGGGTCCGGTACGGGCTCGTATGCGGGTCCGGGAGGGTGGTGCCGATGGACGACTTCGTCGATGCGTCTGTGCGACGTCCGGCGACCGATGCCCAGATGGCGGTGTTGGCGCTTGCCACGGTGGGAGGAGTGTGGGCCGGGTTGCCGCAGGCGTGGCTCGTGATCATCGCTGCGGCAGTCGTGCTCGTGGTCGTACCCAGGATCGGCGGTCGGCGTCGAGCCGCCCGTCCGCCTGCCGGGCAGCGATCGTCGTGGCCGGTGCTGGCCGCTGTGGCCGTGGCCGCGCTGGCCGGCGCGGTCGCAGGCGAACGGGCATGGGAGCGAGCCGAGGCCCGGGGGCAGGGACCGTTCGCCGGATGGGCGGTGGTCGCAGCAGACCCGGCACCCGTGAGGAACGGCATCAGGGTGGTGCTCGCCGTCGAGGGCGAGCGGTTCCAGACGTACGCGTTCGGACCGGCGGCACGACGACTCGAGCGCCGTCACGCTGGCGAGCAGGTGGAGGTGTCGGGTGTGCGGGGCCCGCTGCGCGACGGCGACGAATGGTTGCGGGTGCGTCATGTGGTGGGCCGGTTCGATCTCGACCGGGTCGGGGCGTGGGCCGAGGGCGCGCCGCTGGCGCGAGCCAGCAACCGCCTCCGCGAGCGGTTGCGATCGGCTGCGGAGGACACGATGACGGCTGACGATGCGTCGCTGTTCACCGGGCTGGTGGTGGGTGACGACGTGCGTCAGTCCCGTGAGGTGATCGATCGATTCCGAGCCGTCGGCATGTCGCATCTCACCGCTGTGTCAGGCCAGAACGTCGCGTATGTGCTGGCAGTCACGGGGGTGTTGCTGCGACGATTGCCCCCGTGGTGGCGGCTCGGCGCCACGTGGGCCGTGATCGCGTGGTTCGTGGTGCTGACGCGCGTCGAGCCGTCGGTCGTGCGGGCCGGCACCATGGCGGGTATCGGTGCGCTCGCGTTCGCCATCGGTCGTGAGCGATCGGTGCCCCGCATCCTGGCGCTCACCGTGACCGTGCTGGTGCTCGTCGATCCACTGCTGGTGTGGTCGGTGGGGTTCTGGCTGTCGTGCGGTGCCACCGCCGGTGTGTCGGTGCTGGCACCGCCGCTCGCGGTGCGCTGGCGGGGACCGGTGTGGCTGGCGATGCCGGTGGCAACGACCGTGGGGGCACAGCTGGGGGTACTGGTGCCCAGCGTGCTCGTGTTCGATCGGCTGCCCGTCACCGGCATCGTCGCCAACCTGCTGGCCGTACCGGTGGCGGGCATGGTGATGCTGGCGGGGATGCCCGCCGCGCTGGTGGCGTCGGTGGTGCCGACATGGGCGGCGTCGGCGGTGATGCTGCCGGCCGAGCTCGGCACCCGATGGGTGGCCACGGTGGCGGCGCTGGCCGAGCGGCTCGCACCGACCGGCGTCTGGGTGCCCGTCGGGTGGGCCGTGCAGATCGTGGTCTGTGCGTGGTGGTGGCGTCCGCTCGGACGGCGCAGCGGGGATGCAGCGGTGGCCGTCGAGCGGGCATGATGGACGGCGACATGAGGACGACCACATGACCGTGCACCTGATCTCCGGCGACGACGAGTCGCTCGTGCTGTCGGCCCTCACCGAGCTGGTGCACCGGTTGGTGGGCGACGGCGACCGTTCGTTCATGGTCGACGAGTTCGACGCCGCCGACTACGAACTGCGCGCCGTCGTCGACGCGGCCCAGACATCACCGTTCCTCACCGATCATCGGGTGGTCATCGCTCGCGACATCGGGCGGTTCTCCGCCGACGACGTGGGGTCGTTGGTCTCGTACCTGGACGATCCGCTGCCATCCACCCACCTCGTGCTGGTCGCCGGCGGCGGCCGCCCCCCGAAGGCACTGAGCGATGCCATCAAGGCTGCGGGCGCAGAGGTGGTCGACTCTGATCCTCCGTCGCGGGCGAAGGAGCGCACGGCCTGGGCGGAGCAGCAGTTCGCCACCGAGGGGCTGCGCCTCGACGGCCCGGCGCTCCAGTTGGTGGCGGCCTGGATGGGCGAGGATGCCGGCCGTCTGCAGGGCGTGGTCGAGACCCTGGTGAGCACCTATGGCACGGCAGCCAAGCTGCGCGCCGACGACATCCGCCCCTTCCTCGGCGAAGGCGGTGGTCTGCCGCCATGGGACCTCACCGACGCGATCGACAAAGGCGACACCACCCGCTCGCTCGAACTCCTGCATCGGATGACTGGCGGCGGCCGGCACCCGCTGCAGGTCATGGCGATCCTGCACGGGCATTACGCGAAGTTGTTGAAGCTCGACGGCGCCGACGCCCGTGACGATGCCTCGGCCGCTGCGGTGCTCGGCATCAAGCCCGGCTTCCCGGCGAAGAAGGCACTCGACCAGTATCGCCGCCTCGGCGGCGCCGGGGCCACGCGTGCGGTGGGGCTGCTGGCTCAGGCAGACCTCGACCTGCGGGGCGCCAAGGAGTGGCCCGAGTCACTCGTGATGGAGGTCCTCGTCGCTCGCCTGTCGAAGCTGGCGGGCCCCGGCCGTCGCTGACCCCGCACGTCGGGGCAGGACCGGTGCAGGCAACGACCGGTGCGCGAAAACGTCACGAGCCCGGGTGGTGACCCGGGCTCGTGCGGTTGATCGTTGCTCGACTGGTGTCGAGGTGCGCCGACACAGATCGACGTCGGGGCGACGTCGGCTCAGGCGGCGGCGTTGATGCGCTTCATCAGGCGGCTCTTGCGGCGAGCGGCCTGGTTCTTGTGGATGACGCCTTTGGCGGCAGCCATGTCGAGACGCTTCACGGCGAGGCGCAGGGCCTCGTCGCCGTCGTCAGCACCGGCCAACTTGACGGCGTTCTTGGCCCGCGTCTTGAGCTCGCTCTTGATCGCCTTGTTGCGATCAGCGGCCTTCGCGTTGGTGAGAATGCGCTTCTTCTGGCTCTTGATGTTCGCCATGGTGGTTCGTGTGTCTCCTCGATCGGTCGCCGTGCGGGCTCACGTGCAGCTCCTGGGTGACAGGCGGCGCGTGCGCAGGGCAGCCCTGGATGATATCAGCCGCCGGTAGAGTCACCACACCTCAGACAGCCCAGAGATCCGGTCGTGCGCTGCTCAGCCACCGGAGCAACCCCCTCGGACGGACCCAGCCAGGCCCATGGACATCGCCAAGATCCGCAACTTCTCGATCATCGCGCACATCGACCACGGCAAGTCCACGCTGTCCGACCGGATCCTCGAGGTCACCGGTGCCGTCGATGCCCGCGACATGCGCAACCAGTACCTCGACTCGATGGATCTCGAGCGCGAGCGCGGCATCACGATCAAGGCTCAGAACGTGCGCGTCGAGTGGAAAGGGCACACCCTCCACCTGATCGACACCCCGGGCCACGTCGACTTCGGGTACGAGGTCAGCCGCTCGCTGGCCGCCTGCGAGGGCGTGGTGCTCGTGGTCGATGCTGCCCAGGGCATCGAGGCCCAGACGTTGGCCAACTGCTACCTGGCGCTCGAGAACGACCTCGAGATCGTGGCCGTGCTCAACAAGATCGACCTGCCTGCCGCCGATCCCGACCGGTACGCAGCCGAGATCGAGCAGGTGCTCGGCATTCCCGCCGATCAGATCCTTCGCATCTCCGCCAAGACCGGCATCGGTGTCGACCTGCTGCTCGACGCGGTGTGCGAGCGCATTCCCGCCCCCCAGGGCGACCCCGGGGCACCGCTGCAGGCCCTCATCTTCGACAGCCAGTTCGACCAGTACCGGGGCGTGGTCAGCTCGGTACGAGTCATGAACGGCAGGATGAGCAACGGCAGCAAGTTGAAGTTCATGCAGACCGGTGCGCTGCACGAGATCATCGAGATCGGTGCCCGCCGCCCCGTACCCACGCCGCTCGGCGAGTTGGGGCCCGGCGAGGTGGGCTATCTCATCGCCGGTATCAAGGACGTCGCCGAGGCGCGGTCGGGCGAGACCGTCACCACGGCGAGCCACGGCGCCACCGAGGCACTGCCCGGTTACCGCGATCCGAAGCCGATGGTGTTCTGTGGTCTGTACCCGATCGACGGCGACGACTTCGAGAACTTGCGCGAGAGCCTGCAGAAGCTGAAGCTCAACGACGCGTCGGTCACCTACGAGCCCGAGTCGTCGGGTGCGCTCGGCTTCGGTTTCCGGTGCGGCTTCCTCGGTCTGCTGCACATGGAGATCGTGAAGGAGCGGCTCGAGCGCGAGTTCAACCTGGCCCTCATCGCCACTGCCCCCAGCGTCGAGTACCGGGTGCACAAGACCAACGGCGACATCGAATTGGTCGACAACCCGGCCGATCTCCCTGCGCCACAGAGCATCGACTACATCGAGGAGCCCTACTTCCGGGTGAGCATCATCACGCCGAAGGAGTACACGGGCACCCTGATGGACCTGTGCCAGACGCGGCGCGGCGACATGACCAAGCTCGAGTACCTGTCGCCCGAGCGGGTCGAGCTGCACTACAAGATCCCGCTCGCCGAGGTGGTGGTCGACTTCTTCGACCAGATGAAGAGCCGCACCCAGGGCTACGCGAGCCTCGACTACGAGCTCAGCGGCTACGAGCGCAGCAACCTGGTGAAGGTCGATCTGCTGCTCAACGCCATCCCCGCCGATGCGTTCAGCACGATCGTGCATCGCGACAAGGCGTTCGCCTACGGCAGCCGGATGTGCGAGAAGCTCAAGGAGCTCATCCCGCGGCAGATGTTCGACGTGCCGATCCAGGCCGCGATCGGCGGCAAGGTGATCGCCCGCGAGACGGTGAAGGCCAAGCGCAAGGACGTGCTGGCCAAGTGCTACGGCGGCGACATCACGCGTAAGCGCAAGCTGCTCGAGAAGCAGAAAGAGGGCAAGAAGAAGATGAAGTCGATCGGGCGCGTCGAAGTGCCCGGCGACGTGTTCATCTCCGCCCTCAAGCTCGACGACTGACC
>Ga0105046_10018144_pt1 | contig 10725 bp, 8 predicted proteins | sample MAT03_FD_78385 | JGI IMG/M metagenome (GOLD analysis project Ga0105046, IMG submission 78385) | Freshwater microbial communities from Lake Fryxell liftoff mats and glacier meltwater in Antarctica - MAT-03 (megahit assembly) | ecosystem: Environmental > Aquatic > Freshwater > Ice > Liftoff...
CACCGATTCACCGATTCACCCATCTCCACACTCCACACTCCACACTCCACACTCCTCACTCCACACTCCACACTCCACACTCCTCACTCCTCACTCCTCACTCCTCACTCCTCACTCCTCACTCCTCACTCCTCACTCCTCACTCCTCACTCCACACTCCTCACTCCTCACTCCTCACTCCTCACTCCTCACTCCTCACTCCTCACTCATCTCCCCGCATAATGAGGTCGTCATTAACTTTTTCACCTTCCTACCATCATTCGGATATTGCCCAAGCAAAACCATGAGTTTAGTTAAAGCGGCTTCGGCATTGAGGTCGGCACCGTCAATAACGCCCATCTCTTTTAAGTGTTTGCTGGTTTCGTATTTCCCCTGCTCTACACTTCCTCCCGAACATTGCGAAACATTGATGACAATGAGTCCGCGCTTGATGGCACTCGATAATGTTTTGGTAAAAGTCGGATCAGTAGGCGCATTGCCGCTTCCGTAAGTGGCCATGACGATGGCTTTTAAGGAGGGAATGGTGACAATATTTTGCAACCACATATCGCCGATGCCGGGGAAAAGTCGAAATAAACCGATGTTGGTTTCTAAATGCGTATGCACTTTTAGTTTTTTCTTGCTCACTTTGGCAATGATGTTTCTGTTGTATTCTACATGTACGCCAACGTTAGCTAAGGCCGGGCAATTGGGCGACTGAAAAGCTTCGAACATGGCGGAGTTGAATTTCTCTGAGCGATTGCCTCTAAATAATCGGTGACTGAAATAGATACATACTTCAGGAACTAAAATTTTACCAGCCGCAATTTCTACTGCCGATATTAAATTTCTTTTGGCATCAGTTCGTATAGCCCCTAACGGTAGTTGCGATCCGGTGAAAATAACAGGCTTCGCCAGATTTTCTAACATGAAACTTAAGGCCGATGCCGAATACGCCATGGTATCAGTACCGTGTAAAATCACGAAGCCATCGTATTTCAAATAATTTTTCTGAATGGTTTTGGCAAGCTGCACCCAAAAGGAGGGAGTAACGTTGGAACTGTCAATCAATTTATCAAAAGCAAAATGCGATAACTTGCATCCTAAATGATTTAATTCCGGAACCTGCTCATTCACTTTCCCGAAATCAAATGGAATCAATGCTCCTTTAGCATCGTGTTGCATCCCTATGGTGCCGCCGGTGTAAATGATTAATATTTTTTTCATAGTCTGAATAATTGTTTGGCGTTGGAACTGGTTATTTGTTCGATCTCTTTTTTGCTGATGTTTTTTATCAAAGCTAATTTTTCTGCAACATAATTAATAAAAGCCGGCTGATTTCTTTTGCCTCGATGCGGATGAGGAGCGAGATAAGGTCCATCCGTTTCTAAGACTAGATGATCCATGCTGATATCAACTAAAATTTTATCCAAGCCTCCGTTTTTGTAAGTAAGCACTCCTCCAATCCCTAAGTAAAAGCCTAAATTAATCATAGTTTTTGCTTGCTCTAAAGTGCCGCTGAAGCAATGAAAAACCCCTTTGAGGCCTTTTAAATTCAATTCTTGAATGATGGAAATAACTTCATCATTGGCATTGCGGGTATGTAAGGCAACAGGCAAATCCAACTCATGCGCTAATTGTAATTGTTTGCGTAAAGCAATTTCCTGCTCTTGAATAAAATCAAGTTCCCAATAACGATCCATCCCAATTTCCCCAACCGCACAATAGTTGCCACTTCTCAATTCTTGTTCAATAATTTGCAACTCTTCTTCATAATTGGCTTTAACATAACAAGGATGTAAACCCATCATGGGAAGGCAATAACCCGGATAATCTGAAGCCAGCTTTTTTTGTGCAAGGATGGTTTCATGGTTGATGTTAGGAAGTAACATTTGAGAAACTCCATCGTGTTGAGCAGCATCGATCAATGCTTTTAAATCAGGCTCAAATTCTTCGGAGTAAAGATGAATATGCGTATCAATAATTGGCATGCTGCGAATTTAACTAAGTTTGAGGCTCCAAATCCATCCCTCTTGTCAAAAATTCTCATACTTCGCTTCAGTTCTATTGGCGATATCGTTTTAACCTCTCCGGTGATACGTTGTCTCAAAGAACAATTGCCCGGTGTGGAGATTCATTATCTGACAAAAAAGAATTTTAAATCAGTATTGGAAAATCATCCCCTCATCGATAAATTATGGACTACCGATGGCTCTTTAGAGGATGTAGTAGATGATTTGCGTGCCGAGCATTTCGATTATATTATTGATTTACATAAAAACCTACGTTCGCTAAAATTGAAGCGTCGATTGAAAGTGAAAAGTTTTTCTTTTAAGAAATTGAATGTAGAGAAATGGATGCTGGTGAAATTGCATATCAACCGTATGCCTGCATTACACATCGTCGATCGTTATCTTGATTCCCTCAGTTTTTTTCAAGTGAAGAATGACAATAAAGGTCTTGATTTTTATTCGGAAGAAAATGCAAAATTAATTTTGGATAAATTGCCAGCCTCACATAAAAACGGATTTATTGCTATCGCAATCGGTGCGCAACATACCACGAAGATGATGCCGAGCGAAAAGATTGCACGTATCATTAAGAAGCTAAATTTCCCCGTGGTTTTATTGGGTGGTAAAGAGGATAAAACAAGAGGAGCGCAAATTGAAATGGCAGTTGGCGCACTCGTTTGGAATACTTGCGGACAATTTTCTCTCGGTCAATCAGCAGAATTACTTCGTGCATCAAAAGTGGTTTTAACACACGATACCGGATTGATGCATATCGCCGCAGCCTTTAAAAAACCCATCGTTTCCATCTGGGGAAATACAGTTCCTGAATTCGGAATGACTCCTTATCTCCCGTTGCAAAACGAACTTTCTACTATCCTAGAAGTAAAGAATTTGAGTTGTCGCCCCTGCTCAAAAATCGGTTTCGATAAATGTCCCAAAGGCCATTTCAATTGCATCCGCAACATCGAAAATGATGATGTCGTCAATGCAATAAAATCTTACTTGTAAATTTTTGACTCGTTTTAAAATTTGCAATTTAAATTTGTCAAATAAATCCTAAGTTTCAATTCATAAAATCAAATTCAATTCAATGGATTCTGCATCTTTAAACTATACATACTTAGCGAACGGTACCTGTAGGATTTGTATTCGACAATTTAAATTTTTCCTACATTAACTTACAAATTCCTTCAGGTTTACTCCCGATAGCTATCGCAGTGGCGTGAAAACTGTATTTTTTTCTTTGAAAATTTATCTGTTATGTATAGAGCATTATTTGTTCACGAAAGAAAATCATTTTAATTGAATTGAATTCAATTCAATGTATTTTACATCTTCAAACTAAAAAAACTTAGCGAACGGTACCTGTAGGATTTGTAAATAATGATTTTGAATTTTCTTGCATCAATTTTTAAATTCATACGGTTTTGCGCCTTTGAAATTTTTTTCCTTTGCGGGAAGCCGAAAATTCACTTGTTGTTGCTTTTTTTTGGTGCCGTAAATCCTTTTGTCAATTTGTAAGCTGATTCTAAATCAGAATTTCAATTTTAAGCACTTAATAAATCTCAAATTTTTTTTTTTCTAATCTCACGACTTTCCATCTACAAACAATGCCTTCAATTCAGTAGCATCCGCCGCTTTCATCTTACCTGCAAGAATTAGCGATAATTGTCTCCTACGCAAGGCACCATCGAAGCGTTGTTTTTCCTCTTCGGTTTCCGGAACTAACTCAGGAACATGAATCGGATTTCCTAATTGATCTACCGCAACGAAGGTGTAAATGGCTTCATTGCATTTTACTTTCTTGCCGCGAAAATTATCTTCTACCCACACATCTATAAAAACTTCCATACTCGAATTGAAAGAACGTGAAACTTTTGCTTGTAAAGTCACAATATCTCCCAATTTGATGGGCTGACTAAATGCAACATTGTTCACTGCTGCGGTAACAACAATTCTCCCGCAATGTCTGTGAGATGCAATGGCGGCCGTGATGTCCATCCAATGTAACAAGCGACCACCCATTAAATTTCCTAATGTATTTGTATCGTTAGGCAAAACTATTTCGGTAGAAATTGCAGCGCTCTCTGTAGATGTTTTCGATTTCATGCTATGAAATTATTTTTAAAATTATTTTTTTTACTGATGTTATTCTTCTTCCCTTATAAACTCAACAAGAGAAGAATTGTTTTGCAAAACGAATTTATTTTTTTCGATGTGATCAAATATTTTATTCTGATTTCATCAAAAAAACTAGTGCACCCGGCGGGATTTGAACCCACAACCAACAGAATCGGAATCTGTCATTCTATCCAATTGAACTACGGGTGCAGAATGATTTTGACCTAGTTCAAGGTCTACGGCGCTGCAAAAGTAGGAATTAAAGCGCTTCTTTTAACTCTTGCAACCGACTAGTACTCAGTCGCGAATAAATTAATTTCGGAAAAGATGTCTCAATTCTGAATTCTTAATTCCGAATTCTGAATTAAACCCCTACCTTTGCAGCCCCAAAAATACCCCCAAAATGCTCTCAGTATCAAATATTTCCTTGCGTTACGGCAAGCGTGTCCTGTTCGAAGAAGTTAACCTGAAATTTGTTCCCGGCAATTGCTATGGAGTGATTGGCGCCAACGGTGCAGGGAAGTCTACATTTTTGAAAATTTTATCGGGTGATGTTGATGCAACAACAGGACAAATATCAATGAATCCCGGCGCAAGAATGAGTGTGTTGAAGCAAAATCATTTTGAATACGATGCATACAATGTGTTGGAGACGGTGATGATGGGGAATGTTAAATTGATGGAAGTAATTCGTGAGAAAGATGCCGTGTATGCAAAGCCCGACTTTTCTGAAGCAGATGGTTTGCGCGCAGCAGAATTGGAATCACTTTTCGCAGAGATGGGTGGATGGGATGCCGAAAGTAATGCAGCAAGTTTGTTGAGCGATTTGGGAGTGACCGAAGATCTTCATCAGAAAAAAATGACAGAGATTAGCGGAAAGCAAAAAGTACGTGTGTTGCTTGCACAAGCACTTTACGGAAATCCCGATATTCTTTTATTGGATGAGCCCACGAATGATCTTGACTTGGAAACAATCGCATGGCTTGAAAACTTTTTAGCCGATTTTCAGAATACAGTTTTGGTAGTAAGTCACGATCGTCACTTCTTGGATTCTGTGTGTACGCATGTTGCCGATATCGATTTCGGGAAGATGCAATTATACTCCGGAAACTATACTTTTTGGTATGAGTCGAGTCAGTTGGCTTTACGTCAACGTTCCGATGTAAATAAAAAAGTAGAGGACAAACGTAAAGAATTGCAGGATTTCGTGGAGCGTTTCTCTGCGAATGCTTCGAAGTCGCGTCAAGCAACAAGTCGTAAAAAATTATTAGAGAAATTAGTGGTGGAAGATATTCCAGCGTCAACGCGTAAATATCCCGGACTTATTTTTAAAGCGGATCGCGATTGTGGCGACCAACTTTTAAAAGTGGAAGGACTCAGCAAAACATCAAACGAAGGATTACTATTCTTCAACGATGTTACTTTTTCTATGGACAAGGCCGATAAAATCGCAGTGATCTCCAAAGAGCGTCGTGCCGTTACTGCATTTTTCGAAATTCTCATGGGAAATGATGTGGCCAATGCCGGAACTTTCGATTGGGGAACTACCATCACACGCTCCTATTTACCCAATGACAATTCTGCTTTTTTCAAAGATAAAGTTAGTCTCATCGATTGGTTGCGTCAGTATTCCAAAGAAAAAGAAGAAACTTTCGTTCGCGGATTTTTAGGGAAGATGTTATTCTCGGGTGAAGAATCCTTGAAAATGTCAACGGTACTATCAGGAGGAGAAAAAGTACGTTGTATGATTGCACGTATGATGTTAACCAATGCGAATTGTTTAATTTTAGACGAGCCAACCAATCACCTCGATTTGGAATCCATCACTGCCTTCAACAACGCGATGCAAGATTGGAAACACATCGCTTTGTTCAGTTCTCATGACCATGCCTTCACGCATACTGTCGCCAATCGCATCATCGAACTCACACCCACCGGCATCATCGATCGCCGCATGACCTACGATGAATATTTAGAAGATCCCACAGTACTGGAACTCCGCCAACGCATGTACGGGAACATCCTTGTTTCATAGCTCGAATATTTTTTAAGGATTTGTAAAAATCTATTCATTGAATTTAGTTTCGAGGGATTCTAGATGCAGGATTCTAAAAGTCCTTCAAATAAAAAAAATCAATCAAATAGCATTGTTCTTCGGCTGAGAGCATCAAAATCATCCTATGCTATTAATTATTTTTTTTGATCCAGCATCGAGTATCCAGTATCCAGCATCCAGCATCCAGCATCCAGCATCGAGCATCGAGTATCCAGAATCGAGCATCGAGCATCGAGTATCGAGTATCGAGAATCCAGCATCGAGAATCGAGCATCGAGTATCGACCATCGAGTATCGAGAATCCAGCATCGAGCATCGAGCATCTACAAAAGCTCAAAGCTGCTTCTTATAATATTCAGCTGCAATTTCCAATTCAGTATACCATTCCGCCCCATACTTCCGAATAAGCGCATCTTTCAAAAATTTATATACCGGCACTTTCAAACTTTTTCCAAGTGTACACGCCGCACTACAAATATCCCAGCGATCATAATTCACTGCTTCGTAATTTTTTAGTTTTTTTATTCGAATAGGATATAAATGACAGGAAACCGGTTTCCTAAAGGTTGTTTTTCCCTCATGGTATGCTTTCTCAAATGCACATGTCGCCACTCCATTGACAAAAAGTGTATAAGCACATTCTTTATCCCCATCAACCAGCGGCGTCACCCAATCTCCTTCATCATCTTTCACATATAAACCATATACTTCGATACTCTTTTTCCCGTTTTCAGAGAGCATATCTTGTATTGCCGGAAAAGCATTCTCTACTTCGTGCAATTCATCTTCTGTTAAAGGTGCGCCCGCATCTCCCGAAATACAACATTCTCCCTTGCATTTCGCGAGGTCGCAAACGAATTGTTCATCGATTACGTCGAGAGAAATCAGCTTGTCGTCGATCTGAATCATATTGCAAAGGTGGGACTATTTCATCGATTTTGTACCATCGTCTTTCTTTTTTCATGGCATATTAGTTTATGTGAAATATATCTTTTAAATTCGATAAGATATTCCGAGAGCATCTACTATGAGTTTAAAAGGATTGATTTGTTGTTTATGCCTATTGCTGACGCAGTCGCTTTTTGCTCAAAAGCCGGAACCTGTACTGCGGCGCTTTTCTACCTTGGAAGGATTGCCATCTTCTCAAATTTATCAGGTGATGGAAGATGACAAAGGTTATTTATGGTTCGCCACCGATCATGGCGTAGCGCGTTACAGTGGTTATGAGTTCAAAGTTTTTTCTTCTGCCGAAGGATTGCTCGATAATACCGTATTCAAATTATTTCTGGATAGTAAAAAGCGCATGTGGTTGCAAACTTTTTCCGGACAATTATTTTATATTGAAAATGAAAAAGTAATTGCTTATAAATATAATAGCATAGCAAAAAGAATTGTTAAAAATGCCATTCCTTTAGGTTTTTATGTAAATGATATTGGGGAAGTTTATTTTTCCTGCAATTATGCCGGCGAATTTCGAATCGATACAAATGGTATTGAACATCGTGAAATTGAATTCCCGCGAGTGATGACTTATAATCAGGTTTTTGTTGATGAAATTAGTGAGGGCAAATTATTAACTAGCGGAAACAAATTGTATGTCGCCAATCTTCCTACTTATCTGTATACGCGAAAGCTGAATGAAAAGTACGATTCTATTTTTGTTGATGTACAATTCAGCGGTCAGGTCTTTGCAACCTACCTTCGTGATGGACGAATGATATTCGCTATTTCTAAATTTATTTTTGAACTTAAAAATAGAGAACTTCGATTATTAAGTCAGGTAAATGCACCTGTAACCTATCTGTATGAAGGTAAAAACGACGATCTCTGGGTTTCTACTTATAGCGGTTTGTATAAAGTGTCAACTTCGACCTGGGAAATTTCTAAAAGTTATTTGGAGAAAGAATTTATTTCCAGTACAACGTTGGATTTTGAAGGCGGTTTGTGGATCACTTCCATTAACAGTGGAGTCTATTATTTTTATGATTCTGATGTGAGTGAATTTAAATTGAATTCGGAAATTTTGATTGAAGCCATGTGTTTGACTAGAGGAAAAAACTGTATTTATGCCGGATTTTGGAATGGGGTAGTGGGACGTTTTGATGTGAATGGGTATAGCGCCCAAACTTTAAGTAACAATGAAATATATGTAAGCGCAATGTTTTATGATGAGCAGCAAGATCGTTTGTTGATCTCTTCGCAACCTCCAGGTTATTTAAAGAATAATCGATATGTCAAATTCAAAAGCGATGGAACAGGATCTCTGAAAGGTGAGTTTATTCGCTTGCGAAATGGTGGCTTGATAAACGCATCTATAAACGGATTGTACAAATTGGAAAATGATTCATTATTTCTTTGGTCGATTTTGACAGAACGTGCAAATTGTATTGTTGAATATGGCGAGAATAATTTTCTTTTGGGTTCAAATAGTGGAGTCTATCTTCTGGATAGTTCCGGAACTCTTTTGAAATTGTTTCACCCCTTTTTTGAAGATGTGCGTGTTGATGATATAGAACGAAAGGGAAATACATATTTTTTCGCAACACGAGGTCGTGGATTAATTGTAATGAATCAGGATTCGATTTTTGTTGTCGATGAAAAGTTAGGACTACGTAGTAATATCATCCATAAGATAACGCTCGACAAAAATAATATTTGGTGCGCTTCATACAATGGCGTGTCCGGTGTTTACATTTCTTCTTTTAGCCCATTTAAATTTACTGTTCGAACGCTTGGGTTTAATGAGGGATTATCTGACAACGAAATTAATGACATTGCCGTTTTAAATGATACAGTATGGGTGGCTACAAAAAAATCAATTTCTTTTTTCGACAGTCGCCTGAGTTTTGCAAATACGAAACCTCCGCTTTTTTATTTTACTAATGTTAAAGTGAATAATAGGATCGTAAAGTTTAATCATCAGCTCGTTTTAGATTATAATGCGAATAATATTAGCATCGGATTTGAAGCGCTTTCATTTAAAAGTTATGGTCAAATAAAGTATCGCTATTGGTTGGTGAACGAATCGGATACTTTTGAATCTGTAACTTCCAGTCGACATGTGGACTTCCTTTCTTTGAAACCCGGCAAATACACATTCAGTGCTATTGTGAGTAATAGCTCGGGAATATGGTCGGATAAAGTGAAGAGTTTAAGTTTCACAATTCGTACACCTTTCTGGCAGGAATGGTGGTTTAGAATTTTGGTGGTATCCTTGTTTGGGTTGTTGATTTTTTATTTTGTAAAGTTGCGTATTTCACGAATCAGAGAAAAGGAACGCTTACGCACCGATTTTAATAAGCAATTGGTGATGCTCGAAATAAAAGCTTTGAGAGCGCAAATGAATCCGCATTTTATTTTTAATGTTATTAATTCAATTCAAGATTATATTTTAAAGAATGATGCATTGTCGGCCCAACGATATCTAACGAAATTCGCAAAATTGGTACGCTCCATTTTGGATAACTCTGTTGAAGGTGAGGTTTTGTTGGACGGTGAATTGGATGCAAACGCATTGTATGTTGAATTGGAACAACAACGTTTTGATGATAAGTTTGAATTTGATTTTAACGTTTCGGAAGAAGTAGATAGCAACTCTTTATTAATTCCCTCAATGATTATCCAACCATTTTTAGAGAATGCCATTCGTCATGGCTTACGTTATGTCCCTGAAAATGCAAAGTTGAGCTTGAACGTACATCGTGACGATCACACCGTTTTTATTTATGTGCAAGATAATGGTATTGGAAGAAAGGCAGCAGCAGAGTTAAATAAAATAAATGCAAGTGAGCACATTTCTCATGGGTCCTTGATCACATCTAGAAGAGTGGAAGCCTACAATAAAGCGCATAACACAAGTATTCAATTAACGGTTATTGATTTGTATGATGAGTTTGATCAGCCATCCGGAACACGCGTCGAATTATTGATTCCCGTAAAATATCGCACGAATTCACAACGTTGAACGATTTACTATTGAATGCTTTCAATATTTTTATTTGCATGTGATGTGTGCTTTACTTAATATTGTTTTCTAAATTTATATTTTAATTGAAGAATGATTAAGGCCTGCATTGTTGATGATGAAAAAAAAGGACGCGATACTTTGTCTAAACTTTTGGAAGAGTATTGTAAGGACGTGGAGATAATTGGTGAGGCCGATTCAGTAGAAACTGCTTACCAATTCATCTCCGGAAATCATCCCGAATTAGTTTTTCTAGACGTAGAAATGCCTCGTGGTAGCGGATTTGAATTGCTAAAGAGATTTGAAAAAGTAAACTTCAAAACTATTTTTGTTACGGCGCATAATCATTACGCCATTAAGGCTATCAAATTTTCGGCTGTTGATTATTTGTTAAAACCTGTGGATGTAGATGAGTTGGTGGAAGCTGTTTCTAGAGTAAAATCTATGCCTGTTCTGCATCAGTCAAGTTATACCGGACTTCTGGACAATCTTGATAATACGCGAAGCGGAAAATTAGCAGTGCCAGTGAAAGATGGCGTGGCTTTTATTCATGCCAGTGACATCATACGCATGCAAGCCGACGGAAGTTATAC
>Ga0105046_10018145_pt1 | contig 10725 bp, 7 predicted proteins | sample MAT03_FD_78385 | JGI IMG/M metagenome (GOLD analysis project Ga0105046, IMG submission 78385) | Freshwater microbial communities from Lake Fryxell liftoff mats and glacier meltwater in Antarctica - MAT-03 (megahit assembly) | ecosystem: Environmental > Aquatic > Freshwater > Ice > Liftoff...
AACTCCCATTGAGAATCCGCCCAGCCCGATCCACGACTGGCCGACGGCGTTCATCCTGGTGGCCATCGTCGCGGGGTGTTTCTTCTCGCCGTTGGTGAATCCACACGGGTTCGAGATGCTTCGCATTTGGCAGCGGATTGTCGAGTCGAAGGTGATGCCCGAAATCATCATCGAGCACATGCCGATGAACCCAACGGCACCGCTCGGCTTGGCCGTGATTGGCCTGGGTGTGTTCTACCTGGCGCTGCTCTTTGGCACGCTCCCGGCGCGACCGCACGTTTCCTGGCTCCTGCCGCTCGTGTGGTTTGTGCTGAGTTTCAAAGGAATCCGCCAAGGGCCGCTGTTCGCCATCACGGCGGCGGTCACTATCGCGGATATGTGGCCTCACACGATCTGGCACCGACTCCTCGTGAAGCATGGCGATGGCTCGCTGGCCCGCGACCCCAAGCCGGATGAACCCGCACCCGAAGGCGGCCCGTGGTGGGTCGTGCCCTGCGCCGCCGTGCTGTTTGCTTTCGTGCTGCAAGTGGCGCAACTTCGCGTTCCGCTAATTGGTGCGGACTGGGTTCGCCTCGACCCCGCGATGATGCCATCCGATATAACGCCGAAGGTGAAGGAATTGTTGGATCACCCCGGAACGCGAGTCTTTAACGACATGAACCTGGGCGGGTACTTGATCTATCACGCCCCACACGCCAAAATCTTTATGGATGACCGCTGCGAACTTTACGGCGATGAGTGGTTGCGAAGCTATTACGACGCGATGCACGCCACCCCCGAAACGCTCGGCTCGATCTTCGAGGGTTGGTCTGAACGCTATCGTTTCGAGTACGCGATGATCGAGACAACCGAGCCGGATAAAAAGTTGTCAGCCATCGAGCGGTACTTGTTGAGCAAACCCGACAAATGGGTCGAAGTCGCCCGCGGCAAGTCGGCCATCCTGTTTGAACGCAAGTGAAAGGCTGGGAAGAGAAGAGTATATCCGCAGATTTCGCAGTTGACGCAGATTAGAAAACACAGGACACAGGACACAGGATTGCTTCTGAATATGCTTTATGCCATCTGTTTTTAATGAAATATGTAATCTGTATCCTGTCTTATAATCTGCGTCATCTGCGAAAATAAACTCTTCTCTTTTGACTTTGTATTTGTCACCTGCGTAATCTGCGGATAAACTCTTCTCTTCCGTCTTTTGACTTTGTATTTGTCACCTGCGTAATCCGCGGATCAACTCTTCGCTTTCCTGCTTGTCTTGGGCTTAACTTCAGAACGCGAAACCCATGAATTTCCTCACGCTCGCCAGCTATTTCAAGGGCAACCGGTTTCTGGAACGGTGCAAAGCCGACGGCAACACGGTGTTCCTGCTGACCATCGAATCGGCGCTCAAAGAACCCTGGGCGCGGGCGGCGTGCGCCGATGTGTTCGCGGTCAACAACTTCCACGACCGCCGCGCACTCGTGAACGCCGTCGCGTTCCTGATGCGGTCGCGCAAGATCGACCGACTCGTCGCCCTAGACGATTTCGACATCGAAGTCGGTGCCTTCCTCCGCGAACACTTCCGCCTCACCGACACGGGGCATGGGGAATCGGCCGCCCGCCTGTTCCGCGACAAACTCGCCATGCGGTGCAAGGCCCGCGAACTCGGTGTCGTCATCCCCGATTTCTGTTCCCTCACCAACGACGACGATGTGCGTGCGTTCCTGGCCCGCGTGCCCGGTCCCTGGCTTGTGAAGCCGCGATCCGAGGCGTCCGCCGCCGGGATTCGCAAGGTGCAGACCGCCGACGATGTGTGGAAGCGGATCGACGAACTCAAAGATGACCGCTCCTTCAATCTCATCGAGCAGATGGTGCCCGGCGACTTGTTCCACGTCGATTCGCTCACAGCGGATGGCAAGGTCGTGTTCGCTGAAGTGAACGCTTACTGGCGGCCGTTGCTCGATGTGTACCAAGGGGGCGGAATCTACGCGACGCGCACGGTAGTACGCGACCGGCCAGAAGCCGTGGCCTTGAGGCGGATTAACGCGGACCTCCTGGCGGGCTTCGGCCTTGGCTGGGGTGCTTCGCACACCGAGTTCATGAGAGCTTACGCCGACGGTCGGTTCTACTTCATCGAAACCTCGGCGCGAGTCGGCGGGGCGAACACGGCCGAGATGGTCGAACACGCCGCAGGGGTGAATCTGTGGAGCGAATGGGCCAACCTCGAAGCCTGCCGGGGCACGACCGACTACCGCTTACCGCCCCTGAAACAACGCTACGCCGGAGTTGTTACTTCGCTCGCTCGCCAGGAGAAGCCCGACACGTCGGGTTTCAAGGACGCTGAGATTGTCCATCGCCTGGAAATGAAGCACCATGTGGGCTTCGTCGTCGCTGCGGATACGCCCGAGCGGGTCGAGCAGTTGCTCACCACCTACATGAAACGCATCGGCGAGGACTTCCACGCCGCGATGCCCCCCGCCGACAAGGTTTCACATTGATGTCGGAGAGGATCGTATTTCAATCCTAACCCGACGCGCAAGCGAGGGAAGCCCATCAGACACCAACTGCGAGTAGCGTTGCCACCGAACCAATCTCGCAACTATTGGCCGGCGTGTTCTCCAACAACGAGTCCAGGCAGCTAAAAGCCGTGAGGATTACCGGATGACTGCTCCTAAAACGCTCACTGAGCAGTTCGCGTTCTTGCACCGAATCAACGCTTTGGAAGCCGCAGGGCAGCATCGAGAAGCAATCGAACTGTGCGAGGCCACTATCGATGGGACCGAGCTTCCGGAAGTTCAACTCGCGCTGTCGCGGAATCGATTCACCCTTGCGGCCGGGGGCGATGAATCGCTAATTCGCCCGGCCCTCGAAGCAGCATTGGCCGGGATCGCCAAACGCCATTCCACTCAGGGCGATCTTGTCCACGCGGTCAACATCTGCCGGTGGGCGGCGGAACGCCTCGTCGATCCTCCGCCAATTCCCGAGCCGATCCCGGAGCCGCCACCCGACCCGAATGTGGAATTGCTCGCAAGAATTGGCAACCTCGAAGAAGCCAAACAGCATCAGGAAGCCATCGATCTTTGCGAATCGGCGATTAGTAGCGCCGACGGGAACGAGCCACCAGAAGTTCACCTCGCCCTGGCCCGGAATGCCTTCTCGCTGGCCGCGAGTGGGAACGAAACGTTCGCATGGCCCGCATTGTTCGCGTCTCTGGACGGGATCGAGAAACGGCACGCGGAGCAGGGCGATCTCGTCCACGCGGTCGGCATCTGTCGCTGGGTTCTCGATCTGTTCTCCGATCCACACCGGCTCGATGTCCTAGCCTTCACGGAGCGTGCGGCAACCCACAACCCGAACTCGGACGAACTCGCGGCGATGTACGCTCGTGGGGACTACGTTCGTGTCTGCGACTCGCTGTTGGCTGCGGCACCGACCATCATTCGACTCGGGCGAACAAGTGGCGGTGTGGCACGCGAAGCGGCGTATCTGATGGCGACGCTTCACACGATGATTGACGGCAGCAAGGTCGCCAAATTCCTCTCCACCGCCGATTTCCCGCTCTCGGGCGACTTTAACGGCCAACCGTATGACCACTACTTACTAACCGCCGCCCAGATACATCGGCAGCGTCGGCGGGTGCATGGCGTGCCGTCGATATTGTTCGCGGCCCTCCCGAAGTCCGCGAGCGAATTCCTGAGTTACACGCTGTCGGAAGTCCTTGGCACGCCGGTCGTTCGCGTCACGATTGGCGACCCGATTCGAGGAACGGTTTACGCGGAGTGGCTCGTAAACGCCGCGCAAGGCGGATGCGTTCTTCACGATCACTTCGCGGCGACCGCAATGAACTTGGCTGCCCTCCGCGCCGCCAGAGTCGAACGCCTCGCTGTGTTGGTGCGCGACCCTCGGGCTGCCTTCTGGAGTGGGGCAGTTATGAAGGCAGAGCACGACCGGGCCCCGCCACCGACTCAGGATGAAGCGACGATTTGCACGGGAGTCAAACTCTTTGCCGACTGGATCGCGTCGTGGGTGCAAGCTCACAAGGCGGGGTTCGCGGTCGAGTTCATCCGCTTCCGAGAGTTGACGGCGGACCCTGAGACCGTGATGGGCAACCTTCTCGACGCGAGCGGGGCAAGTGCGTTCCGCCCACGTCTCCAGGAAGTGTTGCGGGAGCGAGCCGCGCGACCCAAGATCAGCAGTAACTTCCGCAAGGGCGACGACGACGCTTGGCGAACTCATATTTCACCCGATCTCCACGCCGCGATCTGGGAGTTGATCCCGGTCGAAGTGCGTGAACTGCTCGACCTGAAACCGTGAAATAGCCCGGCCCGCCAGGGTCATTCCACGATTGAAGATAAGACGTATTCACCGCAGAGAACGCGGAGGGCGCAGAGAGAAAACCGGAGAATACAAGAATCCACTCGTTTTTCTCTGCGTCCTCCGCGTTCTCTGCGGTGAATACGTCTCCGATTTTGAAACTCAGAATGGCCCGCCAACAATCTGTCGATTCTCATTTACCTCAGCCGCGGTGGCGCGTTACGCTACCGGGTGGTTACTTTCCCGACCTCCCGACGCGGTCACTCCCACCTCACCGCGTCCACACTCTCCGGGAGAATTTCGATGTCGCAACGCACACGTCGTGAAATGTTCGGTGACCTCGGCAAAGGCATGATCGCTGCCGCAGTTGGCTCCACTCTCGCCGGGGACTTGGGCTTCGCTCTCGGTGCCGAAGACCCGGGCCACATCACGTTCGGTGACCTTGAGCCACTCGTCTCGTTTCTTCAGGAAACACCAGCCGACAAGCTGTTGCCGAAGGTCGCGGAAAAGCTCAAGTCGGGCACCGATCTGAAGACGTTCGTGTCGGCGGCGGCGCTGGCGAACGCCCGTGCCTTCGGTGGCGAGGACTACATCGGGTTCCACACGCTGATGGCGCTGGCCCCGGCCTACAAGATGGCGAACGACGAGACGAAGGCCGAACGTCGCGCACTGCCGGTGATGAAGGTACTGGTGCGCAACAGCGCACGCCTTCAAGCGCTCGGTGGCAAGAAGGCGGAAGTTCTCAAGCCCGTGGAAGCCGGTAAGTTGGCCCCAGACAAGTCGGGTGGCGAACAACTCCGCGCTGCCGTCCGCAGTAAAGATATGGCCGCCTCCGAAGCGACCTTCGCCGCCCTCGCCGCTGGCAAGCCCGAAGACGCCCTCAACGCACTGCTCTTCGCCGTGGACGATGCCACCGAAGTTCACCGCGTTGTGCTGGTTTCGCGTGCGTGGGACCTCATCAACTTCGTGGGCACCGAACGGGCACACACGCTGCTGCGTCAGTCGGTCCACTACTGCGTGAAGAGCGAGTCCAACCCGAACGCGGCGAAGCAGGGCCAAGAAGTTCGGGAACTGCTGCCCAAACTCCTCGACGACCACAAACTTCTCGGCATGAAGCCCGGCATGAAGTCCGCTGACGACGCCTGGGTCGAGAAGTTCGCCAACACGTTGTTCGCCGCCTCCGGCTCGCAAGCCGCCGGTGCCGTCGCTGCCGCGCTCGCCGAAGGCATCAGCGCCGACGCCGTGGGCGAGGCACTTTCCCTGGCCGCGAACCAACTCGTTCTCCGCGACGAAGGCCGGCCGAAGGAATGGACCGACACGAACAAACCGGTCGGCAGCATTCACGGCGACTCGGTTGGCGTTCATGCCTGTGACACGATTCACGCCTGGCGGAACCTCTCCCGCGCTGGCGACCGCCGCACCCAGGTGACCAGCCTGATCCTCGCCGGCTACGAAGTGGCCCGCGACCGCAGCCACCGCGAGTTCCTGAAGTGGGATGCCTACCCGCGTGCCGATGCCCGCGAAGCCGTGAAGGGCGTAGCCGCCGACTCGCTGATGAAGGAACTTGATGCCGCCATCCGCGACAAAGACCAGAAGCGTGCGGCCGCGCTGACGGCCCGCATCGGCGCGGACAACCCGGACGCCGCGAAGGACGTGTTCTCGCTGTTCCGCACATATGCGATCAGCGAAGACGGCGCACTGCACGCAGAGAAATACTACGCCACGGTTTCGGACGAGTTCGCCGCCGCCCGCGCCGCGTTCAAATGGCGTCAACTGGTCGCTCTGGCCCGCGTGACCGCCAGCGCCTATGGCTACCCCGCACCGGGCTTCAAGGAAGCCTGCGAACTCATCAAGGGGTGAGACGGGGGTTGTGCTGTTGCTTCCACTGGGAGCGCCGCCGCCCCGGCCGCTCTTGCCAAAGCGGGCAAGATGTCCGCGCTCCAAGGTAATGGGATTCAAAACGATTCGGTTTCGCGGGCTGAAGCCCATTCAGCCCACAGGAAGAACCTCCAGGATCGCGGCCGCGAACCGCTCGGCCGCCCCGTCAGCGAGTCGGAGGAACAGGTATGGCTCGGTGATCTCCATCTCCGTCAGGAGCAACCGGCCGCCCCGTTCGACCCCATCCACCCGAGCGTACAGCAAGGAGTGCCCCACGGCCACAAGCGCCGCCTCGGCTTGGGTGATTAGCTCGACTGACGCCTCGGCCAGCGCAGAACAGCCACCAAGGTGTTCCTGCACGCGGAAGTCCCCGGTAGCGGGCCGCTTCAAAACCGCGTGGCTGAACCGCCCGTGGAAAAACACGAGCGACCATTCGCCCACCGTCTCAACTTCAGCAAGATAAGGTTGAACCAGCACGTCAGCGGTGCGAACTTGCCCGGCGAACCGTTGCTCATCGAGTGCGATACGGGACGTTCGCCAGGTTCCCACGGCACCCGCGGAGATGGCGGGCTTGACAACCGCTTCCGGCCAGCCTCGATCCGTGAGGATCGTTCCCAAACGGCGCTCGCTTCCAGCGGGCACATACTCCGTCGGCACCGCTCCCGGCAGAGTCGCCAGATAGCTCTTGTGGAGGTTCCCGAGAATCGCGGCCACTGGGTTCCAGAGTTTCGTGCCCGACGACGCGAACTGCCGCACCCACGCCGCGTACTCGGTGGGTTGCGAGAAGTAGTCCCATGTCGAGCGAATCACGACCGCGTCGAAGTTCTGCCAGTCGATCGTGGCGTCATCCCACACGGCGGGTGACACGGCGACCCCAACCCGACGCAGAGCATCCGCGACCGGGGCATCATCCAGCCCAATCTCGGGGATTTCACGATAGGTAGCGAACGCGATATGCGGCATCGTACACTCCGGGTTTCTCCTCGAAGTGTACCCGTTGGTTCCGCTTTGACATCTCCCAGAAGCGTCTCACTCCGCGAAGACATCCACCATCTGCTTGACGACCTCGGCCCCATGCTGTCGCACGAGAGCCTTGATGGTCGCAGCCAGGTCAGCGGGGTTGGTCGCCTTCCTCATCTCCACGACTCTAACAACCGGCCCACTGAACGAGACTGGGGGCCGATCCAGACTCATGCCGGTGATCTCGGCGGCTTTCTTGAGTTGGCTCTTTAATGTGCTGAAGGACTGATTGGTGAGTTGAATATCGAAGGTGTCCTTGACGTAACTCACCCCGGCAGCGGGGTGCGTTGCACCTGCGGCAAGTGCCTGCCTGACGGCCTCCTTTTGGGTGAACTTCTTGGTTGAGGTATGGGGAGTTGTGAAGGGGCTTGAGGTCATGTCAGTCTCCGTTTCGGCTTTCTTCTTTGCCATGTTTCACCAAGGTGATGGAATCAGGTGCTACATATCCTGTAATCCGCATGGGCGAAATAGTCCAGAGAGTACGCCAGGATTCACTGGACTACCCGATAGTGGATCACATTACAACCGGCCATCACGATACAATCAAAGAATAGCCCCGAAGCGGGGGTAACATGCTGCTTGATTGAATATTGATCTGGAGTTGGATGTGGTTGCTCAAGTCGTCTTGGCTGATCGACTGCCGATGTACGGGTGTTGCGCGTAAATAGACCCCCGGCAAGCCGGAGGCTAAATGAGAGCGTTGGCCAGGTGTAATTCGCCCTTGCAACGCATAGAGAGTGGTTGCCTTTAATGAAGAAGTAACACCTGGCGGGCGGGGGTCGTGAGACACCCGAATGAACAGCGGCTACCGGGAAATGCCGGCAACCGCGTAACTCCAAGCGCCGTTGTTCACCCGCCGAGTTGCCAGACGTGAACGAGTCCGGCGATGTCGGTTGCGGCGAGGAACTGCTCGTCTGGCGACAGGGCGACCGCGCTGAGCCAGTCCTTGAATTGCCCACCGCGCGGCGTGCCGAGGACTGCGACTTCTTTGCCGTCGGAAACCTGGCAGATGCGAACGCAAGTATCGCGGCCCACGGAGATGAGGTGCTTGCTATCGGTCGAGAACATCACATCCGCGACGCCGTACATGTGGCCGGACACATCGCGGATGAGTTTGCCCGTCTCGGCGTCGTGCAGGTGAACTTTTCCGGTGTCTGTCTCGCCGCCCTGCCCCGCCGCGAGGAGCTTGCCATCAGGCGAGTACGCAGTGGTAATCAGACCATTGGCGACGAACTTCCGCCACATCTGGGCACCGCCATACGTGCGGTCGCTCGGGTTGTACTTCGGGAACTGTAACTTCAGCAAATCGAGCGTTTCCTTGCCGGTCGCAGCGTCCCACGTCTTCAGCGCGGGCGTCGGGATGTCGAAGTCGTCGCGCTTGTACCGGTTCTCAGACACGAACGCGGTCTTGCCGTCGGGCGATAGTGAAGCGGCCGCGATCCAGTTCCAGGAATGTCCGGTCCACCTGGTAAGGGGCTTGCGGGCTACGAAGTCCCACACGACGACTTGCGAAGCCGCATCGCCGCTGACAAGCCGCTTGCCGTCGCCGCTCATCCCGAGGGCGTACACCCATTCTTTGTGGCCTTCGAGCACGTCGCACACGGTCTGCGTCTCGACGGTCGCCGAAGGTTCCTTCGAGACCTCTTTCTTCCCGGTTCGTCGGGCTTCGCGCTTTCGGGTGTCTTCGTCGAGCAGAACCCCGGCTTTCCCCGCGACGGCACCATCCACAGGCCACACGCGAACACTGTGATCGAGCGACGCGGACACGAGATGTTTGCCGTCGGGCGTCACGAGAAGCCGAGTGACTTCGTTCGAGTGCCCATCCAGGCGACGGGTTGGCCAGAGGTTCGGAGCCTGTCGCTCGGCTTTGGGTTCAGCTTTGAACTCGGGCGGCTTCTCGGGCAAATCCCAAATGAAGATGTGCCCAAGCTGATTCGCGGCGGCCAGGCGGCGCGGTCCCACGAACGCCACGGCGGTCGGCCACGACCCCTCGAACGTGAGCTGATACCGCAGCGCGGGTTTGCCGGGATTGAACGCGGGCATGGTGTCTTCCAGAAAAGCGATCAGCCGTCAGCGGGATTTCCGCAGGAGTAACGCAATTGGCGGTATTGAGATTACCACGGCGAGCGCCCGTGGCGACGAGTTCCTTCTTGCTGAGGGCTGACGGCTGATAGCTGACAGCTTTTACCCCAGTAGTGTCTTGACGACCTTGGAGCCGAACGGGGCGAGTGGCACGGGGCGCAGGCCGGCGTAGTTCTCGGTCTTTGGGTCGATTGCGAGCGCCGAGTAGATCGTGGCGAAGAAGTCGCCCTCGGTGACCGGGTTGTCTTTCACCTCGACGCCGTTTTCGTCGCTGGCCCCGTAGACTTGGCCGCCCTTGATCCCGCCCCCTGCCAGCGCCGTGGACCAGCATCGAACGTGGTGATCGCGGCCGGCCCGGTTGTTGATCTGCGGCGTGCGGCCGATTTCGCCCGTCCACACGACAAGCGTATTGTCGAGCAACCCGCGTTCTTTCAGGTCGGCGAGCAGACCGGCCCAGGCGTGTTCCATCGGGGGCACAAGGCCGCGGTGCCACTGGAAGTTGTCGGCGTGCGAGTCGTAACTGCTCTGCCCGACCTCCACGAACGCGACTCCGGATTCGATCAGTTTTCGCGCCAGCAGGCAGCGTTTTCCGAACTCGCTGTCGCCGTAAAGTTCTTTCGATTTCGCCCACTCGTCGTCGATCTTGAAAGCCTCGCGGCCCTTCTGGAGCCGGCGTGCGGCCTCGTAGGCTTCGCGGTGCATCTTCGCCAGTTCGCTCTTGTTCTCGGTGGCGAATTGATCCTCGACAAACGACCGCAAATCGTGCCGTTTCGCTTCTTTGGCCGCGTCCATTCCGGACACTGCGAACGGCGGTAACGTGCCCTCGCTGCCGATGCCGAATGGCTGATACTTCGGCCCGAGAAAACCGCCACCGGCGTCGCCATTGGACGACACCTTCACGAAGTCCGGCAGGTCGCCGCCTTCCGTGCCCTGATACTTGGCGACAATCGCCCCGAGTTCCGGAAAGCGGACATTCGCCGAGGGCCGGTAACCCGTGTGCATCAGATAAATGCCGCCAGGGTGATCGACTTCGGACGTGCGCATCGACCGGATGACGGCGACCTTATCCATCTGCTTCGCCATCCGCGGCATCAGTTCGCAAACCTGGATGCCGGGGACGTTCGAGTCGATGGGGCGGAACGGTCCACCCGTTGGGCGACCGGGCTTCATGTCGAATGTCTCGAACTGGCTCGCCCCGCCGTTCATCCACAGCAGGATGCAGTGTTTCTTCTGCTTCCGGGCCTCGGCGGCGATCGCTCGGGAAGCGGTGAGACCGCCCCAGTTCATCACGACGCCGCCCGCCGTGGTGGCGAGCGCACCCTTCATTAAAGCACGGCGGGAGAGGTGTTCGCCACGGACGCAATTGAGTTTCATCGGTAGGTAACTCGCGGTGAGGTCGGTTTAGCGGTCGCCCCAACGGGGCACACCCGGTTAGTGATTGAATCGGAACTCGCT
>Ga0105046_10018146_pt1 | contig 10724 bp, 7 predicted proteins | sample MAT03_FD_78385 | JGI IMG/M metagenome (GOLD analysis project Ga0105046, IMG submission 78385) | Freshwater microbial communities from Lake Fryxell liftoff mats and glacier meltwater in Antarctica - MAT-03 (megahit assembly) | ecosystem: Environmental > Aquatic > Freshwater > Ice > Liftoff...
CACCGAGGTCATCCGCCATGATGATCAAGCGGATGGGCGCTGCTTCACCCTCCTACAACACCGGCAACGCGACAGCGATCCAGGCACGCATGACGAGTTTGCGGAGCCATTCCATGGTGAATCCCCAGGGAAAGAGCCGGTGAGCGATCAGCGCCAGCACCGCGCACGGGGCGCACGATTTTCAGTCGACGATCACGACTGCCGTCGGGCAGCGGTCTGGATGGGCAAGCATCTGGTACAGCTCCTGCGCCTGCGGCGTGTCGAGGCGCACGCAACCGTTGCTGACTTTGGCCTGCATCTGCGGATTGGGTCCGGTGTAGCCGTGGATGCCCAGGCCGTCCTGGCCGAGGCCATCGGGTGAGAACTTCATCCATACCTTGCCAAGAATGTTGCGCGGGTCGTCTGCGCGAAAGACCTCTTTGGTTTTCGGGTCGGTCCAGTCCGGATTCAGCACGCGGTCGATCAGGCGAGTGGTGCCACTGGGCGTGGGGCTCTCGTTCGCGCCGTGACTGATGACGTATCGGCGGGCGAACAAGCCAGCGATGTAGCAGTCGAGGTAGAAGTCGCTCTTGTCGATGTGCAGGAAATTGCCGCCCTTTTCGCGCACATTCGCCACCTTAAGCACATCACCCAGGCTGAGCTTGGAATCTCCAGCATCGCGTCCACGCATACGGTTGAGCAGTTCATGCGGCATGCCGTACTTCTTGGCGATCGCGTCCGGGCTCTCACCCGAGACGACCTGATGCATCACGAAGACGCCGGTCTCGTCGTCGGCGTAACGCGCCTTGCTGTAGAACAGCGCATCGCCGAGCGGCGTGAGCCGTTCGGCGATCAGCTTCAATTCAAAGCCCTTTTGACCTTCTTGGTTGTAGAGTCCGCGCAGCACCGTGCCGTAGAGTTTGTTGAGCAGTGGTGCCTTGGAAGACGTCGGCGGATTGCCGCCGTTCTTTGCCGCCTCGGCCCACAAGGCCTCGGCCTGATCGTAGGTCGCCTTCAGCTCCGCCGGCAGCGCTGCCGGTGGGGTGGTCGTGCCGAAACCGCCTGGAGCGGCTGGCGGCGTTCCGAAAGCGGGAGCAGCCGCGGGATCCGTGGACTCTGTCCCAGGAACGGCGGCAGCGGGTTGGGGTGCCAACCATTTCCAGGCGAAGAACCCGGCGATGGCGAGGACGATGAGGATAAAAATGGCGCGCATGGACTGCCCTTGAAAGGCGTTGACGTCGAAGCCGGGCGCACCTTGCCAGCCGAGCTCGTCCATGCAAACCGATTGGATGCCCGTTGCACACAAACCCGCGCACACGCCGTAGCGGTGGTCCACCCCGCGCTCGTACCGATGGAGCGGCAAATTCCATGCGGCACACATTGCACCCTGCCATGCCCTGGTTAGCGTTCCGACCCGTTTGCTACGCGGCGCGCCGGAAGCGCGGCGCCCCGTCAGTCGCCCCCCTTTCAGCCCCTCTCCTTCTCAGTCGCTCTCCTTATCAGCCGCACCTCAAGAGGCCCGTCCCATGACCCATCGTCAGCTCCTGCTCGTCCCCGGCTTGGCCCTGATCGCCAGCACGACCATGATGGCCGCCGATGTTCCGGGGCCGGGCGTCATCGGCACCGGCACCAGCGTGGTCGAGCTGACTCCTGGAAAGATCGCCGGCGGTAACCGCAGCGTGTTCATCCAGGGCTTGGTCGACATTGATGGCATCCAGCAGGGCAATTACCGCGACGGTAACGACGACGTTAGCGACCACCGCTCGGAAGGCTGGTACCGCGCGGAGTTGGGCACGCGCATCTCGGTCGATGAACGGGTTGAGGTCCAGGTCACCCTCGCTGGCCAGGGCGTGATGGGCAACAGCCGGGCGACCAGCGACGGTACGCTGTATCCCGGCGGTGCGAGCAACGGCTCTGGGGTAGGCGGCGCGAGCGACACCAACGTGGTGCTCGACGATGCCTTCATCAAGCTCAAGGACTTCCTCAATTACCGCGAGCTGTCCATCGATGCCGGGCGCATGCCGGTGTCATGGAACCTGCGCAAAAACCATGCCGCCTTCCTGTACGACAGCCGCGCCAACTACCAGACGGTGACCAGCTGGGACGGTCTGCGCGCGTCGTACAACCTTGATACCATCAACCTCACTCCCTATGTGTACCGCTTGCCGGACGACAGCCAGCTCTACGGCCTCACCCTTGACTGGGAGCCGGCGAAATCCGGTGACGACCGTCTGTTCTTCACGCTCTCGGCCAATCTTGAACGAGACGTCACGGTCGACGGAGTGGTCGGTGCCGGTGACAAGCTGGAGACCTACTACGTCGGCGGCGATGCCGACCTCGGCTCCTTCGAACTGTTCGGCGAGTTCGCCATGCAGCGCGGTGACCAGGACGACAACATCAAGTTCAACGGCTTCGCCTTCAGCGGCGGTATCGATTGGCACGCCAGCGACCGGATGGTGCTTGGTTTCCAGGGCGACTACTTCACGGGCGACAGTGACGCTCTAGATGACAGCAACGATGCCTTCATCAACAACTGGGAGGGCGTCAGCGACACCTACATCGTCGAGAATGAGAAATACGGCGAGCTGAGTCGGCTGCTCAGCGGCAATCTCCAGGCCTACAAAGGCAAGTTTGAGATCGCGCTCGACGACAAGAAGCGTGTGCGCATCAAGACCGTCTACGCCTACTACAAAACCACCGAGACGGTTACCGGTGCGAGCGGCAAGAACTTCGGTCAGGAGGCCGACTTCCACCTGCAGTGGGACTACACCCGCAACGCCACCATCACGTTGTTGGCTGGCTTGTTCAAACCGGATGATGCCTACATCGCCACGTCGCTGTCTGCGTCGGCGAATGACGACATCATCTACCTGTTTGGCGCCAATCTGCTGGTGAAGTTCTAGATGCTCTAGCGAAGCTTGCGCCCAGCCAGACGGCTGGGCGACACCGGCTTTGCCGGTGTGTTTCGCTGCGCGAAACCAAGCTTCGTCCCCGCTCGCGCGCGCAGGCGCGCTCGGGGGATTGTTGTTCGCGGACTCTGTCCGCTACGCCTGCCAGGGGCTCTGCCGCCCCTGGACCCGGCACTACCAACACCACGACACCGGCACTACCAACACCACGACACCGGCACTACCAACACCACGACACCGGCGCCACCGACACCACGACGCCGGCACTTACAACACCACGACACCGGCACCACCTACACCACGACACCGGGACTGAAGACCTGACGCCGATGATGGCTGGCTGGCGCGCGTAGAGCCGTAGGCTGTCACCGGCCGCCACCATGACCGACTTCACCCACCTGCACGTCCACAGCCATTACACGCTGCTGGAGTCGCCGATCACCATCGCGCGGCTGCTGAAGAGCGTGAAGGCGAAGGGCATGGATGCGGTGGCGCTGACCGACCGCGGTAATCTGTTCGCCGCCTACGAACTGTATTCGCTGGCGAAAGAGGCGGGCATCACGGCAATTATCGGCTGTCAGGTGAACGTCGCGCCGCTGGGGATGCGCGAACGGGTGCGCGATTGGCATCAGCTCGTGCTGCTGGCGCAGAATGAACAAGGGTATCGCAACCTAGGCAAGCTGGTCAGCAAAGGCTGGATGGAAGGGTTCTACTTCGAGCCACGTGTCGATCTGGAGGCTATCGCTGCGCACTCAGCGGGACTCGTCTGCCTGACTGGTGCGGGCAAGGATGGGTTTCTTAACCGCCACCTGATGGCGGGAGCGACCGAAGAAGCCACCCGGCAACTTGATCTGCTGAAAGGAATATTCGGCACCGAGCGCTTGTTCGTTGAACTCAGTGACCACGGCGCTGACGGCACGCTCAATCAAACGTCGGGGAACATCGCGCTAGCCGATGCCGCGGGCGTGGGCGTGGTGGCGACCAACTGGGTGCATTACCTCGATCAGAGCGATCACGACATCCACGACGTGCAGTTGGCGATTCAAAAAGTCACCACCGTTGACGACACCCATCGTAAGCGCATGCCGAGTCGCGAGTACTACCTGAAAACGCCGGATGAAATGGCGGCGTTGTTCGCCGCACGACCGGATGCGATCAGCAACACGCGCAAGATCGTCGAGTTGTGCAAAGGCTCGAAGGTTCCGACCGGTACCTACTACCTGCCGTCGTTCCCGTGCCCGACGGGCGAAACCGAAGAATCGTGGCTGCGCGAACTGTGTGCTCGTGGCATTAAGAAACGTTACGGCGACGCGCCCAGTGACGAGGTGAAGACGCGCCTCGCCTTCGAACTGGAGACCATCCTCAAGATGGGTTTCGCCGCGTACTTCTTGATCGTCGCCGACTTCATCAATTGGGCCAAAGACGGCGGCATTCCCGTCGGTCCAGGCCGTGGTTCCGCCGCCGGATCGATCGTCGCGTATAGCCTGGGCATCACCGACATGTGCCCGCTGCGCTACGGCTTGCTGTTCGAGCGCTTCATGAATCCTGGGCGCAAGTCGATGCCCGATATCGATATCGACTTCTGCAAGGATCGGCGCGGTGAAGTCATCGACTACGTGGCGAACAAGTACGGCCACGAGGCGGTGACGCAGATCATGACGCTCGGCACCATGAAGGCGCGCATGGCGATCAAGGACGTCGCTCGCGCCTACCACTGGACGCCGGAGGAATCGCAGGAACTGGCCAACCTGGTGCCAGAAGATCCCTCGGGAAAATACGACCTGCAAGTGTGCCTGGGCCGCAAACCCCTCGATAAGGACAAGAACGAATTCGGCACCGTCGACGGCATGCTTAAGCGTTACGAGACCGACGATCGTACGCGCAAGGTCCTCGATGCGGCGTTGCAGTTGGAAAAACTCGGCCGCTCGCTCGGCATCCACGCCTGCGGCATGATCATCGCACCTGGTCCGGTCAGCGATTACGTGCCGGTGTGCAAGATCAAAGACAAGGCCGCGACCCAGTTCAACATGACGCAGATTGAAAAATGCGGTCTGCTGAAAATGGACTTCCTCGGCCTCAAGACCATGTCGATCCTGAAAAAGGCCGCCGACATCACCCAGGAGAGCGAAGGCATCACCATTGATTACAACACGGTGCCGCTCGCTGATCCAAAGACCTTTGCGATGCTCGGCGCTGGCCGCACGCTTGGCGTTTTTCAGTGTGAATCGTCGGGCTTCCAGGAACTGATCAAACTGCTCAAGCCCGACCGCTTCGAAGACCTCATCGCGCTGGTCGCGCTTTACCGCCCAGGCCCGCTGATGGCCGGCATGCACACGCAGTACTGCGATCGCAAACACGGGCGTGAGAAAGTCGATTACCCGCACGCCGTGCTCGAAGATGTGCTCAAGGAAACCTACGGCCTCTACATCTACCAAGAACAGGTCATGTCGATCAGCCGTGAGCTGTGCGGCTTTACGCCGGCAGAAGCCGATGACTTGCGCAAGGCGATGGGCAAGAAGGACATCAACGTCCTGAAGAAGCTCGAAGAGAAGTTCATCGAAGGCGCATGGTCGAACCACCAGTTCGACCGCAAGAAGTGCAAAGAAATGTGGGAGAAGATCCTGGGCTTCGCGTCCTACTGCTTCAACAAATCGCACAGCGCCTGTTACGGCCTGATCGCGTATTGGACCGCCTATATGAAGGCCAACCACTACGCCGCCTTCATGACTGCGAACTTGATCTACGAAATGGACAACAAGGACAAGATGACGAAGTTCGTCGAGGAACTCCGCACATCTGGCATTCCCGTGCTGCCGCCGGACGTGAACGAATCCGGCTGGGAATTCCGCGTCATCAAGAAGCGCGGCGAGACCACGGAACCGACGACATCGGACATCGGACATCGGACATCGGACGAAGGATCAGCCACCATCCGCTTCGGCTTCGGGGGCGTGAAGGCGGTCGGTGAAGGCGCAGCGCAAACCATCATCACGGAACGCAACGAACGCGGACCGTACCTGAGCCTCTACGATCTGTGCGAACGCATCGACACCCGCACGGTCAACAAACGTGTGGTCGAATCGCTGATCAAGGTCGGTGCGCTCGACAGCCTGCACCTGAATCGCAAGTCGCTGTTCGACACCCAGGACCGCGCCTTCGACCGCGGTAACCGCCTGACCCGCACCAAGGCGCAGAATCAGCAGACGTTGTTCTCGACCTTCGAGGAAGACGACTCCTTCCGCGAAGAAACCCGCGGCTATCCCAACGTGCCGGATTGGACCGTCAGCGAACGCCTTGGCTTCGAGAAAGCGCTCACCGGTTACTGGATCTCCAGCCATCCGGTGACGGAACAGCACAATGCCCTCGGCAACGTTGCGACGCACACCACCAACGACCTCGCAGCGCAGGCCAACGGCACCACGGTGGCGATCGCCGCGGTGGTGATCGACAAACGCGTGATCCGCACCAAGGCCGGCAAGACCATGGCGATCCTCACGTTGGAAGATCAGTTCGGTCGCTTTGAGGGCGTGTTGTTCCCAGGACGCGAAGGCCGCCGCGGCGAAGCCCAGGTCGGTGCGTTCGAGAAGTTCGGCAACGATTGCGAACCGGATATGGTCGCGTTGTTCTGCGGCACGCTCGATCGCCGCGAGCGCAAGCCACAACGCCCGGTCGCTGCCAGTGATGATGGTGGAGACGTGCCATCAGCGGACCTGGATGACGGCAACAGCGAAGAAAAATCTGAGACGCTGCCCAATTTGCGTATCAACGACATGATTCCCGCGGCGATGGCGATTGAGCGCCTGACGCGCGAGATTGTCCTGCACCTCGACACTAGCGCCTACGCCGATCCCGCGACGCAGGCACGCCTGCTGCAGCTAAGCGAAACCGCCTTAAAAGAACACGCTGGTGCTCGTCCCGTGAGCATCCTCGCCCACACGCCGCAGGATGTACTGCTGACGTTGACCCTGGGCGAAACCTGGCGTGTCCACCCGAGCCACGACCTCTTGGAAAAACTGCGTGCGATCTGGGGCACTAACAACGTGCGCGTGATCAGTGCCGGGCTGGAAGAACTCCAACGCTCGGAACAACGCGGCAACCACGCCCGCGCTGGATGAATTCACCGTGGCACGGGCGTCTCGCCCGTGATCATGATCGCTCACTCACGGGCGAGACGCCCGTGCCACGAATGACCAAAAAAACCGGGGCAGGTCCATTGGACCTGCCCCGGAGATTCACGTTCAGTGACGAACGTCGTTCAGCGCGTCGCTGAATTAGCGCTTCGCTGCGCCAGCAGTGGCGAAGCAGCCCTGCTCGGCGATCAGGCTCATCGCCTTCACGTCGACGTCGGCGGTGGTCACCAGCCAGCCGGTGACCTTCTGCCCTGGGTAACGTGCCTGCAGTTTGTCGCGCATGTCGACGAACGCCTCGCCTTCTTTGGGAGAGACCTTGCTGGTGCGACGTTTGATGTCGACGAACCACACGTCCTTACGACCGCGGGCGACGACAATGCGACCGGTACCTTCGATGCCAAAATTCTTGACGGGAACGGCTTCAACACTCTGGAACACTGGCAACCGGGTCTCCAATTCGCGATCCACGATATCACCGGGCAAAGGATGGCCGGCGCGCAGGAGGCGAATGATGGCTTCCTCGGTGGCTCGGACGGCAATGCGCATGCTGACTCCTTCTAGGGGTTTTGATGAGCGTTTTGACACAGCTTTGGCCGGTTTGCGTTGGCAAAGAGCCTAGAGCCTGGCGCTCAATTTTTGCGCGGCGTACCTTATCGATCGGCAACAAAACTCAAGGTATGTTTCCCATTGCGTTCAAACTGATCCGCATAGGTGCCGCGGGGTGCGATTGTTAGAGCGTTGGACAGGGTGTCGCGACCGATCACCAACCGGGCCGTTTTCAAGGTGCCGCGGACGGTGGCGGCGGGTCCAAGACCAAACGGAAGCGGAGATCCTTCCTGCTATCGGCTCCGTCATCGAGGCCATCCGGCCCGACGCTGTAGGCGCCGATTAGTTGTCCGTCCTTTTCCCAGCGGCGCAGCGGAGCGCCCGCACGATCGCAGAGATCAACCGGCCAAGGCGAACCACGTAGTTCAGCGGCGATCAAGCGAGCGTAGAGGACTGCGAACACCAAATGGCGGACAACGTGCGGATGCTGGATGATCAGTAATTGCTGGTGGAGGTCAGCTCCCAACCAACTGCCCGCGTTGGCAAGTGCGGCGTTACGGCGCTCCGCTTCGTCCAGCCACACGCGCGGCTGTGCCGGGTGAGCATTGAGGAATTGCAGCCAACTAAGTTCGGCACGCAGAAGTGAAGCCCGCTCCACCCGCATGACGAGTTCCATGGCTGGCCCGATGGCCAACCAATTCGGCAACATCACACCGCGTTCCTTCATCGCTTGCTCACCGTGGCGAAAAGACGTGAGATCCCCCCGTAAGACGTGCTCGGCAGACTGCGGTTGGCCGTCCAGGTAGCGTTGGGCCATGGATTCCAGCCAGTCTGCCATCGGACGCATCTGCTCCCGCCGATCCGCCAGACGATGAGCCAGCACAGTGCACACACGGCTAAAGTCGTACCTGCCCGCGAAATAGGATTCGTCGCCCCATAACATCTCGATGCGAATCCGGGTGACCGCCAGACAGAGATCCAATTCGTCCCCCTCAGCGACCACCAGACGGGTATCGAAGAGGTCCTTCCAAGCGCTCGGCGACACCCTTCTTTCGCTGGGCGGCACTCTGATCGGAGCGTTGCCGAGGTCGACGATGCCGCGAGCGGCATCGCAGACATCCTGCGATGAGATGGTCAGATGATAGGCGCGGAACTCCGCTGACGCGGATTTATTTTTTAAGGAATGAATAGTCCCTGGCCAATCGAACTTGATCGCGCGCACAGCGGCATCGACGCTTCTGGCACGCGTCAATCGCAGTGGATCAGTCAATGTTTTGGGCTCGGGCTGGATTGCGAAGCCTGCTGCCGACACCTCGGCTTCAACTGCGCGGACATCACCATCCGACCGGACCCAGAGCCACAAAACCAGCACACCAGTCAACAACAGGCCGATGAACACCCCGGACAAAACGATCCAGGTCCCCAATCGGCTACGTCTCACCGATGCGGTGCCGGCGTTCATCCCTCGGCCAACTGTTTCGCCAACGTCAAATGCCGGGTGAACGCCATCTTGGCTTTGCCGCTGGCGATGAGGTCTTTCGCCTGATCGAAGCCAACGCTGTCGGAGAGCACCTTGCGGCCGTGCCAGCAGTCGAGCGCAGCGCCGGCGTTGGCGCACACCATGTCGAGCAGCGGGCCGCGTTCATCGCCGGAGAGCATGCGATGGAAGATCGCGGCGTTGTGGATGGCGTCGCCACACGGCAGGTGGGCGTGGTCCAGTCCATGCTGATGAATGCGTTCGATGATGACGTGGTGGATGTGGCCGCCTTGCACGTCCCATACGTGGGTCGGACCGGTGATGCTGACCTCATCGATGCCGGGATGACCACGTACCACTAGCGCGCGTTCGCTGCCCAGGCGTTTGATCGCCTCAGCGACCACATGGGCGGTGCGCTCGTCAGTGACACCGATGAGTTGGCGTTTCGGTCGGCAGGGATTGGCCAGCGGACCGGCGAGGTTGAACACCGTACGTTTGACGCGACTGCTCGCGAGTTTGCGCGCCGGGGCGACCGCAGCGACTGCGGGATGTACTGAACGGGCGAAGAGGAAACACACGCCGGTCTCGGCCTGGAGCTTCACCAATTGCTGGACCGGCAACTGGAACGGCACCCCAAGCGCTTCGAGCAGATCGAAGCTGCCGTTGGGAGCCTTGCTGCCCTTGTTGCCATGTTTGACCACCGGGATGCCAGCAGCAGCGAGGACGAACGCGGTGGTGGTCGACACATTGTAGCGCCCGAGTCCGCTGCCGCCGGTGCCGCACAGGTCCATGCCACCCGGAATCGGAACCTGCACCGCTTTGGCCAGCAGGCCTTCCACCACGGTGGCGAGTTCAGCGCCGGTTTCACCGCGCTCACTCCACGCGATCAGCACCTCGGCGCCATGTTCCGGCGTCATGCTGCCATCCATCAGATGATGCAGCACGACCTGGGTCTGCTCTGGCGTCATGCCATTCACGGACCGCACCAACGCCACCAGGGAGGAATAGGATGACGTGCTCATGCGGCTCTCCGGGTTGGTGACGCTAGCCGACAGGAACACCACGCCAAGGCAGCCTCAAACCGTGGTGCGATCCAGCGTGCGAAACACCAACACACCGCTGACGCGTCGCTCGCGTTCCTGCCACTGCTGCTCATCAAAAGCGGGGAAGAACGCATCTCCGTCCACCTCGCGCTCGATCACCGTCAGGTACATGGTGGTGATCTGCGGCATGGCGAGCGTGTAGAGTTCCCCACCGCCAATGAGGAACGGTATCGGGTCAGTGGTGCGCGCGGCAGCGATGGCGGCAGCAAGCTCGGTGAAGACCTCAAATCCGGGAAGCACCAATCCGGATTGACGCGTGACCACCAGATTGCGGCGCTTCGGTAGCGGTTTGAACTTCAACGACTCAGCAGTTTTGCGCCCCATGATCACCGCATGACCGGAAGTCGTGCGCTTGAAGTGCGCAAGATCTTCAGGCTCATGCCACGGCAGATCGCCGCGATTGCCAATGACGCGGTTTTTCGCCATCGCTGCAATGAGAGCGAGCGGCTTCATGCGGGTCCGAGGTCCGAGGTCCGAGGTCCGAGGTCTCGTGGTCGAGAGTGACATCGGACATCGGACATCGGACGAGTGGTCGACATCATATAGCGACCGCCGCCTTGATCCCAGGATGCGGATCGTA
>Ga0105046_10018148_pt1 | contig 10724 bp, 6 predicted proteins | sample MAT03_FD_78385 | JGI IMG/M metagenome (GOLD analysis project Ga0105046, IMG submission 78385) | Freshwater microbial communities from Lake Fryxell liftoff mats and glacier meltwater in Antarctica - MAT-03 (megahit assembly) | ecosystem: Environmental > Aquatic > Freshwater > Ice > Liftoff...
AGCGGTTGATCATGGTGATCAAAAAGCGTATGCAGAATTGATGTCTCGCTATAAAGATTCGATCTATTATATGCTCTTGAAAATGGTGAATAACCGTGATGATGCAGAGGATTTAACGATTGAAGCTTTTGGAAAAGCCTTTCGTAACATCAAACAGTACACTCCCGATTATGCATTCAGCACTTGGTTATTTAAAATTGCTACGAATAACTGTATTGATTTTATTCGTAAAAAGCGAAAGCTGACCTTATCAATTGACCGTGGTTATGAGAATGAAGACGGACAAGATATCACTCTTGAAATTAGATCAGAAGGACCGAGTCCGGACGATGTTATGATGAAAAAGCAAAAAGTATTAATGATGAAGGATGTGGTAGAGAAGTTAAAGCCTCGCTACCGTCGTTTGGTAGAATTGAGATATTATCAGGAACTTTCTTATGAAGAAATTGCTGATGAGCTAAAACTTCCTTTAGGAACCGTAAAAGCTCAATTGTTCCGTGCCCGCGAATTTTTATATCAAATCATGAAAAACTCCGAGTACGTAAACCATTAATCGTAACTCAAAGAATTACCTTTGCCCCATGTCAGAAAACATGGGGCTTTCTTTTTCCTATAAGAATTACTTGCCAGGAATTAGCGATGAACAAATAGAGAAATTAATTCAATTCAAGGAAATTTTCTTAGATTGGAATACACGTATCAATCTGATTTCCAGAAAGGATACTGAGTTATTTGAAGTGAAGCATGTATTGCATTCACTTTCCATTGCTAAATTTATTCGATTTAATCCCGGTGCCAGAGTGTTAGATTTAGGAACTGGCGGTGGTTTTCCAGGTATTCCCTTGGCTATTTTGTTTCCGGAAGCTCAATTTATATTAGTGGATTCTATAGAAAAGAAGATGAAAGTTGTAACTGATTTGGTGGAACAATTGGGTCTTAAAAATGTGACGGTGAAAAGGGGAAGAGTGGAGGAGATGGATATTGAAGTAGATTATGTAGTGAGTCGCGCCGTGGCACCTATGAGTGACATTATTCATTGGACAAGAGATAAAATAATTTCCGGTCAGGTGGGTACCATGCCAAATGGCTGGTTGGTTTTAAAAGGAGGCGATTTATCCGAAGAACTGGGCTTTTACAGAAAAAGTGTTGAGATTCAAAAGATTAATGATTATTGGAAAGATGAATTCTTCGAAACCAAGCTCATTATCTACTTGGCACGACAAATTATTTGATTTTAAAAATAAATTTTGACAAAGTAAGTTTTTTTCTATCTTTGCGCTCCCTTTATGGGGTAATTAGAACAGCAATATGACAAGGACATTCCAACCCTCGCTACGTAAACGTAGAAATAAACATGGCTTTCGCAAGCGTATGAGTTCAGCTAATGGTCGCAGGGTTTTAACAGCGCGAAGAAAAAAAGGACGTAAAAAATTAACGGTTTCCGACGAACGTAGTTGGAGAAAGTAATTTCAATATAAATATTTAGAAAAGGCAAATAATGTTTGCCTTTTTTTTATGCCCGAATTTTTAAGACTTATTTAAAATGATCCTTGAAATCTTTTCATGCAATGCCAATAAATCATGTCCGCATTCCAACGCATGCAATGGTATCGGATAGTTAAACTTTTTCAGAAATAAATTTGCCGATTTTAAAGTGATGATGGAATCGTATTTGCCAATGAAAAATTCAACCCTTATTTTTTTCGCATGGAAATAATGGTTCATCATGTGGGGATGGATTTCATATTTGTTTAAGGCCAACCAGGAATGATAAACTTTGTATCTCTTTTCTTTCGAATCAGTATTAGCTAAAAAAAATATTTTCACTTTTTCATTGATGAATCCTAACTTTCTTAAGATTTTTATGAAGGTGTGAAGGAGGTCTGGTTTTTTAACAAGATGTAATCCTAGCTTTCTTCCAGCGCTTGTTCCTCCAATAAATTCACGAACCCTGTTTTTCTTCATACCATCAGGAGCCAAAACAAATAACTCATGAATTCGATGAGGAATTTTATGAACCAATCCCATAATGGTTTTTCCTCCTTGACTATATCCCATCAGCGAACACCTAACTTTTTTTCGCTCCCACAAAAGTTTTTCTACCAAGCCCGATAAATCAGAAGCCGTAAACGATGGAATTCTTTTATTCTCAGCAAGGGCATGAGGACCATGATAAAAAAAGTCAAAAGCAATCAAGGTGTATTTACCCCCAAGTTCATACTCAAATCGGCGAAAATCATCCGAACTTCTGCCGAAACCATGGAAGGCCAGCAAAAGCTCATCGCCAGTCCCAAATGATTGATAAGGCAAAGTGAAGGTTCCATCACTCAAAAAGAAATAGTCGGAGGGAATCATTAATGCAAAGGTATTTCATTTTATATGATGGATTGTTCATTGCTTCCTTTTAACATTTTTCTACTCAATTTTTGTTACATCCTTAGTTCTAAATGATTTACTTTTAATTTTTCAACAAATACAATCTGTAGTCTTTGAATCTTTAACTTTGTCTTCTAAAATCGTGATGTACTTGATGACACCATCATTCTTCCATGAATCTTTAGCTTTCAAATTGCATTTTCGGTCATTTCTTTTATTTTTTAGATATATTTCTTCCTTTTTTTTCGAGATGAATTCTCAGTATAAAATGCTTCAACTTCTAACAATAAATAAATCCTATCCCACATGCCGCGCGACAATTCGATAAAATCAATTCTAATCATTGGTAGTGGTCCAATTATCATTGGACAAGCCTGCGAGTTTGACTATGCAGGAAGCCAAGCCTCCCGCTCTTTAAAGGAAGAGGGCATCGAGGTGATTCTGATAAACTCGAATCCCGCTACCATCATGACAGATAAAGTAACGGCAGATCACATCTACCTAAAACCGCTGACGAAAAAATCCATCATTGAAATTTTGGAAAAGCATAAGATTGATGCGGTGCTTCCAACCATGGGAGGACAAACAGCATTGAATCTTTGCATCGATTGTCAGAAAGCCGGAATTTGGGAGAAGTACAATACGAAAATTGTAGGTGTAGACATTGAAGCTATTAAAACCACTGAAGACCGCGAAAGGTTCCGCTTAAAAATGTTGGAGCTAGGAGCAAATGTTTGCAAAGGTAGAACAGCTAAATCCTATTTGGAAGGAAAAGAAATTGCGCAAGAAATCGGATTCCCATTGGTCATTCGTCCCTCTTTTACCTTGGGTGGAACAGGTGGAGGATTTGTGTACGATAAAGACGCATTCGATGTCGCTTTAAATTATGGCTTGCATGCAAGTCCGATTCATGAAGTACTCGTTGAACAATCTATCAAGGGCTGGAAAGAATACGAGTTGGAATTGTTAAGAGATAGTGTAGGAAACGTCATCATCATCTGTTCCATCGAAAACTTTGATCCGATGGGTATTCATACCGGCGATTCCATCACTGTAGCTCCTGCCATGACCTTGAGCGATCGTTGTTACCAAGCGATGCGTGATTTAGCGATTATGTGTATGAATGGAATCGGTCAGTTTGCTGGAGGATGTAACATTCAGTTTTCTGTAAATCCAAATGATGAAAATGAAATCATCGTTATCGAAATCAATCCTCGTGTTTCACGTTCATCTGCACTCGCATCCAAAGCAACAGGATATCCTATTGCAAAGATTGCTGCAAAGTTGGCGATAGGATACAATCTCGATGAATTGCAAAATCAAATTACGAAATCTACATCAGCATTTTTTGAACCTTCCATCGATTATGTGATTGTAAAAATTCCGAGATGGAATTTCGATAAGTTCAAAGGAGCCGATCGTCATTTAGGATTGCAAATGAAATCGGTTGGCGAGGCGATGGGCATCGGAAGAAGTTTCCAGGAAGCATTGCAGAAAGCTTGTCAATCTTTAGAGATAAAAAGAAATGGCTTAGGTGCCGACGGAAAAGAGTTGACCAATCAAGAACAGATTTTAGATTCATTAAAAAACCCGAGCTGGAATCGCTTGTTTCATATTTACGATGCATTTAAATTAGGAATTCCTTTTAAGACGATACAAAAATTAACGCAAATTGATGCCTGGTTCTTAAATCAGATTGAAGAACTTGTTGAGCTAGAAAAAGAAATTCAAAAATTTACACTCGACACCTTACCGCGTGAATTGATGTGGGAAGCAAAACAAAAGGGTTATGCTGACCGACAAATTGCTCATCTATTAAGTTGCTTAGAAAGCAAGGTGCATGCGAAAAGGAAGGACATGAACATTCATCGCGTGTATAAATTGGTAGATACTTGCGCTGCAGAATTTGAGGCAAGTACTCCTTATTACTATTCCACTTTTGAAATGGAAAATGAATCCGTCGTTTCCGATAAAAAGAAAATTATCATTTTAGGATCAGGGCCGAATCGTATCGGTCAGGGAATAGAATTCGATTACAGTTGTGTGCATGGTGTGTTGGCGGCAAAAGAATGCGGCTACGAAACCATCATGATCAATTGCAACCCGGAAACTGTTTCTACCGATTTTGATATTGCCGATAAATTATATTTTGAACCTGTATTTTGGGAGCATATCTACGACATCATTCAGCATGAAAAACCAGTGGGAGTGATTGTTCAGTTAGGTGGACAAACTGCTTTAAAATTAGCAGAGAAACTCGACAAATACGGAATTCATATTATTGGTACCAGTTTTAAATCGCTCGACCTTGCCGAAGATCGCGGATCCTTTTCTAATTTGTTGCGTGAGTTAGAAATTCCATATCCGAAATTCGGAGTGATCGAAGATGCTTATCAAGCGGTAGAATTATCTCGTGATTTAGGATTCCCTTTGCTTGTGCGCCCATCGTATGTACTCGGCGGACAGGGTATGAAAATCGTCATCAACGAGCAGGAATTGGAAACACATGTGGTGAATATCTTTAAAGATATTCCGGGGAATAAAGTTTTGCTTGATCATTTCTTAGAACGTGCTATTGAAGCTGAAGCTGATGCTATTTGCGACGGAGAAGATGCCTACATCATTGGTATCATGGAGCATATTGAGCCGGCCGGAATTCACTCAGGAGACAGCAATGCGGTATTGCCTCCTTTCGATTTAAGTGATCATGTCATTAAACAAATCGAAGAATTTACACGCAAAATCGCACTTGCCATGAAAGTGAAAGGACTCATCAATATTCAGTTTGCAATTAAAGATGAAGTGGTATATGTAATTGAAGCCAATCCGAGAGCTTCACGTACTGTTCCTTTCATTGCCAAAGCCTACGATGAGCCCTATGTAAACTATGCCACGAAATTGATGTTAGGTGACAAGAAATTGAGTGATTTTACGTTCAATCCACGGAAAGAAGGGTATGCCATTAAATTGCCGGTATTCTCATTCGATAAATTTAAAGATGTCAATAAAGAATTAGGTCCTGAGATGAAATCGACAGGAGAAGCCATTTACTTTATCGATGATTTACAGGACGAGGTATTCCAGAAATTATACGATGAGCGAAATTTATACTTGTCTCGTTAAAATAGAATGCTGAAATTTACGTCTTAAAGCAACAAATAGTATCATGTCAGACTTTCTGTTCGTACTTCTTATAATATTTATTGTATTCGGTGTATTCAGAAGGTACATCTTGTTTTTCATCATGACCGCTCTTTCAAAAAAAGTGATGAAGGAGATGGGCAAGATGCATGAACGTCAAACCGGCTTTAATCAGCAGCAGCAGCAGAAACAGCAGCAGCCTCAAAAGGAAAATACTGCCCATGAGCCCGCCAAAGGGAAAACCGGCAAAAGTCTTGGTGACGATCATGGTGAATATGTTGACTTTGAAGAAATAAAAGATTAATTATTTAGTAGTATTGAGCTTGATTTTCTGATTGATTTGATTCGTTTTGCTTCGTTTTATTGATGAATACTTCGTGGAGGATTTTATTTTCTGATTTCTGAATTAATCTTACTATTTTCATCCTCTCAAATCAGAATTAGGTCTTATGAAACCATCCTTGCTCAAGCAATTACAGCCTCATCTCATTGCCATTGGAATCTTTTTGCTGACTTCCTTCGTCTATTTCAGTCCTGCTCTTTCAGGAAAAGCACTCGAGCAACATGACATTGCCCAATGGACCGGTATGCAAAAAGAAATTGCAGATGTGCGTTCAGAAAACAATATTGAGCCGCTTTGGACCAACTCTATGTTTGGTGGAATGCCTGCATATCAGATTTCAGTATTATACCCATCCAACCTAATTCAATACGTCAATAAATTAATGTGGTTATGGATGCCCAATCCAATCAATTTACTCTTTCTGGCATTACTTGGATTTTATTTGTTGATGATTTCTTTGAAAGCAGATTTTCGTATCGCCATAGCGGGAGCATTTGCATTTGCGTTCTGCTCATTTTATTTTGTTTCCATTCAGGCAGGACACAATACAAAAGTACACGCCATCGCTTTGATCCCGCTTATTTTCGCCGGAGTGTTAATGGCTTATAGAGGGAAATGGTTGTTAGGTGCCGCCATCACTGCATTGGGTTTATCTCTTCAAATTTATGCGAATCATCTTCAAATTACATATTACGTCGCCATTACCATCGCATTATTAGTCATCGCAGAGTTGATCAGATCCATCATGGAAAAGCAAATTGCGAATTTTGTTAAGGCAAGTTTGTTTTTAGCATTGGCTGCAGCACTTGCTGTTTTACCCAACATCACCAACTTGTTATTGACGTATGAATACGGTCAGTACTCCACTCGCGGACCATCTGAATTAACCGAGAAAAAAATTAGTACCGGATTAGATAAAGACTATGCTTTAGGTTGGAGTTATGGTAAGCAAGAATCGTTAACACTTTTGATTCCTGATTTCGCCGGCGGATCTTCTGCGCATAAATTAGATAGTAAATCAGAATCTTATAAAGCAATTGCCTCCAATGCAGGCGATGCACAAGCAAAATCTTTCACGAATCAGGCGCCCTTGTATTGGGGCGATCAACCCATGACTTCCGGTCCGGTGTACAGCGGCGCGATTGCTTTCTTCCTCTTTGTACTCTCTATGTTTTTATTAACCGGAACTACAAGAATATGGATTGCATCTTCCTTTCTTTTATTTGTGATGTTATCGTGGGGAAAAAACTTTTTGCCATTAACCGATATTTTTTTCGATCATGTTCCGGGTTACAACAAGTTTCGTTCTGTAGCCATGGCCATGACCATTGCTACTTTCATGATTCCTTTGGGAGCCATGTTAGGATTGATGAAATTTACAAGTGGAGAAATTGATAAAGCGAAATTGAAAAAGTATTTAATGTATTCGTTTTACATCTGTGGAGGAATTACTTTGTTGTTTGCATTGGTACCCGGAATGTTTTGCGATTTTCAAGGGCAAAGTGATGAGCAATTGAAACAATACGATTGGTTGTTAGCTGCGTTAAGGCAGGACCGTGAGAGTATTTTGAAAGCAGATGCGTTCCGTTCTTTCTTTTTTATCGCCATGGCCTTTGGTATGCTTTACATGTGGTTAAAAGATAAAATGAAATTGTCGCTCGTGCTTCCTTTGCTTGCTTTCTTAATTTTGGTAGACATGTGGGCAGTAGATAAACGTTATTTGAACGATAGTCATTTTACTTCTAAAACAAGAGCGGACCAACCCTTTGATATGACTGCTGCCGATCAGCAAATTTTGCAAGACAAAGGATATTACAGAGTGATGAATACTTCGGTAAGTACTTTTAACGATGCCAGTACATCTTACTTTCATCGCTCCATCGGTGGTTATCATGGTGCGAAATTGAAGCGTTATCAAGAGTTGATTGAATATCAAATCGGCAAAGGAAACATGAATGTATTGAACATGCTCAATGCACGTTATTTCATTGTTCGTAATCCACAGGATCAAAGTCCCATGGTGCAAATGAATCCGGGTGCGCTTGGTGCTGCATGGATTGTGAATGATTGGATCATGGTTCCCAATTCAGATGCGGAGATGAAAGCCATGGATAGTTTGGACACTAAGACTACTGCGGTAATTGATAGCCGTTATGCCGATGACATAAAGGCTGCACAGAAGGGAATGGATTCTACTGCGAGTGTGCGTTTGATTTCTAAAGATGAAAAGGTCCTTCCAAATTACCTCGAATATGAAGTAAACGGAAGTAAAAATAATTTGGTGATGTTTTCTGAAATCCATTATCCGATTGGTTGGGATGCATATTTAGACGGGAAGTTAGTTCCGCATATTCGTGCAGATTATGTTTTGCGAGCAATGGCAATACCTTCTGGAAAGCACAAAGTGGAATTCAAGTTCGAACCAAAAGCCTATGCTAACGGCGAGAAAATTTCTTTAGCCGGTTCCATCCTAATTCTTCTCTTGTTTGCAGGTGCCTCTTATGTTGAACTTAAGAACAAGGCGTAAATAAAAATGGGTGAAGAAAAAGTGCTCGTGATCACCTATTACTGGCCGCCGAGTGGCGGAGCAGGGGTGCAACGTTCACTTAAGTTCGTGAAGTACTTATTGGATAATAAATATCTTCCAATTGTTCTCACTGTCAATCCGGAGAAGGCGAGTTATCCGGTGAGAGATGTTTCGCTCTTATCTGAAATTCCCAAAGAAGTAAAAATTATTGCAACAGATTCCTTTGAACCACTCAATATTTTATCCTCCTTCATCGGAAAGAAAAATGTGCCCTACGGTGGATTCGCAAATTCTAAAAAGGAAAAATTTCATCAAAAAACATTGCGATGGATTCGCGGAAATTTTTTTATTCCTGATGCGAGGGTGGGATGGGTGAAACATGCAGTAAAAGCAGCAGGTAAAATAATAAGAGAGGAAAAAATAAATTGTATTTTGGTTTCTAGTCCCCCGCATTCTTCCCAGTTAATTGGTCTCTCATTAAAAAAGGAGTTTCCGCAATTGCGTTGGGTGGCCGATATGCGCGATCCCTGGACCGATATTTATTATTACAAAGATTTATTGCATGCAGCACCTGCAGCAAAAAAAGATGCAGCATTTGAAAAGCAAGTTTTAGAGACAGCAGATGCTATATTGGTGGTAAGTGAAACCATTAAAAGAGCATTTGTGAATAAATCTGTATTCGTATTCCCGGAAAAAATTCATGTCATTCCCAATGGCTATGATGAGAAAGATTTTCCGGGAGAAATAGAAACACCTAAAGATAAGTTTATCATCACCTACGTAGGAACGATGGCAGATTCTTATCGACCCGAAATATTTTTCTATGTTTTAAAAAGAATTGTAAGCGAGCATCCTGAATTCAAGGTGTTGTTTCGATTTGTTGGCAATGTCCCATCTTCTGTAAAGAAAATGACGGCTGATTTAGGTTTAGAAAATTATTGTGAATGGAACGGTCATGTCACACATGAGGAAGCAGTCATGTTTATGCGGAAGTCGAATGCTTTGTTGTTAATCATTCCTGATGCTGAAGGCGCCGAAGGCATTTTAACCGGAAAATTATTTGAATACTTAGGAGCGAAAAGATTAATTTTAGGATTAGGTCCGGTACAGGGCGATGCGGCAAAAATTATTAACGATTGTCGAGCCGGAGAAATGTTTCATCGCGAGGAGGAGGAAAGACTTTATTCTACACTCCTTGATGTGTTGAAAAAATGGAAACAAGGTGAGAGTTATTTTGAGTCGAATGATAACATCAAAGAATATCGTCGATCAGAATTAACAAAAGAAGTGGCGAATATTTTAAGGGCATCTTAAGTTTAAGGAAAGAACATGTGCGGAATAGCAGGATTCATTGATAGTAAAGTGAGCAAAGCAGAGCAGGAACCTCTTATCGAGAAAATGCTGGAAGCCATCGCACATCGCGGCCCCGATGCACGCGGAAAGCATTTTGATCATGAGTTAGTTTTGGGGCATAATCGTTTGGCCATTATCGATCTCAGTGAAGATGGGAATCAGCCCATGCAAAGAGGGTCTCATCAAATTGTGTACAATGGCGAAGTTTATAACTACAAGGAGATCCGAAAAACATTAGAAGCCGAAGGAATCATTTTCAAAACTAATTCTGATACCGAAGTCATCTTAGCTGCTTATGATAAATACGGTTTTGATTGTGTGCAACATTTTGTGGGGATGTGGAGTTTCGCGATATGGGATGAGGACAAGAAAATATTATTTTGTTCACGTGATCGTTTTGGGATAAAGCCGTTCTTTTATTTGAGTCAAGGCGATCGTTTTTATTTTGGATCGGAGTACAAAGCTTTATTTCCATCTTCTTTATTTAGTTCTGAAATTAATCAAGAGCAAGTCACACGTGGATTACAACTAGGCTGGAATACTTGGGCAGATGAAACTTATTACGAAGTCATACATGCTTTGCCTGCCGGATGCAATCTCATTTATAAAGTAGGAGAAGAATTGCAAATAAGTCGCTATTGGGACATTGATACGGCGAAGCAAGTGAAGATGGATTGGAACGATGCTACGCAACATTTCCGCGATTTATTTTTAGACAGCATTCGTTTACACATGCGCGGTGATGTTGAAGTAGGAGGATGCTTAAGTGGTGGTTTGGACAGTTCCGCCATTGCATCCGTTATCGGAAAAGAATTTGACAACTCTCGTTTTAAAACCTTCACCGTGTATTACGAAGGAAAAAACGAAGTCGATGAAAGACCATGGGTCACTGAAGTGTTAAAAAAATATCCTACACTCGATCCTTATTATTTTTCGCCAACCGACGAGGATATTCGCAATTCCTTTGAAAGAGCCATTTATCAT
>Ga0105046_10018149_pt1 | contig 10723 bp, 11 predicted proteins | sample MAT03_FD_78385 | JGI IMG/M metagenome (GOLD analysis project Ga0105046, IMG submission 78385) | Freshwater microbial communities from Lake Fryxell liftoff mats and glacier meltwater in Antarctica - MAT-03 (megahit assembly) | ecosystem: Environmental > Aquatic > Freshwater > Ice > Liftoff...
CCGAGTAGATGTAGAAAAACTAATGTTTTCTGCCCTTAGAACTTTCATATTTTCTTTAAGAGTTCGAAATGGTTTTGTAATCTTGTCCCGCAAACCAACAAAAGGTTTTCCTGCTTTTTAAAATTATGTACACTGGCATGCTTCACACCCACACTTTGGTGGTTGGACTTTTTCTACTTATTTACCTGGTTAAAACATATTTACTTGTTTCGAACAAGGAGGAAACATTGGCTTCATTCACCAATAAAATAAAATGGCCGGAAAGAATTATTTCAGTCTTGTTTTTAGCCACTGGTATTTTTCTTTACCTCAATTCCGGCAATATTACCTGGATGGTTCATTTGAAACTGGTATTTGTTTTTGCTTCTATTCCTTTGGCCATCATTGGGTTTAAGAAAAAGAACAAGGGTTTGGCCGTTTTGTCTTTGGTATTACTCTTTGGTGCTTATGGATTTAGTGAAGCCAATAAAAAACAAGCAACTAAAGTAGAAAAGCCTGTAGTAAATTCATCTTCAAGTGAGTTTGAAACAGGAAAAGTACTTTATACTTCATATTGCGAAGCTTGTCACGGGCAAAATGGTGATGGGCAAAAATCAGGTTCAAAAAATCTGAGGATTTCAATACTTGATAATGCCGCAAAAGTATCCATAATTAGAAACGGAAAGGGTTCCATGCCTGGCTTTTCAGCTTTGTCAAATGCAGAAGTAGATGCCTTGATTTTATATACAGATTCATTTTTGGAGCAATCCAAATAATTTACAGGCATATTTATTTCTCCTCTAATTTAATTTTTTATAGTTATATCTAATTCATTTTCAATTGAAATTGACAATAAATAGATTTTTTCTTTTTTTTCTAGCTGTTTGAAACGGGATCAAAATATAATTGGCCTGGATGTAATGCGGTTTATTGCCATTTTTTTGGTTTTACATTTGCATTCTATTTATCTACTTCCCGGTGGGATGTACAAATACCTCAAGTATTCTCTGTTCCTTTTACAGATAGACGGAGTGGGGATATTTTTTGTTTTGAGTGGTTTTCTGATTGGTAAAATCCTACTGGATATGGAAAAAACCAAATCACTAAGCTTTAGAAATGTTGGGCTTTTCCTAACAAAACGATGGCTTAGAACGCTTCCTAATTTTTATTTGATTTTGGGTTTCGTTGTTTTGGTTGGCGGATCAATGCCTGAAACGGCCATATTTTATTTCATGCAAAATTTCCAAAAACCATATTTTGATATATTTCAGGAATCCTGGAGCCTAAGCGTAGAGGAATTTACCTATTTGGCTTTTCCACTTTGCTTTTTATTAATTTCGATTTTTACACGGCATTCCTTTTTTGCAACTTCCATATTTTTGCTGCTTATATCGATCATCTATAAGTTTTTATTCCTAAGCGGTTTAGATTATACGTATGCAGAAAGGACAGTTTTGGGTAGATTTTCCTCAATTGTATATGGTTTATTTTTCTATCAGATTTTTGATCGTTACTACCAGTTTTTAAAATCAAATCGAATTATTTTATTTGGAATAGGCGCAGCACTTATTGTTTTAGGTGGGTTTGTTTTTCAAAATGTACATACATGGCGATATGATTATATTTCAATAGCATATTTGCTGACGTTGCCATTTTTCTACTTTTTAACCATACCAAACCGAATTATATCAACGTTTTTTTATACTGGGAGCAAAATATCCTATTCTCTTTATCTGATCAATCTTTGGCCCTTTCAATATATCTTATTACCTAAGATCAGAAATTGGTTTCCAATGCTTTATACAGGCCCATATCCATTTTTTACAGATTATGTGCTTTACTGGACTTTGGTTCCACTCATTTCGTATTTCCTTTTTTATTATTGGGAAAAACCGTGGATGAGGCTTCGTAGATTTTTGCCGGCATAAGGATTTTATGTACTAGGCTTTTTTAATGTCTTCTCCTCTTACCCTTGTCTTTATCGTTACTTTTTCCTCTTCTACCAGTAGATCTGGCTGGCGCTACATTCCTTTTCGGATAAGAATTTGAAGTATCGCTTTCCGCCAAAAAGAAATCGATGGTGCGTTTTTCCATGTTGGTACCTTTGAGCTTTATCTTTACTTTATCACCAAATGTGAATTTTTTGCCTGTCCTTTTTCCAAGCAGGCAATATTCAGTTTCAATTAGTTCAAACATATCTTCCTGCATATCAGACAGTCGGATCAAACCTTCGCAGCGGTTTTCAATAATATCCACATACATGCCCCATTCGGTAACACCTGAAACTACAGCTTCGTAAATCTTATCAGGATCCTGCATGGCCATAAATTCAACCTGCTTGTATTTTATGGATGCACGTTCGGCCTCTGCTGCAGTTTTTTCTTTGTCGCTGCAGTGCATGCAAAGTTTCTCCAGTTTGTCTTTTTCCATGCGTGCCTCGTTGTGCAAATATTCCCATAATAGTCTGTGGGTAAGCACATCGGGGTATCTGCGAATGGGAGAAGTAAAGTGTGAATAGTGCGAAAAAGCCAATCCAAAATGACCCAAAGCTTTTGTGGTATATCGGGCTTTTGCCATCACACGGATTGCCAGATTCTGCATCAATTCCTGCTCTGGTTTTCCTTCGAGGCTGCTCACCATTTCGTTTAACGACTTGGCCATTTTTTCTGGCGATACATTGATTTTGTATCCAAACCGAACCGCAAAATCTGCAAAATTCTGTAATCGTTCCGGGTTTGGAGATTCATGCACTCTGTAAACCATAGGGTTGGCTTCTTTGGCAGCATTGAAGTTGTATGCATATTCGGCTACACATCGGTTGGCCAAAAGCATAAATTCTTCAATTAACTTATGCGCATCTTTCCTGATTTTTGGAATAACTTTTAAAGGAACGCCTTGTTCATTTAGCAAAAACTTAACCTCTGTCGATTCAAAAGACATGGCACCAGATTGTAACCTGCCATTTCTCATTGCATGGGCCATTGAATTTAAAAGGTGCAATTCCGATTTGAATTCCCCATCCTGGCCTTCCAGTATTTCCTGAACTTCTTCATAAGAATACCGCCTGTCGCTGTGGATAATAGTACGGCCTATCCAGGGTAAACCATGGATTTTACCTGTTTCATCTATTTCTACAACACAAGAAAAAGTGAGTTTATCCTCATTTGGACGAAGCGAACAAAGATCGTTGCTCAGTCTTTCCGGCAGCATAGGCGAAACCCGATCTACCAGATAAACTGAAGTGGCCCTGTCGAACGCTGCTTCATCCAAAGCGGTACCAGGAATTACATAATGGGTTACATCCGCAATGTGTACACCTACTTCCCAATTGCCTGATGGTAATTGTTTTATAGACAAAGCATCGTCAAAATCTTTGGCATCAAAAGGATCTATTGTGAAAGTTGTAACGGCCCGAAAATCTCGTCTTTTGTCAATTTCAGCCTGAGAAATAATTCCGGAAATGGCGTTTGCCTCTGCTTCAACCTCTTCTGAAAAGCTTAGTGGAATGTTGAAATCTGCAAGAATGGCGTGCATTTCTGCATTGTTTTCTCCCGGCATGCCTAAAATTACTACTACAACACCAACCGGACTTTTAGTTTGAGTGCCCCAACTAATAATTTCCACTTTTACCTTTTGACCATTTTTAGCACCATTTAGATTGTTTTTTGAAATGGTAATTTCATCATACATTCTCTTTTTACCTGGAAGGAACAAAATGTCATCACCCTGCACTTTAATCACACCAATGTAGTGCTTTCGTGAGCGTTCTAAAATTTGAACTACCTCTCCATCTCTCTTTCCAGATTTCTTAGAAGTATAAATTTTTATTTCTACCAAATCCTCATCCTGAGCACCGTGCAAATTCTCGGCTGGTATATAAATGTCGCCCTTTTCCAGGCGTACATAAGCAAAGCGTTGATTTACAAAATCGACCTTTCCTTGATTTCTATTTTCTGCAACAGAAACAATGGTAGAATCTAATATGAAAAGACCAAATTTTCCATTCGAAAACTCTTGTATCTTTTTGGTTTTTAGTAAAGTCTGAAGAACAAGACTCATGTCTATTTTTTCTTCTCTGGTGTTGACATTGCAAAGATCTGCAATTTCAGGAAAGCTGTATTGGAATCCTGGATCAACAAATAGGGACATAACCAACTCCGTTAGTTTGTCCTGGCTGGTGTTATTTATTTTCGCCATATTAGCGTATGCGGTCCATACTTCGGACCAAATGCTCATCTCTGCGGATCAGCCTGTTGGAAATCATATTGGCAAATAAAGCCACAAAAAGGCAATAAAAACCATATCCATATTGTCCCTCTTTAATAATTTCGAAAAATCCAGCTCCTTCTTTGGCTCCCAGCATAATGGCTATCAGCGTCAAAGCTATAGAAAGCGTAATAGCGAATCCTACTTTAAGCTGGTTCATTCGTTTTAAATATTGAGAAATGGAATAGCCAGCCAAACCAGCAATCAAAACCAACATACCAGCAATATAAATCCGGTTGCGAACATCAGTTTTGATGTCTGCTTTAGAATTTGTGGTTACGTTTAGTTCAAAAGCAGTTTGAACAGCAGTTATCTGACCATCAACACTTGTTTTCGCCCAATTAGGTAAAAACAAAGCGGCCAACATAAGAATAACAATAAGACCAAGAAGTAATGTTTGTGGACGTTGAAGCATTTATTTTAATGTGTTAAAAGGTGAGAGTTAAGAATTTTGAGGTACATATTATAAGTTATGAGTTACAAGTTATATGTTTTGTCTTAAATTTATCAATTATCAATTATCAATTATCAATTATCAATTATCAATTATCAATTATCAATTATCAATTACCGATTATCAATTATCTAAGCATCATCAGCCAATCATTTCCATGACTGGGATTAAATCCTGAAGTATTTGAAGCAGGGTGAACGATCACATCTAAACCTTCCATCGGAATGGCACCTAGAAGTGGTTCGCTATCACCTGGTAAAACCATTGCTTCGCATAGTATATTTCGATTTTGAAATCTGACCTCAATTGGTCCTACGACATCCAAATCCAACTTTGTATTGTTGGCTAAAGTTGCTTTTCTTGTGCTCGTTTTTGGAAGATTCAGAATTTCCTGAATATTTTCATTGATGCAAAGCATTAAAGCACCTGTATCTACCATCATATTTAATTTAAAAGACCGAACCTCGTCTTCACCAATCAAATGTGATTTGGAATTATATAAATCAATTCCGTTATAAAGTTCAATATCGGCGTAAACCATTCCCATTGCTACATAATTTGCATAAATAATTGATATTTTAATTTCCAGATTTGTCTTTTCCTCCTTCCGGGACAAGGGAGGCTTCATTATACGCCCAGTCAAGTTTGGTTTTGAGGTCGCGGATTACTAGGCCCTGTCCTTTGAAATAGTTTCTAATCTGATCTACCTTGTCGTATTGCTGGTTGATTTTGTATTCTTTATAGAGTTCCAGCATTCCAGGAAGCAATAGGTCTCCTTCCGGTTTTTCTTCTTTCAATCCTAAAATTTCTTCCATTAAAAGCACAAAAGTAACAACAAGGTTTTGGAAAACATTTTCACCTAAAGCTGAATATGCCAGTTGGCCAGTGTTTAGCATGTTCACATACTTTAACAAATTAAACATTTCTGCTATGGCTACTGCAGTATTTAAATCGTCATTCATGGCTTCATAAAAACCATCCATAGATTTTTGAATGTCCTTAATTTTTGATTCATCCAAACTGGTTTCTGTGGATTCAAATTCAAGTTTTTTGGCAATTCGCAATCCATTAATCAGCCGTTTGTATCCTTTCTCAGCCGCTTTTAAAGCATCGTTTGAAAAATCCAACGTGCTTCTATATTGAGCCTGCAACATAAAAAAACGCACCGTCATCGGACTGTAAGCTTGCTCTAGTAATGGATGGGCACCGGCAAAAAGTTCATTAGGTAAAAAACTGTTGCCCAATGATTTACTCATCTTTTGGCCGTTTACAGTAAGCATATTTGAATGCATCCAATACCGGACCGGATCTTTTCCACTCAAACTAATTCCCTGGGCAACTTCGCATTCGTGGTGTGGAAACTTTAAATCCATTCCCCCTCCGTGAATATCAAATTCAGAGCCTAAATATTTGGTGCTCATGCAGGTACATTCCAAATGCCAACCTGGAAAACCTTTTCCCCAGGGAGAGTTCCATTGCATAATATGCTCTGGATCGGCTCTTTTCCATAATGCGAAATCCTGAGGGTTCCTTTTTTCTTCAGTTCCATCTAAACTGCGGCTTTCATTCAAAACATCTTCTTGGTTTCTGCCCGAAAGTTTGCCATAATTATTGCCTTTCTTGTTGTATAAATCAATATCAAAATAAACCGAACCGTTAGATTCGTATGCCAAACCCTTGGTAATCAAAGCTTGCGTGGCTTCAATTTGTTCTACCAAATGGCCTGTTGCCGTGGGTTCAATACTTGGAGGAAGGAAGTTAAATTTAGCAAGCACCTGGTGAAAATCGTTGGTGTAACGCTGAACGATTTCCATAGGTTCTATCTGCTCCAGTTTGGCCATCTTTCCTATTTTGTCTTCGCCTTCATCTCTGTCGTCTATCAGGTGGCCTACGTCGGTTATGTTCCTCACATAGCGCACTTTATAGCCTAAATGCGATAGGTATCTATACAAAGTGTCGAAGGTAAGAAAGGTCCGAACATTGCCCAGATGGACAAAATTATACACTGTAGGACCACACACATATAAACCAACAAATGGTGGGCTAATGGCTAGGAAATCTTCTTTTTGGCGGGATAATGAATTGTAAAGGCGTAGCTTTTGCGGCATGGGGCAAAGGTATGGAAAATGATGGAATGGGAATTGTAGAAAGTACCAGGTGTCCGAAATTTGATGGAAAGGTAATGTGGAAAACCATAAAAACGTCAACCTGCAAAGCTGATGTTTTGTGTTTTTAAATTACTAGCCGATGAAGAACAGGGATGAATTAGACAAACTGTATTTTCACTTCACCCAAAAACTAATCCCGAAATTGAACAACCCAAAAGGACCTTTCCCAAATTCACCATGCACAGCTACGGTAGAATAGGCAAAGTATTTGGCACCAACCATAAAACCCACAGAAGGATATGTGGTTGTTTCAAAGTTCTGACTATTTTCGATTCGCTCGTTTCCATTCCAATGGTTGGACACCATGCCCGCTGAAAGAGTGCTATAAATGTCCCATTTTTTGAGATTCAGGTCGGCTCCAAAGTATTTTTTGAACAATGGAGTTGCGTGGAATGTGAGCCTGGCCCCAAAAACAATGCTTCTTAATTTACTGGAGAAACTTTCACCTAAATAAGTATCACTGTAGGAGACAGAATAATAGCCTATATAAGGACCAGCTGCCCAATAAGGATCGAATGAATATTCTGCTGCGCCCAAAAGAGGTAGAAATGCAGTTCTTGTTCCAAATTTCGGATAAGACATAGAGCCAATGCTTGTGCTGGCATGCAACCAGATGGAACCTTTTGGAAAAGGCCATTTGCTGCCGATGGTTGGCATGGTAAATCCTAAAAAATCACCTGTAAGGGTAATCGGACATTTATTATAATTTGTTTTTAGGCCGGAAGCTGCCAGACAACTTTCACCGAAAGTAATGGGCAAGCAGGAAATTGCTAAAATGATAGTTGAAGTTTTCATAGTATGTATGGTAAGTGGTAATGACATTTCAAATTTACAAAATCCGGGTTCTAAATCGCTTGATAAAGAGGCACATCAGCACGTTGGTGATAAATAGTTCATTAGCAAATAGCATTTTGATATTTTATTATATATTTTCTTGAAAATGTGCTGTTTTTCAATATCTTAAATGCTTACCCTTTTGCAATCATTAAAGAAAAGGCTTGTGATAAAACTTTTTAAATTAATGAAACCTAATTTTCATTCTCTCGTCGGGAAAAGCCAGATTTGCAGTTCTATTTTAAAATGATGAACAAAATCTGGTTTGTAACAGGCGTTTCCAGCGGATTGGGACGCTCAATAGCCATAGCAGCTGCTCAACTTGGGCATACCGTAATTGGGACTCTGCGCAAAGAATCTCAGTTTAAAGAATTTGAAGCCCTATTTCCTGGCAAAACAATTCCTGTTTTAATGGATGTTCGAAATCTGGCTCAATGTAAATCTGTGATAGATAAGGTTGTTTCTGATTTTGGATCGATAGATGTGTTGGTTAACAATGCCGGGTATGGTTTGATTGGTGCCGTTGAAGAATTTTCCCAGGAAGAAATAAGAGACCAAATGGAAGTCAATTTTTTTGGACCTGTTCAATTGTGTCAATTGGTGCTGCCATTTATGCGCAAGCAAAAAAGTGGGCACATTTTTAATATTTCTTCCATCGCAGGTTTGAGCGGCAATCATGCTTTGGCTATGTATAATGCCAGTAAATTCGCCCTTGAAGGGTTTTCAGAAGGATTGATGCTTGAAACAAAATCGCTTGGTATTCAGGTTACCATTGTAGAACCGGGACCTTTTCGTACCAAATGGGCCGGCGCAGGTTTGGTGCATGCACAAAAGACCATTGAAGATTATAAACCTGTTACCAGTTTGCTAAGAACCCGCCTGCAAAATGTAGATGGCAAGCAACCTGGAGATCCAGACAGGGCAGCCAGATTAATTTGTGAGGTGGCACTTTCTGAAAACGCACCTTTAAGACTGCTTCTTGGCGCTCCCGGTTATCAGATAGTGGAGGCGAAATTGAAACGAATGTCAGAAGAATTTGAAAAATGGAAACTAAAAGGCTTGTCCACAGATTTCGATTGAAAAAGCAGTTGGTTTTTTCATTTGCGCATGGTTGTATTTGGGGCCTGTTTTTCCTCATTATTTGCAGCTGTTCCAAAGAAGTAAATAACATTTCTCCCGTTCCGGATGTGATCGTCAGGGAACAATTGAATCTTAATTCTATCGAAGCGCAACCTCTAAAGTTCAGAGATGGAACTAGCGTTTATATTAAAGGTGGCATAAAAGGAATTATCATTTACAGAAGAACAGAAGGTAATTTTTTGGCTTTTGAACGCCAAAGTCCATTTAATATGACAGACAGTTGCGGTAGGATTTCTGTGCACAGTTCAAATTTATATATGCTCGATTCGTGCCATAACTGTACTTTTGACTGGCAGGGAAATCCAACCGGTGGACCTTGCCGCGACATTTTGAAGCAGTACCAGGTTCAATATTTAAACAATTTTACCATTTCGATAAGCAACCAATAAATATGAGACAAGACTACCTCAGTGGTGAAGCAGAAGATGTTACACCTGCAGAAAAAGAAATTGAAAGGGCTTTGCGGCCCCTGAGTTTTGAAGATTTTACGGGTCAGAAACCAATTCTGGAAAACCTTAGAATTTTTGTAGGTGCAGCTAAAATGAGAGGCGAAGCACTTGATCACGTTTTGTTGCACGGCCCTCCGGGATTAGGTAAAACTACGCTTAGCCATATAATTTCAAATGAGTTAAGGTCTCAGATAAAAATAACTTCAGGTCCGGTGATGGAACGCCCTTCCGACCTCGCAGGTTTGCTTACCAATCTGCAAGCCAATGATGTGCTTTTCATAGACGAGATTCACCGTTTAAATCCTGTGGTTGAAGAGTATCTGTATTCTGCAATGGAAGATTATACGATCGATATCATGCTCGATTCAGGTCCAAATGCCAGAACCGTTCAGATCGCTTTGAATCCTTTTACGTTGATAGGCGCAACTACCAGGTCTGGTTTGTTGACATCGCCTTTGCGGGCACGATTTGGTATAAATTGCCGCCTGGAATATTATGACGCCAAGCTGCTTACAACCATTGTGCAGCGGTCAGCTCATTTGTTAAAAACGCCTATTGAAGAATCTGGTGCCTATGAAATTGCGAGAAGGAGTAGAGGAACGCCCAGAATTGCCAATAATCTTTTGAGGAGAACCAGAGATTTTGCACAAATTAAAGGCGATGGAACCATAACTATTGACATAGCCCAAATGGCACTGAAGGCACTTCATGTGGACCAAAATGGCCTGGACGAAATGGACACACGGATTTTAACCACCATTATTCAGAAATTTAAAGGAGGTCCTGTTGGACTTTCCACCATTGCCACAGCAGTAGGAGAGGAGGCCGAAACAATAGAAGAAGTGTATGAGCCTTTTCTCATTCAGGAAGGGTATTTGATGCGAACCAGCAGAGGTCGGGAAGCTACTAGTTTGGCTTATAAGCATTTGGGTATCGTTCAGCCTCAAAAACAAGGAACTATTTTTGAGTAATCGGCTCCTGTGAAAATCAAAAGGGAGCTATATTTTTTTTGAGAAACAAAGTATTTTCAAAACGAATCGGCAAGGCTTCAAAAGGATAAGTTGTAACTTTTTTCAATAATTTTTTCCATAAGTTACAAGCGTTGTAACTTTTTCTTAAACTTGCTCTTAAAAGTTACAGGCTTTGTAACTATTTTTACAATTTCCTCTCTAAGGTTACAAATTTTGTAACTTTTTTCATTTATTTTGCAAAAAAGATACAATGCCATGATAGAGGTCAAAAATATTCGTTTGGTTTTCGGTATAGGGCAGGAAGCTATGGCCCAGTTGTTATCAACGATCGGGATGATGCCATCGTCCAATCTAAAAACAGCGAAAAGGCAACGGTAAAAAAATCGGACTACATCGCGGATGTAAGTTCGAAATTGACCACAGCCAACGCCAAACTATCGGTACTTGCAGACGGTTTGGAAA
>Ga0105046_10018150_pt1 | contig 10723 bp, 17 predicted proteins | sample MAT03_FD_78385 | JGI IMG/M metagenome (GOLD analysis project Ga0105046, IMG submission 78385) | Freshwater microbial communities from Lake Fryxell liftoff mats and glacier meltwater in Antarctica - MAT-03 (megahit assembly) | ecosystem: Environmental > Aquatic > Freshwater > Ice > Liftoff...
AAGTTACACAACGTTTAAGGAGTTAATTTTCAACGAGATAACTTTGTGTAACTTCGTGAAATTTGTGGTGAATTATTTTTTTGAAGCGGTATATAGTCGACGCAAAGTGGTTTTGAAGGAAACGGAATTGCAAGATATTCACAATCAATATTCTAAACCTTCTAAACCTTCTAAACCGACTATATAACCACCTTACTCCGCAGACACTTCGATATAAAAAATCAAATCCGTTTTGGGGGGAATCGGTCCGCCGGGCGTTCCTTCCTCCCCATAAGCCAGGGCGTATGGAATAAAGAGGGTGGCTTTTCCACCGGAATGGAGGAGTTGCGCACCTTCATCAAATCCGGGGATCATTTGTCCGATACCTGCGGTAAATGGGAGTTTCTCGCCTCTCTCAAACGAAGTATCGAACAAGGAACCGTCGCTCAACGCGCCATAATAGTGGGCTTTCACGGCGGTGCCTGTCTGGATCATTTTACCATTACCGGGTTCGTGGATGATATATTGCAATCCGGAAGCCGTTTTCTGAAGTTTTCCTGCCAGGCTGCCTTCGCGGAATTCTTTGGCCAGGGATTCGGTTTGTACTTTCACCGATTCCAGCCGGGCCTTGCTTTCAGCCATTAGTTTATCCGCATCCTCTTTAGACAGAAAACTAATGAGTTCAACCTCATAGCGCACTTCGGTTTGCGTTTTCAGCACTTCAGGTATCACGCTGCGGATCATAGAATCAATTGGCTGATAGATCGTTATGCTATCGCCGGCGCTCATCTTTACCACGGCGTCGAACAGTGGCGGAACACGTGCAGGCATCTGATCCGGCGGCGGGATTTTTACATCTCTTGCGCCTCCGGTCGCGCGGGTGCTGCCCATAAGCGAGTCGCCTACGAAGGTGCTGACCTGCACCAGGGCGGTTTCACCGGCCTTGGGCTTGGCGCCGGTTTTATTCGTATGGTTGACCATGCGGTAACCGTGTTCGGTCATGATGGGCGTTGTGATTTGCGAAAAAACCGACTGCGCCAACAGGACAAAGCAAAGGGTGGCTGCGAGGATATGGATGGTGTGTTTCATTTTAACAATTGTTCTTTGTACTCAGGGAGCAGGTTTTTAAATTTATCGATGGTTTGTCTCAGGCTTTCGTGGGTAAAAGCGCCTGCGGCGTTTTTATGCCCACCACCGTTGAAGTGTTTTTTGCAAATTTCCTGCACGTCCAGATTGCCTTTCGAGCGCAGGCTGAGCTTTACGACTGTCGGCTGGTTGTGAATAAACGCGGCCAGACGTACGTCCTTGATACTCAGCATGTAATTCACAATGCCTTCCGTATCGCCGCGTTGGATGTTGAATACTTCGTAATCCTTTTTGGACAACCAGATGAGCGCGGTGTGGTATTCGGGCATGTATTCCATGCGGTTGTACAAGCAGTGCCCGAGCAGCCGCAGGTTCTTTTCTTTTTGGGAATTGAAGATCATATCCTGCACTGCGGTATCGTCCATGCCGCGTTCGATAAGGTCGGCGGCGATGCGGAATACGGTGGGGTTGGTGGCGTAGCGGAACGAACCGGTGTCGGTAATCAGGCCGGTATAGATGCATTTTCCAACCGTCGGATTGAGTTTTTGGGAATCGCCGATACCGCTGATGAAGCGGTACACCAACTCGCAGGTGCTGCTGGCTTCGGGTTCCGAAAACATAAAATCTGCGATTTGGTCGGGGTACAGGTGATGGTCGATCAGGATACGTTCGCCGGGCAGGTCTTTCACGTAATCGCCCATCCGGTCGATCCGGTTGTAGGCGTTGAAATCCAGGAAGATAAACAGGTTTTTTCTGGAAAGCACCTGTTTGCACTCCTCGGTATGCAGGTCCCAGAGCAGGATGTCTTCCGAGCGGGGCAGCACGTCGAATTCCGCCGGAAATTCGGAGGGAAACAACACGTGTACCGTGTGGCCGTATTGCTCCAGGTAATGAAGCATCGCCAGCGAACTGCCGATCGCGTCGCCATCAGGGTTGCGATGCGATAAAATAGCCACGTTTTGTGGAATGCGGATCAGTTCTTTTAGTCTGGAAGGAAACTCCATCGTTCGTTCGTTCGCAAAATGTGGAATTGGGGAATAATATTTTGCCCGGTCTTTGTTTTTGCGACCGCAAAAGTAGGGCTTTCAGCCGTTATCCGCAGGTAAACAGGATATTATTTTTTAGAAAACCTTTTTTTGACCCTCTTTTGAAATAAAATCTCGCCGTACCTTTGCGCATCTTTTAAAAAATCCCACTTTCTCCTCCCATTTTTTCACCGCATTCGCACCTTTTATCGACTAATGGCAAATAACAGAACTTTTACCATGATCAAACCCGACGCGGTTCGCGCAGGTAATATTGGCAACATCCTTCAGATGATCAGTATGGCCGGTTTCCGCATCGTGGCCATGAAACTGACCCAGCTCAGCCCGGCCAAGGCCGGCGAATTTTACGCCGTACATGCCGCCCGCCCTTTCTACGGCGAGCTCTGCGAATTTATGAGCAGCGGCCCGATCGTAGCGGCCATTTTGGAAAAAGAAAACGCGGTGGAAGATTTCCGCACGCTCATCGGCGCCACCAACCCGGCTAATGCGGCGCCCGGAACGATTCGTGCCCATTACGCCACCAGCGTCGGTGAAAACGCCGTGCATGGTTCAGACAGCGATGAAAATGCCGCGATCGAAGGATCGTTCCATTTTGCGGGTATTGAGAATTTCTAAGTTTTAATCCATGTTCCAAAACTATCCCAGCTTTCGTGTCGTATACGTGCTGTAGTCCGTCAGCAGCGCTTCGTAGCGTTCATTCATGAGGGGCGAGGTCATCAGAAAGTCGGCGGTACTTCGGTCGCAAGCCACCGGAATGTTCCACACGGCGCTGATGCGCAGGAGCGCTTTGATATCGGGGTCGTGGGATAGCGCTTCCATCGGATCCCAGAAAAAGATGAGCACGTCAACTTTTCCTTCTGCGATCATCGCGCCGATTTGTTGGTCGCCGCCCAGCGGGCCGCTCAGCATGGAAGTGATATGTCTGCCCAGCGATTCTCCCAGCAGCCGCCCCGTGGTGCCGGTGGCGTAGAGCTCGTGTTGATCCAGCACTTCTTTATTGTGTACGGCCCACTGGATCAGGTCCGGTTTCTTATGGTCGTGCGCGACGAGGGCGATGTGTTTTTGGGGATAAAGTAAGCGGGTGTTTATTTCGGACATGGGTGGTGGTTTAGAAAGGTTTAGAGGGTTTAGAAAGGTTTAGAGGGTTTAGCGTAGCGTGATATCAAAATCAAAGATACTTTATACAAACAAAAAAGCCGCCAGGCTTTCGCACGGGCGACTTTTCACGGGAAATAGAATGGATTATAAAGATATTGGATTTGAGATAATGAACATGCAATTTTTGTCCCTTCCCCAATTCGACCACCACATCAAAATAGCAACTCGAAGCCGGCATAAATCACATTTTGCATATCAAAATGCCTTGTAAATCAAAAGTTTATGTTGTGGGTGGGTGTTAAAATAATTTTTGAAAAAATTATTTTAACACCCACCCACAACATAAACTTTTCGGTTCCCGTAAATCAATACATCATTAATTTTCTCGAAGCCGTCCCAAACGGCGTCTCCAGCCTGCAAGTATAAAACCCCGGCTCGCATAAATCAGCCCGGTGCAGCACCAGCTGATTTTCACCCGAGGCATACCTACCGGTTTTGGTGTTCACTTCTTTCCCTTTGGCGTCGAAAATACGCAGTACCACGTCGGCGAGTTCCGGCAGACGGAACCACACCTGGGTCATTTCAATAAACGGATTTGGTGAATTTTGCATCAATTCTACGGCGCTTTCCAGTAAGGGCTGCTCGGTGGGATCGTGTGGTTGTTGAACTGTCATAACACTATTTTGTGACCGGCGGCGGGTTTTCTCATAACATGCAGTCGGTGTGACGAAGGAGGCGGTTAAATCGGATAATGTCGTCGTTTGTTTTTGCGACAAACTGTTTGTTTCAAATCCTGTGCCAGTTTGGTGGGTTTAGAAAGTTTATAGGGTTTATAGCGCGTGCCGTAAATTTAAAACCACACTGCCAACGCGGTCGTGACTATGGCATTGGCGTTTGTCGCGCGATTGTCTTTCACAAAAATATCATCCTGGCTGCGGTACAGTTTTCCTTCGAAACGCCAAACGGCGTTCTGGTGTATCTGTGCGTCGAGATTAGCAGAAACGCCCAGCGTTTGAAAACCATTCTGGGTACCTGTGGCGATAATGACGCCGTTTTCATCGCTGTAATATTCAACGCGGCCCGTCAAAGCCAGGCGCTCGTTGATGGTATAGCGGGCGATCAATACCGGGCTGTACCAGAAGTTCGGGTCGGCGTCTGTCCGTGCATTTTCCTCCCAGCCGGTGTCGAAGCCGAGCGTCAGGCCGAATTGATCGCTGAGTTGAAAAATGCCGTAGAAATTGTGGAACACGCGCCAAAGTCTGGCGGTATCGGGTTTATCCGTACCGAAAAAAGTGCTGCTGTTCAGGGTTATTTTGGCATTGGGTTTGAATTGAATTTGCGTTCCGCCGGAGAGTAGCGAATTGCCCGGCACGCGTTGGATGCGCTGCCATCCGTTAAGGGCTAAGGCGCTCAGGAACCATTTGCCGTTCGGCGTTGTGTACGATAATTTTGCGCCCGACTCGTAATACGGCGAGTTGTCGGCCTGCATGCTGCGGGTGAGCGTCCAGCAATCTTTGCCGACAGCGCTTTCTAAACCGATATGCGAAGCAAAAATGCCCGCATCCAGCCAGAATTCGTGGTTTTTGCAGAGTTTGACGCCTGCATTGGCCTCATATAAATTCTGTAAGGTACCGGGTTCGGCGGCGAGGTTGGCATTGGCGTACGTTCCGGCCATGATGGCGATATTGCCGCGGAAGCGCTGCGCACTGACGGCAGCTTTCAGGTATGCGATGTTGATACTGAATTCATTGTGGCGGTTGTAAGCGTATACAAAGCCGGGGCGGTTTCCGTCGGCAGGCTCGTTGAAGTCGTAGCCGTAATAGGGTTCGGCGTAACCGCTGACGCTCAGGCTCAGATTTGAAGAATCGATTTGGGCATTAAGACCATTTAAGGCCAGGAAGAGGATACAATAAAGCGCTCCAATTTTTTTCATGACGTCTTTCTTTGAAAATTTTGCAGTGAACGACCAATAGAATTATTTGCAAAACAAGGAAATATACTTCGAAACGCCATGTTTTGTGCATGGAAAGAGGCCACGTTTACTAAACTTTCAAAGTTTAGTAAACGTATTTCTCACTTTTCGCGATGCTCAAAACATGGCGGTGCGAGGTATAGATTGGATATGGCAAGGAATTAATTTTTCAATTGATCCAGCGCGAGATTCAGTTCCAGCACGTTTACCGTCGACGTACCAAACAGGCCAAATAGTGGTCCGTTCGTATGTTCGGTCACCAGTTGGCGAACTCGGTCTTCGCTGAAGTTTTGGCCGATGCGGTGGTATAGCCAGTTTAGAGTGGTTTAGAAGGGTTTAGAGGGTTTAGAATGTTGATTGTGAATATCTTGCAATTCCGGGTTCTTCAAAACCACTATGCGTCGACTACAGCCGACGGCGCGGCCGTTCTGCTGCACCGTTTCGCCGCGGCCATTATTCGGGGTAGCCATTTTGCCGATCCCGAGCATGGCCAATGGGTACAGCACGGCTAAGAGCAGGATGCAGCAAAGGGTGAGTTTCAGCGCAGGAAATATATTCGATTTCATGTCTAACACGTTGATTTTAAATGAAGAGAAATGTTTCCTCGTACCAATCTTCCTGATTTATTTTGACACCGTTCCTTATGCAGCAGTTGAGCCAGCGGAAGCAAAGTGGCGAAGAGCGCAAGGGTACAGAGGGTGTATTTTAGGGCAATTGGGAGTATCCGTTTCATGTTTTTCCTTTATTTGTGTGTAAAAAATCTGTCGATCGTGTCGAAACATGTTTTAAAATAGAACCTGTTTGCGCGCTGTCCTCCCCCTGGCCCCCTCCAAAGGGGGAGAACCCGCTCACTCCGCCGTTAAGTTATCAGACAATGCCAAGCCCGGAGTGCTCTCCCCCTTTGGAGGGGGCCGGGGGGAGGACAGTGCGTAAACAAATTACATCATCATCCCCACCCCCGAATCAATCAACTTTATCCCCAAAAACGGCACCACCACCCCGCCCAATCCATAAATAAACAAATTGCGGCGCAGCAGAGCCGATGCCCCGATCGGCTTGTATTCCACGCCTTTCAAGGCCAGCGGAATCAGCGCCGGAATGATCAAGGCATTGAAAATAACCGCCGACATAATAGCCGACTCCGGCGAATGCAGCTGCATGACGTTCAGGTGCTGCAACGCCGGGATACTCGCCATGAACAGCGCCGGCACGATGGCGAAGACGATGGTAAAACCCGTCAGCAGGATGGTCAGCGCGATCTCGTTCGGCGTTTTTTGGCGGCTGGCGCCTTCCATCAGGGCGATCATTTTGTCCAAAAAACTTTCGCCGGGCCGGACGGTAACTTCCACCACAATATGGTCGGACACACAGGTATTTTGAAAATTTAAAACGATGTTTTCATTTTTTTTAAACACATAGGACATAGAGGACACATAGCGTTACAAAGGTGAATACCCAAATGTTCAAAAAATACACCGGGTGTTATTTGCCGGCGCGAGTGTGGAGGCGTAGGGTATCTTTGAGCCATCTTGGTTAACCCATAGTTATTGAAAATCAAGCCTATGTACAAAGTTTTACTGATCGTCGGTTTAGGCGGGTTTATCGGTTCGGCTGGCCGCTACTGGTGTCATGTTATGGCGGGCAAATATTTGCCCCTCACGTTTCCTTACGGGACGTTTTTGATCAACATCGCGGGTTCTTTTCTCATCGGACTGATCTTCGGGCTCTCGGAAAAAGGCGGCTGGTTGAGCCCGGAATGGCGCTTTTTTTTGGCCACCGGCTTCTGCGGGGGCTTTACCACCTTTTCCTCGTTCTCTTTGGAAAACCTCGCGCTGCTGCGCGAGGGTAATTACCTAGCGCTTGGACTGTATATCGGATTAAGCGTTATTGTAGGTATCCTGGCGGCGTTTTTGGGAATGGGTTTGGCAAAATTGCTCTGAGCGCTCCTCTAAACTCCTAAACCCTCCTAAACAAAAAGAGGCCGCCTCGTAAAAGGCAGCCTCCTGTAAGCAAATCATCCAAAACATCTAATTCTTATACGATAAACGGATCGACGAGTACCAACACCTGCGCTTTGGTCAGCGGTTCGTCGAATGCTTCCGAGGCGGCATTGGAGGAAATGGTTTGGCCATGGCCGGGAGGCTTACCGGTATGAAAACCCCTTTTTTGCTGCTGGAAAAAGCCGACCGGGTGGCAGCCTCCTGGCACGGGCATTATGAGCGACTGTGCTTGCACACGGTGAAAGAACATTCCAACCTGCCCTTTCTGGAGATGCCGGAGCACTATCCCGTCTATGTGAGCCGGCTGGATATGATCGCTTATTGGGAATCCTATGTCCATAAAATGAACATCTCGCCGCTTTTCGGGCAGGAGGCCTTGAATGTCAAACGAAACGGTGGTTTTTGGGAAACAACGACCAGTACCCATGTGATCCGTTCCAAACGGGTGGTCGTTGCGACCGGGTACAACCGGACGCCCGTTATGCCGGGATGGGAAGGGCAGGCGAGTTTCCGGGGAACAATCATACACAGCCATACGTACCGGAACGCCGCAGCTTTTGCCGGACAAAAAGTGCTGATCGTCGGTATGGGCAATACCGGCGCCGAGCTGGCGCTCGATCTGTATGAAAATGGAGCATACCCGTCCATTTCCGTGCGCAGCCCGGTCAACTTCATTCGCCGGGACATCGCCGGCCGGCCGGCGCAGCGAACCGCAATCATGCTGGGTAAGCTGCCCAACCGCGTGTTCGATTTTATCGCGCGGCTGGTGCAAAAAATGACCGTCGGCGACCTGAGTCGGTACGGATTGGAACCTTCACCCTATTCGCCCTCCGAAGCCTTGCGCCGTTTCGGTAAAGTACCCGTGATCGACATCGGCACGCTTGACCTGATCAAGGCGGGAAAAGTGGCAATTTTACCGGATATCCAACATTTCAACGAGGATTTGGTGACGTTTCAAAATGGACAAACCGAGCCCTTCGACGCGGTGATCGCCTGTACGGGCTTTCGGGCGCAGATGGAAGATTTTCTCGAACATGCGTCGAAATTGCTGAACGAGCGAGGGTAATCCAAATGCCCAACAACCTGTTCTACAACACAGGCATTACGACCTACGTTTGGCTGCTGTCCAACAACAAAGCCGCCCACCGGAAAGGCAAGGTGCAGTTGATCGACGCCAATCCGCTGTACCGAAAACTGCGCCGCGAAAACATCAAAGGCAAAGAAAAAGCCAATAAAACCCATCTCGAAGTGGGTAAAAAAGTGCGCCAAACCATTCAGGAACTCGGCGGCAAGATGCCCGAAAACCTGCCAACAGAAGAAAGCGTACTGAAACTGGAACGCACGGAAAAAAAGAAACTCAACCCGCCTAAAAAATGAAAACCATGGATAATGCTTTTATTCGCCAGAAGCGGTGCGACTTTATTCAACAAGTGGAAAGGTGGTATTTTCAACAAAGCGACGATTGAAAACATAGGTGCCGATAAATATTCTCAATTGCTCGTTATTGTTCCACCGATTAATGAACAAGTTCTGATTTTGGAGAAATTTGAAATGGATTCCCAAAAAAATCGCCACCGCCATCTCCTGCAAGCAAGCCGAAATCGAAAAACTCAAAGAGTACAAATCCACCCTCATCAACAGTGCGGTGACGGGAAAGATAAGAATAGCGTAGATTTGTAAAAAAAGGCGTATGAATCTATCAAGGGTTTTGTTTTGGGACACCAATTACGATGCGATAGATTGGGACAAAAACGTGCGCTACGTCATTGAGCGCGTCCTGACCTATGGCCATATGTCCGACTGGGAAGCCATCCGGGAGGAATATGGCATGGATCGCATCCGCGACGAGATGCTGCAATCCCGCGATCTTGATCCCAAAACCCTGAGTTTTTTAAGTTGTATTTTTGAAATCCCTAAAGAAGAATTCCGATGCTACAACACCATACGGTCGAACCTGGGACATTGGGTTTATTAAAAAAGATTATGGCTGTTCCTGAGTTGTCCGATTTCAACTTGGCCGGCGGTACGGCGCTTGCCTTGCAAATCGGGCATCGCAAGTCGGTTGATCTTGATTTTTTTGGAGCGAGGATGATTGACAAGGATGAAATGGTGTCGTTGCTTGAAAGCATAGGCGAGCTCCATATTTTGCAGCATTCGCGCAATATTTTGATTTTTAACATCAATGGCGTTAAGGTTGATTTTGTCAATTACAAATACCCTTGGTTACGCGAAATCAGTCAGGTAGAAGGCATTCGACTTGCCAGTCTTGCCGATATCGGCGCAATGAAATTAGCCGCCATTATCGGGCGTGGCAAAAAGAGAGATTTTACTGATCTGTACTTTCTACTCAGAAAGTTTACTTTGTCTCAATTGTTGGCATTTTATCGCGACAAATACCTGGACGGCAACGAGTTTTTAGTGTTGAGAAGCCTGACCTATTTTGATGATGCGGAGGAAGACAAAGAACTGGAATTGTTGGAAGTAGCAACGTGGTCTGACGTCAAAAAAAAGATTGAGACAGCAGTTAAAACCCTTCTGAAATAACCAAATATGGAAAACAAGGGTAAAATCATCTTATATCAAAGTCCTGACACCGGATTTGAAGTTCAGGTAAGGCTGGATCAAGAGACTGTATGGCTATCCCAAAAATTGATGGCAGATTTATTTGACAAGGACAGCGATACGATTGGGCTGCACATCAAAAACATTTATGGTGAAGGCGAATTGGCGGAAACGGCAACTACCGAGTTTTTCTCGGTAGTTCAGCAGGAAGGCAATCGTCAGGTATCGCGAAATATCAAATTTTACAACCTCGACGTCATCATCTCCGTCGGCTACCGCGTCAATTCCAAACGCGGCACCCAGTTCCGTCAGTGGGCCACCCAACGCCTCAAAGACTACTTAGTACAAGGCTACGCCATCAACCAAAGTCGGCTCGCGGAGTTGCAGCGCGTGGTGGAAATCATCGAAAATACCCGAAAGAACGACGATCTGCACCTGTCCGAAGCGAAAGGACTGCTGGAGATCCTCCACAGCTACACCCGCAGTTTTGTGCTGCTCAATCAGTACGACAGCCACAGTCTGCCCGCCGCGCCGCTCGAGGAGAACGTGTCCTACGAAATCGAATATGCGGCGGCTAAAACCGCCATTGCCGAACTGAAGGAAACCCTGATCCGCAAAAAAGAGGCAACCGGCCTTTTTGGAAATGAAAAAGACAACAGTTTCCAGGGTATTTTAGGCGCCATCGTCCAAACGTTCGGCGGGCAATACCTTTATCCAGGCATCGAGGCACAGGCAGCCCATTTATTGTACTTTGTCATCAAAAACCATCCTTTCAGCGACGGGAACAAGCGCATCGGGGCATTCCTGTTTGTCTGGTTTTTGGTGAAAAATAAATACCTCTTTAAAAAATCAGGCGAATTGAAAATCAACGACAATGCGTTGGTAGCCATCGCCCTGATGGTCGCACAAAGTGATCCAGCCGACAAAGAGATCATGATTCAACTCATTATACACCTGATCGCGGAAAATTAACAATAGCC
>Ga0105046_10018152_pt1 | contig 10722 bp, 9 predicted proteins | sample MAT03_FD_78385 | JGI IMG/M metagenome (GOLD analysis project Ga0105046, IMG submission 78385) | Freshwater microbial communities from Lake Fryxell liftoff mats and glacier meltwater in Antarctica - MAT-03 (megahit assembly) | ecosystem: Environmental > Aquatic > Freshwater > Ice > Liftoff...
CCAATGCCACGCAGGCTCGGGGTTGCTACGGTCATTGTTTCCTTTCTTCCGGGTCGGGCGAAGCGGCGAAGCCGCGGACCCGCTCAGCGCAACAGCGACATCGGCTCGATGTTCCGCACGCTGCGGAGGGCGAAGGTTCCGGCCAATAGCGCCATGGTAATCGTGATTAACGCGGTTCCGCCCATAACTTCAAGCCGCAGATCGACATCAATGTTGAACTGCGAGGCCAGGTAACGCAAACTCATGCAAGCGGGGTACGCCAGCACGATGCCGAACACCCCTACCCAGAAGGATTGTGTGAGAACCATCGCCGAGATTCGCCAGCGTGGAATGCCCAGCGCGAGCAAGATGGCGAACTCCTTCGCGTTCGCGGTGGTCGCCGAGTAGAGCGTTTGCGCCGTGATGACCATACCGACGATTAGCCCCAGGAACGCCGCGTATCCGATGGCCAGCCCGGCCTTGGTTCGCGTGAGCCAATACTTCCGCGACTCGAAGGAGAATTCCTCGGCCGTGTAGATCACCATGTCGGATTTGTATTGCTCGCGGAGTTCGGCCACGACTTGCTTGGCCCGTTCCGGGGTGTCGGTCTTCGCCAATAGGTAAGTCACATGGTCGTGCGGAAGCATCGGCCCCATGAGTTGCCGGGCGGTGTGCAGCGAACAGAAGCACCACGGCGCGGCCAGGCTCTTCAGCCCCTTCACGGTGCCCACCAAATGAACCTTGTGGCCGTTGATCTTCGGCTCGCCCTCTGTGCCGTTGAGCGCCAGTCGTTTCAGGTCGGATTCGTCCACGACGATGGCGAACGGCATGTTGAGCGATTCGCGCTGTTCTTTAGTGAGAACACCAGCGGAGCCGACGGTTCCATCGTCCAGCAGGCTGCCCAAGAGGAAGCACAGTTCCGTGCCGCCCGTCGGCTTCGTGAAGTTGGCGAAGTTCGAGATGTATTGCTCAGGGGCGTACACGCCGGACATGCCCTGGAGCCGGGTGATGTACGAGTTCGGGATGGGCTTCCCAAGATCGACGCTCGGCACACCCGTCGCGCCAATCCACAGGTCGGCGCGGGTATTGTCGATGGGAATGGATGTAATCTTGAACAGCCCGAGGAGCAACCCGCATTGCAACGCGATGAGGACGGCCGAGAACGTCACCGCCAGCACCCCGGAGAGGTACCGCGATCGTTCGTGCCACAGGGTTTGCAGTGCGTAGGACATTTCGTTTGGTGGCGCGGTTATTTGGGGATTAGGTATCGGTTTGGTAGATGTTCACTCGGGGGGCTTACGCCACCCCGCTCACCAGGTGTTTGGTCTTCATTGAAGGCAACCATTTTCTCGACGTCATAAGAGCGAATTTACACCTGGCGAGCGGGGGCTGTGAGGCTCCCGAGTGAACCTCAATCCGCCATCTCCCGATAACCGCTACCCGTTTACTCGCGGCAAGTCGCACAAGCCCCCACTAATGTACAGATGGTGCCACAACTGCGTGGCGGTTACGGCGGTCAGGCCCATTTCCATGCTTGTGCGGCTCAGACCGCGACCCGGCTTCCTGAGTTTCGCCCGCGCTGCGGCGACGGCTGCGACATCGAAGTAGCCTGCTTTGCGGAGCGATTCGGGCGAGAGAACCTGATCGATCCACGAGTTACCGCCACCGACGCCCGCCCAGCTATCCATCGGGGCACGGAACATATGCTTCTTGCGCCACGCGACTTCTTGGGGCAGCCAGCGTTCCGCAACCTTGCGTTCCACGAACTTATCCTTGAAGATGCCCCGCAGTTTCCAGCGCGGGTGCAACTTCGCCATGTAATCGATCACGTCTTCATCCAGGAAAGCATAGCGGCCTTCCACGGAAGAGTGCATGCCGATGCGGTCGCCTTTGCTGGCCAGCAGGTGACCGGCGAGCATCACGCGCGCCCCGAAATACATCTGCCGGTTGAACGAGTGCCAGCGCGGCAGGTCCGGCGACAACTCGAGGTCGTCGAGCGCGGACCGGGCGAGGATCGTATCACGAGCAGCGCCCGAGAAGAACCGCAATTTATTCACGCTCATCACGCCATACAGATCGAACCAACCATTGTGCCCGCCCATCACCGTCTGGGTGTTGCGGTACATTCGCAGGGAAAACGCGGGTTGGCGGGTCGCGGCGAGGAACAATCGACGCAATCCGTAGCCCAGCGGAATGCCCGGAATTTTGTCCGCCCAGCCCGCGATTCGGTGAATCTTGAACCACGAATAGCCCGCGAGCCACTCGTCGGCCCCTTCGCCAGTGAGAACCACCTTGTACCCGGCCTTGTGAACCGTCCGGGCCAGGTGCAGCAGCCCGAGGCATGATGTATCGATGACGGGGAACTCGGCCGCCGCGATCAACTCAGGGTAACCACTCCGCAGGGTGTCGTGACCGCAATCCACGACCACGGGCGTGCAGCCGAGGTGCTTCGCCGTCTGGAGCGCTTCGGATTCCTCATTCAAGCCCTTCGACCGCACCGCGACCGTGAAGGTCGGAATCGGCCGGCCGAGCGCCTTGTTCGCCATCGCCACGATCAGGCTGGAATCGACGCCACCGCTCAGATACGACACCACCGGCACGTCGGCCTGCAATCGCCGTTCGACGGCCTTGTACAGCACTTCCTCGAAGCCGTCCACAACGCGCTTTTCGTCGCTGCCGTAATCTTCGTGGCCTTTATCCGGGTACGTCACCTGCCAGTAGATTTTCTGCCGCGTCGCCTCGTCGGGTGTGGTCGCGTCGCTCAGTTTGAAGTGCAGGTAGCGGCCGGGCGTGAGGCACTTGATGCCGTCGAACACGGTCGTCGGGCCGGGCATGGCGAAGAACGTAAAGATGTGGTTCAGCCCTTGCAGGTCGGCTTTCGCTTTGACCATGCCGGACGCGAACAACGCCTTCATTTCCGAGGCGAACATGAGCCAATTCGTGCCGTCTCGCTGAACAATTGTGTAGAAGAGCGGGCAGATGCCGGCGCGGTCGCGGGCGAGGATCACTTCGTTGGTGCGACTATCCCAAAGGCAGATGGCGAACTGCCCTTTGAGGTGGTCGAACATCTTGTCGCGGTACTCTTCCCACAGGTGCGGAATGAGTTCGGTGTCGGTGTGCGTGCGGAAGACGTGGCCCTTGGCTTCGAGCTTCGCCTTGGTCTCGCGGTAGTCGTAGAACTCGCCGTTAAACACGGTCCAAACGGTGCGGTCTTCGTTCGAGATGGGTTGCTTGCCGTCCGCGAGACCGACAATCGACAGCCGACGGCTTGCCAGCGACAACCCCGGCCGCACGAGGAAGCCATCTTCATCCGGGCCGCGATGAATGATGGCCTGCGCCATGGCCGGCACCGCCCCAATCGGGGCATCCCGGTGGCCACTCAGGTCGAACATTCCCGCGATTCCACACATCTCGTCTTCGTTGGTTGTTGGTTATCCCGCGATGCCGCAAGCGGCCAGACACCTCGCCGCTTGCGGCATCGCGGGAAACTACCGATCATTCGGTTCGCGCCGCTGATACTTCCACACTTTTCGTTGCATGAAGAATCGCACCATTCGCGGCATCAGTCGGCGGCCGAGCCAGACCCACCACGACGCGGAGCCCACGGCCTTCTCGGTGCGATTCCTCACGAGGCTCTTCACTACCGCGTCCGCGACCTCATCCGAAGGCTGGGCGTTCGCAAAGTCCAGGTGAATCTTGCCCTCGTTGCGGAGTAGGTGCCGGTTCAGGTCGTCGCTGCGAACCAAGCCCGGCAGCACGAGCAGCACGTCGATTCCATAGCGTTCAAACTCGCCTCGAAGGGCTTCCGTCAGTCCCACGAAGGCGTGCTTACTCGCGCAATGTTCGGGCAACGACGGGATTCCCCACCGGCCACAAATGCTCGCCACGTTCACCACCGCCGACCGCCAACCGTTCAGCGCGAGTTGCGAACTCCGCAACAAATGAGGGTGACAGATGCGGATCATCTCGGCCTGGGCGAAGAAGTTTACCTCCATCACGCGGCGAACAATGTCCGGGGTTGATGAAGCAAACTCGCCGAAACTGCACACGCCCGCGCTGTTCAACAGCACATCCAATGCACCAAACCGCGACACGGCACCGGCGACAATTCGGGCGCGGTCATCGGGCGAAGTCAGATCGCCTGGGAACGCTTCGGCTTCCGCGCCGGCCGCTTTGCACTCGCCGACGATCTTGGCGAGGTCGTCGGTGGAACGTGCGGTCAGGGCCAGTTTCGCGCCGAGTTTCGCCAATCGCAACGCCGCACGGCGACCAATGCCGCGCGAAGCCCCGGTAATCAGCACAACCCGACCGCGCAGTTCTCTCGGCATTACCGTCCTTAATCGACCAGCAGTCGTGAGTAGAACACGGGTATCCGGTGATTTTATGCCAACCGCCGCCAGATGCCAGTGACGGAACCGGATGGCATCGGCCGAATTCCCAACACTGCCGGCGCGACCGTCGCCGTTTCGCCAGCTTCGCGGGTTCCTATAACACGGAACGGGGTATAGGGCGAAGAGTGCTAACCACAGAGGCACAGAGACACAGAGAAAAGCTGAGGACAGAGGACAGAGAGCAGGAGCAGAGCAAAGTAGTAATCTGCAAACTGCAAAGTACGAAATGGAAAACCAAGCATAGAGTTGGCTCGGTCGAGCGGTGATTGGTGGCACAGCCTGCGGAGCGGCTCTTCTGTCCTCTGATCTCTCTGATCTTTGTCCTCTGTTTTTGCCTTCCTCAGTGTCTCTGTGCCTCTGTGGTTAGCTTTCTTTGATTGTGTTGAACCATCACGGAGAAGCAGACATGGAAATGATGATCGGGTTATTTATCGGCGTCTCGGCGACGCTGATGTTCATTACGCTCTTCGCCGCGATGGCCGCCGGGGGGATTGGCAGCATCTTCTACGGGCTGTCTGTCGCCGGGAAAGCGAAGGCAGACCCCGCGTTCGGGGCCAAGCTGACCGCAATTCTGGCCGGCGCGGAACTGAAGGCCATTGAACCGCCGAAGCCCGCGAAGCCCGACGGCACGGCCCTCCGGATGCTCGTGCTGCTTCAAGCCGAAGCCCGCCTCGTGGACTTCCTCATGGAAGACCTCGGCGGCGCGGGTGATGCCCAGGTCGGTCAAGCCGTCCGGGAGATTCACAAGAAAGCCCAGGCGGCGCTCAAGCGGCACGCGGTCATCGAGACAGTTCTACCCGGCAAAGAGGACGACAAGGTTACCGTGCCGAAGGGGTTCGACCCGTCAGCCGTGCGCGTTGTGGGGAATGTCACGGGGGAACCGCCATTCACGGGGACAATCAACCACCCGGGCTGGCGTGTGAAGGAATTGAAGCTGACCAAACCGCCCGAAGGCACAGACGAGTTCGTGCTGCACCCCGCGGAAGTGCAGGTTCAGTAATTCGGAATGAGTAACGGGCGTTCGTCTAGCGGAGTTCCCAACGGGACACCGCTAAACGAACACTCATTTGACGCCCATCACCGTGTTGAACGCTTGGCGGAGTTCCTGGTAGTTCTGCGGGCGGTCGTCGGGGTTCTTGGTGAGCATCCACAGGCACAGATCGCTTGCCAAAGGCGGGATGCCTTCGACGCGCTGTGCCGGGGGAATCGGAGCGGTGTTCAGGTGTTGGAAGATCACCTGTACGCGGTTCCGCCCCTCGAACGGCAACCGGCCCGTCAACGCTTCATAGAGCGTGACGCCGAGCGAATAAATGTCCGCCCGGTGATCGACTTTGCTGGCATCTTTGGCTTGTTCCGGGGCGAGGTACGCTGCGGTGCCCGCCAACTCGGGTCCGGTCGGGGCTTGTTGCGCCTGGATGGCATCGGCCTTGGCGAGGCCGAAGTCGATGAGTTTGCCGTTGCCGTTCGGGCCGACGAGGATGTTGTCGGGCTTGATGTCGCGGTGAACGACGCCGGCTTGCCAGACCGCGCCGAGCGCATCCACCATCTGCGAGACGATGTAGAGCGCCCATGCGGGGGGCAGTGCGCCACCGGCCCGGAGAAGTTCGCCGAGTGGTTGGCCCTCGAAGAACTCCGTTACCAGGTAAGGCCAGCGTGGGTCGAAGCCGAAGTCCAGAAACCGCACGACCAGCGGGTGCTTGATCCGCGAGAGCGTCGCGGCTTCCATCCGCAACTGCTTCATCGCGGCAGCGCGGTCGTACACGTTCGCCCAGTTCAGAATCTTCAGCGCGACGGGGCACGACAGCGCTTCGTCCCAGCCTCGGAAGACGTGGCACGAGACGCCTTCACCCAACTTGCTTTGGAGAATGTAGGTGCCGACGCGGGTGCCAATCTCCGGTGGCGGCGGTGGCGTGTCCATCGGCGAGGATGCGGGCCGTTGGAGTTGGCGCAGCGTGTGGGTATCGCCCGCCTGGGTCGATACGGTCCCGGTCACGTCGTCGGCCGTGTTAGGAATAATCGGTAAGTTCTTGGGACTCGGCATAGCGTTTGGGTGGTCCGGGTCTGGCGGGGCGAACGCCTCCCCGTTGTGGGCTTTGCACATCCTATGCCGGTGAACCTGCACATCCGTGTCTGATTACCGAACAACGCGATTATGCCGACTCTGCCGACTGCGGTATTTTGGCGACGGACCCGACCGCGCTCCAGCCTAGCACATTGCGTAAAGGTGCGCGTACTTTTCCGTCAGGTATGAGAGGAACGGTTCTGGCGACAGCGGAATTCCCGTCGCACGTCGGCACAACTCACCCGCCCGATAGCGTTGCCCGTGACAGTGGATGTTTTTTCCCAACCAGTCTTTAAGCCGACCGAACTCGCCACGCCGGAAGTCTTCGTCCAGAGCCTCAACCCCGAGTTCACGTTTCGCGGCCGCCATGAACTGTGCCGAATACAGGTTTCCAAGGGTGTAGGTGGGGAAATACCCGAAACCACCGAAACTCCAGTGAATGTCCTGCAAGCAGCCCTGCGTGTCGTTGGGCACCTTCAGGTTGAACAGAGCCTCGAATCGCTCGTTCCATGCGCCCGGAAGTTCGGCAACTGTCAGGTCTCCGGACAGCAGCGCCAGTTCCAACTCGAACCGTAGCGCGATGTGAAGGTTGTAAGTTGCCTCGTCACTCTCCACCCGGATTAACGATGGCCGCACGTCGTTGACCGCGAGATGGAAGGCTTCTGCGTTAACGCCGGTTAGCGCGACTGGAAACGTCTGTTTCAATCGGGGAAAGAAATGATCCCAGAACGGCCGGCTTCGCCCGACTTGATTCTCCCACAGGCGCGATTGCGATTCGTGGATGCCGAACGAACACGCGACGGCAAGCGGCGTTCCGAAGTGTTCTGCGGGCAGGTTCTGTTCGTAGAGTGCGTGGCCGGTTTCGTGCAGCACGCCGAAGAACGCCTCGGGGAAGAATCGCGGGTTGTATCGCGTGGTGATGCGGCAATCGCCCGGCCCGATGCCCGAACAGAACGGGTGCGAGGTGATGTCGAGGCGGCCGCCCGCGGCGTCGAAGCCGAACGCTAGCGAGGCGGCTTCCGCGAATACCTTCTGTCGCTCGACCGCGTATTCGCGCTTTAGGATCGATTGATCCGGCCGCTTGGAACACTCGGTCACCTTCCGAATGAGCGGCACCAGCGCTTCCGTTAACCCGGTGAACAGCACTTTGAGGTCCGCAACCGTGGTTCCAGGTTCGTACTCTTCGAGCAGCCCATCGTAAATATGCGGCACACGCGAGGCGGAACGCGGAGAGGAATCGCGGGTGTTGGCATTCAGCACGGCGTCGGCTTCTTGCCGCTTGAGCGCGACGATCTTTTCCAGCCAGGGCCGGAATGTGGCGAAGTCGTTGCCCTTCTTGGCTTGCTCCCACGCTTGGTGCGCCGTCGTGGTGACGCGGGCAAGTTCCTGAACGAGCGATGGCGGCAATTTGGTGGCGCGATCATAGGACCGGCGAAGTTCGCGGACGTTCGCGGCGGCATCCGATTCCGGTTCGCGCACGAGTTCCGAGGCTTCGATCTGTGCGAGAAGTTCACCGACCTTGGGGTCAGTGAACTTCTCGTGGGACAGCCCCGCGAGGAAACCCATCTGTTCACCGCGCAACCCGGCCGCCTTCGCGGGCATGTAGGTCTGCTGATCCCAGCCCAGAACGGCGGCGCAGGAGTTCAGTACACCGAGTTCTCGGGAGCGGCGAATCAGTTCGGTATAGGCATCGTGTGGCGTCATCGAAGCTCCAGAAGCTGTTAGCCCCAGAAGATATCAGCAAGAAAAGCACCGGGCACCCATTCACTGTCGGTTCCGACGGAAGTCGGGCAGTGTATTGGCTGATAGCTTCTGGGGCTTCTAAGATGTGGTTTACGAATCGGGAGTCGCCATGTCGTTGCTTGAAGCCCCAGAAGCGATTAGCTTCAGAAGCTATCAGCAAGAAAAGCAAGAAAAGAACCGGGCACCAATTCACTGTGGGCGTCAGCGGAACCCCAGGCGGGCCAACGGAGAATGTCCTGACGCCAAACGCGCGGGTTGACGCCCCACGCCAGGGGTTGCGCGAAGCGCTCCACCCCTGGCTACCATCCGACGCCCCTCCGGGCTAAAAACAGGGTAAACAGCTTTGTCTTTGCAGCCCGGAGGGCGACCGGCGAGTAGCCTGGGGTGAAGCGCAGCGCAACCCCAGGCGGGCGAACGGAGAATGTCCTGACGCCAAACGCCTTAAGGCAAAAATGCCTCATTCCTGACCGCGCGGAGCTAATCGCTTCTGGGGCTTTAAATCGGGAGTCTCCATGTCGTTCGAGAAGACCACGTTACCGCACCCGGACGACACGATTGTGGCCGTATCTTCCGCATCGGGACCGGCGACGCGGGCCATCGTTCGCGTCAGCGGACCGAACACGCGGGGAGTGGTTGAAGGCATCTTCCACGCGAGTGCGGCAAGCGAAGCGGGCCGGTATCTCGTCCCCGGTTTCCTTCGGCTCAGTGGAGTGCATTCACCACTGCCCGCAACGCTGTATTTCTTCGCCGGGCCACGCTCATATACGGGGCAAGATACTGCGGAGTTGCACACAATTGGTTCGCCGTCGCTCGTGGAACGGCTCGTTGTGGACTTGCTGAACGCCGGTGCCCGACCCGCGCAGGCCGGGGAATTCACGCTGCGTGCGTTTCTGGCGGGGAAGAAGAACTTGCCCCAAGCGGAAGCCGTTCACGCCGTGATCGCGGCCGACACCGACGCGGACTTGAAGGCGGCGCTGACCCAACTCGCCGGCGGCGTCACTCAGCCTTTGGAAGTCTTGCGCGACGACCTTCTGAACTTGCTCGCCGATACCGAAGCAGCCCTCGACTTCGCCGATGAAGACATCCAGTTCGTCGGCCAGGCGGAAACGCGCACCCGACTTGACGCGGCGTTAAACCAACTTGAGGCTTTGCTTCACCAACTCGATGATCGCACCGTGTCCGGTCGGGCGATCCGCGTCGCGCTCGTCGGGCTTCCGAACGCGGGCAAGAGCAGCCTGTTCAACGCTTTGGCAGGTGGCGATGCGTTGGTCAGTGCCGTTCCCGGCACGACCCGCGATTACCTCACGGCGAAGCTCGATCTCGACGGCACGCGCGTGGAACTGATCGACACGGCCGGGTGGCAAGCGTCAACCGACACCATTGAGGAACAAGCCCAGCGACTTGGCCACGATGCAACAACCGGAGCCGACGTGATTCTCTGGTGCGACGCCGACGCCAACTTTAGTGAAGCCGACGCAACGCGATTGGAAGCAACCGGCGCAGTCGTATTGCGAGTGCGAACGAAGTGCGATCTAGTCGAGAATTGGCTCAATAACTTGGCGAGCGGGGGGCGTAAGCCCTCCGAGTCTTCGCCGTTAGCGGTCTCGGTTGTGTCGCCGACAGGCACCGACTCGCTTCGCGTCGCACTTGCGGATTGCGTGCAATCACTGGCCCGACCCGCGCTCGCCCCAAGTCAAAGCCGTTGCCGACACCACGTCGCCGCGTGCGCCGATCACCTGCGAGCCGCCCGCGAGTTCACCGCCCACGATGGCCTCCCCGAACTGGCCGCGTCCGCGATGCGTGCCGCGCTCGACCAACTCGGCGAAGTCACCGGCGCAGTCTACACGAACGATTTGCTCGACCGCATCTTCTCACGCTTTTGCATCGGGAAGTAGCTCGACGTGTTGCGAGTGATTCCGGGAGCTATTCGGATTTCGCGCATCGATTTTACCTAAATCTGGGTTAAAATTGGTCATAGGGAAATAAAAGCTATTCAAAAAGCTATTCGGAGAGACCGGTGGAGAGTGTGGATCAGCTCCTTGGTGTCTTGAGGAGACGGGGGCTTTTGCGCGGGGAGGAGATTCAGAGGGAGCTTGGAATCTCTCAGCCGGTGATGTCTCGCCTCATGCGCGAAGCAGGCCCTCGCGTCTGTCGGTTCGGGCGGAGTGTGGCGACTCGCTATGCGCTGTCTCAAGAGATCGCCGGCCTCGGACGCCATTCGCCCGTCTTCCGCGTGGACGAACTTGGTCACCCGAACCCGCATGGTGTCCTGCACTTTCTCGCGGGCGGCGGATGTTGGTTGGAGCGAGAGTCGGGGGGCGGCCAGTTGTTCCCCGGGCTACCCCCCTTTGTGGAGGACATGCGACTCCAGGGCTACATTGGGCGCGGCTTCCCGACCCGCCACCCAGAATTGAGACTGCCGGGACGCATCAGCTAGAGTTTCGGACTTACGGCCGCCCTTATCCGACGGCGGCGAGGTAATTTATCAGCATTTTCAGCGTTTTCGGCATTTCTTGAGGCTCGTTGCCGTCCCCCGAAGTGCTGGAA
>Ga0105046_10018155_pt1 | contig 10721 bp, 12 predicted proteins | sample MAT03_FD_78385 | JGI IMG/M metagenome (GOLD analysis project Ga0105046, IMG submission 78385) | Freshwater microbial communities from Lake Fryxell liftoff mats and glacier meltwater in Antarctica - MAT-03 (megahit assembly) | ecosystem: Environmental > Aquatic > Freshwater > Ice > Liftoff...
GACGCGATGCAGAAGGTCGGCAACGAGGGTGTCATCACCGTCGAGGAGAACAAGGGCTTCGAGACCGAGACCGAGGTCGTCGAGGGCATGCAGTTCGACCGCGGCTACCTCAGCCCATACTTCATCACCAACGCCGACAAGATGGTCGCCGACCTCGAGGACGTCGTCATCCTGCTGCACGAGAAGAAGCTCTCCTCGCTCCAGCCGATGGTTCCGCTGCTCGAAGCCGTGATCCAGAGCCAGAAGCCGCTGTTGATCATCGCCGAGGACGTGGACGGCGAAGCCCTCGCGACGCTCGTCGTCAACAAGCTGCGCGGCGGCCTGAAGGTCGCGGCCGTCAAGGCGCCGGGCTTCGGCGACCGCCGGAAGGCCATGCTGCAGGACATCGCCATCCTGACCGGCGGCCAGGTGATCTCGGACGATCTCGGCATGAAGCTCGAGAACGTCGGCATGGACATGCTCGGCCACGCCCGCAAGATCTCGATCACCAAGGACGAAACCACGATCGTCGACGGTCGCGGCGACAAGGCCGAGATCGAGGCGCGCGTCGCCCAGATCCGGAGCCAGATCGAGGACACCACCTCCGACTACGACAAGGAAAAGCTGCAGGAGCGTCTGGCCAAGCTGGCCGGCGGCGTTGCGGTCATCCGCGTCGGCGGCGCCTCTGAAGTCGAGGTCAAGGAGCGCAAGGACCGCGTCGACGACGCGCTCAACGCGACCCGCGCCGCGGTCCAGGAAGGCGTGGTCGTCGGCGGCGGCGTGGCGCTCGTCCAGGCCTCCAAGAAGCTCGCCGGGCTCAAGGGCGTCAACCCCGACCAGACCGCGGGCATCGCGATCATCCGCAAGGCGCTGCAGGCGCCGCTGCGCCAGATCGCCGAGAACGCCGGCGTCGACGGCTCGGTCGTCGCGGGCAAGATCATGGAGTCCGACGACCCGGCCTTCGGCTTCAACGCCCAGACCGAAGAGTACGGCGACATGTACAAGTTCGGCGTGATCGACCCGGCCAAGGTCGTGCGCACCGCGCTGCAGGACGCGGCCTCGGTCGCGGCGCTGCTGATCACCACCGAAGCGATGATCGCCGAGAAGCCGGAGCCCAAGGGCCAGGGCGGCGGCATGGGCGGCGGCGGCATGGGCGGCATGGGCGGCATGGACGGGATGATGTAATCCACGGCCGATCACGAGCCTCGAGTGTTGCGACGGGGGGCTCGGGCCCCCCGTTCGCGTTTGTCGACGCCGCCCCGGATCCGTCGGTCGGTCGCACGGACCTGCGTCGAGAGGAACACGCCGAACGACGCCACGGGCAAGAAAGATCCATCGGTCGAGATGGAACCCGCCGCGCGCATATCCCGGCGCCGTCGCAACGAAGACGACCGGCCCCCGCCGACCGTCCCGTCCCTGGCCGCGTCCGGGTCCGATCAGCGCGGCGCCGTCACATGTCCTGGCGCACGATATCGGTGATCAGCACGTCGTAAACCTCGACATGCGCTTCCTCGAACACCTGCTGCGCCGCCAGCAGCAGGGCCGAACCGAGGTCGTCCATCTTGCGGCCTTCGGTGAACGTTCCGTCAAAACCGCCGGAATTCGCGTGGCGGAACATCACCGCGAGGAAACTGTCGCGCAACCGGGGCTCCAGTCCGGCGACTTTCGGCACGCCCTCGGCGCCGACGTCGAGCGCAAGCGAGGAGACGATCATCGCCGACACCCTGTCATCCTTGAAGATCGGCACGACGAACGGCTTTTGCAGCGGCACGTTCGCCGTCTCGCCTTCGGGCTTCGGCTTCGGAGCGTCGATCGGCGCGAACGGATCGGCGAGCGCGGCCGTATCGGTCGGGCAAGCGACGCCGCCCGCGGCGCCCGCCTCGACTCCATGGGCCCCCGCGGCGCCGTCAACCGCGCCGGGCGCGGCATCCGCAGCCCCCTCGACGCAATCGTCGGCCACGACTTGCTCGGCAGGCGGCGCCGGCTTCAGCGCGACGCCGGCCCCGAGTCCGGCGCCGAGGCCGAGGATGGCGATACCGACGGGGAGAAGAAGTTTCATTGCGCGGCTCCAGGAACGGGTTCCGGCCGGGTCTGCGCGACCCGCCGACGAGTAGACGGCGTCACGTCAACAGCCTAGAAAGGCAGAACCTTGTCGACGACCTGCTGGCCCCAGCGCGGCTGCTGCGCCGTCGTTAGCTGGCCGCGGCCGCCGTAGAGGATACGCGCCCCGGCGATCCGGTCGTAGCTGATCTCGTTGCGGCGCGAAATGTCCTCGGGTTGCACGATGCCGGCGATCTGCAGGTCGCGCAACTCGTTGTTGACCCGCACTTCCTGATCGCCCTGGATCACCAGATGCCCGTTCGGCAGCACGTCGACCACCGTCGCGGCGATCCGCAACGTCAGGCGCTCGTTTCGCCGGGTGTTGCCGGCGCCGCGGTAACTCGAGTCCCCGCCGACCTCGAGATTGCCCGAAAGCCCTTCGAGTTCCCTCGGCATCAGATTGCTGCCGCCAATGCCGAACACTTCCTCGATCCCCAGCCCCTCGCTGCCGCCCCGGGTCCGCTGCGTCGTGTTGCGCATCTCCGCCTCCTCGTCGATCTCGATGACCACGGTCAGCAGGTCTCCGAGGTTCTGCGCGCGCCGGTCGCCCAGAAGGTTTTCCGGCCCGGTGCCCCACAGCGACGCCTGCTGATACGAATAGCGCGCCGGCTGGATCGGCGGCACCGCGATCGCCGCCCGCTCGGCGGTCAGGATCGCCCGCGCGTTCGCCTCGGCGGCGCCGATCGTCGTCATCTGCGGCGGCCGCCCGATCTGCTCGCCGGCACATGCCGTCAACGCCGTCAACGCCGCCGCGACGGCAAGACCGCGACACCCGCGGGAAACTGGTCCGAAAGTCTTCATGGTCCCACCTCGATTGATCCGTCCGCCGCGACCGCGCCGGTGACGATTTGGCGCGACCCGAGGTTCATCACGCGGATCCGCTCGCCCTCTCCGCCCCGGTCGAGCGTGCGACCATCGGTCGAGATCGCCAGCGGGCCGTCCTTGAACACCATCCGCACCACCTGGTTGCGCTCGACCAACGCCGGCGGGCCGAGCTGCGAGGGCAGGATCGGCCGCCCCGGATAGAGCGTCACCTTGGTCTCGAGCCCGACGATCGCCATGATGTCCGTCACGGCGCCGGGCGCATCTTCCTCGGCGATGTCGAGATCGGCCGCCGTCACCACCGTTTGGGCGCGGATCGCGCGCACGGCCACGACGCTGCCCGCCAGCGCCGGATGCGCCGTGAGCGCCAGAAGGGCGAGTGCGCGCAGCATCGAGATCACCGGATCTGCGTCGTCGCGGCGAGCATCTGGTCCGCCGCTGTGATCACCTTGGCGTTCAACTCGTAGCCGCGCTGGGCCTCGATCAGCCCGGTCACCTCGCGCACCGCATCGACCGAGGAGTTTTCCAGATACCCCTGCCGGAAGGTCCCGCGCCCGTCCTCGCCCGGCGCGCCGGGATTGGCCTCTCCCGACGCCTCGGTCACCCGGTAGAGGTTCGAGCCGCGCGCCTCCAACCCCTTCTCGTTGGTGAAGGTCGACAGCGTGAACTGCCCGAGCAGCTGCGCCTGGACCTGGCCGTCGAAATAGGCATAGACCTCGCCGTCCGCGTTGATGGTGATTTCGCGCGCATCGTCGGGGATCGTCAGCTCCGGGACCACCGCGAAGCCGTCGGACGTCACCACCAGGCCCTCGCCGTTGCGCTTCAGCGCGCCGTCGCGGGTATAGGCGATGTCGCCGTTGGGCATCGTGACCTCGAGATAGCCGTGGCCTTCGATCGCGAGGTCGAGCGAGCCGCCCGTCGCCACCAGCGCGCCCTGCTCGATCTGCATCGACACCGCCGAGGATCGCACGCCGAGGCCGAGCTGCACGCCTGCCGGCAGGATCGTCCCCGACGACGAGCTGATCGTGCCGGGACGGTTGATCTGCTGGTAGTGCAGGTCGGAAAACTCCGCGCGCCGCGCGTTGTAGGCCGTCGTGTTCATGTTCGCGAGATTGTTCGAGATCACTTCGACCCGCATCTGCTGGGCCGCCATCCCTGTCGCCGCGATGTTCAAGGCGCGCATTTTTGTTCTCCTGCAAATCCGGGGTCAGCCCTTGGGGCCGAAGGTGCGCACCACCGAACGGATGCGCTCGTCATGCTGGTCCAGCAACTTCTGGCCGTATTCGTAGGCCCGCTGGACCTCGATCATCCGCGCCATTTCGCCCACGGCGTTGACGTTCGACTCCTCGAGGAACCCCTGGACCATCCGGGCCTCCTCGACTGGCGTCGTCGGTCCGTCCGAGCGAAAAAGCACGCCGCCCTCGCGAAAGAGCCGGCTCTGGTCCTCGACCGTGACGAGGCCGACCCGCGCCACCGGCGCGCCGTCGACGCTGAGCGTGCCGTCCGATGCGATGCCGATGTCGCGCGCCTCGAACGGGATCACGATCGGGCCGCCGCCCTCGTCGAGCAGCTGATGTCCATCGACGTTGACCACCTCGCCGTCGGCGTTGCGCGAGAACGCGCCCGCCCGCGTCAGGCGCAGGCCCGCAGCCGTCTGGACGGTGAAAAAGCCGTCGCCTTCGATCGCGAGATCGAGCGACCCCCCGGTCGGGACCATCGCGCCCTGAATGTCGTCGGAATAGCGCCCGCGGGCCGCGGTCATCGCGACCGATCCGCCCTCGATCGGCAACGCCTCGACCATCTCGGCGAAGACCACGCCCTCGCGACGAAAACCGGTGGTGGAGATGTTCGCGATGTTGTTCGCGACCGACTGCATTTCCTTCAGCAGCCCCGACTGCCGGGTCAGCGCGACATAGCCTGTCAGGTCCATGACCCGTCTCCTGCATTCTGCAAAACCGCGCCTTACATGCCGCGTGTTCGCAAACCCTTGCCGGAGTTTGGTAAAGATTTGGTCAAGGTCGGCGCGGCCGGGGTGCGGGTCGCGCGTTCCGGGCGCGGTCCACCCACGCGGCGTCGGCCGACCCGTCCCGCGCGCGCGGCGCAGCGGACGACCCCATTGCGCCCGGCGCGCGGCGCGGCTTATTCTCCGACCGGGCAAGCCGGGGGCTTAATTCCATGGAAATAAAGACGGTTGGCGTGATCGGCGCGGGGCAGATGGGCAACGGCATCGCCAATGTGTTCGCCGTCGCCGGATACGACGTCGTGCTGCACGATGTCTCGGGCAAGGCGCTGGAGGCGGCGCCCGAAATCATCGCCGGCAACCTGGACCGCCAGGTTTCCCGTGGCAAGATCACGGCGGAAGCGCGCGCGGCCGCGCTCGCGCGCATCCGGCTCGAGCACGACCTCGCGGCGCTCGGCCCGACCGATCTGGTGATCGAGGCCGCGACCGAGCGCGAGCCGCTGAAGCACCAGATCTTCGCGGCGCTGGTGCCGCACCTCGCTCCTCACACGATCCTGACCTCGAACACCTCGTCGATCTCGATCACGCGCCTCGCCTCCGGCACCGACCGGCCCGAAAAGTTCATGGGCTTCCATTTCATGAACCCGGTTCCGGTGATGCAGCTCGTCGAGCTGATCCGCGGCATCGCCACTGACGAGCCGACCTACGTCACGATGCTCGAAGTCGTCGACAAGCTCGGCAAGACCGCCGCGTCGGCCGAGGATTTCCCCGCCTTCATCGTCAACCGCATCCTGATGCCGATGATCAACGAGGCGGTCTACACGCTCTACGAGGGCGTCGGCACCGTCATTTCGATCGACCAGTCGCTCAAACTCGGCGCGAATCACCCGATGGGACCGTTGGCGCTCGCCGATTTCATCGGCCTGGACACCTGCCTCTCGATCATGAACGTGCTGCACGACGGCCTCGCCGACAGCAAGTACCGGCCATGCCCGCTGCTCGTGAAATACGTCGAGGCCGGCTGGCTGGGGCGCAAGACCGACCGCGGATTCTACGACTATCGCGGCGCGGAGCCGGTGCCGACCCGGTGACCGGCGGCGCGACCCCGGCCCGAACCGCGGCACGTCGGTGCGCCGCACGCAACATCTCCGCGACGCGCTAAAACCCGCACGTCAGCGACGGGCGGCGAAGAACGCGCGCAGCAGGGCGGCGCAGGCGGCCTCGGTTACGCCGGCTATGACCTCGGGTCGGTGGTGGGCCTGGGAATGGCTGAAAATGCGGGGGCCGTGTTCGACGCCGCCTGATTTCGCGTCCGGGGCGCCGTAGACCAGCCGGTCGATCCGGGCGGCGGCGATCGCCGCGGCGCACATCGGGCATGGCTCGAGCGTGACGTAAAGCGTGCAGCCGGTCAACCGCTCTGCGCCGATCGCGGCGCAGGCGTCTCGGATCGCGACGATCTCGGCATGCGCGGTGGGGTCCGAGCGCTCGCGGCTGCGGTTGCCGGCGCGGGCGAGGATCGCTCCGTCGGCGCTGAGGACAACGGCGCCGACCGGCGTTTCGCCGCGGGCGCCGGCAGCGATCGCCTCGGCGAGGGCGACGTCCATGAGGGGGGCGAAGCGCGTCATGCCGGCGTTGTCGCCGCTCGACCCGGCCTTCGCAAGCCGACCGACTGGAAGCGGTGCTCGCCCGGCGCGGAAAGGCGCCGGGCGAGGGGTTCGGTCGCGATCACGCGACGCCCGAGATCACTCGAGGTCGAGCCACTTGATCGTGACGAGTTCGTTCAGCGTCATGCTGCGGGCTTCGTCGGCCGAAACGCCGGCGCCGCTGATCAGGTTGTCGAAGGCCGGCTGGGTCAACTGGCCGCTGGCGAGCCTTTCCCCCAAGGTCGGCGCGGACTGCGCGAAGGCCGAGCCGGCGACGAGAAGAGCTGCGAGCGAGAGGGGAATGAAGCGGGTCATCTGGTTTCCTGTCGAGTTAAAGAACGAAACCGTTTCGTTCATGACCGCCAACATACGCCGTCAGATCGCCTCGTCAACCAAAAAACGAAACCGTTTCGTTTAATTTTTTGCGACAATCGGCCGCGGGTGCGTGGACAGCATCGCGGCGTTGTGATACGGCAAGCACATCGTTTAAATCGGAGACCCACGTGAAATCGGAGCCTGTCGCCTCCGCGGAAGAAGCGATCGACGCCGTCGAGACCGCTCTCGACGCGCCCGAAACGCTAAGCCCGAGGGCCGAGCGCAAATGCGCGCAACTGCTCGACGGCGCGCGGGCGATCATCCTCGCGCGCGGGTTCGAAGGCGCCAAGGTCGATGACATCGCCCGGCAGGCGGGCGTGTCGAAGGCGACGATGTATCGGTACTATCCCGACAAGTCGGCGATCTTCGCGGCGGTGATGCAGCGCAACTGCGGCCAGCAGGCCTGCGCGATGAGCGGCGTCGAGACCGAGGGCAGGCCGATCGCGGACGTGCTGACCGATATCGGCGAGCGCTACGCGAAGTTCGTCCTGACGCCCGACGCGATCCGGATGTTTCGCACGGCGGTGGCCGAGAGCGAACGCTTTCCGGTGATCGGCGAGGCCTTCTATGCGTCGGGACCGGACCTGGGCCGGGTGGCGCTCGCGCCGATCCTGCGGGCGGCGGCCGCGCGCGGCGAGATCGCGATCGACGATATCGACCTGGCGGCGCAGCGCTTTTTCGTGCTGTGCGAGGCCGAGCTGTTCTTCAAGCAGCTGTTCGGCATCGTCGCGCGGTATGACGACGCGCAGATCGCCGATCATGTGCGCGGCGCCGTTGCGGCCTTCGTGCGGATGTACCGCCCCGACTAGTTTCGCTTGGCGCGGCCGGCGGGCCGGGATATGCGCAGGCATGGGCGAGAACGCCGACAGCGAGCGGATCGCGAAGCGGATCGCGCGGGCGGGCGTGGCCTCGCGCCGTGGGGCGGAGGCGATGATCGCCGAGGGCCGGGTGGCGGTGAACGGCCGCGTGATCGACAGCCCGGCGTTGAATGTCGGCGCGGCGGACGCGATCACGGTGGACGGCAAGCCGTTGACGGCGCCCGAGGCGGCGCGCCTCTGGCGGTACTACAAGCCGATCGGGCTCGTGACGTCGGAGGCCGACGAAAAGGGCCGCGAGACGGTGTTCGCGCATCTGCCCGAAGATCTGCCGCGCGTGCTCAGCGTCGGGCGCCTCGACATCACGTCCGAAGGTCTGCTGCTCCTGACCAACGACGGCGCGCTGAAGCGGCGGCTGGAGCTGCCCTCGACCGGCTGGGTGCGGAAATATCGCGTGCGCGCGAAGGGGACGCCGATCGATGCGGCGCTGGAGCCGCTGCGCAAGGGGATGACCGTCGATGGCGAGCGGTTCGCGCCGATGGCGGTGGCGATCGACCGCCAGCAGGGCGCGAACGTCTGGCTCACGCTGGGGTTGCGCGAGGGGCGCAACCGCGAAGTGCGCCGCGCGCTGGAAACGGTCGGGCTGAGCGTCAACCGGTTGATCCGCATTTCCTACGGTCCTTTCCAGCTCGGCGATCTGGAGCCGGGCGGGGTCGAGGAGGTGCGGGCCAAGGTGCTGCGCGACCAGCTCGGGATCGGCGCCGCGAAGCCGCCGGACGCCCCGCGCAAACCGGCTGCGCGGCGGAGGTCCGGTCCGGTCAGACCTTGAGCTCGCCCGCGCTCTTGCGGCCGTCGCGACCGTCGACGAGCTGGTACTCGATCGGCTGATTGTCGTCGAGCGATTGCAGGCCAGCGGCCTGAACGGAGGTTATATGAACGAAGATGTCCTTCCCGCCGTCATCTGGCTGAATGAAACCATAACCTTTTTCCGTATTGAACCACTTTACTGTACCTTTTGCCATCGAAATAGCCCCTCAATACACCTCTAGACGCGGTATGCGCCAGTTTTTCGTCATCGACCCGCGCGGACGTTCGACCGGTTCGCACGCGGCATCGGAAACGTCGGACCGCGCACTTGCTTTTTACCGCGAATCGCGCCGCAAACAAAGCGTGTTGTTCGTGTCAGGCCCGCGGGGCTGGTCAGAAAGGGCCGCGGCCATTATGTTTCCGTCGCGCGCGGCGGAGCGCGGAACGTATCGAGGAACGTGCGTCCGATGTCATCATCCAGTTTGCGCCTGCTGGCGTTCGTCGTGCTGGCCGCGATCGTGCTCGCCACCGGTTTTGGCGCGTTGGGCGCTGCGGGGCGGTTCTAGATGGCCGCGCAGCGATTCGGCGGCAAGTATTCGCCGGGGGCCTCACGGGCCGAACCCGGCGCGCCCCCACCCAAGCCTTTCGCGGGGCGCGCCGCGGCGCGGGTGAGCGTGCGGGCGCGTCTGATGTACCTGTTGCCGGCGCCGCTGCTTTTCGCCGCGCTGGGCGCCATCGGCCGGGGCGCGCCGGCCGAGATGCTGACCGAACTCGGTGGGTTCGCCGGACTGATGCTGTCGGCCTGGCTGCTGAACGACGGTCTGCGGGCCGAGGCCGCGTATCAGGCGCGCGCGGTGGCGCGGCCGCCCTCGATCCCGCGCAAGCTGTTCGCCGCCGTGCTGACCGGGGGATCGGTGTTCGCGGTCGGCTTTCCCGGCCTGGGGCTTGGCGCCGCGGCGTTCGGGCTGGTGGCAGGCCTCGCGCAGCTCGCCGCGTTCGGGCTCGACCCGATGAAAGCCAAGGGCATCGCGGGCGTGGACGACTTTGCCGCCGAGCGGGTGGCCAAGGCCATCGATCAGGCCGAGGGTCTGGTGCGCGAGATCATCGCCGGCGCGGCGCGCATCGGCGACAATCGGCTGGAGGGCCGGATCGAGCGGTTGTGCGATCAGGCGCGCGAGGTGTTCCGCGCGGTCGAGCAGGACCCGCGGGATCTGACGCGGGCGCGCACGTTCCTCAGCGTCTATCTGCGCGGACTGCGCGACGCGACGTTGAAGTTTGCCGATCTGAACGCGCGCGCACGCGACCGCGACGTCCAGGCGAAGTACGAGGCGCTGATCGGCGATCTGGAAACGAGTTTCACCGCGCACCGCACCGATCTGCTGGCGGACAATCGGAGCGATCTCGACGTCGAGATCGAGGTGCTGCGCGAGCGGCTGCAACAGGACGGGCTGATCGCCCGCTGATAAGGAACGTCAAATGGCCGAGAACGTGCGCTCCCAGGCGGAGGCGACGCTGAAGGAAGTCGAGGCGGTGACGGCGGTGCTGCTGCCCGAACCGAAGGCCGCGATCGTGGCGTCGCCAGCCGACCCTGCGCTTCAGGCCGAGATCGATCGACGCAAATCCGAGATCGACATCGGCGAGACGCAGTCGATAATCCGGTTCGGCTCGGCCGCACAGGCCGAGTTGCAGGTGATCAGCCAGGACATGCTGGCCGGCGTGCGCAACAAGGACGTCGGTCCGGCGGGCGACAGCCTGCGCCAGATCGTCACGTCGATCCGGGGGTTTTCGGTCAACGAACTGGACCCGAACCGCAAGCAGAGCTGGTGGGAGAAACTTACCGGCAAGACCAAGCCGATGGCCGAGTTCATGGCGCGCTACGAGAGCGTGCAGGGCCAGATCGACAAGGTGACGGGCGATCTGCTGACGCACGAGCACACGCTGCTCAAGGACATCAAGTCGCTCGACAAGCTTTACGGCAAGACCCTCGATTTCTACGACGAGCTGGCGCTCTACATCGCGGCGGGCGAGGCGAAGCTCGCCGATCTCGACGCGACCGACGTTCCGGCGAAGGAAGCGGAGGTCCAGGCGGCGCCCGAGGCGCAGGGTGTGATGAAGGCGCAGGAACTGCGCGACCTGCGCAGCGCCCGCGACGATCTGGAGCGGCGGGTGCACGACCTGAAACTGACGCGGCAGGTGACGATGCAGTCGCTGCCCTCGATC
>Ga0105046_10018156_pt1 | contig 10720 bp, 13 predicted proteins | sample MAT03_FD_78385 | JGI IMG/M metagenome (GOLD analysis project Ga0105046, IMG submission 78385) | Freshwater microbial communities from Lake Fryxell liftoff mats and glacier meltwater in Antarctica - MAT-03 (megahit assembly) | ecosystem: Environmental > Aquatic > Freshwater > Ice > Liftoff...
CCCGCCCTCCTTGTGTACCTGGGATCTTCTACGGTGTCCGTCTATAAAAATAGACACCGCTTCCGCGTATTGTGACAAAATCGCTGATATCACGGCGTTCGCCTAATATCAGAGAATTTGTCAGCTTTTTGACTCTTTTAGTTGACGATATTCCGTGCTATTATCAATCGCACCAGAACATATATTCTTAAAAGTCCATAATGTGGCCTGTTTACCAGTGTACGTGCTTACAATTGGATTGTCAACTAGAATTTTGCGAGCCTTTAGATGGAACCAAAACCGAAAAAACTCCTAGACCAAGTGCGTGATACCATTCGCCTGAAAAATTATGCGTACAGCACAGAAAAGGCGTATGTAGATTGGATTGAAAGATTTATTCGCTTTCACAAGCTCAGCCACCCGCGTGAGATGAATTCGCCTCAGATTGAAGCATTCCTAACCCACCTGGCGGTCAAACAAAATGTTGCCCCTTCAACACAGAACCAAGCGCTCAGTGCCTTGCTTTTTCTATACCGCAATGTCCTTCACATCGAGTTAACCGGTCATATTGACGCCGTACGTGCGCAGCTACACCCATGTTCTCACACAGGTCCCTTCAGTGTCCGCAGCCCATTGGATTAAAGACCGAGCGCCAGGATAGGTTTTAGCCATACGCAGAATTGGCATTTATCAAAAGGCGTATCCCCCGCCCACATAATTCCCATTTGTAACACCCAGGGTGCTGCGCGCTATAATGAGCCATTCATAACGTAACCGTGTGGACTGACATGCATAGAATGGGGAGGATGATGGCGAACTTGGAGGGAGAACCGGTGGTGCAGGGGGCAACCGCGGCACTGGCGGTGAGAACAGTGCCGGTGGCGCAGGCTGCGCCGCCATCGCTTTGGCAGGTGGGGCAGGTTTGGCTGTTGCTGGGGTTGCAATCGTTTGGCGGCGGTACGGCCACGCTCTTTTTGATTCGCCGCGCTGTGGTCGAGCAGCGCGGCTGGCTCTCACCAGAGGTGTTTACCCGCGATTGGGCGCTCTGTCAGGCCGCGCCGGGCATTAATCTCCTGTGTATGACGATTCTGATCGGCCGGCGCGTAGCGGGTGGGGCAGGGGCGTTGGTGGCAATGCTGGGCTTGCTGCTGCCCAGCGTCACTATTACTATCCTGATGACGGCCCTCTATGCCGATTTGCGCCACCAGCCACTGGTGCAGGCCGCGTTGCGTGGGGTTGTGCCGGCCACGGTGGGTCTCGGTTTGCTGCTCACGGCCAACATGGCACATCCGCTTTTGGCAGTAAGCAAGCGCGAAAGCCGCAGCAGTCTGCTGGCCAGCATTTTCATTTTAGTCGGTAGCGCTGTGGCCGTTGTCGTCTGGCATCTGCCCGTGCTCGTTGTGCTGCTGGCCGCCGGTGCGATCGGCGCGTGGACAATGTGGCGCCACGCCGCCACGCAGAAGGCTGGCCGGCGATGATCGAACCGTTGACCTATTTCTGGATCTTGCTCAAGGCGTCGCTCTTTTCGACTGGTGGCACGGGCAATCTGCCTAGTATCCATGCTGATCTGCTCGCGCGCAACTGGGCCACCGACCGCCAATTTGCCGAAGCATTGGCGATTGGCCAGATCAGCCCCGGCCCGAATGGCTTCTGGGTGATCTGTCTGGGTTACCTGACCGATGGTGTGCGCGGCGCGCTGCTGGCGACGCTAGCGATCAGCCTGCCGCCCGTGGTGGTGTTGGCCGTGGCCGCGCTACACCGGCGCGTGGGTGACCATCCGGCAATGCAGGGCTTTGTGCGTGGGTTGGGACTCTCCGTTTCTGGTATCTTTCTGGTCGTGGTCATCCAACTGCTGCAAGAGCATGGCTTTGAATGGCGCAGCGGGCTGATCGTCCTCGTCAGCATCGCCCTGGCCCTGACGCAGCGCCTGCCGATCCCCGTGTTGCTGGGGCTGGCCGGGTTGGCCGGGGCGTTGATTTATTGAAGGTAGGTAGATAGATAGGTATACTCAACGAGGGTATAGATGATACGGGTTCAAACCGTAAAGCTGTATCATCTATACCCTTGCCGAGTATAGACAGGGAAACAGGTAGACAGGGAACCCTCGTGTCTACCTGTTTCCCCAGTTCTCCTCCATAAAGTTGACAAAGTCAACTAAAATATGCAAAGTCAATCACATATTTGACTAAGTCAATCAATTGTTGATTTTTGATTGACGAAACTACACCGTTAACGGGATCACTCGTAAATCGTCAATCAAAAATCGTAAATCAAAAGGAGGCTCCAATGGCAGACGACGACCTGCTGCAACGAATCGAGACCATGCGCCGCTTCAATCGTTTTTACACCAAGCAGATTGGGGTGCTGCATGAAGGTTTGCTTCCTACTGCGTCACTATCGGCAGGAAAATGTGTTCGGTCAGCTCATCGTCGTCCGGATTGGCGGGATTGGCATCATCACCAGCGACGCCTGCGTCGTCGTCGATCTGGTTGATATCCTGGACGAGGGCGCCGCCGAAGCTGGCTGCGCTCAGGGCGACGACATCAATGATCTCGCCGGCGAAGCTCTTGGTCGAACCATCCCAGTAGAGGCCGGGACCATAGGTGCAAGCTGTAGTGACGCCGATAGAGGTCGGGTGACAGACAAAGACATCCGCACCGTCGCCGCTTGCGCCCGAAACGCTCAATGCGCCCAGCGTGGAGAGATAGATATCGTTGTTGGGCTGTGACGAAGGTGCGTGGCTACTGGCCAGCAGTGATCGAGGCAAGGAAAAGGGTGCTGGCCAGTAGCCACGCACCTCCGCTTACCCTACTAGTGAAAGGCGCCCGCCAGAGGATCTTCACCCTCTTATTTCTGATAACAGTGACATGTTAGGGTGCATTTCAGTTTGGGGGCAGACTAGCATTCCGGGCCCAGAGGGCACCCCGGGCTAGCAAAGGTTCGTTTGACCAACCACTCCTTAGCCCTTTCCCCGAATGCAGCGACCGTCCAATTTTGCCCCAAACTGAAATGCACCCGACATGCTAAAAGTGCTTGACAGCAAGCAATTATTATGTTAAAATTTGACCAATTTTGCGATATTGGTCAAATGGTCATTTAAATAAATTATGAATCAAATAAAGTCCGAAAATTCAGCGCGCGAACAGCGCATTCTTGATGCGGCTGCCGATCTGATCATCCATTATGGCTATGACAAAACCAGCGTCAGCGATATTGCCGATGCGGCTGGCATCAGCAAGGGTGCGATTTATTTGCACTACAGCAGCAAAGATGAACTCTTCGAGGCGCTGCTCTACCGCGAGTTTATGCAATATGCGGAGACCTGGTTTGGGCGTATCGAGGCGGACCCCAACGGCGGTACGCTGGGTGGCATGTACAAAGCGGTCCTGTACGCGGTCAATCGTCACGCGTTTATGACCGCCCTCGTCAAGCAGGACACGCGCATTTTTGGCCACTATCTGCGCAAGCCGGGCAATCTCTTCATGGCGATGGAGTCACCTTCGCTGCGCAGCGACTTTCTGCAAACGATGCAGGCGGCCGGCGCAATGCGCACAGATGTGGACCCGCAGGTAATGGCCCATATTATGGATATGCTTTCTTACGGGTTGGTCGGGTTGGTCGAGTTCAAAAAGCCCGCCCAAATTCCACCTTTTGACGCGCTGATCGAAACGATAGCTGAGATGATCAATCGCATGTTGACACCGCCGGAAGGCGCCAGCAACGAAATTGGTAAGGCGATTATCCGGCAAATGGCCGACAAGGCGCTCGCCCAATTGGAACAAATGCGTACGGCAAAACAACGGAGGTTAGCATGAAAATTTTTCTAAGCAGCATGGGCACCCGCGGTGATATTCAGCCCTTTATCGCCTTGGGGCAAGGTTTGCAAGCGGCGGGCCATCAGGTCGCGCTCTGTACCGCCGAAGGCTATCGCACGTTTGTCGAAGAGCATGGCGTGCCTTATGCCTACATGGATAACGAATTCCTCGCCATCATCCAGTCGCAGACTGGTCAAGCCGCCATCGAGAGCAAGCGTGGCATCCTAGAAATCTACCGGCAGATCGGCCCGATCATCCGCCGGTCATTGGAGGATGAGTGGCGCGCCGTGCAGGCCTTCCAGCCCGATCTGATGGTCTATCATCCCAAAATGCTGGGCAGCTATCACATTGCCGAGAAGTTGGGGATTCCGGCCTTGCTCTCTTTGGCGTTGCCTTTCCAAACGCCGACGCGCGCCTTTCCCAATCCCATATTCACTGGCGTCAAATTAGGTGGCTGGTTCAACCAATTTAGCTATCGTTTGATGGATCTGGCCGGGCTGATGTATGCCGGCACTACGAATGATTTTCGGGTAAAGACATTGGGATTGCCGCCCAAAGGCCGTTTTTCCAGCACTATGCGTAAAACCAATGGCGAGCCAGTGCCAGTGCTCTACGCCTATAGCCCCCACCTCGTACCCCGTCCAGCCGATTTTCCGCCAGAGGTCCACGTGACCGGTTTTTGGTTTTTGGAACAAGCCACCGCCTGGCAACCTTCACCGGAATTGTTGGCGTTTCTGGAAGCGGGGCCACCGCCGGTCTATGTCGGCTTTGGCAGTATGAGTGGTAGCACTGGCGCCGTGCGGGGACGGATTGTGGTGGATGCGTTGCAAAAGTCTGGCCAACGGGGCTTGCTGGCCAGTGGCTGGGGCGGGTTGCAGACCGGCACTCTGCCGGAGAGTATCTTCCAGATCGACGCCGCGCCTCATGACTGGCTCTTTCCGCGCGTGGCCGCTGTTGTCCATCATGGTGGTTCCGGTACAACGGCAGCGGGCTTACGCGCCGGCAAACCAACCGTGATCTGCCCGTTCATCGCCGACCAGCCATTTTGGGGAAGAGTGGTCCATGATCGCGGCGTCGGTCCGCAGCCGATCCCGCAGAAGAAGCTAACCGTGGACGGCGTGGCCGCGGCGATCAACACGGCGGTGAACGATAAGGCAATGCAGGCGGCGGCCGCCAATCTAGGCGTGCAGATCCGCGCTGAAGATGGCGTTGCGTGCGCGGTTGCCATTATCAACAAAACGCTGGAAAAACAACCCACAAGGCAGGCAATCTATGGCTGAGCTCCTTTTCAAGAGTGTGTTCGTACTTATACTGAGCAAGGCCATAGATGATAACGATTTCTACCACTTTCTCTGTGGTCACAATTATCATTTATGCCCTTCACGAGTATAGCATCTTACGCCGTTTCGTCGTTAAGTTGTGCTGGATGAAAGTAAGACCGAGCGTGTAGCAGGGGAAATGCGATGACAGAACCAGCGTGGCAACCGCGCGGCCTCCTAAATCCGCAGCGTGGGCGAAGAAAAATTTCAGATCACCCGCCATGCGCCCGCGCCCGAGCTTGCCGGTTGGGTCGCGCGTTACTGGATTATCCGCTGGGATCTGCGCGGTGAGCCACCGTATAGGGCGCAAACGCTGCCGCAGCCCTTTGTCAACCTGGTCTTCGAAGCCGAGCAGGCCCGCATCTACGGGGTGGCCAGCCGCATGTATACGAATGAATTGCAAGACGAGGGCCAGGTCTTTGGCATCAAATTTAAGCCGGGGGCCTTCTATCCTCTGCTCCAACAGCCAATAGCCAACATCACCGACCGATCGCTGCCCGTGGCCGACATCTTTGGCGAGGCGGGTGTGGCGTTGGGGCAGGCCATCCTCCAGCACCGTGTGCCTGCACCGATGCTAACATTGGCTAATGACTTTTTGCGCCGACAGTTACCGCCAACTGATGAAACTGTCGGCCTGGTCGATCAGATCGTCGGCCAAATTATGGCTGACCGCACGATCACGCACGTGGACGATATTGCGCAGCGTTTTGCCCTGAGCAAAAGGACGTTGCAGCGTCTCTTTCACCAATATGTGGGCGTCAGCCCCAAGTGGGTGATCACCCGTTACCGTCTCCACGACGCTGCCGAACAATTGGCGGACGGCAAGGAAGTGGCCTTGCCAATGATGGCACTCGATCTCGGCTACTTTGATCAGGCCCATTTCAGCAAAGCATTCAAAGCCTCGATTGGCGTCCCCCCCCACCGAGTATATGCGGCTGGCGCAAGCGAATGGTTAAGGAATGATGAGGTAATAATTTAGAGATTGGAGATTGGAGATTTGGCCTGTAATCTCCAATCTCTAATCTCTAAATCATTTAACCACCATCCTAATCCGACAAGTACGTGCAACTCAGCGAGCGCCGGCTGCTTCTAAAATCGCAATTATCTCCGTATATCCACCTTGGCGGGCATGGGCCAATGGCGTTACACCGCTGCCGTCGGCTAGGTTGACATCGGCGCCGGCGGCCACCAGCAAGCGCACAACTTCGGTGTGGCGCGGACCGCCGTCACCAAGAATGATCGCTTCGAGCAGCGCCGTCCAGTTGAGGCGGTTAATGTGATCGATCTTGATCTCGGTTTTGAGCAGCTCAGCCACAATTTTAACATGACCACGGTCGGCAGCGCGGATCAAACCGGTGCCGTTATAGCTGTCCAGGCTATGCACATCCGCACCATTGGCCAGCGTCAGTTGCAGCAGTTCCAGATAACCGTCCGCCGTGGGGATCAGATAGGCGCTCTGCTTTGTCTCGTCCTGCACATTAACATCAGCGCCGGCCTCGATCAATAGGCGGGCGACCTCCAGATGGTTTTGATAGGCGGCGGCGATCAAAGCCGTAACGCCGCGCTCGTTGTGGGCATGCACATCAGCGCCTTGGGCCAATAGCCGTGCAACCGCTTCCGCATCACCCTGCCCGGCGGCTGTGATCAGTGCCATGTTAATCTCCTCGGAATCTGTGGTCACGCGAGCAGAATTTGTTGCGCTACTCGCTGGCGCCACAATGGGCGTACAACCAGCAAACAGGAAGATATTTAGTAGCAAGCTCATACCAATCCACAGTACCGCGCTGATTTTGTGCATCGAATCCTCCGTCTTGTCGAGGGGTTGACAGCCTCGCGCCCAGGGGCACCCGATCCGACGTCTGATATATCAAACGGGCTTAAGCCGGTTTCTTGTAGCAGTGGTTGGCTCTCCAATACTCAATTTCTAATAACCCAGTTGGTTCTTCTCGATCAGACCAAACAATTCCCATCCGTCGCCACCAACCGCCCGGCTTTGAAAACATAGCTGCGCGGCGGCAGGTTGATCACCGCTTCGGTGGGCGTATCACCCGCTACCACCACCAGGTCGGTCTGGCAGCCAACGGCGAGACCGTAATCCGTGTCGCGCATAACTTTTGCCCCGCTGTAGGTGGCAATGTCTAGCAACGTTTCGACCTCTTCATCACGACGAAAACCGCTGCGATAACCGAGCACCTTTACCCGGTCCAACATATCCACGCTGTTCTATGGACCCCAGGTGTCGCGCACACCGTCGCTGCCCGTACACAGGGTGACGCCCGCATCACGCAACTTTTTGAGCGGTGGAAAGGCTGATGTGCCCGACCCAAGCGACATGATGTTGATCCGATTTTCCAGCAGCAGGTCGATCAACCCGTTGAGATAGGCGTCATCGATATTTTAATTTTGGACGCGGATTTGCGCGGATACACGCGGATTTTAATGGCAAACTTACCCAATCGACGTAGCTCCATGCCGCATGAAAGGCTTATCCACATCGCAGCTTACTGTTCGTAATCTTTGTTTATCCGCGCAAATCTGTGGACCAATCAATAACTCCGAACTCAGGGTGATTTGGCTTTGTCACCAAAGGCGAGCCTCTACGCTACGGCGAACTGCGTGGCCTGCTCCCCTGCCGTCTGTTCTTCTGCGAACACAACCCGCCGCGCATTGGCTCGAAACTGGCTGGTGTAGAGGTGATGATAGAAACCCTGCTGCGCCAACAGTGCTTCATGCGTACCGCGCTCGACAATTTCGCCATGATTGATGACAAGGATCTGATCGGCGTTGCGAATAGTGCTCAGACGGTGGGCGATCACAAAACTCGTGCGCCCCGTCATCAGGCGCAACATGGCTTCTTGAATGTGCTGCTCGGTGCGTGTATCGACACTGCTAGTAGCTTCATCCAGAATCAAAATCGCCGGATCCGCCAGCAGAGCGCGCGCAATCGCCAGCAACTGGCGTTGCCCTTGGCTCAAATTGCTGCCACGCTCAGACAGCGGCGTGGCATAACCCTGCGGCAGGCGATGAATGAAACCGTCGGCATTGGCGAGCTTGGCTGCTGCGATCACTTCGTCATCCGTGGCGTCGAGCCGACCATAGCGAATATTGTCCATCACCGTGCCCGAGAAGAGATAGGTGTCTTGCAGCACGATGCCCAAACGCTGGCGCAAATCATCTTTCTTCAGGTCGCGAATATCGTGACCATCAATGCAGATGCGGCCGCGGTCGATATCGTAAAAACGAGTCAGTAAATTGACAATCGTCGTCTTGCCGGCGCCGGTCGGGCCGACCAGGGCGATAATCTGCCGCGGCTGAGCGTGGAGACTCACCGCTTTGAGCACCGGCTCTGTTTTATCGTAGCCAAAGCTGACATCCTCAAAGACAACCCGGCCGCGCGGGGCGAAAACGGTCAAGGCGTCTGGCTTGTTCTGGACTTCGGGCTCACTCTCCAGCACTTCCTGAATGCGCACCGCGGAGGCTTCTGAGCGCGCCAGGCGCATTGTCAACATGCTGACCATCATCAGCGCCATCAACGATTGCATGAGATAATTGATAAAGGCGACAACCTGCCCGACTTGCATGGCGCCGGTCGTCACCTGTACGCCGCCGATCCAGAGTGCGGCTACTACGCCAAAGTTGAGCACCAGCATCATAAAGGGCATCGTGATCGCGGTGGTGCGCACGGCCGTGATATTTTGCTCCATCAAGCTGTCGTTGCGCTGGTGGAAGCGTTGCAATGCGTGCTGAGCGCGCACAAAGGCTTTGACCACACGTACGCCGGCCAGGTTTTCTTGCATCACAATATTGAGGGCATCGAGCCGCTGTTGCACGCCGCCAAACAATGGATAGGAGCGGTTGATAATCCAGAACAGGGCAACGACCACGATCGGGATCAGCACCGCAAAGAGCCAGGCCAATTCGGGGCTAGTGATGACGGCCAGCACCAGGCTGCCGATCATCAGCAATGGGACGCGCACCATCACGCGCAGCAACATCATCACCACTTCTTGTACTTGTGTCACGTCATTGGTCAGGCGCGTGATCAATTTGCCGGTTTCCAGTCTATCCAGATTACCGAAGGAGAGCGCCTGCACCTTACCAAATAGGGTGCCGCGCAGATCGGCGCCAAAGCCCTGCCCCGCCAAGATCGCATAGACCGTGCAGCCCACACCGCCGCCCAGGCCGATCACTGCCAGGACCACCATCCACAGCCCGGTTTGGATCACGACCTGCATGTTACCCGCTGTGATCCCCTCATCAATAATATGCTGGATCAAGCGTGGCTGCATCAGGTCCATGCCCAGCCCAGACGTGGTGCGCCGTTCGCTTGGTAATGTCTCCGGCAATCTCAAAAGCACCAACAGTAGACAGACAAGACCAAAGCCACTCAGGGTCAGGAAAATGGCGCGCCAGCCCCAAGTGATCAGAATCTGACCGCCGATCAACGGTGCGGTGATCGGGGCCAGACCCAGCACCAGGGTGAGCGAAGAATACATGCGTGCCGACTCGCGCTGATCGAACAAATCGCGCACGATTGAGCGACTGATCACAACGCCGGCACAACCACCCAGGGCCTGAGCGAAACGCAACACAACCAGGCTTTGGATCGAAGGCGCAAAAGCGCAGCCAATCGAGGCGAGCGCATAAAGCACGCAACCAAAGAACAACGGTGGGCGGCGACCCAGCCGATCCGCAAGTGGACCATACAATGCTTGCCCCAGCGACAAGCCCACAAAGAAGACAGCCAATGTCTGCTGCGCGACGGCCGTGCTGGTTTGGAATTCACGCGCGATGGTGGCAGACCAGGCAAATACACATCAATTGAGAGCGGGGCAAAGGCCGTTAACGTACCAAGAATGAGTGCGAGCCGAGCATACGCACCGCGGCTCAAGGCGATTGTCATCAGGCGTTTCCTTTTCTTGCTTGTTATTCGTGCTTACGGATTCTTATCAGCTTATACCATCATACCGCCTGGGAGCGCCGCCATCCCTGGCGGCCAACGCTTCCGGTAGCTGCCAGAGATGGCGGCGCTCCCAGACGAGTCGTTATACCACTATAATAACAGCCTTGCATTATATACGCGGGGACCAAATACGCACCTAAATTCAGCAGCATTTCGATCACTTCTGCTCTCACCTCGCACCTGCTATAATACTGCCATCCTAACCGCTTCCCCACCATCAAGATCCTGTGGCTGGCCCGCCATTTATGTATAACAACAAGGAGAAAAATATGTCCGATTGGCAAACAAACGATGTTGAGGCAAACGGCATCCATCTTCACTATACGCGCACCGGTGGCGCCAAGCCACCGGTCGTATTGGCGCATGGCTTCTCGGACAATGGTCTGTGTTGGACGCCAGTTGCCGAAGCACTCGCTGCGACATACGACATCATCATGGTTGACGCGCGTGGTCATGGACTGTCGGCCGCACTCGAGCAAGGCTACGGGTCGGATAATCATGCCGCCGACCTGGCGGGGGTGATCCGCGCGCTGGGGCTGCAGCGGCCCGCGGTGCTCGGTCACTCGATGGGCGCCGCCGCCACACTGGCTCTGGCAGGCACATATCCGGATGCAGTCGGCGCAATTCTGCTTGAAGATCCGCCC
>Ga0105046_10018158_pt1 | contig 10719 bp, 11 predicted proteins | sample MAT03_FD_78385 | JGI IMG/M metagenome (GOLD analysis project Ga0105046, IMG submission 78385) | Freshwater microbial communities from Lake Fryxell liftoff mats and glacier meltwater in Antarctica - MAT-03 (megahit assembly) | ecosystem: Environmental > Aquatic > Freshwater > Ice > Liftoff...
AGAACTTCTTGCCCAACATGGCGCCGAGTTTCGGCAAGGTGCAAGCAACGTCGCGGCTGCGAAGAAGTATTTCGTTCGTACCCAACGTGCCAGCCGCCACGATCACTTCTTTGGCTTGCATCGCCCCCGTTTCTTTTGGCGTTGCCGTGTTCTCTTCGATTGTGCAGTAGTGAACTTCGTAACCCTCACCATCACTGCGGTGGGAAATGTGGCTGACCTTACACAGAGCGCGCACTTCCAATCCGAACTTACGTTCAGCCTCGGCAATGTACGTGATGTCCAGTGAGTTCTTGCTTTGCGTGTGGCACCCCAACATGCAATTGCCGCAGTAAACACAAGCCGATTGCGTGACGCCCGCAAAATTCTTGCGATCTGGCCCCGTGTGCACCGCGATGTTTAGCAATTCAGGTTCAAGGCCCGCCGCTTTTGCAGCGCTTAGAAACGTACTGGTACGAGGCGGCTGCGTCAGGCCTTCGGGCGGCGCCAAAGGCTTCGATTCCATCTGCGCTTGAACTTGATCATAGTAAGGATCCAGAACTTGCCGCGAAATGGGGGCAGGGAACTGTTTGCTGATGATTTCCGCGGGCGTGCGAATGTGAACGTTGAAATAGTGCAGTGATCCACCTCCAAGACCCACGCCTTGAATGACGTCCATGTTCTTGAACACGCGGTATTCAAGGAATCCGGGTGACTTTCCTTCTTGCCAGAAGGCCCTTGCGGCGCGGCCAATGGTGCGCGGAAACTCATCCTTTGCCCAGCGACGGCCTTGTTCCAACAGTAACACCTTGCGCCCGGCTTGTGAAAGACGGTGCGCTGTGATGGCACCGCCAAAGCCAGAACCTATCACGATGACATCATACGCAGCGCTCATGACCCAGCCCGCGAAAGGTACTGATGAATCATGGGGAAGACTTCTTTGTCACAGTCTTTGCCCATGAATACGTCTTGGTGACCGTATCCGGGAAGCTCGCGGTATTCGTATCCGGCGATCCCTTTTTGCGCGATAAGTTCAGCGGTTAGTTTGTTCGATCCAGGGAAGATATGGTTGCGTTCACCTGACAACAGCAGGGTTGGCACCACCACTTCGCCCACGTTGTCGATGTAGCGATCGGGCAGGTGTTTGTGTTCCGGCTTTTTGCTGAAACGACCAAAGGTGTTGTTGTGAAACACTCCGTGCCGAACGTTGCGGAAGTAGGGCATGGCAATAGGGCCGAATAGCTCGGTCAACCGATCATGGGTTTCTGCCGCTATCTTTTCGTGCGTGAACACCGCTGGAAATCCAGAGCCCCAAACGAAGCTCACCAGATTGCAGGCAGGATCGTTACATTCAAGGTGGGCAAGCCCCACCACCTTGGCCAAGAGGCGTCCGAAAAAGGGAGCTTCGTGGTTTGGCAGACCCCAGCGCGGATCGACGTAGCGAAGGCGCAAAACGGAATCGACAAGAAATGGCGCGCAAACCAACTTCGCTGCAGCCCACGGGTGCACGCAAGGATTGAGCGACACGCTGTTGGAAACCACGCTGGTGATTCCAGAAACGCTTTTGCCATACAGCGCGTGGTGAAAGGTGACGGAACCCAAGCAATGGCAGATCACGTGCAGGCGGGCATCGCCGATGGTGCGGCGAATGAAATCAACAATGGTGGGCCAATCGCTGACACCCACTTCGTCGAAGGTGAAGGTGCCTTGGGTGTTGTAGCCGTAGTGAGCACTCATACGAAAGTCGGCCAAGTACACGTCGTAGCCTTGATCGTGCAAATAGGCCGCCATGTTGTAGTGCTCTGGCATCACAAACATGTCCGATGAAGTGGTAAGTCCGTGAATCAACAACACGGCGTCTTTGGCCCCAGGGTTGGCCAACCGTGAAACAGAAATGTTGATGCCGTTAGGGGTGCACAACGGGTGCAGCGTGGTCGCAATCGCGCCGCTTTTGCGCGTTTGAACGCTGTAAATGCGGTCTTTGAGAATGGGGGAGGGTGAACCAGAAAAGGCCATGAGGTTTCACCTAAAGCGAAAGGTTGCGTCGCAACAGTGTGCGAATCAGAAAGCTGGCGCCTATCGCCAACGACAACTCAAGGACCAAAAGCGTGGGCCCAAGGCGTCCGCCGTCTGTGTAAATGCGGATGGCCGGTCCCACAACAAAACCCAGCGCCGCTGCGAACCACAGGGTTGAAGGGTTCTTTTGCAGGAACCTACGTCCCGCAACCACAAACAGCAGTGCCATCAAGACTGAAGTGGCGCCAATGCGAGGGGCTGATTGCGCATCAATCATGCTTTGCAAAACGTACACGCCCGCGATGGCTAAACAGGCCACGCCCGCTGTCTTGAGCAAACGGTGAACGAACAAGGTTGCTTCGGCTTCCGTCTTGCACATGGGACCTGTGTCTAACGCGCGCCCCACTGACCAACGGGCCAATGCCGATACGGCGAGACCCATCACAAGCATTTCTGCAACGGCGCCAAGCACAAGTTGCGCGCTTCCACCAATCATTTTGGTCATCGCACCGTTGATGAAGATGGGTAGCGAGGCGGCACATAAGATCAGCATGCCTATCCACATCTTCAAGCGTCCGGCTCTTCCAGCGACCGGATATCGACGCAGAAAGATCCCAGTGCAGAACAACACAACCAAGGTTTGCAGGGCGTAGCCGACAAGCGGCGACGTAGTGAAAAGACCGAAGGCAGGGTGTTCTGCATCGAACACGAAAGGTGGGCCCACGGGGACCGATGTACTTGATGGCCACAGCGTTAGATCTGCGTCGTGAACCAGAAAATCAAGCACCCAGTGTCCCACAACTGCCAAGCCCACAGCGGCTGCCACACGCAGTTCGCGGTACGCAATGTATACCAACCCTGCCAAGGCAACGGCCAACACAACGTTGCTAAACAAAGCATGCGATATGGGTTGCAGCACCAAGTGCTGATCGCCGATGTAAGCAAACGGCAGATCCACGCGCACAACTTCAAGTGGGGCCTGTGAGGGGTTGCGAAGCAAGTTGAAGGCCGCCCAAAGAATGTCGGGCACAGCTGCGCACAATATTAGCAACGGCAAAGGTGCGCGCGGATATCGGCCCTTGATAAGAAGCCCGGTTGAAAGATGTCCGATTGCGGTCACGTCACGGCTCCTATTTTGTGGTTCTCGATCACTCGATCAGCGAAGCGGTTGGCCAATGCTGCAATTGTCAGGCTTGGGTTTGGTCCCACGGGACCTGGCATCACAGAGCCATCGGCCACGAACAAGCCTGGCGTTCCGAAGACTTCACCGTGGTCGTCAACAACGCCTTCGTCTTTGTGTCTACCCATTGGGCAGCCGCCAAGCGCGTGTACAGTGATCAACCGCTTGAATAGCCAAATAGGGTTTTCGACGAAACGGCCCCCCATTTCGCGGGCTAAGATCTTCATATGATCTCGGACGCGATCAAAATATGCCAAAGAGGTTTCTGCGCTCCACGTGGATTCAAGTTGCGCTTTGTCGTTCAACAGGAGTTTGCCGTCAGGCAGATCGCGGCCCATGCCCAGCATAGGCAAGGCGCTCATGGTTAAATCATTGCCACCCAAAAGTGCAGCGATCTCCGCACTCAGATCTGTATCTCCCGATTTGCTGAGCTTGCCCTTTATGATCCGCCACCAAAAACCAAAAATGCGTTCAAGCTTCGTGACAGAGGCATAAGATTCAGTGACCCAGCTTAAGAACGCCGGGAATCCTGCGTCTTCGATATAAGCACCGCGTCCTTTGGCGTTGCCTCCATCAAGCGCGTCGGGCAAACGAACGCGGCTGGTGATCACGGGACCGCGGTTAGGATCAATTAAACGTGATTTGCCATCAACGGTCTTGGTCCTCACCGCCATACCCAAAATATCGCCGTTGCCACAGAACTGCGAACCAAGTTTAGGTAGTTCCGCTTTCAAGGTGGCCTTGTTCCTTAACATCAAGTGCGTGCTGCCCATCGCACCTGCGGAAAGAATCAATTGACCACAACTGATCGTGGTTCGGGGTGCGCTATCCGGCGTGCCATCGCTTGCGAAATTGTGCTGCACGTACTCAACATTGAATCCGCCCGCAGTGCGCCGGTCAAAGGACCGCACGTCGGCGCCTGTAACAATGTGCAATCCCAACCGTTTGGCTTCTGAAAGGTAAGTGAAATCTAGCGAGTTCTTGCTGCCGTAGTTGCACCCGGCATCGCATTCACCGCACAACCGGCAGGTGCTGCGCGTTTGGCCGTGTAAGTTGTTTGCGTTTATGGGCTCACCGTTCGGGTGGCCTTCTTTAGAGAACGCAACAGCCAAGGGCAAACAAGCGTGATCCAAGCCGGCGCGTTTCGCGGCATCTGCATACTGAAGCGTTTTGGGCGTGATCTGCGCCAGATGATTTGGATAAACCTCCACGCCTATGTGTCGTTCAACTTCATCGTAGTGAGGATCTAGATCTTTTCGTGTGACGGGCCAATGTTCGTAGGCGCCTTCGTGGTGATCGTGAACGAACCATTTTTCATCTTTGCGAATCAACACGTTCGCGTAGATCAAAGATCCGCCGCCCAACCCGCTTGCCGCCAAGGCGTTCAGGTGTTTGAACTGCCACAAGTGATACATCCCGAACAGACCTTGTTTGGGATCCCAGAAATTTTTGCTTAACGCATACGGCGCGCGCGGAAAGCTTCCCGGAGGAAACGCCTTTCCACGTTCGAGCAAACACACCCGTAGACCGGCCTGCACCAATCGGTACGCCATGACCGAGCCGCCAAAACCAGATCCAACAACAACCGCATCAAAGTGGGTGTCGGCCATCCCAAACCCCTTGTTAGGAAGAAGAAGCACTCCGGAAAGCGCCCTTTATACGCGCGTTCCTGCGCATAGCGCAAGCGCAATGCGGCAGAGCTTGCGCTGTCGGGTCTTGTCCTAGCGGCGGCGGGGAGGCGGTGGAAGAAGAGGAGGAGGTGAGCCCTTACGAGTCCAAGCACCGGGGGGTAGTTTTGGTGCGGGTTTGTGATCCCGCTGGAACTTTCCGGCGCCGTAAAAGCGCGGGTAGAGATCTTTGTGGAACGCTGAGTAATACGGCCAAGCGGTCCAGAAGGAAGCGTCGTAGTCGCCCTGCCAATGCAACCAGGGGCCAACCATTACGAACTGAGGGCTCCAAGGATCGAACTGGTGGTGGTGGCCTCCAGTCATGAAGCACCAGCCACCATCGGGAATTGGGTGCGTGCCGTAATAGGCCTGCGTTTGCCCATCAAAACCAAAGTCTTCTGGATCCCCAATGAACCGGTAACAGTCGTTGCTGTACGCGAACAATCTGAGATCTAGGGGCGGATAGAAGTGCGTGTGCCGCCCGGGCGAATTGTCCCATGCAGGTCCTGCCGCTGCTGTGGTGTCGACGGGGTGCGGACCCTGGTAGCAATATCCCCCGTTTGGCAGTTCGATAGGCGGCCCTTCTGCATGTGCCGGAACGGGCGCATTGCAGGGCGTAACGTCTTGAGATGGTGGTCCGGCGTCGACGGCGGGTGCTTTGGCGCTGGCGGCGGAGGCTATGGCAGCCAGGCCGAGACATGCGGTTGCCATCAGGCCATAATCGGTCTGTTTCCCACGGGTGCGGCGGCGTTGAAGTTTTGTGAAGTGATCCAAGTAACAGTTTGCCCAGGGACAGACGCGTCCGAGCGGTGGCTTATGCAAGTGAGAGGCCGTGGCAGGGATAGCCGTCGCCCGCAGATTTGCGGTGCCATGGAAACAGAGGAGGTGAATCCAACCCCATTGACCTGGCACACCGTATCCGTGTTGCCACAGTGGGCAAGGTCTACAGAAAACTACCTAGAGCATGCCCTGCTTCCTTGACTAGGACCGGTGGCTAAGCCACTTGGCAAAACGCGTGATCTTCCTGCACATGGTTGGTGCCCCTTCGCAGATCGATTTGTTCGATCCAAAACCAATTCTTGCGAAGTACCAACACAAGTCGCTGCCCGACGACGTGGTGAAGAACGTGAACTTCTCGTTCATCTCTAGCGATAGCGCAGCGTTGCCTTCCCCTTGGGAGTTCAAAAAGTGCGGCCGCCGAGGCACGCAAATATCAAGCCTTCTGCCCCATTTCAGCAAAGTGGTAGATAACGTTTGCATCATTCGTTCAATGCACACGCATGAGTTCAACCACCCCGGCGCAGAGCTTGTGCTGCACACGGGTTTCGGCCAGCTTGGTCGCCCCAGCTTGGGCGCTTGGGTGGATTACGCCTTGGGTTCTGCCAATCCGGATCTTCCGTCGAACATCGTTAAGTGCACAGGTGGCGGCAGTGCGGCGGGAACAGCAACCTGGGGCACGGGCTTTTTACCAACGCAACACCAAGGCGTTCGCTTGCGTGGTTCAAGAGATTCGGTTTTGTTCTTATCGAAACCCGATGGCGTTGATGACAAGCGCCGTCGCAGAATCTTAGATGCCGTTCGTTCGTTGAACGAGATGCAACTGGCCAAGGGGCATGATCCCGAAACGGAAACGCGCATCGCTCAGTACGAGACGGCGTATCGCATGCAAAAGTCGGTGCCCGATCTGGTTGATCTGCGCAGCGAATCGAAAGAAGCGTTGGATATGTACGGCATCAATCCATCGAAGCCGAGCTTTGCGCGCAACTGTTTGATGGCGCGCCGTTTGGCTGAACGTGGTGTGCGTTTCATTCAGCTGATGAATGGCGATTGAGATCACCACGGTTTGCTGAAACAGGATCTGTCCAAGAAAACCGCTCAAGTGGATCAAGGCATGTCAGCGTTTTGTGACGGCTGCGATCACCACAAAGATGGCTTCACCATGTGGATGGCGGGCGGTGGTATTAAGGCAGGTATGGATCATGGCGCAACCGACGACTTCTGGTTTCGTGCGGTTGTCGATCCGGTGCACGTTCACGATCTGCAAGCCACGATCTTGCATTTGCTGGGCATTGATCATGAACGCCGTACGTACCGCTTCCAGGGGCGCGATTTCCGTCTTACAGACGTCAGTGGCAACGTGGTGAAGGCTGTATTGGCGTAGTTCTGCTGCGCCGCACTGGGCTGCCCCTTGATTGCCCACACTTCCGCTACCCGGGGGTCGACGTTTTCGCCGATTTGCGGTATCTGTGGGCCCATGCCAATCGACGTTCAGCTCAACGACACCCTCAAAGAGGCCATGCGCGCCAAGGATGCGCCCACGGTCAGCTGCATTCGCATGCTTAAGACCAAGCACATGGAACGCAGGACAACCGCAGGCTTTTCCGGCGAGCTGAACGATGAGCTTTGGGTTGAAGTTATCAACGCCTACCAAAAGCAACTGAAGAAGAGTCGCGACGAATTCGCAGCCTTGGGCGAGCGCGGCCAAGAAGCTGTTGCCCCCCTTGATTTCGAGATCGCGTTTTGTGCGAAGTTCTTGCCGCAGCTTGCAGGCGAAGACGAAGTGCGAGCCGCTGTGGTTGCCACCTTGGCAACTCTTGCCGTAACGGATCCAAAACAAAGTGGAAAAGTTGTGGGCGAAGTGATGAAGACGAACAAGGGCAAGTTCGACGCGGCCATGGTTAAGCGCCTGGTTGAAGAAGCGTTGGCCGCCAAATAACGGAAGCAATAAAGATGAGCCTTAAGCACAACAGCTATTTTGAAGGACAAGTTCAAAGCATCGGCTTCGAGCGCAACGGCCGCCGCATTACGGCCGGCGTGATCGCTCCCGGTGAATTTCATTTCGGCACCGACGCACCAGAGCGTATGACGGTGACCAGTGGCGTACTTGAAGTGCGGCTTGCTGGTCAAACAACGTTTACGGTTTTTCCGGTAGGCACGGCGTTTGAAGTTGAAGGCAAAAGCGGCTTCGACGTAAAAGCCACAGCGCCTGCCGCGTACGTTTGCGAATTCCTGTAGAGGGGGACTCGGTTGGCGTAAGAGGCCCGGCAAGGAAGCGTCCTGCGGGCCGTGGGCGCCGCTACATCCCCCATAGTGGCGCCCTGCAATCGCTTTACGCTGACATCGAAGGGTACGCCCTAACGGTCAGCGAGCCTTTCGTTGGAACCCCAGGCGGCGTGGTGCAAAGAACCAATGCGGGGGTTGGTTGGGTGACGATCAGCGATGGTGCACCAAATTAACTTCTATACCCAACCCACTGGCGACGCAAAAGGCCCAGCAGCGCTGCATCCTGTGGGCCAGCGCGACCGATGTAGCGTTCGCGTGCGCAGCCTTCCACCTCGAAGCCTTGTCGTTGCAGCACGCTGTGGGCACGGGTGTTTTGAGGGTGTGTAAAGGCTTCAAGCCTTCTGAGATTCAAGGTCTCAAATGCAAACCGCAGCATGGCGTGCAAGGCGTCGGTCATCAAGCCGCATCCCCAATGCTCGCGCCCAAGCACGAAGCCTACGGAGGCACTTTGGTGCTTGTCATTGGATTGGTAAAGCTTGCATAACCCGACAAGCTCGTTCTGCGCAGGGCGAACGATGGCCCATTGAAAGTAATCGCGCTGCTCGAAAGCACGGTTGGATTTCTCAAGAGTGAGGCGTGCGTCGTCGATCGTCGTGATCAAGCGTCCGGCCCAATAAGTTAAAGTCACTTCATCGCCCAAAACGCGCACCAGAGCTTCGGCATCTGAAAGTGCAGGCATGCGTAACGTGGTGACGCTGCCGGAAAGCGTGGGGAGGTTTTTGTCCCAAGGGTAGGGGGCTGTAATCGTGTTGGGCATCTACTTGGCTTGTCCTGCACGATTAAGTTGCGTGGGGGCAGGAGGCGCCATGATCATTTCGTTCAACAGCGCCTCAACAGTGGCGATTGGCGCAGCCGGCACCAAGTAGGCTTGGTTCTTCACGGGCGAGCTGACCCACATGTTCCGCGACTTTTCTTGATCGCGGCCTGGCCACTTCTTGCCCAGCATTTCGACGTGGTTTGAGCCGCCTTCAACCAGACTGAACAATGGCACTGCACCATATAAAGCGCCGCGCACGCCGTAGTACACCGAAATCTCGTCCCAAGCCTCACGCTTCTTGCCGCCGTTGTAGTGCAGCCAAGAAAGCGCGACAGGGTTTTGTTTTGCGTTTGCCATATCGTTAAGCTGGCCGCCCACCTTGTATTGCGATCCAAACTCGCCCCCGCCGAACACCGCGCGACCAGGCCACGTGTTGACCACTCGTTCAGCGGCGTTGCCGTAGTGATCAAAGTTGAATTCACCACCTTCATTCGATGCTGGGTATTCACCACCCATGCACGACCACAGCTTGACCTTGCGCTCAACGAGCTCACGGCCAGTCAGTGGTGAAACGTCATCGGCGGCAGAAAGCAACAAGCCATCAAGGTTTGTGACATAGCCAACGGAGATGATCGTAACGCTTGCATCGGGTTGCGCGGCCAACAAACGGCGGTAAAGCCGCACTCCATCTTCTGCGTCAGCGCCAGATTTCAGGTCGTGAGCAAACCCTGCCTGTACAACCTTTTCGGCGTAGTTGCCAACGCGACCAATGTCTACGTGCGGCCCTTTGTAAACACCAATCGGAATGTTTGGTCGGCCGTAATAAGTGTTCACGATGTCAACAAGCGGTGGGGTCCAAATGCCGTCGTAGTTTTGCAGGCTTTCGCTAACGACAACACCCAGTATTTCACATTCACCTGCGTCGGCCATCTTGTGCAACATCGCCAACCCGCCAACGTCATCTACATCCAGCGCCATATCCGTGTCGTAGATCACCTTCACGGGTGCCGCTGCTGCCACGGCGGGGGGCTGGGCCGCTTTATGTGCGCACCCGGCTAGCAGAACCAACATCGTGACGCGCGTCAGCTTCTGTGGTCGAGTGAATGTAATCGTTATCATTCGGATAAATGTAAGCGAGTTTAGATGAGTCAGCAACTAGGAAGTTCTACCTGTACGTTTGCGAATGACCGTGCTGCAAACCGGACAAAGCCTATCTAGGATCACAAGGCAGTTGAGCCAGCGTCCGGGCGCACGGCCGATCCCCGCAACGTGGCGTAGGGATCGAACTTCCGTGATGACGTGCGGCGCTGGTTGAGCGACGCCAATTCAGTGTTCGTGAAGGCCAACGCGCTTCCGGCAGGCAAATGCTTGCGAATGAAACTCTCGATCGTGGCCTGGTAGGCCAACGCAGAAACCGTGCCGGCATCAGTGCTCTCTTCGCGGCATTCGTCCCACAACGAGAAAAGTAGATTGCGTTTTAAGTCAACAGGCGATGTTTCGTTCCAAATCGTTGCAAGCTGCCCACTTAAACGAAACAACGCCTCGCGTTCGTTCTGTTCCTGCGCAGCCTTCATGCGGCAAATGCGTTCTTCTCGGGTTTCTTCGGCCAGCCGATGCTGTTCGTACCTATAGGGGTTTTGTCCAACCGCGCGCATCAACTGATTGGTAAGGTCAAACTTTCCTAGTATTCCCGAAGAGGGATCAGCAAAACCCGCAATGCTGCCGTCTTCTGCCAAGTGCATTGTGACTCCACCTCGACCAACCACAACGTGTTGATCCAACGGTTTCGGCGAATTCATGTTTGTCACCGACGGCGCTGGACCTAGCAGAGGCGCTGCACTTTCTGCCGGTGCATTCATATGGATCCCGGGCACAGCAGCCGTGCCCTTGAAACTGCCTAAACGATCAACACCACCCTTGCCCTGCACTCCGTGGGCTTCGTCACTTTCCATGGAGGGCAATGAAGGCTCAGGTTCCGCCTCAGGATGCAAATCCGTATTGGCGTCGCGCTGTGACAATCGTGTGCGAGCGTCTTTTTGCGTCGGGGTAGGGGGGGATTG
>Ga0105046_10018160_pt1 | contig 10718 bp, 5 predicted proteins | sample MAT03_FD_78385 | JGI IMG/M metagenome (GOLD analysis project Ga0105046, IMG submission 78385) | Freshwater microbial communities from Lake Fryxell liftoff mats and glacier meltwater in Antarctica - MAT-03 (megahit assembly) | ecosystem: Environmental > Aquatic > Freshwater > Ice > Liftoff...
GAATGACACTCCACTTTCAACTCGTGAAACTATTCATGTAGAGACTGAAAGACCAACTGTTAAGACTGAGTTGCTTCCTCCTGCTATGCCGATTATTACTGGGTTAGAACTTGTACAAGAAACTGTACAAGAAACTGTGGTTGCACCTGAAACGGTTGTAGAAACTGAACGACCTGCCGTTAAGACTGCCCTGCTTCCCCCTGCTCCTGTTACGCCTATTCATGTGAATGTAGAGCTTCCCGGTAAAGTTGCGGGGACGCTCAGTAATATGTTCAATTCGCCTATCCCTACTCCTGTTCCTGCTGTTGAACCAAAGTCTGAAGAAGTACCTTTTGTAGACGTACAGCAAGTAGAAGTACAGCAAGTAACTGAAAGTGAATGTGTAGTACAAGAATTTCTTCAAGCAAAAGAGCAACAATCAGCTACTGTATTAATGCAATTGAACCTTCGGAAAGAAAGAGTAATTGCATTGCAAAAAGCCCAAGAAGCTTTGAGAGAAATTGATAATAAAGTTTTGGAGGGTGCGCTTGAGATGATAGATATCATCAATAACTTTTCCGCTTCACGAACTCAAATTCAAGAGTATTCAGCAATTATCAATGAAAAAAAGAAAATTTATGTACGTGTTGTTCAAGACCTTGAAAATGGGACGAACGAATTGCGTAAACCTTTAGGATTAAATCCTTTGAAGAAAATTCCGATGAGCTTTGAAACATCTGAAGAATACGCAGAAGCTACCAAAGCTACTCTAGAAAATCTTATTAAGTACAGAAATGTTGCTCGAGAGGTTTATGGCAATAAAAATACAGGCATTAGAAGATTTTTCAATTCTATGCAAGAACTTGAAGAATTGAACTCCAAATTACTTGATTTTGAAAGTAATATTGACGGGTTTGTGAGTGTTACACCTTGGGCAATTGGAAAAAATGGGGAAGTTCAAAAAGAGATGACTTCACCGTTTCTGATGATCAATGAAGAACAGGAAAGACAACAACTCCTTATTAAAAAAGCTGTATTTCGAAAAATGGAATTAGAGAGTATTTATCATGAACGTGAAAAAACTGAGACTCTTGAAGGAGTTAATGTTTGGAAATTTAATGATATTTTAGTCCAAGACTTTTTATACACACTTGAACAATTGAATAGATCTTCCGGCGTCCCTACTGGAAATTCAAGTGATGAACAAAAAATGAAATTGACTGCATTCTATGGAATGATTGAGCACCCAGAGGCTCCTCAAGGAGCTGGGTTAGAACAAGAAATATTGACGAAAACTATGTCACAATTTATGAATGTTTTGACAAAGGCATACAAAGGTATGGCGAAGCCAAATAAGAAATAAACAATTCCACTACTTTGTTGCGTTTGCTAAAAAAGAGGAGCCTTATGAGCTCCTCTTTTTTATTGTAATCTCACTGGAAATAATTCCAGGAATATTTGAATGGAGCCGCTTGTCGGAATCGAACCGACGACCTACCGCTTACAAGGCGGTTGCTCTACCAGCTGAGCTAAAGCGGCTTATTAATGCTTGAAAGAAAGCACATCCATGCTTTTTGCTCGATGATGATAAGTGATGACACTCTTCAAGTCAATTTAAAATATAGCGGAATTGTGGAAAGCTTTTTCTCTTCCCGGAATTCTGTGTGCTCTCTCTCAGCGGCACGCTTTTTTTGAATGGTAATTCAAAAGCGCTCGCGAGGTACGCGGAGAGAGAGCGGACAGAATTCCGGGAGAAAACGTCTTCGGCAAGTTAGCCGTTTAAATTGGCTTGAGAGTGTGATCGCTTATTGTAATGAGTTGGGTGATTGAGTGCTTGGGGATAGGTTGTGGATAATGAATAGTTTTTTTGGGGAGGAAAATAGAATGCTAAATTGAATACTGAAAGGTTTATTTGCTTGCCAGATCTACTTCATTTTTGTTGAGGTGGCTGCAGCGAAGGTAGCCCGCCTTGTAGGTTTTTGATTGGTGTGTTTTTTTGAATTTTATGAGGCAGTTGTAGCCGAAGACGGCGTTGACATGGATGATGGTGCCTGGCGCGAGTTGGGTGAAGGGAGTTTTGGCGATGAGTTGTTGGGTGGCGTAAATGGGCGCGGTGGTTTTTATTGAGGTGAGGCCGACGTAATCTTCTGGTTTGTAGATAGTGTTGGGGAGAGCCGATACTATTTGGGTGGCGGCGAAAAAAGTTACCAGGATGATTGAGAGGAGCTTTTTCATGGATGGTTTTTAAGAAATATGAATTTATTGTAGAGGGTGGACATGAAGGAAATCTAAACTCTAGCTGAAATTTTCTTAAAGTTTTTATAAAAAGTTTATAAAATTCGCGGTGAAAAGTAGATTATTGTGTTCCGTATTCTTTTCGATATAGTTTATAAACTGAGAAAGTGAGTGAAAGAAGTAATGGTTCAACAACAATACCGGTTACTCCAAAGTAAATTATCCCGATAGTTAAACCCATCAATGAGATAAAAGGATGTTTCAGGTTGATTATTTTGGCTGATTCTTTTGGTAGATTTTCTTGAGAGTTGCTGGTTTGATGGATTTTGGCAAATATCCAGTCGGAATTGGTTCATTTTTTTCTAAAAAGCTGCGAATTTGTGTTCCGTGATCGTTTAAATGAGTTAGAAGTGACGGGTGTAGCGGGAATTTGGCTTCCAGTTCTGTTGGTTTAAGTGTTTCAAAGCCTAGTTCGCTACATTTTTTTAGGGTTTTAGGGTTGAGAGAAATAATTGTAAAGGGTGTTTTTTCTGTTATTTCATGGATGTAGCCTTGAATTTCTTCATCGGTTGCGGTGTTAAATTCTGCAGTCAGAAAAATAAGTTCAAGATTTTCTTGGGTAAATTTCAGGTTGTACATATCATTAAGCTCACGGAGGCCTTCACTAAGCCATTTTTGGCGTTGCTTTGATGTGAAAGGATTTTGTTCGGAAAGTGGGAAATCATAGATGAGAACGAGGGTTTTTTTGAACTTTCCAACCATGTTTGCGAGGAGATTGAAATGGCCCAGATGTGGCGGCTGCATGCGGGCAGGGATAATAGCAATTTGGTTTAATTTTTTCATAATTTGGTTTAACTTTTTTATTTTACTCTATAATTGGCTTTTTGAGAAAATATTGATATACTCTCCACCCGTAAGCTTCCTTTGTTTTGTTGTATTTTATGGCTTTGGAACTAGAAAAAATTGAAGGAATAGTGAAAGGCAAAAGTCTTGTTACTTTCACCACTTTTGGAATTGGTGGGGATGCAGATTTTTACTTTGAGTTGAAGGATGTGCAGATGATTCCGCTTTTACTTGAAGCTTGTAAGCGAGATGGATTGCCGTTTGTTATTTTAGGTTGGGGAAGTAATATTATTTTTTCAGAAAAAGGTTTTTGTGGCTTGGTAATTCATAATTTAGCTAGGAAAGTAGCGCTTGATAATGATTTGGTAGTTGCTGATTCGGGAACTTTGCTTTCCCAAATAATTCAGTTTGCACTCAAGAATAGTTTGACAGGGATGGAGAAAATGATGGGATTACCAGGATCGATTGGTGGTGCAGTACGTGGAAATGCGGGCGCTTTTGGTTTAGAAATGAAAGATTTAGTGGCGAAAGCAGAGATTTATCGCGAGGGAGAAGGGGTTTTGGAGGTTGGGGCTGAGTATTTTGAATTTGGATATCGGCATAGTACTCTCAAAAAAACGCGGGAGATTTTGATGCGTGTCTGGCTTCATTTACGGCCTGGAGACTCAACAAAAGGAAGAGAAGAAGTTCGACAAATAATTATTAGCCGAGCTGGCAAGCATCCAAGTGGGAAAAGTTCTGGGTCTTTTTTTAAAAATCCATCGAATAATTCGGCTGGAATAGGCCACAGTGCCGGATATTACATTGATCAAGCAGGATGTAAAGGATTAAAGATAGGTGGGGCTTTTATTTCTGATAAACACGCCAATTTCTTAATGAATGATGGAACAGCAACACTTGAGAATGTACTTGAACTTTGTAGTACTGTTCAAGATAGGGTGAAGGATCAATTTGGTCTTCAATTAGAGCGTGAAGTGCAATTGGTAAGTGAACAAGGTCTGCTGTAGATTTACAAGTATTTTGGCAATTGCTCGAATGATTTATGTCATTCTTTTTTGTAATACTTTCTCCAGTTTTGGCTTTCCAATTATGTGGGGGCACGCCGAATTTCACTTTTAAACATTACTATTGACAACAAGTCAAATATGTTTATAATCACATCCTATCTATATATTTAAAAACTTCTCTATGAACCATAAAGATAACCGAGGGGAATTTTCCCCAGAAAGTCATGACCAGCAAAATCAGGATGCCGATGTAACAGGAGTATTTGGACTGAACGTAACTGCACAGCAATTTGCCAATGAATTAAAAGCAAGTTCGATCATTTCACCAATTTCTTCACGTCCAATGAAGCCTGCTCAGAAAGCATTCAAAATTTTGGAAGAGGAACGTGCGATTGAAGGAACTGAACATGTAATTTACAGCGGAGCTGAAGTGAACAATCAAATCAATATTGATGATGATATTGATGGAATGATGGCTCGTTGGAACAATCTTATTGGTGAAAGAAATACTGCTGAGCGAAATAAAGATGCTGATTACAAAGCGTATTTAGTTGAAGAACAAGCGGAAAGAATTCGATTGAATAGTCGGATCTACCGTAAGCAAGCCGCTTCTGAGAATAAAATTGCAGCGAAAGTTGCTGAAGAAGTTGCATTATCAAAACGTGAAGAAGCTTTGGAAATTGCGATTGAGTCTCGAAGACCTTCTCAAATGCCTGGGGCAATGAGAACGTCTGTATCTCCTCAAAAACCTTCTTTGTTTGCCTCTTTCAAAAATTCGGCTGCCAATGCGCTTAATTATATTTGGGAAGGCCGAAGTATAAAAGAACGAGATGCGGGAATTGTGGCAGAATTTGGGGTTAAGACTTTACTCAGAAATGTTGCAACCCTCTTTAATCCAATTCCAGAGTCAATGATGGTTCAGGAAAATGCTCAGCCAAAAAATTATGGAAAACGTGCCGTTCGCTTTGCTGCAATGTTTGCGGCTGGAGTTGCGATCCTTTCCGGAGGTAGTAAAACTGGAGGAAAAACTCAAACGGTTACATTTTCATCAATGGCTTCTGCAAAACAAGATACAGCACGAGATGTAGTTACGCCAAAAGCTGTTGAAACTCCTGCAATTCCTTCGACACCAATTGAAGCTTTGCCTGATGCTCCAAAAGTTGCTGTGGCAAGAACTGCACCGAGTGTACGTCCAATGAAAACTGCTTCAAAAGCAAAAACTACTATTGCGCGTAATGCGGTTGAAAGCGTAAAGGTGGACGCTGCTAAGACTGAAGGCGATAAAAAGCTTGATCTTGCAACTGCGGCTATGTTAACTGGAAGTTATAGGTCAAGTTTGATTGAATTGGAAAATAATCTTCAGCGATTAGCTGCAAGTAATGTTCCAGGTCCTATGGCTGTCAACTGTACGCCAGATGACCTACATATGAAGCATGATCTTGCATTAAACTCTTTAACCATTGCTAAAAACGCTATTGATGCAGCGAGCGGAAAGATTTTGGTTGCGAGAACACGTATTGCAACTGCAAGTACGAAAAGCCAATTTGTAGCTGCTGGAGAAGCGGTTGTGGCTGCTGGAGAAGCGGTGAATACTGTGATTCAAAAAAGAAATGAAATGTTTGCTTCTTATCATCAAGCAACTGCTGATTGGAATATACGCTTTGTTTCTGGGAAATTTGCGGCTGCACAAAAGAAAGTTGGAACAAATGCTGATGTAAGCGTTCAAACTGCTTCTGGTGGAAGTTCAAAAACAGCGGTCAAAATTAATTTGGCTGAAATACGGAGCCTTGTTGACTCACTTCCTCAAGATCCATACCAAGTTATTGTACCTGGCCGTCAATTTAAGCCTTATCAACCTGCCCCACTGCAAGCTGGCCAAAAATATGGAACCGTTGACCAATCAACTCTTCGTTATACCTTGAATGGTGCTGAGTCTCAAAAATATCATCAAGAAACCATCAAACTTGATAAGTTGGCGAATGACACAGCAATGAGCGTTTATACAAGTAAACCAACGGTGAATGAAAATCGAGTAGATGTTCGGAATGCTTGTATTATTGAAGTTTTGAGTCAATAAACTTTCGTTTTATCAGATGTAAAAAGTGCGGCTTCTCTCTGGAGGGCTGCACTTTTTAGTTCCGTGTAAACTAAATGGAGGTGGGATTTGATTTTTTCATTTGCTTGTTGGAACTCTTCAATTTTTTCATTTTCTGTGTGATCTGTTGATGCAATTATTTGATAATACAGCGCGGTTAAGATTATGTTAATTCTGTCGATTTTTTCACCTTCAGTGGGCGCTGATCCCTTGAAGTAGCTCTCACTTGTGTGTGCAACAAAAAGATGAAACTTTGGATCACTTGATAATAATTTGTCGATGTCCGTTTGAGATTTTATTTTCAGTGCTTTCAATTGGTCTTGGATTCGAATATTTTCTTGGTGGAATGAGGACAAAATAAATTGTATTTTTTCAAATGCCAAGTATTTTGCAATGGATTGTATATCTCCGTAGCGCTTTCCATTGGCTTTTTGGTATTCTTCACAAATACCCAAAACGTGTAAAAGATAAATACCAGCAAATGGGGAAGATACTTGGGTTGGGGAAATTTGAATTTCGAATTTACCGTTATTGTATTCAAATGTAATCCGGGTTTTTCGCTGTTTTGCTGTTTCACTATCGAGGTTTAAAATTCGGCAATGGATATTTTTCCCATCCTCTGGAGCAACTTTTTCTTGGGTTGTATCAATCCAGTTGAAACTTGCAATTAACTCAGTAATATTCTTTATTTTCAGGATCTCAGGGGCACTTTTTTTGTTTTTTTTTACTTGGTTCATTATTTCAGTCAAACTCTCCCGGTAAGTTTGTTGAGTACTTTTTAGCATATCTGGGGAAGACTGAACCGCTTCAGTATTTTGAGGATTGAGTGATTCGAGGATTTGTTGGTGGGCTTCGGCTTGGGTGAGCATGAGTTGGTGACGGAGAGAAAGATTTTCGGTTGGGTTTTGTGCGTTTTCAGTTTGAGCGGACTGAGGTTTGATGGTTCGTTTGTTCGTGGGGGCATTTTATTTCTGGAAATTGTTAAAGATTTCAATTTGAGCTTTTTGTTCTTCTTCCGGAGAAAGGTTTTTTGCTTCAATATGCTTCATAGTGAGGGCAATCTTATAAAGCCCAAAGCGAGTTCTTGCTTCGGACTTACTTTCGGCGGTTGGTAGAATTTGAGCATCAATGCCATAGAGAATATCCAAGAATGCTTTGGAATTTGAAGGTGTAGTAAAATTGTTTAAATCTTCTTCGGTTTCAAGTTTATTGTTCTTTAATATTGCGGAAAGGATGGATGAAAAGCTTCCTTGAGTAAGATGGTCCAAAGCGGCAATTTCAGCCAGATAACTGCGAAGATTTCGAAGTGTACATTGATCACGTAAAGGGTATTTATAATCAATTTTTGAGTTTTCTTCCATGAGTGTTATGAGCATAGTCAGAAAAACTGCGGCAAATTCCTTGGTAATTTTTACTGATTTAATACAAGTGACATTATCTTGCGGGTATATTAAGCCTCCAAGATCTTGAAATTTTCGGTCTTCCGGGTGATTTTGTGGTATTGCGATGATAAATCCTTGAGTATCTTGAGTATCATGGAGTGCGAAAAAGGTTTTTGTTTGATCTTGAAAGCTTGCCCAGCAAATTTTATTTTTGGCATCTTTGGCTTTGCTGAGCAAAATTTCAGCTTTGTTTTTGCCAATTCCGCCGGAAGGAATATTTTCCATTAATTCGGCGAAGGCAGCTTCGTAATGTTTTACTAACGGAATGACGTCGGGGAATTGGGGAAGTTCTGCGAGTTTGAGGACAGGTTTAGAGAGCGTTATTTGGGCGATTTCAGGTTTTACCGGCTCGGTTTTGTAATTGAGAGCACTTTGTTTTGCCCAAATCATTTTTCGTTTTAATTTCTCCAATGCTGATTTTAAAAGATTATTTTTATTTATGGACGGATCCATTTCTGCACACACAAGAAAACAAATGCCTTGAAGAAGCACATTTATCCTTTGATCTATTTCTAATTCAGAAAGTGGTTTTTCAGAAAAAACGCTGTGGTACATTGCCCCTAGGCCGTCGAAAAGAATTTTAGTCCCGACAATATTGGCAATTTCCAAGGGAGAACTTAAATTGCAGGAAGCAATAAAACGTTTAGCGGCAGGAATAAAATTACCATTACTCAGAACTGTGAGAGGTCCATGAACTACATCTGACAAAATTTCTTCTGAAAATTGGCCGTGGTTCTGGAATTCATTTTGGTAAAAGTGTAAGTCATAAAAATGCATGAGCCCAGCGAATTGGGTGGAGATTTCGTCAAATAAATGGCGGTAGGTCACTACATGGTTAGACTGCGCAATTCTTAATGGTTTTTGTGCGGCGTTTTCAATAGAACCTTCTGCCAGAATAGCAAAACACAGGCCTCCTGGTTTTCGATTTTCTTGAAGGTAAATTTCTCCATTATTCACCACTGCCCAGTTTAAGAAGCGTTCTTTCAAGGCAACTGTTTTGGCCATAATTGCAATGGCAGACCATTTTTCTGGAGTTTGCGATTGATAATAGTTGCCCTCAATTAAATTTTTAAATCCGAGCTCGAACTTTACCATCGTTAATTTAGCTTCTGTGTGTTGGTCAAAAGATGAAGGATCAATGAATTCTTTGAGTGGAGATGTTGAATTATCAATTTCTGCAATAGGTGATTTTGACGGAGTTTGGACTTGGAGTGTTGTTGTGATTTGTTGATGAATAGCCGATTGGGCGAGCATTAATTTGTGCCGCTCTTCGCGATGTTTGGACGGGGAGGAAGGTGGTTGATTCTCCTTTATCCTAGATCCTAATTTTGGTTCCTTTGGAGTTGTCATATTGAGATTGTGGTTGAACCCGATAATTTTATGATGATTAGATTTCTTGGAGCTGGTTGAGCGGCACAAAACTTCCGATGTTGAAGGTGATGGATGTTGCTATCCTGCCAAGCGGCAACTTGACGTAATTTGGCTCTGGTTCGCCCTTTCGGTTATGCGTTATAAGTTGAGTTCGAGCTCGAATTTCGGCTTGAATTTCTTTGAGTTTCATTTTTTGCGTTTGGAGCTGTTCAAGTTTTTCGGCTTGGTCCTGGGATGCAGTGGCTTTTACTTCGGCAATTTTGCTTTCAATTTCTTGGAGAGGATTTTCCTCCCATTCGTCTAACCAATTACTTTGGGTGTTGCGGTATTTTTCCCCTTCAGTGTAGGCCGCAATCCATTGCATTTCTAATTTTTGAATTTGGGTAAATTTTTCATCAGCCGATGCATTGCTTTTATTGATCTCTTCTAAGCTTTTATTGAGTTCAATCCTTACGGTACTGAGCATTTGTTCTACCCAGGTTCCTCCCTGCATAGTTTCGGCTAAATGGGCATTCATGTCTTTGCGAGTGGTTTTGAGGATGAAAGGAATTTCGTTTGGTTGGGACGGCAAGTAGACTGGGTTTCCTTGATGGTCTAATTCAGAGTACCGTGGCGTTGTTTCTTCCAGTAAGAATTCTCCGGCATCACTTAGAACTCTTTTGATTGGTGCTTTTTCGTAGTAAGCATCCGCTTTGATTGGGTATGACATTGCGACATCATCACGTAATTCTCCGAGTGGAGGAAAACCGTCTTTGAGATAATTTTCATAAGCAATTTCGGCTTCGATACTTCGTGTATTTCTGACTACCCGCCAAACTTGAGAGCCTTGGCCGAGAGGTGCTTTTTCCCATAATTTCATAATCGCTTTGCTGATATTTGTGTACAGTGGGATGAGTTTCTGTAAAGCAAATTGAAGGCGAGGTTTTTTATTTTCATAGAATTCGAAAATGCCATTTTGGGTTTCGTACATGAGGGCTGAGACGATTTCGGCGGGGAGATTCAGCGCATTAACCTGTGCTTTTCCCACTACTTTTGCCCTTGCGCCCGCCGACAAAACTTTCTTATATCCCAAAGGTTTTACATGCGGAAGTTTGTTCCATACGTATAAATTTTCCATAGCTGTAGGTGAAGAAAAAGCTCCACTTGTATATAAATCCATGATTTCATCTGGGAAAATTCGGCGGTACTGTGTTGTTTTCCTTCCTTCTTCATTGTGAGTTTCAACTTTTTGGTGGAGAATAATTTTTTCGAAATCTACACCTTCCGTTTCACCTTTTAAAAGTTTGGTAAGCATTTGCTTGCTTGGACCCAAAGTTTGAGTAAGTTTCATGGTGATTTCAACGTTGTGCGCCTCCAAAATAGCTGCTTCTTCAGGGGCTAATTGGCTGGATTCGTCGGAGTCAGGGGAGCCGTCTGAGGCTTGAGTTTTGTTTCCTTCAGTAATATCTAAAACCAGTTCAGTTGTTCTGGCATTGGCTGGCCTTTCTGGGGCAAAATCTTTGACTGCAGGTGACGGGAGTGTTGGTGGAATTGTATCTTCTTCATCTTGGTTCGGGAGAGTTGCGTTTTCTGGTGGCGTAATAACTGGGGTCACTGGAAGTTGTGGAGGAATGTTGAGTTCAAATTTTTCCTCGATTTTTGTTGGCGCTTTTACGAAATACAGTTTTGCCGCGTACATCCCCAATTGTTCGATAATTGAAGCATGGAACGATTTTACTTCATTGATAGTCTTAAGATCCGGATTAA
>Ga0105046_10018162_pt1 | contig 10717 bp, 7 predicted proteins | sample MAT03_FD_78385 | JGI IMG/M metagenome (GOLD analysis project Ga0105046, IMG submission 78385) | Freshwater microbial communities from Lake Fryxell liftoff mats and glacier meltwater in Antarctica - MAT-03 (megahit assembly) | ecosystem: Environmental > Aquatic > Freshwater > Ice > Liftoff...
AGGCGTCCCTCGGCAGTGCTGGCCATGGAGGCCCAGTAAGGTGCGGCGAGGCGCGGGTCATTGACCATCACGGCCAGCCAGCGGGCGAGGGTCGCGGGCGAGATGCGATTGTCACGCGAGAGGCCAGAGCCGTCAGAGAGCTGCAGCCCGTCAACGTCGGTGCCCAGAAGCTCTTGCAGCTTCGCGCGGGCGACCTGCACGCCGTTGGTCCATGAGCCGGGCTGGCCGGTGGTCTGGTTAGCGACGCGCTTGATGAGGGCCTCGGCGTACAGGTTTTGGCTGTCGGTGTTGCAGCGTTCGATGACGGCCTGGATGGGCGTGCTGACAACCGCGAAGGTCCGGGCGTCATTGAACTGCTCGCTGGCGATCGCAAGACGCACGGGGACGCTGGCACGGGCGGTCATGCCGCGGCGTTCAAGCTCGTCACGCACGAGCTTGGCAAAGACCAGGCCCGGCTCATCAACGGTGACCTCGACGGGCTCGCCAGCGGCGGTGTTGCCGGTGCGGAACGTGCCGAAGAGCTTGAAGGCAAAGACACTGTCGCTAGGTGACTGCTGGGCCCAGAGGCTGGTGGCGCCCTCACGGCTGGTGCGTGCGCTGGCGGTATCGACCTGGATCCACGGGGCCGCAGGCTGTGTGACGACGATGGGCGAGCCGCCGGCGCGGTCGCTGGCGCGGGGGTAGAGCTCAACGACGTTGGTGTGGAAGTTGAGCCCCAGCACCGGCGCGCAGTACCAAAGGTTGAGCTGCTTCTCAGGCCAGGACGGGTGAACGGTGAAGCGGTCAAAGACGCGATCATCAACAACGACCTGCTCGATGCCGCTGACCTTGGCCTTTGCCGCGGCGTCAGCGATTTGGGCGATGAAGCTCTCGATGGTCCAGGCGCGTTTGGCGAGCAGCTTTGGGTCGCCCAGCGCGGGGTCGCCCCCGCCGCGGATGACCAGCGAGCCGCCATCGACAAAGAAGCTGGTCTTGAACTCAAAGTCAGGGCCCAGGACGTGCAGCGCGACGCCCGAGGTGACCAGCTTGAGGTTCGAGGCGGGCGTCATCGGTCGCTTTGACTCGACAGCGGCGAGGACCTGACCGGTGCTGGTATCGATGATGCAGACGCCGACCTCGGCCTTGGGCCCGAGCTTGGCCGCCGAGATGGCGCTAGTGATCTGGCTCTCAAAGCTCTGCGCGACCGCAGCGCCGCAACTGGCGAGCGCGACCGCCACCGCGCCGATGTGCGTCAGCAGGCGGCGGCGTGCCCAGCCGACGCGCGCGATCACGGGGCGAATGTGCGCGGGAAGCTTGTTGGCGGGGATGGGCGTCCGCGGGTGCGTGGTCATCATGGCCCTCTGGACGTCGGCCGGTGTTTCACGGGGGCTGTATATTTGTACGCGCGCTGGAGGGAAACGGGTAGTGACTGCGCAGGGCAGGCGCGGGCGTGGTGGTAGGGCCCGGGGCGGAGCGGGCGGGCTGGGGCTGGTACGATTCGGCATGGTGCTCTCTAAACCCGGCCAAGGCATGCCGCCCCCCCTGATCCTGCTCGTTGACGACCACGCCCAGAACATCGAGCTTTTGGAGGCCTATCTAGAGGAGCTGTGCGCGACCATCGCGACCGCCAGCGACGGCGTTGAGGCCCTGGCGGCGATCGCGCAGGCCAAGCCCGATTTGATCCTGCTCGATGTCATGATGCCGCGGATGAGCGGGTTTCAGCTCGCGGCCAAGCTGCGGGCGGCGGACGCGACGCGCGCCATCCCGATTATCATGGTCACGGCCCTGGGCGAGGTCTCTGACGTCCAGCGCGCGGGTGACCTGGGCATCAGTGATTATCTGACCAAGCCGGTGAACAAGAACGAGCTGCTGGTACGGGTTCGGTCAATCTTGGCGGCGCGGACGAACGCCTGAGCTTTTGGGCTGCGGCGGGCCAGAAGGGCTTAGCGCGGACGCGGCCGGTCCAGAGCAGACTCTAAAAGGTAGCGATTCAGCGAACGCGTTCGACGGTCATCACGGTGGCGCTCTCGGCCTGTGGGTTGCCCGTAGGCGTCCCGCTTTGGGGCATGGCCTGGTTGACACGCTGCTCAAGGCGCATCTTCACGAGTTGGCCCTTGTCATAGTCCCAGGTGTAGGTGCCGCGGTTACTGGCGGCATCGAGCTGTGCGGTGGCGGGCTTGCCGCTGCTGGCCGAGCCGTCAACGCGGCCTTCGAAGGTCAGCTCTGCCAGCCCGCGCGAGGCGGAGCGGAGGCGGTGGGTGGTCCGCATGTCCATGTCGCCAAGTGCGCCGACGGAGAGCTTGTCGATGTTGGTCCATGACTCGCCGATGCGGGCGGTTCCGTCATTCCCGCCTGAGGTGCTGATGGGCCCAAAGAGCCCGCCGCCGGACTGCGGACCTGCGGGCGTGGAACCTTGGCCTCCTAAGGCGCTGAGCATGCCGGTGGGATCGAGCTTTTCGCCTCCCGAGACGCTGGTGATCTTGCCTGAGCGGTCGATGGTCAGGGTCATGGTCTGTCCGACCAGGCCCTGCATGTGCGATTCGAGCAGCTTTTCGGGCTCGAGGGCGGGCATGTTGGGCAGGCCTGGAATGCCGGGGGAGCTGGGTTGCGTGGCTGCGGGCTTCTTGCCGGGGTTGGTCGCGGGCTTAGACGAGTCAAAGTTGACGTCGATGCCCATGCCGGTCAGGGTGATCTTGACGCGGTCGTAGACCATGTCGACCACGGCGACGCCGGTGGCTTTGTCAACGCTCTTAACGCGCAGCGAGAAGCCGATCTCTTGGATGTTCTTGACCTTGTCGGCGGGGGCCTGCTTGCCGGGCCCACTGCCGGGCCCACTGCTGGGCCCAGCGCCGGGCATGACCAACCCGGCGAAGGCGCTCTGGCTCTCCTGCTTCATCACGTAGCGGATGACCTGCCCGGGCTCCCACTTGGGGCGCAGGTCGATGCGCTGCTCGTTGGGGCGGGGTTCTTTGTCGGGGGCCGCTGGGGTGCCGTCTTTGTTGGTGGCTGGAGCGGGGGGCGAAAAGTTGGGCCCGTTGCCGGGGCCAGAGACAGGTTAAGGGCCAGAGCCAAGTCCAGAACTTGGTCCGGCGTGCGCGGCACTCGTAAGCAGGGCGGCGAGAGAAAGGCCCGACGCGAGGATGAACCTGACGCCGTGGGTCGTGGTCTTTGAGCGCATTTGAGAAACCCCCCAAGAGTGAACGGTCGTAGCGAACGCGGACCGGCGAACTGTCGGCCCGGTCGCTGCTAGGCAGTTCTACGGGCGGACGGTCCGCGCTGAGACCCGCCAGCTTTCTATCCGCAGGAAGACTATCGGCGGTTCGAGCTCGGGCCTTCTAGTCCTGCTTCCGGCCACGCTCTGAGCGATCAGCTGGGGGAATGAGCCCCCGGTCATCGGCCGAACATGGCCGGCGGCGTGCGCAGCATCTGTGTGTTCGAGGTGCGAGTTGGCGTGCGTAACCGAGATTCGTGGGCAATCGTGGCCGGAAGCCAAGGCTCGCGCGTCCATTTGAGTGCGACCGGCGCGGCGGATTCTGCGTATATCCGGCGTGTTGATGGTCCTGCGCTGGCGTGGGCTTAGACTTGCCCGCGGCGGGGGCTGGCGTGTGTGATCGAACTACAGGCAGAGACGAACCATGATGAATCAGAGCAGCGCGACGGGCAACCAGGCCGGCATCCAGACCCTCGCGAGCGGTGAGGGCTGGGCAACCGGTGCCTCGCGCCTGATCCGGACCGTGCGAGCGTTGGCCAGGGCGGCCGGCGGCGTGACCGGTGTCGTCGCGCGAATCGGCGGAACGCGGGGTGGCGGCGAGCTAGGTGGCGGCGCGTCGATGTGCGAGGCGCTTGAGTCGCGCAACTTGATGGCGGTGGTGATCGCCAACCCGATTTCCGATCAGCTTGCGTTGCCGCGGAGCACGCCGACGGTCATCAACCTTTCGGGCCGGTATACGGACACGAGCGTGACGAGTGTGGTACGGATGGTGAGCAACCTGGGGACGGTGAACGTTGCGCTGTTCGGGGGCCTGGGAGCGGGGCAGGCACCTAATACCGTGACGAACTTCTTGACGTACGCCAACGCGAACCGGTACAACAACACGATCATCCACCGCGCGCCGACGAACTTTGTGATCCAGGGCGGGAGCTTTGCGCTGCCGCCTCAGGCGGGCAGCCAGCCCACAGAGATTGTTACCAACCCGGCGATCAACCTTGAGAATCCCAGCGGGAACATCCGCGGCACCCTGGCCATGGCCCGGACCAACGCGCCCAATAGCGCCACCAGCGGGTGGTTCATCAACACGCGTGACAACCGCGCGAGCTTGGACGCGCGGGCCGCGGGCACCAACGGGCCGCAGGACCAGGGCACACCGGGCTTCGCGGTCTTTGGGCGGGTCTTCCCGGGATCACTGAGCGTGGTGGATGCGATCGCGGCGGTTCCGCGGTTTGACTTTGGCGACCCCTTCGCCGAGCTGCCGCTGCGGAACTGGAACCAGGTGAATCCGGTAGCACCCTCAAACTACGTGAACTTTTCGAGCGTGCAACGGGTCGAGGGCGTCTTCTCACAGCTAGCGGTGACGAGCTCCAACCCGAACTTTGTAACCGCGTCGATCACTGGCAACCAGCTGACGTTGACGCCGCAGAACAACTGGCCCAGCGGGCAGGCGGTAACGATCACGCTTCAGGCGACGGACGTGGCGGGCAACGTGGTCGAGGACGTCTTTGTGGTGCAGTACCGCTCTGACGCGCAGATCAGCGGGGTGCAGGCGCGCAACAACGTGGCCGTGGGCAACCCGCTGCGGCTCAACGCCGTGGGCGTGCGCGACCAGGACTCAGCGATCCAGACCGTGTCGTTCTATCGCGACAGCGACGGCAACGGCGAGTGGAGCGTGACCGACACGCTGCTGGGTACGCTGACCGCCGTGGGTGGGCAGGCCCCGGCGGGTGGTTGGCGGTTCTTGGTTGATACCACGGGGCTTGCCTCGGGTGAGCAGACGTTCTTCGCGCGGGTGCAGAGCACCGGCGACGGGCAGGGCAACCTGCAGTTTGGCCTTGCGGGGCGGTCGGTCACCTTGCAGGCGGCACCGGCCGCGACCGAGGCGAACGTGGCGAACTCGAATGTTCCCGCGGCGGGCAGCACGGTTCTGAGCGTCACCGGCGTGACGCCCAAGGCCGGCTCGCGCGTGGCGGTCTACCTGGACAGCAACAGCAACGGGCAGTTCAACGCGTTGGCCGATCGGCAGATCGGCTGGGCGACCTTCAGCGGCGTGAGCGGGACGTGGACATTCAACCTCCGCGGTTCACAGCTCAATGCTGGGAGCAACACGCTGTTCGTCCGCGTGCTGGACGCGTTCGGAAATGCGTCGAGCCCGCTGAGCGTGACCAACGTGCTGCGCGTCTAAGCTGGCGGCGCGGCGAGGCGGGGAGCGATGTGGCGAGGTGGCGAGGTGCGAGGGGCGATGTGGTGAGGTGGCGAGGGGTGAGCAGCGGCTTGGCCGCTGTTCACGAATCAAAGTCGACCTAGCCCAGACCCATGCGGCGCGTGGGGGCATCCAAATTTCCCGCGCTAAGAGTTGCAGGTATCCAGACGCGTGAGCACGCGAGAGTCCGGATCAGCGATCGCCTGAAGGGCGGCCGCCGGGGGGCTTCTTACTGGGCTTGCGCGGGACTGAGTTCGCTTTGGGCTTAGGCTGGGGCTTCGCACGGGGCACCTTGCTGGACGGCGACTTGCTCGCGCCTTTGGCCTTGTTCTGCGAGGCCCCCTGACCCGCGGCGGATTGCTCGCCATTGGCGGGCGGCTTGGCGCCAGGACTGACCTTGGCGTCTTCGCTCGCCTTCGTGCGGGCCGGGGCCTTGCCGGAGGCTTGCGGCTTGGTCGCGATTGCGCCCTTGAGCGTACTGATGTTGGCGGGGCGTGCGGCAAGCTCGGCGTCGGTGCTCGCTTGCAAGCATGCGTAGACCTCCAACAGCTCGCCGGCGGGTATAAGGCGTTCGATCACGCCAGCGATCGCGTCGGGGGTTGAATCTTGCCCTGCGTCAGCGGTGATCGCCTTAGCCCGCGTGAGCATCAAGATCATCGCGCCGTCAACGGGCATCGCGTGGACGCCCAGGCCAACCAGCGCGATCCGCGCGGCGACGAACCTCGGAAGCTGCGCGAGTGCCACGAGCTTGCTCCACGCGGCCTTCTTGTTGAGCGCAGAGAGATGGTCAAGCGTGAGGCGGTGGTTACTCTCAAACAGCGCGTTGAGCGTGCCCTTGAGGCGCAGCGCGCGCTCGTGGGCGCGCGGGTCGGCAGGCCCCGCGAGCAGCTCGACGATCTCATCAACCAGGCTGACCCGCAGCTCGTTGGCGTCAACCACCGCGGCGCAAAGACGCGCAAGGGCCATGTCGGCGGCGCTGGTGCCCGACTCCCAGACCAGGTAGCTGTGCACCAGCACGCGCAGGAGGCGGTCGGCGTGGAACGGGCATGGCCGCCCGCTCGCGGGGTCGTGCGCCGGCACCGCCAGCACCACGCCCGCGGCGTGCGCGTGCTTAACCCGCGCCTTGGCGATCAGCGTGCTGAGCGGTTTGTGGCGGTCGGTCGCGGCCATCTCTTGGGCGTCCAGCTGCGTAGAGGTCACTTGGCGGGCCCGCGATCTCTTAATGGGGCCGAAGGATCGGTGGGTGCGGCGTCGGCAGAGGGGTCTGCGGCCGGGTCTGGGGCCAAGTCGGGGGCCAGGTCTGGGCTTAGGTCGGGGGCTAAATCGGGGATCTGGCCCAGCGCGGCGATCACACTCGCCTGACGCTTGAGGCGCTCGTCAAGCACAAAGTGCAACTGCGGCAACGCGCGCATGCGGATCAGCTCGCCAGCCTCGCGGCGGATGTGCCCAGAGGCGTGCTTGATTGCGCCGAGGCAGCGCGGGCCGTGCTTGCCGGGCATGACCGAGACGTGCACGGTCGCGTCGCGGCCGTCTTGAGCAAGGTCAACCTCGGTGATGGTGACCATCGAGCTGTCCATGCGCGGGTCGTTGAGCCCGCGCGTCAGCACCTGCTGGATGGCGCGTTGCAGTGAGCTTGAGATTCGGTCAACGCGGGGAACACTCATCGCGTCAAGATAGGTCGGTGCTGGGGCTCGCGTCAGGGTTGCGGTCGGAAATAGCCCTCAGGGCCCGGCCCGGCCTTCGGCTCGTCGCCGACCTCACTGGTGGGGGCTGGCTCGCGGCGATCAGACTCGTCCCACAGTGAGCGGCCTTGGTCGTCGACAAACTCACTGGCCAAACTGGCGACGGGGACGACCTCAGTGCTCAGCGCGCCCAGACGCCCCTCGGGCCAGGCCGCCAGCTTCGCCGCGATGCGATCGCAGACCGAGCGTGCGTACGCGGCGTCACGGTTGACCAGAACCAGGGCGAGGCCCGCGACCGACATCGAGTCAAGAAACGCGACCTCCGCGACGCTCACTTGGTGCTCTCGGTGCAGGCGGTCTTTGACCGACCGGACCACACGCCGCTTGTCCTTGATGGACTCGGCCCCGGGCACGTGCATCTCAAAGCTCATCAGGGCGATGAACATGGTTGTTCTTGGTCGTAGGTAAATGGTGCTTCGGGCTTAAGGTGTGCTTTCAGAAGAGCCGGCCGGACTGATCATCGACGGGCATGAGCTTGCCGTTGACCAGGCGCATCTTGGGTTTGGAGGGCTTGGAGGCCTTGGTTGCGTTTGCGGCCTTGGGCCCGCTGGCGACGCTGTGGGGCTTTGAGGGTGGCTCAGACTTCGTGGGCGCTCGCTTGGGCGCTGATCCAGCGGCGCGTGACATGCCTGATGGGCGTGACGGGTTTAGAACGTTCGATTCTCGCGAGGCCCGCTTCGCGCGAGCGGACTTTTCGGCGGTGTTCGAGCCCCCAAACCCTGCGTCACGCGCGACGCTCCGGGCCAGGTCGTCGGCGGCGGCTCTCGGGTCCAGCTTGGGCCCGTCGTCAATCAGCTTCACGGCGCTGGCGACGATCACGACCCCGTCCTCATCGCCGGGTTGCTCGTCGCCGGCGATCGCCCTGCCGTCCTTCATGACGTTGCCATCCTCATCAAGGACCTGGTCGGCGGCGGCGGTCTTGCGCTTGGCCTGTTCGAGCAGCGCGTCGTACAGCGGGCGTGGATCTTCGCCCGTAATGGCCGCGGCGGCCTTGGCGATCTCGCCGATGTACTTCTGAAAAACGTCGCGTCGCTCGGCCTGCAGCTTCATCTTCTGGCGCTTGCGCAGGTAGGTGCCCAGCTTGCGCCCGCACTCCATCAGGGCCAGCTTCATCTCTTTGCGGATCTCGTCGTAGTCGGCGATTGCCTCTTTGCTCTCGCTGGTAAAAGGCACCCACACGCTGGCCATGTGGATCATGATGACCAGCGGCCCCACCGGCAGCCCGCCGCGCGGCTGCTGGAGGTTGTAGTTCTTCCAGCTCGTCTCGACCACGGCCTTGTTGCTGCTGCACGCGCCGGGCTGAAACAGCAGCGGCACGCGGTTGGCAAAGCGGATGACGCGGGCCGAGTCGTCGCCGGGCAGCTCGCCGCCAAAGGCGATTGCCGCCTCGATCTGGAACGGCCTTCCGCGGTAGACCTCAGGTTGGCGTGAGCTGGCGGCGTAGAACTCAGCCGTTACGCCCTTGAGCATGCCCGCCAGAAGCTGGCGCACGCCAATGGGGGCGAGGCAGTCGGTCGGCGGCGGTGCCAGCCGTGCTTCTTGAAAGGCCTTGTAAAGCGACTCGACCTGCGGGGGCTCGATGGCGCTGGCCTTGGTGCGACTGGTGGCGTCGGCGGCCTCGCAGAAGCTCGAGGCAATCTGCGGGCTGATGCGGCAGAACTTCTCTTGCAGAAAGCTGTGCAGCGTCCCGCCCTTGGTAGTCGCCTCAAAGTCCTTGAGCATCTGCAGCAGCGTGCCGAGCTCGATGCCCTTGGGGTGCGGCTGGATCTCTTGAGTCTCTGGGGGCAGTTCGGTGACGCCGCGCGGGAAGATCGTGACCCCGTCGAGCTCCTGGGTGCGCAAGTTAATGTCGAGCCCGCCCGCTGGCCCGCCCGCTGGCCCGCCCGCTGTTGGGCTTTCATCGCTTGCGCTGGCCTTGGAAGCTGTCGCTGCGCTGATGAGCGTGCCTTGGGCATCGGCGTCGTCCTCTGTGGTGCGGCGCGGGGCGATGAAGGTGACCCGCGCGTGCGGGTTGGCAATGGCGGTCAGCTCAAGAAACTCATCAACGCTGCCACGCCCGCGCTGGTACTTGCCGCTCAGGATGATCGCGACGCTGGTGCCGGTGGGGAAGTCGCCGTCGCCCAGCAGCTCGCCGCGTTCGCTGAGGCGGCGCGTGGCGGGGGTCAGCTCGCGCAAACGCCTGGGCGGGAAGTCGTGCGTCTCTTCGTCGAGTGTGACCTCGGCGCGGTTGGTCTTGGTGTTCATCGCCAGCTCAATTTGGTGCGCCGGCTGCCCGCATTTGGGCTTGGTGTGGATCAGCATCGGCTGGCCGGTCTGAACCAGCCCGTTCATTCCCGCGGCCGAGATGCCGATGCCCTGCTGCCCGCGGCTCATCTTGAGGCGGTGGAACTTGCTGCCGTAGAGGAGCCGCCCGAAGACGTTTTCAACCTGCTTGCGGACGATGCCCGGCCCGTTGTCAACCACCGTGACGCGGTAGCGCGACTCCTTGGCGTTGGCGGTCCGACCGGGCTCGAGATCCTCGATGACCACGACAATGTCGGGCAGGATGCTGGCCTCTTCGCAGGCGTCAAGGCTGTTGTCGACGGCCTCTTTGACGGTCGTCAGGATCGTTTTGCGCGGCGAGTCAAAGCCCAGCAGGTGCCGGTTCTTGACGAAAAACTCGCTGACGCTCACTTCTTTCTGGCGCGTTGCCATCGTCTCGGCGTCGACTTTCGGGGGTGCGCCGGCGCGGGCCTTTGGTAGCGCAGTGTCGGCCGAGTTGGCGGGGTTGGAACGCTTCGCGCGGTCGGGCTTGCTCATGGCGTCGTCAAGTTCCAGAAGCGGAGCGGCCAGCGCCGCGCCAAGCTCGGGGATGTGCGGAAGATCGTGGTCGATGCTCATCGTGCCTGCCCTCCATGGCGGCGTGAGATGCTTGTCCGGACCAGGAACCCCACGCGCACGCTCGCTCGCGGGCCCAGAATCACCGGCGCGGCAACGCTAGGCCGCGGTGGTCGCGTCGGCGTCCGAGCTGTGCGACCGCCCAGAGCCTTGCTCCCTTGAGCCCCTAGATCGCTCGGTCCTTGTTCCCTTGATCCCTTCCGCTCAGCACCCGGTCGTAAATCGGTTGATGAACAGGATCACATCGTCGGCCGTGAACTCGCCGTCGGCGCCGGGGGCTGGCCCGGGGCCAGCGACATCGGCCAGCGCGTTGTTAGCCGTGAACCAACTGATGAAAAGGATGATGTCGTCGGCGGTCAGCTCGCCGTCAAAGCCCACCGATGGGCCAGGGCCGGCGACGTCTGACAGCGAGCACCTCGAGCGCGTGACGGCCAGATTCACCGGCGTGCTCGTCACGCTCCCGCAGGCGTTGGTGATCAGCAGCGTGTACGCGCCCGCCGCCGCGGGTGGCGCGCTGCGGATCGTCAGCGCGGGCGAGCTCGTCCCCGCGTACGCGGGCCCGTCACTGACGGGCACCCCGTTGAGCCGCCACTGGAAGCTCAGCGGCCGCGCACCGAGGAACGCGGGCATGAGCGCTAGCGACTCACCCTCCAGGACGGTTGCCGGGGCTTCTGGCTGGGCGGTGATCTGCGGGCAGCGGGGCGC
>Ga0105046_10018163_pt1 | contig 10716 bp, 8 predicted proteins | sample MAT03_FD_78385 | JGI IMG/M metagenome (GOLD analysis project Ga0105046, IMG submission 78385) | Freshwater microbial communities from Lake Fryxell liftoff mats and glacier meltwater in Antarctica - MAT-03 (megahit assembly) | ecosystem: Environmental > Aquatic > Freshwater > Ice > Liftoff...
CAGTTTTTGCATGAAGAGGACGGCGGAACGATTTGGAAATACACTGCACTGGGCATCTATGCAGCCGACGAGATGATCGGCTTTACGATGTATTGCTGGGAGCAAAATCTTGGCAAACAGTGCTTTATTTCGCGGCTCATGCTGAGCGCGCATCAACAGGGCCAAGGCTATGGCAAGATGGCGATGGACCTGTTACTGACGCGCATCGAGGCCGAGGCCGGGCCGAACGCCATTGAAGTTCTCATCAGTTACGAGCCACACAATGAGGTGGCGCGCAAGCTGTATGCCAGTGTCGGTTTCGTAGAAACAGGCGAAATGGTGGATGGCGAGGTGATCGCCAAACGACCCTTAAAACTGGCTTCGTGAAGCGGCACATGCATCTTTGCGTTCACAGCGTTTGCAATACCGGCGGCAACTGCACCGGCGGTAAATAGCACAGCGGATTGCGCGGCACCCCACCTACGCGCAGTTCTACATGCAAGTGCGGCCCCGTGGTTCGCCCAGTAAGGCCGACCGTGCCAATCGTCTGACCCGCTTGCACCCACTGCCCCTCACGCACCAGCACACGGCTCAAATGCCCATACAGCGAGGTCACGCTCATGGTCGGGGCAAGACTGACAGTCGCGACCTGGGTCAGGGTGATGGGCAGCGCCGAGGTCATGTTTATTGAGACTTCAAGTGGCATCGCAATGTGTTGGGGTAAAGGCATTAGCGTCGGGGGAGGGCCGAGCGAAATATCCTCGTGTTGCAGCTTCACCAGCAGGCCATACCCCTGACTGTTCCAGCCCGCCATCACCACCCGCCCCGATTGCATGGCCACCACCGGCCGACCCACGGCGCTGCCAATATCGATGCCGTGGTGGGCATACCAAAAGCCCTGCAAAAAGGTGCCGCTCAATGGCAGCGTCAGCGATAGCGGCACGGCCGAGTGAATGATCTCCTGCACCGAGCACTCACTCGCCTGCAACTCATTGCCCGACAGCCAGGCCAGGCGATTTGGCACGCCGCGCATGGCCCGACCCTGGCGCATACTCAGGCGGCGCCGGGTGACCAGATCCGTCACCTCCAATTCCACCACCAAAGGCGGTGCCGCGTACCACAGTTGGTCCATGTCGTCATATTGAAGCCGCAGGGTCTGGGTAAATGTCAGATCAGCCGAGCCCACTTGCTGCGGAAAAATAGGCTCGCTTTGCTCGGCGCGCAGGCGTTGTGGGCCGATGAACAGACGCACCGTCGACATCACCGGATTCGGCAGGGCAGAGAGGCTGCGCCAATGCAAAGTCACTTCAAACGGTTGGCCGATGATGAAGCGAGCCGAGTGAGAAAAGGAATCCAGCGCGAGCGCGGTTCCAAAGATGACCTGGGGAGCTGGGGCCGGTTGAGGGGCCGGAGCGGGAGTTGCTGCCTCGGCAGGGTTGAGAAGTGGAACCTCCTGCCGCAATGATGCAGCATAGGCGGCATTCAATCTCAACCTCAAGGAGGCCATATCTACATGCCAGGTGAACGCCATCGAAAACACCAGCGTGAAGATGACGGTGCCAACAGCTTGAGCAGGCTGTAGCCGAACACGACACAACTTCGCCATGGGAGCCCGGGCATATTAGCAAAGGGCTCGAATAAGCGAAAGTCGGTGTGAATAGGGTGAAGGAGTGCGAAGGGCTGTGCCGCTAAAGCAATTGAGATCCAGCGCCAGATCATTCGAGGCTAGTAGCCTATCAAAGGAAAGACTTAGGGGTGTTCCAAGGGCGAACCTGAGCCCGGGTGTAAACAATTTCACAAGGCCGTCATTCCCGCGGAGGCGGGAATCCAGACCTTCAAGTCACGATTGTGTTGGGGTTACGCCTGGATTCCCTGTCACCCTCGCGGAGGCGGGGGCTCGCGGGAATGACGTTGTAACGTAAAGTCTTTGCGGTGACAGACTACTAAATTGTTGCTACATCGACGGCAGCAGGCAAAAGGGGTTATAGGGTTGACCATTCAACCGCGCTTCAAAATGCACATGTGGGCCGGTCGAGCGGCCTGTGACACCGACCGTGCCGATCCCCTGGCCGGCCTGCACCTCATCATCCTTCGCTACAAACAACAAATTCATGTGCGCGTAAATGGTCTCCAGCGTCATCCAGGTGCCGCCGATTTGCACATTAGGATGTTGAATTTTGACCATGAAGCCGAAGCCGTCGTTGCTCCATTCGGCCATCACCACTTTGCCGGGCATGGCGGCGACGATGGGCTGGCCGTCCTCATTGGCAATGTCCAGACCCCGATGACCAAACCAGTAGCCTTGCACCAACCAGCCTTTGGTAGGGGCTTGAATCGCCAATGCCTGGGTTACGCTGAACCGATCTGTGCTGGCACAACGCGTTGCTTGAAGCGTTTCACGCGGCAACGTCGCCAGCACAAAAGCGGCTTGTTTTGAGACGGCGCCGCCGGCCACCTGCCATCCAATCGGTTGGCCGGTGGCACCGGAAATGACATTGACCTCGACCGTCAGCGGCGGCGGCAGATCCCATTTGGTCTCATTGACCAGCAGCGTAAACGTCTGGCTAAATGCCCCGCCGGCATAGCTAATCGCCTCCTGCTCCGGCTCCAGCAGGGCTTTGCTCTGCTCGGCGATGACAGTGCGATTGCCCATGGCCAGCCGTAGCAACACGGTATGCGGGGCCAGCAAGCTGTCCAGGCTATGCCAATATAGGGTTACGGTGAAGGGATGACCCAGCCTAAATTGAGGCGAGTGCGCGGCCGCATCCAACTCAACCAGGTTGCCAAAACGAACCTGGTTGAATTGGATGCTGATGGGCAATGCCGAGGTGATGGCCGACGAAGAAACAGGCAACGCCAATAGCGCCGGGATCGCGGCTTTTTTCTTGGCGGGCGCTTTTTTAGGATAGGGAATGGTGCGCGCCGGGACTGACGCGGGATGTGTATCGGCGTGCGCGGGTAAGTGACCCAACACCTGCGTGAGCACGAGACACAATGCGAATATCACCGGCTCGCGTCGATGCCGGTGCACGCGCCCCGCCGGCCGATGGTCTCGAATCCCCTTCATGCTCGTGGGCTCATTGCAAGCAGGCCAGCCAGCCAGACCACATTCAACCTATGGAATGGGCGTGGCAAAATCTGCGTCATACGTGGACTGAGACACATCTTCCGGGATGGGGGTCAGTGTAGGAACGAATTTTGCGGCCTCCGCGGCTCCCGCCGTTGCGGCCACTTGCACATCTGTGCCCGGCAGCGTGTCGGCCGTTACACGGCTGGCCGATTGTGCGGGCTGTTGGAAGAAGACGATGCCGGCCAGCACCACGATCAGCAATGCCAGCCCACTCGCCACAGTTGTCTTCAAACGCGTTGTCATCAATCGACGATTCATAGCTCACCTCTGAACGCATCTTAGCAGCATTCAAAAGCAGGTTGATGAAGCCTGATGGCGCTTTTGCGCTCCCAGAACACGCGACTGCGCGAACAGCGTGCGCATTTACCCGGCGTTCGTATAATGCCGAGATATTTACGATGCCGCGTTGCATGTTGTATAGCCGTATGTTTTAGCAGATCGAGGTGTGGGTCATGAATGTTCAGATCAAAATAAATGGGGTCAACAAAACAATTTCGGTCGAGCCGTCCGAGACGCTGATGGGTGCGCTCCGGCGCACCGGTTATTACAGCGTCAAGCACGGCTGCGAAACCGGCGAGTGCGGCGCATGTGGTGTGTTGATGAAAATCGCCGCGCGTAACGCCACCCCAGCGCCTGCGACGACATCGTCGGCAACAGCCTCATCGACCGTGACCGCGCCATTGCTGACTGAAACGACCGCGATCATGACCAACACCTGCGTCATGCTGGCTGCCCAGGCCGATGGCAGCGAGATCACCACGGTGGAGTCGCTGGGAAATCGAAATCAAATGAGCGTGTTGCAACAATGCTTCATGGAGAACGGCGCGATCCAGTGCGGCTATTGCACACCCGCCCAAATGCTGGCCGCCAAAGCCCTGCTCGACAAGAATGCCAACCCCTCCGAGCAACAGGTGCGCGAGGCCATCGACGGCGTGTTGTGCCGCTGCACCGGCTATGTGAAGCCGGTGCAGGCGGTGCTGAATGCGGCCGCCAAAATGCGGGGCGACACCACTGAGATGCACCCGTTCTTTCGCCGCGTGATTGCGCCGGATGGTGGCACGCCGAGCGCGGGGCAGTTCCGGCAGGATATTGGGGATGTGAACTGGGATGGGGAAAGCGGAAAGGGGAAAGGCGCGAACGAAGACGGCCGTCAAACCCAGGGGCAGACCCAAACCCAGACGATGACCAAGACGCTGCCGGAGTTTGTGCTGGCACCGGAGACGCAGACCACGGTGGTTGGCAAGGCCGAGATCAAGGTGGATGCGGCCAAGCTGGCCCAGGGCAAGCCGGCGTTTGTGGATGACGCGCCGCAGCCGGGCATGTTGTATGCGGCCATGCTCACCTCGCCGCACGCCCACGCCCGCATCACCGACATTAAAACGGACAAGGCCGAGGCGTTGCCGGGCGTGCATGCGGTGCTGACCTATAAAAATGTCAAACGCGTGATCTATGCCTCGGGCGGCCAGAGCTATCCCAATCCCCCACCCTATGATCAGGTGAGCCTAGACAGCAAGGTCCGCCACGTCGGCGACCGCGTGGCTGTGGTAGCGGCCGAGACGTTTGAGATTGCGCAGGAGGCGTGCGAGTTGATCGAAGTGGCATACGAGGTGCTGCCGGCCGTGTTCGATCCCGATGAAGCCATGCAAGCTGGCGCGCCAATCATTCACGATGAGCCCGATGCCATCGCTATCAAAGACCCGTCCCGGAATATTGTGGCCAAGCCGTATGCGCTGGTCGGCGACATCATCAAAGGCTTTGCCGAAAGTGAAGTCATTGTCGAGCGCGAGTTTCGCGTGTCGCAGCAGCAGCAGGCCAGCATCGAGCCGCATGTGTGCATGACCTGGTTTGATGAGGACGACCGGCTGATTGTGCGCACCAGCACCCAGGTGCCGTATCACGTCCGGCGCATGCTATCGCCCCTCATTGGGCTGCCGGTCAAGAAGATTCGGGTGATCAAGCCGCGCGTCGGCGGCGGCTTTGGCGGCAAACAGGAGATGTTGATCGAGGACCTGTGCGCGCATCTGACTCTGGCCACCGGCCGGCCAGTGCGCTTCGAGTACACCCGCGCTCAGGAGTTCACCAGCGCCCGCTCGCGGCATCCTCAACGTGTGGTCATGAAGGCCGGCTTCAAGAAGGACGGCACCTTGCACGCCCTGCGCCACTATGTGCTCGGCAACACCGGCGCATACGGCACCCACGGCCTGACCGTGCAAACCGTCAGCGGCCTGCGCGGCCTCAGCACCTACAACTGCCCACACCGCGAGTTCGTGTGCGACGTTGTGTATACGAATTTGCCGACACCAGGCGCATTCCGTGGCTACGGCGCGCCGCAAGCCGAGTTCGCGCTGGAATGTTTGATGGACGAAGCGGCCGATGTATTGGGCATCGACACCATTGAGCTGCGCCGCAAAAACTGGGTGCGCGTGGGCGACCCGCTGCCACTGGCCAAAGCGCTGGGCGAGGCGCGCGAGGGCTTCGACCAGATCGTCAAGAGCAACGCGCTGGAGGAGTGCTTCCAGCAGGGCATGGCCGCGACCAATTGGGAGAGCCGCGATGAGTTTGGCGGCCGGGACTTAATTGTCGATCCCAAACGGCCCAGCATTCGGCGCGGCCTGGGTGTGGCCGCGTGCATGCACGGCACCGCCATTGCTGGTCTCGACATGGGCGCGGCGTCGGTGAAGATGAACGATGACGGCTCGTTCAACGTTCTGGTCGGCGGCACCGACATCGGCACCGGCAGCGACACCGTGGTGGGCCAGATCGTGGCCGAGACGCTGGGCATTCCGCTCGACGACATCATCATGTATTCCAGCGACACCGACATGACGCCGTTCGACACCGGCGCATATGCATCCTCAACCACGTTCATCACCGGCGGCGCGGCCAAGAAGGCGGCCGAGCAGGTGCGCGAGATGATCCGCGAGGTGGCTGCGTATATGTTCGATCATGGCTATGGGGATGTGCATGCGGGGGTGGCGGTGGCAGTCAGAGACGACGGACGGCCGACGACAGACGGCAAACCGTCGTCGGTCGTTCCGTCGTCCGTCGTCCTCCGAGATCGCAGAGTCACGGCTCCCGACGGCCGCTTCGTGACGATGGAGCAGGTGGCGTTATATGCCACGCACCAGGATAACCAGCACCAGATCATGGCCACGGCCAGCCACATGAGCTACGACAGCCCGCCGCCGTTTGGCGCACAATTTGCCGATGTCGAGGTCGATATCGAGACCGGCCAGGTGACCGTGAAGCGGCTGGTGATGGCGGTGGATTGCGGCGTCGCGATCAACCCGGCCACGGCCAGCGGCCAGATCGAGGGCGGCAACCTGCAAGCGTGCGGCTACGGCCACTGCGAGGAGATGCGCTACGACGAAAATGGGAGCGTGCTGACCACGCGGCTGGGCCAATATCGCATCTACAGCGCCGAGGAGTCGCCGCAGCTCGAATCGATTCTGGTGCAGACCTACGAGCCCAGCGGGCCGTACGGGGCCAAGGCCGTGGCCGAGATTCCCATGGACGGCGTTGCGCCGGCCATCGCCAACGCCGTCTTTCACGCCACCGGCAAACGCTTCCACCAAATTCCCCTCACGCCGGAGCGGGTGTGGCGCAAGTTGAATGGCCTGGAAGATTCGAGTTGGTTGATATAGTGGGTTAGACCCTTCGGGTGGCGCATGAACGTACAAACTCGCCCAGGTTCGATATGCGCCACCCAAAGGGTCTGGCTTGCGCAAGCCCAACCCTGCTTCGTGCTTCACCTCGGCCCCGTCCCGCCGCCCGCAAGGGTGAACGCCTTACGCTAATCGCGCCTCGCCCTCTACGTCTGCAATCTGATTTCTGACGTCTGACATCTCTCGCTCTCGTCCCATGAAACTATCCAAACTTTTCGGCACCACCCTCCGAGATGTGCCGGCCAATATCGACGCGGTTTCTCAACAACTGTTGCTGCGCGCCGGCTATGTGCGCCAGATCTCGGCCGGCATTTTCGCCTATCTGCCGCTGGGCTATCGGGCGCTCAAGAAAATCGAAGGCATGATTCGGCAGGAGATCGATGCGCTGGGCGGCCAGGAAATGTCGATGCCGGTGGTGCAGCCGGCCGAGCTGTGGCAAAAATCGGGCCGCTGGACCGCTATCGACGACGAACTGTTGCGTTTCAAGGATCGCAAAGACCACGACATGGTGCTGGCCATGACCCACGAAGAAGTGGTGACCGAGTTGACGCGCAGCGAGATCGCGTCCTACCGGCAACTGCCTCAACTGATCTACCAGTTCCAGACCAAGTTTCGCGACGAGGCCCGGCCCCGCGCCGGCCTGATTCGGGTGCGCGAATTTGTGATGAAGGACTCGTACTCGCTGGACATCGACGAGGCCGGCATGCGCCTGCAATATGAGGCCCATCTGCACGCGTACCAGCGCATCTTCGAGCGCTGCGGCCTGCCCGTGCTGGCCGTCGACAGCGACAGCGGCATGATGGGCGGCCAGCAGGCGCACGAGTTCATGTATCTCACCGACATCGGCGAGGACACCCTGTTTGTGTGCGACGGCTGTAGCTACGCCGCCAACAAAGAAGCCGCCCGCTTTCGCAAGCCCCCATTCACACTGCACATCGACACCTCCGATACCCCCGACACTTCTGACACTTCTCCCCACACCTCTGACACCAACCCCACACCCGCCATCGAGAAAGTGGCTACGCCCGACACACCGACGATTGCGGCGCTGGCCCAATTGCTCAACATCGATGCTCGCCAGACGGCCAAGGTGGTGTTCTTCACCGGCGAGTTTGCGAACGCGCCCAGCAAATTGATCATGGCGGTTGTGCGCGGCGACCACGATTGCAATGCCGTGGTGGTGAAGAATCTGGTGAACGCCAGGTCCGTGCGCGCGGCCACGATTGACGAGATCGAAGCGGCCGGTGCCGTGGCCGGTTACGCCTCACCCATTGGCCTGAACCGCAGCAAGGCGCTGGTGGTTGTGGACAACCTTATTCCACTGGAGGCGGGATTGGTGGCCGGGGCCAACGAGCGCGGCATGCATCTGCTAAACGTGTTATATGGGCGCGATTACGAGGCCGATCACACTGGCAATCTCGCGGCGGCGTTTGAGGGCGCGCCGTGCGATGTATGCGGCCAGCCGTTGCGCATGGTGCGCGGCGTCGAGGTCGGCAATATCTTTCAGCTTGGCATGCGCTATTCGACGGCGCTGGGGGCGATGTTTGCCGATGAGCGCGGCCAGCTTCAGCCGGTGGTGATGGGCTCGTATGGCATTGGGCTGGGCCGCGTGCTGGCGTGCGTGGCGGAGGCGCACCACGACGACAAGGGGTTGTGCTGGCCGATGGCGGTGGCGCCGTTTCAAGTGATGTTGGTGTCGCTGGCCAAGAGTGCCGAAACCAAGGCCGCTGCCGAGCAGGTATATGCGAGCTTGCGCGCGGCCGACATCGAAGTGTTGCTCGACGATCGCGACATCAGCCCCGGCGTCAAGTTTGGCGATGCTGATCTGATTGGCCTGCCCGTGCGGCTCACCGTGTCTGAACGCTCGTTGAAACAGGGCGGTGTGGAGTTGAAGCTGCGTCAGGCGGCCGGGGTGGAAGTAGTGTCCTTGGATCAGATTACAAGCCGGGTCATGGAGACAATTGCGGCCAATTAATTGACCTGTGTAGTTTGAAAATAGGAGATCTTGAGCACTATGGCAGAACTATTTACCATCGACAATTTGATTGCCCTGGTCACCCTGGCGATCCTGTAAATCGGACTGGGTATTGATAACGTCATTTTCATTTCGATTCTGGCATCCAAACTGCCGGCCGAGCAGCAAAATCGGGCGCGGCAGATCGGCTTGATGTTGGCCCTCGTCACGCGCATTCTGTTGCTTTTATCTCTGTCGTTCCTATCGCGGCTTACGGTCACCCTGTTCGAGATCTATCTGCCGTTTTTGCCTGAGGGCCAATGAGATTCCAGTCATGGTCGCGGCCGTCATCATCGCTGTTGGCGTGATGTTGTTCGCTGCCGGCCCCATTAGCAGCTTCGTCAATCAGCATCCGACGGTCAAGATGCTGGCGCTGGCCTTCCTGCCCATGATCGGCATGACCCTGATTCTGGAGAGCATGGAAGTTGCCATCGCCATGGGCTTCTCAGTGCTGGTCGAAGTGCTCAACCTGCGTTCATCGAAGAAGAAAGCCAGGAGCCATACGGTGCAGATAAAGCACACGCAGCTCGCTTTGGACCAGCGCCGCCTGGCTCATGTTTGCAACGAGTTATGAGGAACGATTGGCGTAGACACTGACTCAAGACTCAAGTTTTTAGCGTCTTGAGTCATAACAGGTTCTTAAACATGACTTCAATATTATTGAGATCTATTTTCAATTTTATTGATAATATATATTGACTTTTCAAATTCAGGCTTTAATATTCTCAACAACACTAAGAATTGTTTTGAATTTTGGAGGTCAAATGAACCCTCTCCCGACTAAATGTCCGATTTGCGGCGGCGGCATCACCGTCACCCGGCTCCATTGCGATGAGTGTGATATCACCATCGAGGGCCGTTTCTCTCCCAACACCCAGACCGGCCCCCTCGCCCAGCTCACGCCCGAGCAGCTTCAGTTCGTGATTACCTTCGTGAAGTGCGAGGGCAAGCTCAACCGCATGGAGGCCGAGATGAACCTGTCCTACCCGACCCTGCGCTCCCGGCTGCAAGACGTGGTCCGTGCCATGGGCTACGAGCCGGGGCGCGACGAAGCTGCCGCCCCTCGCGTGACCGATGACGATCGCAAGCGCATTCTTGATGACCTCGACGCCGGCCGCATCAATGCCGAACAGGCCATGAAGATGCTTCAAGGTTAGTCAAGACTGGTTATTTGGAGCCACTTCAAAATGGAAAACCATATGGACCCCGTTTCTCAATATCGACAGGCACAAGTGCGCCACCACGACCTCATCCACGAAGCTCAACGCGAGCGGCTCTTTCAAAAACTGCAACGCGAACGCCAGCACAGCCGCCCCGAGACGGATGCGGCCACACCACTGGACGCACTCATAGTCGCGGTGGGCAGCCGGTTGGAAACGCTGGGCCGGGCCATGCAAGGCTCGCGCCGCCAGAGCGCCTAAGCGAGGATTTTTCACCACAAAGCATTTCACAAAGAACACAAAGCGAACACATAAAACCTTAGTGATCTTTGTGTCCGACTTTGTGTCTTTGTGGTGAAAACTCTTGAACCAAAAGAGTCCCGACTCAACTTTCAAACTTCACCAGGAGTGTTTTCAAATGCAAACTCAAACCCTCGCCTCCGGCCTCACCCCGGAGCTGATCATCCAGGCGCGGCGCAATCTCACCATTGAAGGCGATGCAACGGCGGATCAAATTACCGCCACCGCCCCCGATGAGGCCACGCTCATGCTGACCCAATCCGGCAACAACATCTTTGTCGAATCCGACCGCGAGCTGACCCTCAAAGTGCCCAGCAATGCCACCGTGCGCATCGAACGTGCGCGCGGCAATGCCGACCTGCGCAATCTGGCCGGCTACACGCGCATCGAGCGCGTCAATGGCAACCTGTATCTCAAGCACCTCGGCCTCACCGATGCCAGCCGGGTGGATGGCAATTTGCACGCCGA
>Ga0105046_10018166_pt1 | contig 10715 bp, 8 predicted proteins | sample MAT03_FD_78385 | JGI IMG/M metagenome (GOLD analysis project Ga0105046, IMG submission 78385) | Freshwater microbial communities from Lake Fryxell liftoff mats and glacier meltwater in Antarctica - MAT-03 (megahit assembly) | ecosystem: Environmental > Aquatic > Freshwater > Ice > Liftoff...
ACTGCTTGGCGAGATGGCCAAGGTCTCGGCCGCCGCACTGTCGCCTTTCATCGCCGCGGTCAGCCCGACCGTGATGCAGATGGACTCCTGGCAGGAGCTGGCCAACCCGCGCGACCTGACCAAAATCTTCGGTACGCCCGAATACGCTGCCTGGCGCTCGCTGCGCGAGAGTGAAGACGCGCGCTACCTTGGTCTGGCGATGCCGCGCTTCCTTTCGCGCCTGCCCTACGGAGCGAAGACCAGCCCGGTCGAGGAATTCAACTTCGAGGAAGAAACCGCCGGCGGCGACCACAGCAAGTACACTTGGTCGAACGCCGCCTATGCGATGGCAGTCAACATCAACCGCAGCTTCAAGCTGTACGGCTGGTGCTCGCGCATCCGCGGCGTCGAAAGCGGTGGTGCGGTCGAAGGCCTGCCCACGCACACCTTCCCGTCCGACGACGGCGGCGTGGACATGAAGTGCCCGACCGAAATCGCCATCAGCGACCGGCGTGAGGCTGAGCTGGCCAAAAACGGCTTCATGCCGCTGATCCACAAGAAGAACAGCGACTTTGCGGCCTTCATTGGCGCGCAGTCGCTGCAGAAGCCGGCCGAATACGACGATCCCGACGCCACCTCCAACGCCAACTTGGCCGCACGGATGCAGTACCTGTTTGCCTGCAACCGATTCGGGCACTACCTGAAGTGCATCGTGCGCGACAAGGTCGGCAGCTTTAAAGAGCGTGCCGACATGGAGAAGTGGCTCAACAACTGGATTCGCAATTACGTCGACGGCGACCCAGCGAACTCGTCCGAGGCCACGAAGGCCCAGAAGCCCCTGGCGGCTGCCGAAGTCACCGTAGAAGAAGTGCCCGGAAACCCCGGTTACTACACCAGCAAGTTCTTCCTGCGGCCGCACTATCAGCTCGAAGGGCTGACGGTGTCGCTGCGACTCGTGTCGAAGCTGCCCTCACAGAAGCAGCCTTGACTTATCCCGGTCAACCGACCATCCGCGCCCCCACCCACTAGGAGCATCCTGTCATGGCAATTGATACCCACATCAAGTTCGACGGCGTCGACGGCGAGTCGGTCCACAAGGACCACAAAGGCGAGATTCAGGTCATAACCTGGAACTGGCGTGTCAGCAACCCCAGCGCACCGTTCGGCGGCGGCTCGGGCCAAGGCAAGGGCGACCCCGGCCACTTCACCTTCGAGCACAACTATGACAAGGCCTCGCCGGTACTGGCCAAACGCTGCGCCGACGGCAAGCACTTCGCCACGGTCACCCTCACCGCGCGCAAGTCGGGCGAAGGCCAGAAGGACTTCCTGAAGGTTACTTTGAAGGAAGCCTTCATAACTTCGACCACACCCAACGGCGGCACGAACGGCGAGATCCGCGAGATGGTGACCATGACCTACGGCGACATCGAGTTCGACTACAAGCCGCAGGACAAGGAAGGCGGCCTGGGCGGCTCGGTCAAGTTCGGCTGGGATGTCAAGGCCAGCGATTTCCGCTGATTCCGGCTGCATCCTGCGCCGGGGGCTGCTTGAGGCAGCCCCCGGCCGGACTTTCACAGGAAGAACCCGACCATGCAAGCGACCGGCTCCGGCAAGAGCGACATCTTCCTGCACGTGCAGACCAAGCGAGCTGGCAAGCTCAAGGGTGAGTCGAAGACGGTCGGCCACCTCGACGACATCCAACTCCAGTCTTGGGTGTGGGGCGTGAGCAGTACCTCGGCCGTGGGCTCGGTGCAAGCCAATTCACGCCGTTCGTATACCGCACTGACGGTCTTCAAGGCCATCGACGTGGCGACGACGGCGCTAATGTCGGCGCTGGTGACCAATGACGAGGTCAAGGAAGCCAAGTTAACCATGCGCAAGAGCGGCGGAGACCCGTTCGACTACTTCACGATCAAGCTCGGAGGGGCGCGTATTGAGCAAGTGAGCCACGAGGTGTCGGCCACGGGCGAAACGCGTGAACGCATCGATATCGTTTTCACCAAGGTTGAAGTCGAATACAAGCAGCAGGACGCCGCTGGGCGGTTGGTCAACAATGTGTCATTTGCCGACGAGATCTTGCCTGCATGAGTGCAACAGACACCGCCCAGGCCCTCGTTGCCGCCGGCGATCCGCAAGCCGCGCTAAGGCGCCTGCAGCAGGAGGTGCGTACCCGATCCGGCGACCCCAAGCTGCGGGTGTTCCTGTTCCAGTTGCTGTGTGTGTTGGGCCAGTGGCCGCGGGCTTTGATCCAATTGCAGACCTGCTCTGATCTCGATGCCGGTACGCTGGCCATGGTGGCCACTTACCGCGAGGCGCTGCAATGCGAGGCCGTTCGAGAAGCCGTTTTTGCCGGCAAGACCACGCCCCATATCTTTGGCCGACCGCAAGCCTGGGTGCGGCTGCTGGCCGAAGCGCTGCAGGCCGACGCACGTAGCGACTCCGAGGACGCAATTCGCCTGCGCAGCGAGGCCTTCGACTTGGCGCCGACCACACCCGGCAGCCTCAACGGCGAGGCCTTCGACTGGATCGCCGATGCTGATTCACGCCTGGGTCCGGTGCTCGAGGCAGTGATTGAAGGCCGCTACTGCTGGGTGCCCTTCTACACCTTGACCCGTGTAACCGTGGAGCCGCCCGAGGACCTGCGAGACCTGGTATGGGCGCCGGCGCAGCTGGGCTTCACTAGCGGCGGCGCGTCGGTCGCCCTGATTCCTACCCGCTACACAGGCAGCGGCAACAGCGGCGACGCCGCACTGCAGATGTCGCGCAAGACGGAATGGGAAGCGATCAGCAGCGAGTATTTCCGCGGCCTCGGCCAGCGCATCTTGACCACCAGCGGCTCGGAACTCGGCCTGCTGGAGGTTCGCGAAATCCTGCTTCACCCCAAGGGCGAAGCCCTGGCCAGCACTGACGCGGCCTGAGCGACGCGCCTCATGGCAAACCTGGCCGATGTCCGTGACCGGCTGCAGCCCGCCCTGCTGGACCGCCTGACCGACGATGCCCCGCAATCCCGCGCCGAGGCCGAGGACACGCGGGTGATGTCGAAGAACCAGTTGCGGCAGGCCGTGCTGCGTGACTTGGGCTGGCTGTTTAACGCCACGCAGTCGCTGCCGAAGGAAGCCCAAGCGCTGCCCGACCTGGCTGGCAGCGTCCTGAACTTCGGCATGCCGCCGCTGTCGGGCCAGCTGGCGTCAAAGCTCGACATCGTGCAACTCGAAAAGATGATCCGCCAGACCATCATCCGCTTCGAGCCGCGCATCCTGCCCGAGACCCTCGTGGTACGCGCGCTTGAATTCAGCAGCGTACTCGACACCCACAACGTCATCGAGTTCGATATTCGCGGGCACCTTTGGGCGCAGCCAGTGCCGCTGGAAGTGCTGCTGCGCACCCAGCTCGACCTGGAAGCGGGGCTGGTGAGCGTGCGCGACCTGGCACCTGCCGTCAGCAAACCGGCGCGCTGAAGCGGCCATGGACCCCCGGCTGCTGCGCCTGTACAGCGACGAGCTAACCCATCTGCGCGAGATGGGCGCCGAGTTCGCCGAAGACTTCCCGAAGATCGCGGCCCGGCTCGGTCTTGAAGGCATGGAGGTAGCCGACCCCTATGTCGAACGCCTGCTCGAAGGCTTTGCCTTCCTCGCCGCCCGCATCCAGCTGAAGCTTGACGCTGAACAGCCGCGGCTAATTGCGCACCTGCTGGAGTCGCTGTACCCGAACTTCCTAACGCCCATGCCGTCGATGCTGGTGGCCCGGCTAACCATCGACGTCAACGACCCAAACCTGGCCAAAGGCCATGTCATCCCGCGCGGCAGCGCCGTGCAGTCCGAACTGATGCGCGGCCAGAACACACGCTGCGAGTTCAGCACCGCCCATGCGGTGACGCTGTGGCCGGTGGAAGTAACTGCCGTTCAGTACTTCAGCTATGCGCCCGACCTGCCCTTGGCCAGACTGCGCCCGGCCCAAGGCATGAAGGGCGGTCTGCGCATCAAGCTCAAGACCGGTGGCGGGCTGAAGTTCTCGCAGCTCGCTGCGATGGACCGGCTGGCCTTCTACCTGAGCGCACCCGACGACGTGGCCTTCCGGCTGCACGAACTCATCCTGGCCTGTGCGCTAGGCACCTGGGTGCCCGCCTCGCACGGCCGTGCCACCGCGCAATGGCGCGACAGCGCCGACAGCCTGCGCGCTCTGGGCTTCGACGACAAACATGCCTTGCTGCCGGAGTCGATGCGCAGCTTCTCCGGCCACCGGCTGCTGCAGGAAGTGGCGGCCCTTCCGCAGCGCTTGCTGTTCTTCGAAGTCGCCGATCTGGGGGCCCGCTGGGCCATTGAGCACGCCGAAGAAACCGAGATCGTCATACTGTTCTCGCGCGCCGACGCTGCGCTCGAAGCTCTGGTTGATGCCCGCAGCCTGGCCCTGCACTGCACACCGGCCATCAACCTGTTCCCGAAGCGGCTGGACCGCATCGTGCTGGGCCCTGATTCCTGGGAATTCCATGCCGTGCCCGACCGCACGAAGCCCATGGACTTCGACGTGCACAGCCTTCAGTCCGTGGTCGGCCATGGCGCCGGGCGTGAGCCCCCGCGCCAGTTCGTACCGCTGTATGACACCCATGCCACCGCCACCGCCGAACAGCAGGCTTATTACACGGTGCGGCGCGAGCCCCGGCGCAAGTCCGAACGCCAGGCGCTCCAAGGCGCGCGTTCGGCCTACCTGGGCGACGAGGTCTTCATATCGCTGGTCGACGGCCGGCATGGCCCGTACCGCGAAGACATCCGCCAGCTCGCCGTCACCGCCTGGGTGACCAACCGCGACCTGCCGACCCTGCTGCCGCTGGCCGGTCGCGGCAACACTGCCTGGAAACTGAACACGCCTGGCCCGGTGAACGGCGTTGAAGTGCTGCGCGGCCCGACCCGGCCGACGACCCGCCGCTCGGTCGGCGACCTGGGTTGGCGGCTGGTAAGCCAACTGGCGCTGAATCACGTCACGCTCAGTGGCGATTCAGGCACAGAAGCCGCCGCCTCGCTGCGCACGACGCTGGGCCTGTACGGCCCGCCTGAAGACGCGTCCTGGACCCGCCAGGTCAACGGCGTGCAGTCGCTCGAAGCCCATCGCGTGGTGCGCCGGCTACCTTTCGACGGGCCGCTCACCTTCGGCACCGGCGTGGCGCTGACGCTGGAACTCGACGACATGGCGTTCCAGGGTATGAGCGCCTATCTGCTGGCTTCGGTGCTGGAGCGCTTTTTCTCGCGCCATGCGGCGATCAACAGCTTCACCCAGATGACGCTGCGCACCGCACAGCGCGGCGTGGTGGCGGTGTGGCCGCCGCGCATCGGCCTGCGGGAGGCCGTGTGAACGCACCGACCAGCCCGCGCGAACAGCTGCAGGCCTTACTGGCCGAGGTGGCCCGCGAGCCCTGGGCGCACGACTTCTTCGCGCTGCTGCGGCGCATCGACACCCTGCAGCCGCTGGCCCCGCGGCTGGGCCAGGCCTCGCGCCCCATCCAGGAGGCCCTGCGCCTGGGCCAGGAACCCGAGCTCGACTTTGCACCCGCAGCCCTGGCCCGGCTGGACCTGACCGGCACCCACCCGCGCCTGGGCGTGCGATTTTTCGGCTTGGTCGGCCCACAGGGGCCAATGCCCCTGCACTTCACCGAATATGTTCGCGAGCGCGCCCGCAACCATGCCGACCCGACTCTGGCGCGTTTTCTCGACATCTTCCACCACCGCATGTTGAGCCTGTTTTACCGCGCCTGGGCCCACACCCAACCGGTGGTGCACCGCGACCGGCCCGCCGAGGACCGCTACGCCACCTGGTTAGGCGCTGCCATCGGCCTGGGCCCTGGCACGCAGGGACGCGACACCCTGCCCGACACCGCCAAGCTGAACCAGGCTGGGTTGCTGGGACAGCGCAGCCGCCACCCCGAAGGTCTGCGCAAGCTGCTGTCGCACTATTTCGGCGTGCCAGTCAAGGTGAAGCAGAACGTCGGGCATTGGTTGATGCTGCAAGACGCCGAACGCAACCATGTCGGCACGGCCAGCGGGCGCGCGCGCGCCTTGCGGCTGGGCCGCAGCGCCACCATCGGCCACAAGGTCTGGGACCGGCAATACTGCTTTCGCGTCGTGCTGGGACCGTTGACGCTGACGCAATACCTGGGCTTCCTACCCGGCACGCCGGGCTGGCGACGGTTGTACGATTGGGTGACGTTGTATGCCGGCCTCGACAAGCGCTGGGATGTCGAACTGTGCCTGGCCGGCCCGCAGGTGCCTGCCCCGCGCCTGGGCCGCCATCTGCGCCTGGGTCTGACCAGCTGGGCCGGCGCCGGCCTGCGCCCCCCACAAGACCGGTCCGATCTACGCTTGCGTCCGGAACTGAACGCTGACTCCCCCGCAACCCGTTAACCGGAGCCGACCATGGCTGAGATCGCGCGCACCGCCTCGTTTGGCAAGCTCAACCCCCTGGCCTACAAAGCCATCGAAGGCGCCACGGTGTTCTGCAAGCTGCGCGGCAATCCGTATGTCGAGCTGCAGCACTGGCTACACCAGATCCTCAACAACCCCGACAGCGACCTGCACCGCATCGTTCGCCACTACGAACTGGACGCCGCGGCGCTGGCCTCGGACCTCACGCAGTCGCTGGACCGGCTGCCGCGCGGGGCATCGTCTATCAGCGACCTGTCGATCTTCATCGACAGCGCTGTCGAACGCGGCTGGGTCTTCGGCTCCCTGCTATTCGGCGACAACCGGGTCCGCACAGGCTACCTGCTGGTGGGCTTACTGAAGACGCCCTCACTGCGCGCCACGCTGCTGAGCATCAGCAAGCAGTTCGAACGCGTGAAGGTCGACGACCTGTGCGATCGCTTTGCCACGCTGCTGGCGCAGTCTCCCGAACAGGCACAAGGGGCCAGCGACAGCAGTGCCGCACCCGGCGAAGCCAGCCAGGCCATCGCGCCCGCGGCGATGGGCAAGCAGGAAGCCCTGAAACGCTTCACCACCGACCTGACAGAACAAGCCCGCAGCGGCAAGCTCGACCCCATCGTCGGCCGCGACGACGAAATCCGGCAGCTTGTCGACATCCTCATGCGCAGGCGCCAGAACAACCCCATCCTGGTGGGCGAAGCCGGTGTCGGCAAAACAGCGGTGGTCGAAGGCTTCGCCCAGCGCATCGTCCGCGGCGACGTACCACCGGCGCTGAAAGAAGTGGAACTGCGCGCGCTTGACGTGGGCCTGCTGCAGGCCGGCGCCAGCATGAAAGGCGAATTCGAGCAGCGGCTGCGCTCGGTCATCGACGAAGTGCAGGCCAGCGCCAAGCCCATCATCCTGTTCATTGACGAGACCCACACGCTGGTGGGCGCCGGCGGCCAGGCCGGCACTGGCGACGCGGCCAACCTGCTGAAGCCGGCCTTGGCACGCGGCCAGCTGCGCACGGTGGGTGCCACCACCTTTGCCGAATACAAGAAGCACATCGAGAAAGACCCGGCGCTGACCCGCCGCTTCCAGGCCGTGCAGGTGGACGAGCCGACCGAACCCAAGGCCATCCTGATGATGCGGGGCGTGGCCAGCACGATGGAGAAACACCACCAGGTGCAGATCCTGGACGAAGCGCTTGAAGCCGCGGTGAAGCTGTCACACCGCTACATCCCTTCGCGCCAGCTGCCTGACAAGTCGGTGAGCCTGCTCGACACCGCCTGCGCCCGCGTGGCCGTCAGCCTGCACGCCACGCCGGCACAGGTGGACGACAGCGCGCGGCGCATCGAATCTCTGGAAGTGGAAACAGGGATCATCGGCCGCGAAGCCGCCATCGGCCTGGACACGCGCGAGCGCGAGCAGGCGGTGCAGGTTCAGCTGGCCGATGAACGTGAACGGCTGGCCACGCTGACCGCCCGCTGGCAGCAGGAAAAGGCACTGGTCGACCGGCTGCTGGCCCTTCGCCGCACCCTGCGTGCCGCCGCCGCGCCGGTGGAAGGCACCGGCAGCGCCCTGGAAAAAAGCGCCGCCCAGGTGCAACCTGCTGATGCACCCGCTGACGCGCCGGTCGCACTTGACCCCGAGGCCCGCGCCGCGGCCCTGGCCGAGCTGCGCACGGTGCAGGCCGAGCTGACCGCGCTTCAGGGTGAGACCCCGCTGATCCTGCCCACCGTCGACTACCAGGCGGTGGCCTCGGTGGTGGCCGACTGGACCGGCATTCCGGTGGGCCGAATGGCCAGCAACGAGATCGAGAACATTCTGGGACTGGCCAAGACGCTGGCCGGCCGCGTCATTGGCCAGGACCATGCGATGGAGATGATCACCAAACGCATACAGACCTCGCGCGCCGGGCTGGACAACCCCAGCAAGCCTATCGGCGTGTTCATGCTGGCCGGCACCTCGGGCGTCGGCAAGACCGAGACCGCGCTGGCCCTGGCCGAGGCGCTGTATGGCGGTGAGCAGAACCTCATCAGCATCAACATGAGCGAGTACCAGGAAGCACATACCGTCTCTTCGCTCAAAGGCGCGCCACCGGGTTACGTGGGCTATGGCGAAGGCGGCGTGATGACAGAGGCCGTGCGCCGCAAGCCCTACAGCGTGGTGCTGCTCGACGAGATCGAAAAGGCCCACCCGGACGTGCACGAAATCTTCTTTCAGGTCTTCGACAAGGGTTTCATGGAAGACGGCGAAGGCCGCTTCATCGACTTCAAGAACACCCTGATCCTGCTGACCACGAATGTTGGCACCGAGCTCATCGCCAGCCTGTGCAAAGACCCGGAACTGATGCCCGAAGCCGACAGCCTGGGTCAGGCGCTGCGCGAGCCGCTGCTGAAGGTGTTCCCGCCGGCCTTGCTGGGGCGTCTGGTCGTGATTCCGTACTACCCACTGTCCGACACGGTGCTGGCGCAGATCGTCAAGCTGCAACTGGGCCGCATCACCCGGCGCGTTCAGGAGCGCTACCGCATCCCGTTCAGCGTGGGCGACGACGTGGTCGGGCTCATCGTCTCGCGCTGCACCGAAAGCGAATCCGGCGGCCGCATGATCGACGCGATCCTGACCAACACCATGCTGCCCGAGATCAGCCGCGAGTTCCTGCAGCGCATGCTCGCCGGCAGGCCGCTGGGCCAGGTACATGTGGGCGTGAAGGATGGCAGCTTCAGCTACCAGTTCGACTGACACCACGCCGGGAGTCCGCAGCATAAACCAGCCCGCCCAGCCCAGCTTCCAGGCCCGGCTGGAGCAGGCCGTCGACTGGGTGCGCACCGAACAGCTGCCCGCCGCCGAAGCAGCCTTTGCAGCGCTGCAAGCCGAACAGCCCGACGACCCGGAAGTACTGCACTTCATGGGCATCCTGCGCCACGTACAGGGCCGCAGCGATGAGGGCGTGGCATTGATCCGTCAGGCCGTAGCCTTGCGCCCGGGCCAGCCCGGCATGTTGAACAACCTGGGCAATCTGCTGTTCGAAGTGCAGCAACTCGATGCCGCCGCCGATGCCTACGAACAGGCCCTGGCGGCTGCCGGGCCTGGCCAGGCCGATTCTGCCGACCCGCTGCACAACCTGGGGGTCATTCACCGCCGCAACGACCGCCTGGATAGGGCCGAACAGTGCCTACGCGAAGCCGTCGCCTTGCGACCGGACAACGGGCCCACTTGGTACAGCCTGTCCGAGGTGCTCATCGCCCAGGGCCGCGTCCACGAAGGGCTGCTGGCCAACAGCCGGGCCATCACGCTCTTGCCGCGTGAAAGCATGGCACGCGAGCAGGTGGTGCGGGCCCTGGTGCTGCTAGGCCAGCGCGAACAGGCCGCCGAGCTGTACCGCGAATGGTTGCAGGAGGAGCCCGACAACCCCATCGTTCAGCACCAGCTGGCCGCCTGCCTGAGGCGGGACGCGCCCGACCGCGCCAGCGACGCCTACCTGGCATCGGTGTTCGACCACTTCGCGCCGAGCTTCGACGCCAAGCTCGAGAAGCTGGCTTACCGGGCGCCGCAACTCGTCGCCAACGCCTGCGCCGCAGCGCTGGGTGCGCCGGCAGGGCGGCTGCAGGTGGCCGACGTGGGCTGCGGCACGGGGCTTTGCGGAGCGCTGCTGCGGCCCTGGGCCGGCCATTTGGTCGGTTGCGACCTGTCGGTGGGCATGCTGCGCCAGGCCCGCCAGCGCCACATCTACGACCAGCTGCACAAGGCCGAGCTGGTGTATTACCTGGACACCCAGCCCGGGCAATTCGACTTGGTCGTATCAGCCGACACCTTGTGTTACTTCGGGCGGCTGGAAGGTGCGCTGGCCGCAAGCCACCGGGCGTTGCGGCCGGGCGGCTGGCTGGTGTTCACGGTCGAGGCCTTGCTGGCCGGCGAGGACGCAGACCATTGCATCCTGCCGCAGGGCCGTTACGCCCATGCCGACGGCTATCTGCGGCGCGGCCTGGCCGACGCCGGCTTCGCTGCGCCGCGCCTGGAATCTGCCACGCTGCGCCAGGAAGCTGGCCAGGCGGTGACGGGTTGGGTGGTGACGGCGCAGCGGCCGGGCTGATTTCAGCGCCCAGGGGCTGGTTCATGCACGAGCTCAAGCCTCGCGCATAAACCAGCGCGCCAGCCAGTGGCTACGCCGCATGGCCTGCACCTCGGCCCATTCCGGATTGCGCAGGCGCTGGCCGGTGCGGCGTTCAATCTCCAGTACGAACCAGGCATTGCCGAGTGCTGGGCCCACTTGTTTCACACCCACCCAAACGAAAGTGGCGGACAGGACCACCACAGCCAATGCCAGCAAGCCAGTGTCGCCGC
>Ga0105046_10018167_pt1 | contig 10714 bp, 8 predicted proteins | sample MAT03_FD_78385 | JGI IMG/M metagenome (GOLD analysis project Ga0105046, IMG submission 78385) | Freshwater microbial communities from Lake Fryxell liftoff mats and glacier meltwater in Antarctica - MAT-03 (megahit assembly) | ecosystem: Environmental > Aquatic > Freshwater > Ice > Liftoff...
CGCTTCTGACAGAGCTCATCGTCGCCGGTGAGTTCAGCGCCGCTGGCGGCGTCTGGGCCTCGCGCGTCGCGAGCTGGGACGGCTCGACATGGCGCGCCTTTACCAACGGCCGCACGGGCACCGTTGGTGCCGCGATCCAGTGGGATCCCGACGGCGCGGGTCCAAGCCCTGTGCAGCAACTCTTCGCCGACAGCATCGCGGCCTGGGGAAGCAGGCTCGCAGTCTGGGACACGCGTCCGCCCGAGATTGTCCTTCAGCCCGCCAGCGTCGCGATCGAAGTCTCGGGCGACGCGACGCTCCTGCTTGCGGTGCGAAACGTCGCAACGCCGTTCTTCCGCTGGCGGCATAACGGCGAGCCGCTCGCCGATGGACCCACGCAGTCAGGCTCGGTCATTGCTGGCGCGTCAACGGCCGCGCTCAACATCAGCAACGCACATCCGCAGGACGCTGGTCTGTACGAGTGCGCGATCATCAGCCCCTGCGGCCGCCTCGCGAGCGCGCCCGCCCTCGTCACCATCACGCCCCCGCCAGGCCCCTGCAACTACGACTTCAACCAGGACGAGAACACTGATCTCATCGACGCGCAGCAGATGGCGCAGGTCTTCGTCGGCCTCATCATCAATCAGCCCGGCTGGCTCGATGGCGACCTTAATGGCGATGAGAACGCCGACCTTGCGGACGCGCAGTTCCTCGCGGCGTTTGTCGTGACCGGCATCTGCGGCGTGTGATGACCATGCGCGCCGGTCGCGTTGAAGGTTCGCAGAACGACGAAGACAGTGAAGGCAATGAAGAGCACGATCCGGCCTCAAACATTTGACTTCTTGACTAATTGACCACTTGGCTATCTGGCCAATTTGCGTCTCCTCTGCGTGCTCCGTGCTGAACCAAGGCATTTGGCAGCCGCAGATGAAGCACGCATCACGCAGAATTCATCTCGCGACGAAGGCCGCGGCCCAAGTTTCGCTTGCTGCCTGCCTCATCGCCTCGAGTATCTGGCGCTTTGAGTGCGTGGAAGGGCGCAGCACGGGAGGGGCCTCATGTACGAGCTGGACGCACCATTTGATCGTTACCACGTCAGCGGCGTTCACGTGACTGGCGCTATGGCGGTCATGCGCGATCCCATGTCCCTCTACCTCGCGTGGCGCGATCTCACGAATCTTGATCGCATCATCGAAAGGCTCGAAAGCGTTGAGGAGATCTCATCCACGCGGTCGAAGTGGACCGTGCTCGGTCCCGCGAACAGCCGCTACACATGGGAGGCCGACCTCATCATGGATGAGCCCGGACGACGACTCTCCTGGAAGACTGTCGGCGACCCCGATGTAGCGAGCGCGGGCACGATCCTGTTCCGTGAACTTCCCGCGGATCGCGGCACGCTCGTGCGTGTCTCGCTCGAGTACGCCCCGCCCGGTGGCACCGTCGGAGACGTGGTTGCGCGATGGTTCGGAAGCGATCCCGCCATGTTCATCCGTGGCGCGCTGCACAGATTCAGGCAGGTCATGGAGACCGGGGAGGTCGCAATCTCGAAGGGCCAGCCTGTTGGCAAGAACATGCTGCGCTCCGACCGCCCCTTCGAGTCAGACGCTCGCTCGAGCGACGCCTTCGTCCGCGACATCGCGTTCGGAAAGGAGACAACATGAGAGCAGTCACCTGGCACGGCAAGCGCGACGTGCGCGTCGAGGACGTTCCATCGCCTCAGATCCTGAATCCCAGGGACGCCATCGTGCGCGTCTCCTCCACGGCCATCTGCGGCTCGGACCTGCACCTCTATAACGGCGTCTTCCCGGCGATGAAGTCTGGTGACGTCCTAGGCCATGAGTTCATGGGCGAGGTCGTTGCCGTTGGATCCGCCGTCACCAACCTGCGCGAGGGCGACCGCGTGGTTGTCCCGTGCGTGGTCGCGTGCGGGTCGTGCTTCTTCTGCACGGGCAAGCTCTTTTCCTGCTGCGACAACTCGAACCCCAACCAGCTCGAATCAGAGAAGCTGATGGGCTCGCCGACGGCGGGCATGTTCGGCTATTCGCACCTCGCGGGCGGATACGCCGGAGGTCAGGCCGAGCTTGTCCGCGTTCCCTTCGCGGACTTCGGACCCATCAAAGTGCCACAGGACATCCCCGACGATCAGCTCCTGCTTCTTTCTGACATCCTCCCGACGGCCTGGATGGGCGCTGAGAACTGCCATGTGCGCCGCGGCGATACCGTCGCGGTGTGGGGATGCGGTCCTGTGGGCCAGCTCGCGATCCGTTGCCTGTTTCTTCAGGGTGCCGAGCGGGTGATTGCAATTGATAATGTTCCCGCGCGCCTCGTCCTCGCGGCCGCGGCGGGTGCTGAGGCAATCAACTTCGAAACGCAGGACGTGCCCGACCTCCTCTACGAATGGACGGGCGGGCGAGGGCCCGACGCCTGCCTCGACGCCGTCGGCATGGAGGCGCACGGCACCGGCGCGCTCAACGTCGTGGATCGTGTGAAGCAGGCCGTCGGCATGGAGTCCGACCGGCCCAGCGTGCTTCGTGAGATGATCCGGTGTTCACGCAAGGGCGGGAATATCTCAATCCTTGGTGTCTATGCGGGCAATGTGGATGCTTTTCCCATGGGTGTCGCATTCAGCAAAGGCCTGACGTTCCGCATGTCGCAGGTCCACGTCCATCGCTACAAGACGCTGCTGCTCGATCTTGTACTCGAGGGCAAGATCGATCCCAGTATCGTGATTTCGCATCGGTACGGGCTTGATGAGGCTGCCGACGCCTACCGCATGCTTAACGATAAGGCCGACAGCTGCACGAAGATCGTCCTCTCGGCCCGGAAGCTGGCGCGCTCGCCCGAGCTGCCGCCCGATGCTCGGACCGTGCCAGACTTTGCGAGTTCGTTGGTGGCTTGAGCGGTCCGGGTTGATGATGGCGGATTCATGCACGGCTCAGGATTGGATGGCATCATTTCCACAACGTCAGAGTACCGCCGCCCGCACCGGGCGCAGCGAAAGGAGTCCACGATGAATCGCATCTTCTCACGCTTTGCAGGTGCCGCACTCGTTGCGGCCACGGGTCTGGCCCCCTTGGCGTGCGACCGGCCGACCACGCCTGTCACGACCAACCCAACCACCCCGAGCGCGCCAAGGGACATGACACCCGCGCCCCGAACCGACACCACGCCGCGCGAGCCCGATAACACGGGCATCAACAGGCGCGATCTGGGCACAGAAAACAAGACGCCCCTGAGCCAGAGCGAGAGCGCATCCGACGTGGCGATCACCGCAGAGATCCGGCGGGCCGTGATGGCTGAGACCCTCTCGGTCAACGCCAGTAACTGCAAGATCATGACGGTCAACGGCGTCGTCACGCTCCGCGGTCCCGTCGCGAGCATCGCCGAGCGCGATCTGATTCAGGCCAAGGCCACCGCCGTCGCGGGCGTCAAGTCTGTCGTCAATGAGCTCGAAGTGACCGCCCCGTAGCCGACCGCCGCTCGCGTGACTCCCACGGCGAACCCAGCACAGATTCCCAATCCTCGACGCACCCGGCATCTGTTCACCGGGCAGCGTCGCGGGCTTCGCACAGACGCGCATACTGCATACGTAACACACTCACAACGCTTTCACATGTTCGAAAATAGTACCAAAAAGGAGTCCAGCATATGGCAACGGCAATCTTTGGAATCACCCGCACGCGTGAGCAGGCCGAGCGCATCGTCTCGGTGCTCAAGACCTCGGGCTTCCGTGACAACGACATCTCAGTCCTCATGCCCGACAAGTCTGGCACGCGCGATTTTGCTCACGAGCAGAACACCAAGGCGCCCGAGGGCACCGCGATCGGCGCGAGTGCTGGCGGCGTCGCTGGCGGGACGCTGGGCCTCCTGGTTGGAATCGGCGCACTCGCTATTCCGGGCCTTGGACCCTTCATCGCTGCGGGCCCGATTATGGCGGCCCTCAGCGGCATGGCGGTCGGCGCTACGGTCGGCGGAATCAGCGGCGCTCTCATCGGCATGGGCATCCCTGAGTTCGAGGCCAAGCGCTACGAGGGCAAGGTCACGGCTGGCAACGTCCTGATCTCCGTCCACACCGAGGACAGCGACCAGCGCAAGCTCGCCCGCGAGATTCTTGAGCGCGAGGGTGCAGAGGACATCAGCAGCGCTTCAGAAGCAACGCCCGATGTCAAGGTCCCGGCCAACAGGGCCAGGGTCTGAAGACGGCGGTCTTACCGCTCTAGACAACCTCGCACTTGACCTGGCATCGTTTCAAGGCGCAATTGCACGACCAGACCAGCACACAGATAGAACTCTGGATCGTCGTGACCACCATTGCGCCGCTCAACGTGCCAACCGCGAGAGGCGGAAGATCGTGAGGCGAGCCGGGAGCCTGTTCAAGGCTTCCGGCTTGTCTCGTTGTAGATCTCCTTGGCCAATCAGAGTCCGTACGTCGCGAGTACCAAAGCTTTATGGACTGCGAGAGTCTTTAAGGGCAAGACTCCGGGGAAGAGTGCCTACATCACCGTTGGTTCAACTGCGAGAAGGTCTTTGCTGGGTGGCCTGCGGCATGTTGACGGTTTGCGCGAAATCGCGCCGTGATGTTGCGTGTGTCCGCGCGGATTGATACCGTCCGCGCATGGAGTCTGGTTCAACATCGCCGCCGATCCGCGTTCTCATCGCCGACGACACGCCCGAGATCGTTGCCGCTTGGAGCCGCCTCCTGTCGCGCACGCCGGGCATGATGGCGCTCCCCGGCGTGGAGCACGTGAGCGATCTGCTCGATGCGATCAAGACCCACGCGCCCGATGTGGTGCTTTTGGATGTCTCGATGCCGTTTTCCGGCTCGGCTTTACCATCGGCGCTTCAGACGCCTATGAGCTCGTCGCTGAGCCCATTGCTGCGGGCGTCGCCGCTGGACATGGTGGCGCGGCTCACCGCGGCTGGCACCTTGCCACGTGTGCTGATCTACTCGGGCCACTCGGACCCACGCATCATCGCTCAGGCACGCGAGCGCGGCGCATCGGGCTACGTCGGTAAGCACGAAACGCCTGCCATCGTCCTGGACGCGATCCGGCGCGTGCACGCGGGCGAGACTGTGTTTCCCAAGCCAGAATGAGGCGGGCATGATCGAGACAGGCTCACGCAGGGCGGCCCGGTCAGCACGCGGGCGTTGCCGAGATCTCACGCAGCACGACTCGCAGCATCGACGCCGAGAACGTGTTGCCGATGGCGTGCACGTTGGGCGGCATTGCCGAGTCCCACGGATCGCGCAGAAGGATGAGGTTGCTTGCTCGACCAGATGTCATGGAGACGGACTCGGCGATTTCTACGTCAATCAAGGCGTCGGGTTCCGCGTTCGTTGAGGCTGGCTCGGTTGAGTGTCCTGCGCCGTCGGTGGATGACGGCGCGATCTCGAACGCGAGCGACTTGAGCTCGTGCTCGACCGCGGCCCTCAGTGCCGGGCTCTTGACGCTGATGAGCGCGGTGCGTGCGGGGCTCTTGGCCGCGGCCTTGGCATTCTTGGCGAGCGGGATCACGATGGTGAATGCGGTTCCCTTGCCGACAGTGCTATCCACGCAGATGCTGCCGCCCGCGCTGGCCACAAACGTTCGCACGAGCGCGAGGCCCATGCCGCCGCTGCTCGAGCTGGACTTGGTGGTGACGAAGGGCTCCATGCACCGGTCGCGGACCTCGGGAGGCATGCCGGGGCCGTTGTCGCGGATCGTGAGCGAGACGGCATCTTGATTGCACGAGCCCTCGACGACGACACTTCCGCAGGGCGTGTAACGCAGCGCCTCGCCGGCATTCTGCACGAGGTTGAAGACGATCTGCAGCAGAGTGGAGGGCGACATCGCGATCGGGTCGCATCCCGCGAGGTCGTTCCCTCTCAGCTCGACCTCGACGGGGAGGAGTGATCGGAGAAGGGGGGCTGTCTTTAGCCACCAGTTGCCGATATTGGTGCACTCGTCGTGGCGCGCCCGCGTGGGATCAACCGCGAGCAGACGCAGGCCTTCCGCGAGTCGCTGCGCGTACTCGAGCGAGTCGCGCAGGGCGGCGATGTCATCGGCGCCTTCCTCGGCCGCCGCGTGCGATGGCGCGATGCGAGTGAAGACCTCGGCGAGCGCGTCGAGGCGCATCCGCATCGGCGTGAGGAGATTTCCAAGGTCGTGCCCGAGTCCGGCGGCGAGCCCGCCCATCATCTTAAGGCGCTCTTCGAATCGTAGTCGCTGGTGCAGACGCTGCAGCGACGCGGAACGCTCGGTGACAAGGCGCTCGAGCGCGGCGTGGTCGCGGGCGAGAACATCCTCGGCGCGCTTGCGCTCTTCGACATCGGTTGAGGTGCCGATCCAGGTCTGATCAGAGCCGCCACGGGTGCTCACCGGGACAGCGCGCGACATGTACCAGCGGAAGGAGCCGTCCGCCATCCTGATGCGATGGTCGCACTCAAAGACGTTCGGGCGCGCGACGCAGGCGTTCCAGCAGTCGAGGAGTCGTTGGCGATCATCGGGATGAACTGCGGCGAGCCAGCCCGTGCCCGCGGCCTCGGCGACGGTCTGTCCCGTGCACGCTTCCCACTGCGAAGAGACGAAGGTCCATGATTTGCGCGCGTTGCATCGCCAGACGAGCTGCGGCATCGCGTCTGTCAGCGTGCGAAGGCTAGCTTCGCTCCGGAGCAGCGCCTCTTCTGCCTCTCGCTGCTCGGTGATCTCCTTGACGATGATGCCCACGCCGATCGGAGTTCCATCGGGGCCGGGAACTGGGAAATAGCCCCCGGTCCACACGCGGATGATGCCGGGTGCCTTCGGTGTCTCGCCCTCGATGATGACATCCTCGATGCGTTCGCCGTTGACGAGGACCCTCTTGAGAATCGGCTCGACGGTCGAGGACAGATCGGGCAAGATCTCAGAAGGGGTGTGGCCGATGTGGGACTCGACCGAGATGCCGTTGATCTCGGCGAGGCGCTCGTTGATCATGCGATAGCGGCCCTCGCGATCCAGGAGCGTCAGTCCTACGGGCACGGCCTCAAAGAGCGCGCTGAGCTGCGCGAGTGCTTCGGCGCGGTGCTGTGTCAGTTCGGCGATGGCGCTGAGGTTCTCGATCTCGGTCGTGACGTCGCGTGCGGCGCCGACGCCGCGGATTGCGTTTCCGGCATGGTCGCGCACGACGCGCAGGCGATCGTCGATCCAGATCCATCGTCCGTCGGCATGCCGCACGCGGTAGCGCGACTCGACGATGTCGAGTGAGTCCCGAGTGGCGAGGTTCCATTCTTCGAGGACGCGGGCGCGGTCTTCGGGGTGGATTCGGCTCGACCACCAGGCGATAGTTGGCTCGTCATCGCCGGGGTGCACTCCCAGGAGGCGAGGCAGACCCGGCGAGCGATGGCAGTCGCCGGTGATGATGTCCCAGTCGTAGATGAGCCCGGCGACAGCCTCGAAGGCGAGTTCGAGCAGGTCCGCGCGAGGCTTAAAGGCCAGGCGCCGGCCGCTGCCTACAACGATCTCGACGGACTCCTCGACGAGCCTAGCGTCGGCAGTCCCACTATTCAGGCTGGGATTGGAAGAGTGCTCGCTCACTGTCGTCGAGGATATCAACATTGAGGATGAGTTGGTAGCACTTTGAGCATGAGGAACATTTGGAATCTACGGAGCCGCGCCTGAGACAGGCCCTGAACACGTGGCAAGTGCATCCCTAACTGGACGTTTGGCTGGATCCACAATACGCAAGGGGGCAAGGAGTGGCATCTGCCACGCCCTGCCCCCGTTGGGTTTGTGACGGTGTGTCTGAGTCGCCGGTCGGCGGCTACTGCGTAGCTGGTCTAGAGGGGCTTGGTGTCGTCGGCGAGATCGGTGTCTGCGGCCATGTTCGGATTGAGCCCATTGGCCGTGCCGTCTACGGGGTCGATGTTGGTGCTGGCGTTCCTGCGCGGCATGGCGGGATTGTCAATGTCGATCTTCGTGTCATTGTTAGTGTTGCCCACGGCGCGCTGACCGCCGGGTCCGGTGGCCTTGTCGCGGTTCTTGTCAGTCTCGACGCCGGGACGGCCGGGGACTTCGATGGTTTGTCCCGAGTGCCTGGGCTCGGAGCTCGCGTCGGGCTGCATGGGCGCGCGACGAGTGTCGGGGGAGTGCATCGAGGTGCCGGGGGTCTTGGGAGCGGGAATCGGAGGTGCCATGTGAGGTCCTTTCTGTTGTCCCATCGAGTGGTTCGATGGTGATAGTGGGCGTTCGAGGAAGGTCGATGCTGAACCCTGCGTGAATTCGCGTTCAAGCGAGCGGGGCAGGAGTGTCCGCCTTTAAAGAACGCCCCCCGAGCGCGGGCCTCAGGGGGCGTGGAATATGCGGCCATCTGGATCACGGGACAGTTGGTCTGCGGCGTCGGTTCGAAACGCGCCCGCCGATGTGACCTGGAGAATTACCTGCGGGGCGTGGTAGTGCCGTCGTTGCGGGTGCGGTCGTTGGGGTTGTTACGGTCGTTGAGATTGTTGGGGTTATTGCGGTCGTTGGGGTTATTGCGGTCGTTGGGGTTATTGATGCTGTTGATCGTGCCGGTGTTCGTGTCCCAGTAGCGGCCGTTCTCTTCCTGCGACTCTTCGCGCCAACCGCTGTGGTCGCGAGGCTGGATCTGGAAGGCGTTGTAGATCATGTCGGCCTGGCCGGAAGTGTTGAGTGCGGTCAGGTCGGAAGGAGTCTCGACGCTCGCGAGAACCATCTCCTTCGCGACGTCGAGGCGAACCTTGCCGTCGACGCTGATGGTGGTGACGGCCCACGGAATGAGGCGCTTGGTGTCGGCGATGCCCATGAAGTTCTGGTTGGGATCGATTGAGAGGAACGCGACGGTGCCCGAGTTCATCTCAAGGACGAGATCGTTGACGGTGCCGCAGGTCGTGCCGCGGCAGTCGAGCGTGGCCTTGCGGACGGTGGTGAGGAGGGTGTTGCGGTAGTAGGGGGCGGAGTAGGACTCGCTGCCAGCCTTGAAGGTGTCGCTGTTCCAGGCCCCTGCGCCTTCCTCTGAGCGGAGTGTGAGGCGCTGGCCATTGACAGTCGCGGCGGTTGCGACGTTCAGGGTGACGGCCTCGACGGAGATGCGTTCGCCGCGGTTGAGGGAGGTCTGACCACCACCGACGAACCAAGAGGGTCCGAGGGCGACCTTGCGGATGGCGCCGTCGGCGGTTGCGATGTCGACGATGACTTGCTCGCCCATGCCGCGAGTGTACTGGCGGTGGACCTGGCGGATCTCGCCCTCGATCTTGACGGTCTGGCCCGAGTCCCACTGCGAGGAGAAGGGGTCGCCCTGGTTGGGCTGGCGCCACATGGAGTCGGAGAGGTTGCGATCCGAGCGGATGTCGCGCAGGTCACGTGCGTCGTTAGGATTCCGATCAACGGGATCGGTGGGCGACGAGCGGCCTGCGATCTGCTGCGCGTTGCCGGGCGGGGTGGTGGTGGCGGTGGTTGCGGTGGTGTTGGTGGTGGTGGTGGTGGCGGGATCGTTGGTCCGTGTGCTGGGCTGGGCGGGCTGATTCTGCATCGGCCGATCCTGCGCTGGCATGCGGATGTTGCGTGCGTTGGTGTCGGGGCGGCTGCTGGCGCGGAGCTTGGTCCACTCACTCTCGCTGAAGGCGGGGAAGGAACGCATCGCATCGGCCGAGACAGGGCTCACGAGGCGGCCGTTGGCGGAGTCCCAGCGAAGCTGGGCGTAGGGAACCAGCGCGCTGCCGGTGCGGCCGGGGACATCGTCGACGACGACATGGGTGATGCGACCTGTGCCGCGCTCGATGATGAAGTCGGCGATCTCGCCGACCTTCTCGTTGCTGCGATCAACAATGTCATTGCCGGTGAGGCGGTCGCAGGACCGGAAGTCGTTCGAGACGGAGCTCGACCAGGCGTTGTTGGCGCTCTTGTCGTTCTGACGAGCCTGGTTGGCAGGGACGTTCTGGTTGTTGTTGTGTGTGTTGGGCTGGTTCGTGTTGTTCTGATTCCTGCGGGGATCAGCCTGCTGGGCGAGTGCCGAGTGGGCGAGGCCAGCGATGGAGAGGAGGGTGACGACGGATGCGACGCGGATGTTGGACTTCATTGAGGTTTCCTCGAGAATGGAGGTCGCGGATCCCGGTTTGGAGGGCAGCGCACGACGCTCGACCTTGTGTGACGGGACTGATGGGCTTCGACCATCGATGACTTGAGAGAGGTACAGGAGGTGCGGGTTCGCCTGATGAGCGCGCGATGAAAGTGTGTTTAGACGGAGGATGAGGGTCTACGGATGGTGCCGGTCGTCGTGTGCTGTTAGGGCTGGCAGTGCTGGAATTGCGGTTCCTGGCGGCTCACTGAGCACGTTGTCTTGGTTTTCGTCGATGCCTTGCGCGCGCAGCTTGTCGATCACGATGATCTCTTGACGCTCTTTGGCGCGAGACCACGTGGCACCCATGGCAGGATTGATGAGGACTGAAGCGAGGCCCACCACGAGCACCACCGCCGCGCCAGCCCATCCGATCCAGATGACCGACACGCCCGCGGCAACAACGATGATGGCGACAAAGACCAGAAGGAGCGAACGAAGTGCGGCGGGGCCAGCGTGAGCATCCGCAGGTACGCCCTCGGGGCTGATCGCCGCGATCTTTTCAGCGGGGTCGGGACCGGGCATGACGAAGGTGGCGTTTGCGTCGGTTTTGGCATCGGCCTTCGCGTCCGCGATGGGGTCGTGCGCGACCGAGGCTGAGGCCAAAGAAGACGCTTGAACGTCATCTGGACCGGCGGGGATGACG
>Ga0105046_10018168_pt1 | contig 10714 bp, 8 predicted proteins | sample MAT03_FD_78385 | JGI IMG/M metagenome (GOLD analysis project Ga0105046, IMG submission 78385) | Freshwater microbial communities from Lake Fryxell liftoff mats and glacier meltwater in Antarctica - MAT-03 (megahit assembly) | ecosystem: Environmental > Aquatic > Freshwater > Ice > Liftoff...
ACGTCCTCGCCCACGTCCTCGCCCACGTCCTCGCCCACGTCCTCGCCCCCGCCCGCGTCCCCGCAAGCCACGAGCCCCATCACCACAACGCCGAACAGTCCCCGGGCCATCATCGTCCTGCTACCGTCATCTTCCCGATCCGGAACGACGGCGCGCTCGTCGCACGCCCTGGGTGCCGGTCGCTCGCGATGCCATCGACCGCCGACCACATCGCCGCGAGCGTCGACGCGATCGTTATCTCCTCGACCGGGTAGGCGATTTTGCCGTCTTCAATCCACAGCCCGACGACGCCCTGCGAGAAGTCGCCGGTCACCGTGTTGGCCCCGCCGCCGACCGTGCCCGTCACGAAGAGCCCAGTCTTCGTGCCCGCGATCAACGCTTCCAGCGACTCGTCCCCATTGTTCATCCAAAGGTTCGACGTGCCCGGCGACGGCGACCCACCGAGCCCACGCCACGCGCTGCGCGTCGATGGCAGCCCGAGCTTCTTGCCCGAGTAGGTATCGAGCACCCAAGTCTTGAGGACGCCGGCCTCGACCAGTGTCATCGGCCGCGTCGCGAGCCCCTCGCCATCGAACAAGCGGCTCGCCGCGCCGCGCACAATCCACGGGTTGTCGACGAGCGTCACGCCGCTCGCCGCGATCGTCTGGCCGAGCTTGCCACAGAGCCAGCTCGAATCGCGATAGATGGCGCCACCATTGGCCGCGCCCGAGATCGAGCCGAGTAGCCCCGACGCGATCGGCGCCTCGAAGATGACCGGCACTTCCGCGGTCTCGGGCTTGCGCGCGCCGAGCCTACGCAGCGTTCGCGCGGCCGCTTTTTTCCCCACCGAGTCAGGCGACTCGAGATCCGCCAGCCAACGCCCCGACGTCCACCAGTAGTCGCGCTGCTTGCCGGGTCCGTCTTCAGCGACCGGCGTGGTCCAGAGCGACGCCGACGTCGCCCTCTTTCCGCGTCCTCGCCCATTCGAGTCGGTCACGTGGAGCTCGGAGTAGCCCCAGCTCATCTCGCCACCCTCGCTGTTCGTGAAGCGTGCATCGACCCCGAGCGCTGCCGCCTCGGTCGCGAGCGCCATCTGCAGCGCGCGATCCGGGTCGAGCCGATAGACCTCGTCGTCCCAGGTCTCGAGGTCTATCGGCGCGCCCGGCTCAGGCTCGAAGCCACTCTCCGGCGGACCCGCGAACGGGTCGGCCGCGGTCCGCCGCGCCATCGCCACGGCCGCCGTCACGAGCCGTTCGATCGCCTCGTCGCCGAGGTCCGAGGTCGACGTAGTCGCCGTCTTGAGCCCGCCATCGCCGGCCACCAGGACGCGAATCCCGAGCCCCTGATCGCGACTCTGCACGACCTCGATGACATTGCCGAGCCGGACTTTCACCGAGGTCGAGCGCCCGCCCGCGACCATCGCATCCGCGAAGTCCGCACCCGCCTTCTTCGCGACTGCCAGCGCGAACGCGCAGCGGCCCGCCATGTCGATCGAGCCCGCCGTATCGCCTTGGGCTGCCGCCGGCAGGTCTTCTTGAGGATGGCGAAGCCTGGATTGGAGACCCTCGCCCCCGTTCGCGCCGCTCATGCCCCACCTCGCTTGGCGACGTTCACGCCGCCGATCGTGATGTCGTTCACGCGCACGGTCGGCAGCCCGACCCCGACCGGCACCGACTGTCCCTCCTTGCCGCAGGTGCCGACGCCCTCGTCCAACGACAGGTCGTGGCCGACCGCGACGACCCGCTTCAAGACCTCGGGGCCGTTGCCGATGAACGTCGCGCCGCGCACGGGGGCGGTCACCTTGCCGTCCTCGATGAGGTAGGCCTCGGCCCCCGAGAACGTGAACTTGCCGCTCGTGATGTCGACCTGTCCGCCGCCGAACGCGACCGCGTAGATCCCGCGCCTGACACTCTTGATGATGTCCTCGGGCGCGTCCTGTCCCGACAGCATGAACGTATTGGTCATGCGCGGCAGAGGCATGTGCGCGTACGACTCGCGCCGCCCGCTGCCGGTCGCGGCGACGCCCATGAGACGCGCGTTCATGCGGTCCTGGAGGTAGCCCTTCAGGATGCCGTTCTCGATGAGCACGTTGCGCTGGGTCGGCGTGCCTTCGTCGTCGACGTTCAGGCTGCCGCGACGCGTGGCGATCGTTCCATCATCGATGACGGTCACCAACGGCGACGCGACCTGCTTACCGATCATGCCCGCGAAGGCCGACGTCGCCTTGCGGTTGAAGTCGCCCTCGAGCCCGTGCCCGACCGCCTCGTGCAGCAGGATCCCGGGCCAGCCGGGCCCGAGCACCACGTCCATCGACCCCGCCGGCGCATCGACCGCATCGAGCAGCAGCACCGCGCGCCGCGCCGCCTCGTCGGTCCAATACTCCCAGTGCGCGACCCCGCCCGCGCCCTGCTCGAAGAACACCGGGAACTCCCAGCGCCCGCCGCCGCCCGCGCCCGCGGACTGCCGCTGACCCTTGGCCGGATCGACCGCGATGCACGACACCGACACCCGCGCCAGCGGCCGCACGTCGACCACGACGCGCCCGTCCGCGGTCGCCACCAGCACCACCCGGCGCTCGCTCGCGAAGCTCGCCTGCACCTGCGTGATACGCGGGTCGTAGGCGCGTGCGCGGCGATCAATCGCTTCGAGCAGCGCCAGCTTCGCCCCGAGATCCTGTGTCAGCGGATCACCCTCGGGCCGGATCGGATAGAGGTCGCGCGTCCCGTGCGCGGAGCCGAGCGCGCGGGTGCCACCCGTGCTCGATTCGGTCGCGATAGTCCGGGCCGCGCGCGCTGCCTCGAGCAGGCTCGCGCGATCGATCACATCCGCATGGGCGTAGCCGGTCTTGTCACCTACCACCGCGCGCACACCAAAGCCCTGATGGATCGAACGCGAGCCCTTCTTGACAAGCCCCTCGTCAATGACGAGCCCTTCGGATTCGACGTGCTCGATGTAGACATCGGCGTCGTCGATGCGCCGCTCGAAGAGCGAGCCCAGCGTCGCATCGAGAGCTTCCCGGTCGAGCCCGAAGCGGGCGAGAGCCGTCGTCGTATCCATGTGTCCCCCGGTTCACACGCGCACGATTGCCGCGCACGATTAGATGGGCGAGCTTACGCACGCCGCGGCCTCACGCCAACCGGCCACCTGGAGGATCTGGAGGATGCCTGTGACGACCGTGGTGGTAGCGACGAACAACGCCAAGAAGCTGAAGGAGATCGAAGAGATCCTCAAGCGCATCGCACCCGACCTGACGCTCCTCACGGCGCGCGACATCGCGATGAGCGAGCCCGCAGAGACCGGCGCGACGTTTCACGCCAACGCCCTCATCAAGGCCGTCGCGGCCTATGATCTCACCGGCCACATCACGCTGGCCGACGACTCCGGCCTCGAGGTCGACGCGCTCGGCGGCGCTCCCGGGGTCCACTCGGCGCGCTACGCCGGACCTGCCGCGAGCGACGCTGACAACAACGCGAAGCTGCTGGCCGCGCTCGCGGCGACCCCGCCCGAACACCGCATTGCGCGCTATCGCTGTGCCATCACCCTGGTCGTGCCGCCCGCATTCGCCTTCCGTCTGCCACTCGCGCGCCCGCTCACGACCGCCCGCGGCCCCGCCTTCATGCTCGACGTCGCCGGCGCGTGCGAGGGCAGGGTGGTCGACACCCCGGCTGGCGGCGGCGGCTTCGGCTACGATCCCTACATGCTCTACCCGCCCGCGGGCGTGACGTTCGCCGAGCTGTCGTCCGCCGACAAGCACGCGATCTCACACCGCGGTCACGCGTTACGAGCGCTCGAGCCGCACCTGCGCGCCCTCCTCGCCTGACCCACTGACCCACTCGGGAGCGGCGTCGCGATCAGTTCACGCTGAACTTGAAGGGCCACTGCACGACGCACTCGCCACCATCGGGCGCCTTGAACTGCATCTTGCCGATCTCCTTCTTGATGCACTCGCCGACCTTCGCGTTCTTGAGCTCGCTCGACGCGACCCGCACCGACTTCACGTTGCCGGGCAGACCGATGACGAAGTTGAGCACGACGCGTCCGGCCAGATCCTTTTCGAGCTGCAGCTCGCGCTCGTAGCAGAAGCGGAACGAGCCGGCCTTCTTCGCCATCTGCGATTTGATGTCGGCCTGATTGCAGAACTCCGCCGACGGTGCCGGGCCCGGTTCGGGCTTTGGCTCGGTGGGCTCCTTCGGATCCTTCGAGTCCTTCGAATCCTTCGAATCCTTCTTGCCGTCGCCCGGCTTGTCGCTCAAGCCGCGCGCCGAAGGAACCTCGCGCTTCGAGAACGCGACCGCCACCGCCCCGGCACATCCGGCCCGCGCGGCATCACCATCGGTCGCCCCACGGCACCGGGCACCGGGCCAGATTTCACCCACGCGCGCGAGCTCCGGCGCCGTCTCGAGCCCGACCTCCTGGACGTACTGCGCGACCCTCAGCACATCGGCGACCGACGCGCCGTCGCCCGCGACCACGTGCACCACACGCCCGGCTTTGGCCTGATTCGAGAACACCTTGATCGCGTCCGCCAGCGCGCGCAGCTGCTCGGCCCCGAGGCGGCTTGCGGGTGAAGCCGCAGCCGGTGTCGTGGGGGGAAGCGGCACCCGCAGCCGCGCCAGCTTGTCCTTACGCCAGCCCTGCTGAACGGTCGTCGGCAACGCGCCCGCCGCGTCCGGCCCGATCGCAGTGGCACCCTCCTTGGCACCGTCGGGCGCCCACACATCGAGCGTGTCCTTGCCGACGACCACGATCATCGCCTTGTCCCAGGCGGGCACCAGCGCCGTCTCGAGCTCCGCCGGCAACACCCGCAGATGCAGCGGCAGCACCTCGCCGGCGGTGCCCGGGCGCAACACACGAACGCCGGCCGGGCCGCCTGCCGCAAGTCCATCGACCACCGCGACGAGCGCATCGACCCCGACCTCGGGGGCCACCGCCAACAAGATCGCACCCCGTTCGCCCGGCAGCGTCGTCGTCGGCCAGCCCGCGGGTGCGGTCGCCAACGCCTCGCGCACGGTCGCGAGCCGATCGGTCACCCCCGCGACGGCTCCACTCTCCTTGTCCGGCACGACCTCCTTGAGCGCCTCGTAGGTCACACTCGGCGCATCGCTCAGCGCGATGCCCGGGGCCATCGCGGGCAGCGCGCCGCCCGACGCCACGATCGCGCGCATGCCGATCTGCACACCGGTCGCCGTGAGATTTGCAACGACCAGCGTCGGCGCGACCTCAGCGAGGCCCGCTTGTGGGCCTGCCGGGCCCAGCGTCGCGGCACCCATCAGCGCGACCGGCAGCGGCAGCACGACCGGCTCGAGCCCGCCGACGAGCCCCTTCAGCGCGTCGCCGAGCGCTGGGTCCTCCTCGCCCCCGAGCCGCCTCGCCAGCTCGAGCGTCGCGACCGCGAGCGCATTCGGCGCGAGCTTCACAATCGAATCCTTGGCCTCGGCCGCGATCAGCCCCTCGCAGAAGCTCGCGTCGGCAGGCGCGGCGCATGCGAGCCCGCTCGCGTCGGCCGCCGCCTTGAGCGCCGTCTCGTCGGAGGGACCTTCACCGCACGCCGTGCACGCGAACGGCCCGAACGCCGCCACGAACGCCGGATAGCCACGCATCTCCCAGAGCTCGCGGGCCTGGGCGTAACGCGCGAGCAGCGTCAACCGGTAGGCGACCGCCTCGGGCTCGGCCCCGGTCTGGAGCGTCCGCAGCGCCTTCGGATCCGGCACGTCATCCTTATTGCCGAGCGCGAAGCGCATCGCTTTCGCGGCCAGCGCCAGGCGCTCCGCATCGGGTCCCTTCAGACTGCCATCGCCCGTCGCGCCGAGCACCAGCTTGAGCTGCGTCTCGGCCCCGCCAACGCCGAGCTTCGATTCAGCCGGAGACCCGGCTGGCGCGGCGGCCAGCGCCGACGCGTCGCGTGCCACGACGACCAATCGGATGCGCGCGGCCGCCAGCTTCGCCTCTGGGGTCGCCTCCTGCGACAACGCGTCGGCCAGCGCCAACGCACCTTCGATCCCCGCCACATCGAGGGGCTTGCCGAAGAAGCCCTTGGCCTCCTCGGTGCGCGACGGCGGCGGAGCGGGCGCGGTGTCCACCAGCGCGACATCGGCTGCCACCGCGGGCGCGGTATCGACCGGAGTCGCCGGCTTGTTGCCGCCGCAGGCAGCGGTCGTCAGACCCAGGACCATCAGGTGCGGTACGAAGTGCCGATTGAGTCGTGTCGTGAGGCGCATCGTGGGTCCTTGGCTGCGTTCGGGCGCGGACTATCGCCAAGCGATCGGCGCTTGTCCATTGCCCTGACCACGCGCAAGCTTGGCCCCGATGATCGACGCGCCGCACGACCTATCCCCGTACGAGCCAAGGCTCTTCGTCGGCCCAGGCCCGACCGGTCTCGACGACATCGGTGTGCTCGCCGAGCACGGCGTGACGGGGCTCCTCTCGCTGCAGACCGACGATGATCTCGGTGCCCGCGGCCTGCGCTGGTCGACCTTGTGGCAGATCTATACCGCGCGTGGCATTACCGCCGAACGCGTGCCGATCCGCGACTTCGATCGCAGAGATTTCGCGCGCAATATCGAGGCTGGCCTCGCGGCGCTCGACCCCCTGCTCGCGAGCTGCGCACGCGTCTACCTGCATTGCACGGCGGGTCTCAATCGCTCGCCGACCCTGGCGCTGGCCCACCTGTACCGAACGCTTGGGCCCGAGCGGGCGCTGGCCGCGCTCATGGAGCGCCACCCCGACGCGGTGCCCTATCCCGAGACGCTGACCAAGTGGTGGAAACGCAGCCCCTGAGGGCGCCACCGCGATCAGTAGATCAAGGCGTGGCCGGCTCCGGCGTCTGCGCATAGAGCCGCGGCAGGAGGTCCTGCACCCAACGCGCGGTGCGCTTCAGCTCGGGCTCGCGCACGAGCTCGAGCAGCGCCTCGATCACCTTTGGATCCCGCCCGTGTGCGATGATGCCGGCCTCCAGGCGTGCGAAGACGACCTCTCCGTCTTCCGGAAAGCGCCTCGTGATGTAGCTCCGGATCCCCTTCGACAGGCGCGCCGCGCTCTCGGCCTCGAAGAGCGCCATCACCTCCGGCTCGAGCGCCGTCGTCTCGACCTCGTTCACCGTCTCGGCCACGGCGTCGACCTCGTCGACAGTAATCGTGTCGAGCCCCAGCACCGCGACCGGCCCGGGCGGCGACGCCGGATCGGGCGCCTTGCGCGTGCGCGTCGCGTCGATCACGAGCGCGGCACCGATCCCCAACAGCACCGCCAGCACAAACCATGCGACCAGCCCGGTCTGAGCCTTCTGCACGTTGGGCGTGTGCCCGACCACGGTCCGGCCCATGAGCCGGCCCTCCGGATCGAACGTCCGCACCTTGCCGCGTTCGATGCGCGCGATCGCCGGGTGCGGCCCGATGCGCGGCGCGTCGCCCGCTATTTCGACGACGTGCACCGACACCGGATCGAGCTGCCCGCGCCGTCGCGCCGCATCTGCCATGCGCCCGGCGACGAGCTGGGGCGGTGCCCCACTGCCGAGCCGCTCGAGGTCTGCCGCCAGCGGCCGAACCGCCGACTCCGACAAGATGAGGATCCGGTCGCCCGTTCCGAGTGCCTCACCGCCCGCGACGATCTCGGGTTCGATGCTCGCGCCGGCCGGCCCCCCGAGCCCCTCGGGACCGGCCCCGCGATAGAGCGCATCGAGGCGATCGCCGCGCAGGAGATACACCCGTCCACCGCCGACGCGCGCCGCGGCCACCCCAGCCGCATCGATCACGACGACCAACAGCGCCGCCTGGCCCTTGCCCTCGGCCGCGGTGCCGATCAGCACGCGCCGAACCGCCGCATTGGCTTCGGCAAACGCCTCGGCCAGCGTCGTCGCGAAGTCCGGGAGCACGCTCGCGCGGATCCGCGCCATCGCCGCCGAGCACGCCGTCTGCGCCGCCAGGCGTGAGGGCACCTCGCCAGCCGCCCCGTCTGCAAGGATGAGAAGATGCCTCGAGCCGAGCCCAGCATAGGAGCTTGCCATCGTCTGCTCGCCGTGGATCGACGGCAACGCGCGCTGGCCAAGGGTGATCTCGAGCTCTTCCATCAGGTGCGACAGCCATCCTTTTCGCGCTCGCGGTTTCCGTGACGCTGCCATCCGCTTGGGAAGGGCCTCGTCAGCCTTGCCATAGCCTCCGATGCCCTGGGCCACAAGCGCGAAGGCCTTCAGTCCAGGCATCGCCATCCTGCGAAGGCCTTCCGAAGCGCGCGCGTATCGTCTAAAGAAGGGAGGCGTGCTCAGGAGCTTCTTCATCTCGATGACCCTGGCGATGGTCGGCTGCGGCCGCGCATCGAGCCCACCCGCGCCTCATCCGTGGAAGATTGGCTCGGAGGGTCGCTGGCTCGCGGCCTCGCTCGTACCAAGCGATGTCACCCAGGTGCTGGCAGCCCAGCCGGGCCGTCCGCTGATCGTCGCCGCCTTGTGGGCGACCTGGTGTGAGCCGTGTATCGCCGAGATGCCCGAGCTCGACGCGTTCCAGCGCGCGCACCCGGAGGTGCTCGTGCTCGGCCTGGCGACCGATCCGCCCTCGTCCAATGCGGCGATCCAGAGGGTGCTGGACCAGGTGCGGCCGACCTATGCGCAAGCGCGGCTCGAGGGCGGCGAGGGGCTCTTCCTGCGCGGGCTCGGCTTCGAGTGGGACGGGATCCTGCCCAAGACGCTCGCGATCGGCCCCGGGGATCTGCGGCTCTCGCTGCCGAGCCCGGTCACACGCGCGACGCTCGAGGCGGCATTGCAGCGGTATCTGCCCCGATGAGCGCGCGTTCGAGCCCCGACGGTCGGGACGAGTACGTGCTCCTCTCGGATGTGCACCTGAACGAGATCCTGGCACCCAACGCGCCGATCGCCAAGGGCACCGAGGGCTGGTGGGAGTACAAGGCCCCGGCGTCCAGCCAGGACGGCGCTCTCGCGGCGTTCTTTGTCGCCATCGATGCCCGTCGTCCGGCCTGGTTCGAACGCACCGTCGTCATCTTCAATGGTGACACTTTTGACTTCGACACGTGCTTCTCGTCACCGGCCGGCCATCCGGCGCCGCCCGAAGGTCTGCCCCCGACCATCGACGGCTCGGTCTATAAGATGGGGCGCATGCTCGCCGACCATCCGGGCTTCGTCGCCGCGCTCGCGACGTTCTTGGCGCATGGCAACCGTGTCGTGTTCGTGTTCGGCAACCACGACCGCGAGCTGCATTTCCCCGAGGTCCAGGAGGTCCTGATCCAGCGCGTCGCGGCCGCCGCGCCCGCCGGATGCGGCGCTCAGGTCGCAGCCGCGATCGGCTTCGAGCCCTGGTTCGTGCACGTCCCGGGCGTGCTCTATGCCGAGCACGGCAACCAGTACGACGCGACCTGCAGCTATCGGGACGTGCTCGACCCCTCGGTACCCGGCGACCGTGCGCACGCACTCGAGCTCGAGACCCCGTTCGGGTCGTTGCTCGGGCGCCACACGTTGTGCCGCCTCGGGACCTTCAATCCGTATAACGACGAGAGCTTCATCCTGTCGCTCGGCGGCTACTTCGCGCACTGGCGTCGGTTCTATTTCTTCGGTCGTCGGCCGTTCTTCCGCGCGTATGCGGTCGCGATGTGGCGCGGCATGCGTGAGCTGCGCGGGCGTCGCCGCCGGCAGCTCGCTTCGCGCACGCGCACGCCCACGCCCGCACCCACGCCCGCGCCCGCGCCCTCGCCCGCGCCCTCGCCCGCGTCCCCCGCCCGTCGCAAGCGCCCTCAGACCCAGGAAGACATCGCCCAGTCGCCGGCCTATCTCGCGTACGCGGCCGCCAAGCGCGTCGATCCGTCCTACATCGCGCGCGCTCTCCGGCTCTCGTCGCAGCCGATCGTCGACAAGCTGAGCCTCCTCTTCCACGAGGTCTGGATCGATCGCTTCGCGTTCCTGCTGATCGCGACGACGGTGCTGGTCGTTGGCATCGCGCTCGTCCAGCAGTGGTACCAGGTGTTGCTGCTACTCATGTTGCTGCCAGCAATCTTCTTCGTGATGCGCGCGATGGGGCGCGGTTCGCTGGCCCTTCAGGAGCGGGCCCGTTGGGGCCTCGTCGCCGAATCGATCGCCGAGTCGCTCGGCGTGCCGGTCGTCTGCTTCGGGCATAGCCACCGACCCGAGCGTCGGCCGCTGACCCAGGGGGGCCGCTACTACAACCTCGGCTCATGGGCGCCGGTCCTGCCGGCCGACCGCGGTAGCACGCTGGCCCGGGCCCGCCGCTATCTGGTCGTACGTCCCGACGCCAATGGCCGCGTGCACGCGGTCTTCGCGCGCTGGGGGGCGCCTGACGCCGAACGGACGGACTGGGGAGAGTCGACCCCACCGGGGACCCGAGGCCCGGGGACAGCGGGGCTCGCCCCTGCCGGTGACCCGCCTGGATCGGACCTTTGAGGCACGGGCTCAGGCCAGATCATCGTTGGCACGCCCGTTGCTCTACTGCTCCGCGTGGGTCGTGATCGCGACCGCCCCCGAGACACTAAGGCGGAAGAGAACACAAACATCACTGGGACCGACCCCCCAATACTACGCGAGCGACCCCACTTTACACCCACACGTCCGAGCCGCCCAAAAAGGCGGCTCGCGGCGTTTAAGGGCCTAAGTACCGCGCAGTCCAGGCGTCGCCATCCTGCCGAAGGCCTTCAGTCCAGGCGTCGCCATCCTGCCGAAGGCCTTCAGTCCAGGCGTCGCCATCCTGCCGAAGGCCTTCAGTCCAGGCGTCGCCATCCTGCC
>Ga0105046_10018169_pt1 | contig 10714 bp, 11 predicted proteins | sample MAT03_FD_78385 | JGI IMG/M metagenome (GOLD analysis project Ga0105046, IMG submission 78385) | Freshwater microbial communities from Lake Fryxell liftoff mats and glacier meltwater in Antarctica - MAT-03 (megahit assembly) | ecosystem: Environmental > Aquatic > Freshwater > Ice > Liftoff...
AATGATTATTGGAATAGGAATTGATATGATTGAAACGGAACGTGTTGCCAAAAAAATATCCGGCGATATAGGTTTTCGTGAGTATGTATTTTCATCATCCGAAATAGAGTATTGCGAAGCTAAGACTAACAAGGCTGAACACTACGCTGCCCGATTTGCTGCCAAAGAAGCATTGCTGAAAGCCTTTGGAACCGGATTGTTAGGTGGATTAAATTTAAATGAAATAACCATCACTAGCGATGAAAGCGGAAAACCTTCTTTAAAATTTACCGGTGAAACCGCTGAAAAAATATCTTTAAAAGGTGAATTAAACTATCATGTAACAATGTCACACCTCAAAAGTATTGCATGTGCTATGGTTATAATTGAAAAAAAGTAAAACGAATGAACAATATCTCTTTTGCAGGAAAAGCTGAAAGCATAAAATTTCAGGAAAACGAATTAAATAAATTGTTGAATTACCTCAACACGCATTCCCCATTTTACAAGAAACTTTTCTCAGAAAATGGAATAGATATCCATTCCATCAAAACTATATCCGATCTTAAAAAAATTCCTGTTACCTCCAAAGATGATCTTCATGGATCAAATTGGGAATTTTTATGTGTAGATAAAAGTAAAATTGTTGAATATTGCAATACTTCAGGCACGCTGGGTACACCATTAACAATTGGTTTAACAGAAAGCGATTTACAGCGACTCGGACACAATGAATATCTTTCCTTCTTAAATACTGAATCCACGAGCCACGACATTTTTCATTTGATGCTTTCACTTGACCGACAGTTTATGGCCGGGATCGCCTATTATCTGGGTGCACGCAAACTTGGGGCAGGAATTATAAGAGGCGGACCGGGAAATTTCAATATGCAAATTGAAACTATTAACCGTTTAAATCCCACTGTACTTATTGCAGTTCCGTCTTTTATTGTGAATCTTCTTGAATATGCTCAAGAAAAAAACATTGATCTCAATACAACAACTGTAAAAAAGATCATCTGTATAGGTGAAAACATAAGAGATGAGAATTTACAGCCGAATGCTCTTGCACGACGAATTCTCAAACTATGGAATATTCAACTTTTTTCTACCTATGCATCTACAGAACAACAAACTGCATTTACAGAATGTGTTCAAGGTAAAGGTGGCCATCATCAGCCTGAGCTTATGATTTTTGAAATACTTGATGATCAGAATCAACCAATGGCTCCAGGAGAATATGGAGAGCTTACAGTCACCACACTCGGCATTGAAGGTATGCCACTCCTTCGTTATAAAACCGGTGACATTTGTGCCTATTATGACGAGCCTTGCGGATGCGGAAGAACTACATCACGGCTGGGACCGATTATAGGCCGCAAACAACAACTCATTAAATACAGTGGTACAACATTGTATCCTCAATCAATTTTTAATGTGCTGAACAGTATCGAATTTGTAGAAGACTATGTTGTGGAAGTTTCAAAAAACAATCTCGGAGTCGATGAATTGATTATTTATATTGCCTTGAAAAGTGATGTTGAGAATCATCAGTCAAAAATTAAACAAGCGCTGCAATCGGGATTGCGTATTATGCCGGCTATTCAATATCCCGGATTGGCTCAAATCCATAAGATGCAGTTCCAGGAAGAAAAAAGAAAGTTAAATAAATTTATAGACAATCGATAATCTTTTGGCAATCAATTTGTTTAAAAATTTATCGAGACAACAAAAAAATGCTATTGCGAACGTTGTCTGAAAATATTCCACTACCTTTACAGATAGAAACCGCTTCCATACCAGGAAAAACTAAATATTAATTTACAAAGACGGAATAAAATTGGAGTGTATATGAAAAAAGAACAAGTGGATGTTTTAGTTATTGGAGCCGGTCCTGCAGGATCTGTTGCAGCATCATTAATAAATAAAAGCGGACTCAAAGTAAAAATAGTAGAGAAATTAAAGTTCCCCCGGTTTGTAATTGGAGAAAGTCTATTGCCACGTTGTATGGAAGCATTGGATGAAGCCGGTTTTTTGGGTGCACTTAAAGAGCAAGGTTACCAAGAAAAATTCGGAGCAAAATTTGTGAAAGATGGCAAAGTGTGTGATTTTAATTTTTCAGAAAATTTTACAGATGGTTACACATGGACCTGGCAGGTCCCTCGTGCCCATTTCGATACAGTTTTGATAAACGAAGTTCAGAAAATGGGTATACCGGTGGAATTTGAAACCGGTGTGACTGCAATTAAATTTGACGGAACCAATTCGGTAACTACTGTTGTAGATGCAAACGGTGAGGAAAAAGAAATTTCTGCACGGTACATTATTGATTCCAGTGGTTATGGACGTGTGATACCACGGTTGTTTAACCTCGATAAACCCTCCAATCTGCCTGTGCGTAAAACATTGTTTGCGCACATGAAAGATCCTGATCGCAGTTCTTACCATGAACCAAACAGAATTACCATTGTTTTACATCGTCGCGATGTATGGATCTGGATCATTCCTTTTTCAACAGGGATTACTTCAGTTGGTTTTGTAGGTAGTGCCTCGTTCTTTGATAAATTCAATGGATCTCCGGAGGAAATGTTAAGAGCTATTATGGAAACTGAACCTGAACTCAAAGAAAGATTCAAAGATGCTGAATTTATTTTTGAACCGAAAACACTTGAGGGCTGGTCAATGTCGACTGAAACATTTTTTGGTGATGGATTTGTGTTAACCGGAAATGTTACCGAGTTTCTTGATCCTGTTTTTTCTTCAGGAGTAACACTTGCTACGGTATCAAGCCAGATTGCGACAAAATTGGTTGTACGTGAATTGAATGGCGAAAAAGTGAATTGGCAAAAGGAATACACTGATGTAATGATGCAAGGAGTTGATACGTTTCGCTCTTACGTGAACGGTTGGTACGATGGGCATTTACAGGATATTTTCTTTGCTAAAAAACCAAATCTCGAAATACAAAAACAAATTTGTTCGGTGCTGGCCGGTTATGTGTGGGATACTGAAAATCCTTACGTTAAAAATCACGATCGGGTGCTGAAAATACTTGCCAATGTACTCAAGATTGAAGAAGCAGAGATGAAGGGCTAAATTTATTAGTTTATGCGTCCTCCTAACTCTAACGAAAATGATCTTCTTTAATAATTCATAAAAGAGCGTAGGAGGATTAGTTTTGTAGTTTTGTAAACTTTACAACATTAAAATTTGTAGCATTCCATTTTTGCAGCATCTTTCATGTAGTACAATTTGCCATCAACTAAATCAACATCATAAATAGGATCTTTATCTTTTCCAATTTGTATGGTGTTCATCACTTTCCCATCAGCTTTACTTACTTGCAGCAATTGAACATCTTTTTTTGATTCGGCTGTCATCACTAACATGTAATGAGCTTTATTCCTCAGTATATTCTAACAGGTATGGTATCGGTTTCTATCCACGAATTTAGAAATGGGGTAAAAGTAAATTCCACTCTAGTTCAACAACAAGTAAATTCTGTGGCAGGATGTATTGATTCATCATTGAATGAAAATTTGGAATCAACTTTAACGCTTGCTCCTAATCCGGTGAAAAATGTACTTGAATTAAATTTGAAGACATTTGAAGGCCCCACCAAAATATTCATAACCAATATCACCGGACAATCGATCAAAAACACGGAAATTCAACATCCTGTAGTTCCATTTTACAGTATTGATGTTACAGGTCTTCCATCCGGGGTTTACACAATTTCCTTTACAGGGTCAAAATCAACTATATACAAAAGATTTATTAAATCATAGGAAATAATTTAAAATTCTGCAGATTTTAGCAAAATCATTACCTTTAATAAAATACTGAACTGCCAAGGCAACAAAACCAATTCTTAAAATGTCTTATTGATATTATGAATTGAATTTTACTTACAGAAAGATTCAATTCCAATAAATTCATTTTAAAAATACAAATTGCTAAAAACAAAATTGCTATGAAAAAATTTAACTTACTTACAACATTGGTGCTGCTACTCATTTCAAGTGCAACTGTAAACGCACAATACATTTTATCAATTACAGTATCTCCGGCAAATCCAACAACCAATGACACAATAAATATTTATGCAGAGGTTGCATATCCTTCTGCCAGCTGCAATGATCATACACAATCTTATTTCATTAATGGCAATACGATACTTGCCAACACACTACATTGCGTTGGTCCGATGACGGTAATTTGTAACGATACTGACACTTTTTCAATACCTCCACTTCAGGCGGGAACTTATTCCTTCATATTGCAGGTAGATGCAGGTTTTGGAAATTCCCCTTGCACTCCCGGAATTGTTGCGGGTCCGAGCGATACAATTACTTTTGTTGTAGATTTAGCAAGTTCAATTGAAGATTCTCCATCTGTGATTGAAACAAATATTTATCCCAATCCGGCACATGACCACATTGAAATATCCTTCGCCGGAGCGGAGGCATTAGTTGAAATTTCATCTATTACGGGACAATTAATTCAATCAGAAATTCAAAAAAATAATAGAAATATTCGTCAGAAGTATGATGTAAGTAAATTATCAGCAGGAACTTATTTTATAACTATCAAAACAGATCAAGAAATAATAGTAAATAAATTTATAAAAGAATAAGACTTACTTTGATTCACAAAGAATATCCTGTTTTGAAATCTTAACAGAATAATTATACGGAATAATTTTGTGGCCATGATGCCATGAATAAACCTTGGTAAATTCTGCTCCAAAATAAAGAATGATTGCAGAGTAATAAACCCATCCAAGAATTACAATCACGGAACCGGCTGCGCCATACACCGAAGCCATTGCTGAACTTCCAAGATAAAATCCAATTGCAAATTTACCAAGCATAAATAAGAGTGAAGTGAAGGATGCGCCAATTATGCAATCTTTCCACTTCAATTTCCCATCAGGCAGGTGTTTAAATATAATAGTGAATAAAAGAGTAATAATAAGGAATACTATGATTATATTGATTGAATAGAACAGGTAGACTGCTTCGACTGAAAAATAGGTGGTGATCCTGTTATTCAGAATGTCAAGCAGAGAATTGACTACCAAACCAACCATTAATAAAAATCCTACAGAACCAATCATAGAAAAGGACATGACTCTGTTTTTTATAAATTTAAAAAATCCGCGTTTAGGTTTTGCCTCCAAACCCCAAATAAAATTGAGAGAGTCCTGAATTTCAACAAATACTCCTGATGCTCCAATTATCAATACAACTATTCCTATAATTGTTGCAAAAGTATTATCTTTCGACAGATTCACATTTTTGATAGCATCTTGTATTTGTAAAGCAGCCTCATTGCCTACAAGTCCATTAATTTGCCAAAATAACTGTCCTGAAACAGCTTCAGCACCAAAAAATACTCCACTAAGTGTAATAATAATGATGAGCAATGGCGGTAAAGAAAAAATGGTATAGTAAGAAAGCGCGGCACTTAACTTTAAACAGCTATCATTCATAAAATGCAAAAATGTTTCTTTTAATAAAAAACCAAACTGCCTTATTCTAATAAATAAATTCATACCCTTACCAAAATGTAATACATACTATTAAGATAAAATTTAGTTTAGAACTACAAACTAATACATCAAAATATAAGCAACCATAACAACAACACCAATAAACAAAAACGATAGTAAAAACATCGCCAGGTATTGATTGATTTGCAATTCCCTTACAACTACCTTGACCGGGTGCATGATTAAAGTATGAATAATTGCAAAAATTCTAAAATTTGATTTTTCTCCCTTTATTACATAATTTGAGGCCCCGTTATGAATCGATTGAATGGCATTACTGATGTCATTGTTAGAGGTAAGCAAAACCACCTCAGTATCAGGGTTGATTTTTTTAATTTTTTTTATAATTATTTTATCAGATTCATCCTCAAAATCAACATCTATAACAATAATATCCGTATATTTATCAATGTGTTTAATAGCTGTTTCTTCGTCTACAAATGTTGAAATATTCAAAAGTGCACCAAATCTTTTTATCAAATAATTTTTTAATAGATTAGATTCGGCAAAATCACTTTCAACAATAAATAAGTTTGATCCTGGATTTCTCATTGAGATTTTGTTTGATAGTATGGTTGATTAATTATAAACCGACAGAGAAGTTTTTGATAGGCATGTGATCAAAATAATGAAAAACTGTCCGGCAAGGAGCAAAACTGAAGCAATAATACCAGAATATCATTACATAACTTCCGGTTTTTGTTATATAATTCACATATTCTATCAAAAATAATGAAGTTAAGTGTGAATATTGTAATATATTATAAAAGTTATATAACAACATTGCCGGGAGCTCGCATTACTTTTGTCAAAATATAAAACTTATATTAAACTACAATGAAAAAACTACTACTAGTAATGATGTTATTTAGCTACATCACATTAAATGCCCAAACAGCTGATAAAAAATGGAACATTGGGTTGCACGGAGGATTAGAACAGTATAATGGAGATATTGGCAATGGATTCTATGCGACAGATGAGCCTGCTTACGGCTTTGGCGGAGTTTCGTTTTCCAGATATATGGGCAAGCATCTTGATTTAAATTTAATGTTTACCAAAGGAGAATTAGGATATAAAAAGGATTCGTTGAAATTTCTGACCGGATTTTCTACCGTAACTTTTAATGTTCGATTTAATATTTTAGGGCCGGATTTTGCAGTTCGTCCGTATATTTTCGCAGGTGCAGGAGCTTTACTCTTTGCAAACAATCCTACTGTAACCGAAAAAAGTAAAATTGATTATGCTGCCCCATCTTTTGGTGGTGGTTTAAATATTCGTCTCACACCTAGTGTGATGTTTAATATTCAGGAACACTATATGTATTCAACAGGTGATGATAAAGATGGTAAAATAGAAAGTAAGAATGATGCTTATCTCTTACATACTGTAGGTCTTACTTTCAACTTTGGTAATAAAAAAGATGCAGATGGCGATGGGGTCGCCGATCGTTTGGATAAATGCCCTGATACAGCTAAAGGTGTTGCGACAGATAAAACAGGATGTCCACTTGATAAAGATAAAGATGGTGTTGCTGATTACGTTGATGCTTGTCCTGACGTTGCCGGTCTTGCTGCTTTAAAAGGTTGTCCTGATAAAGACAAGGATGGCGTTGCCGATAAAGATGATGCATGCCCTGATGTTGCAGGTCTTGCTGCCTTGAAAGGTTGCCCTGATGCTGATGGCGATGGTGTTGCTGACAAAGATGATAAATGCCCTGATACAAAAACAGGATACAAAGTAGATGCAACAGGTTGTACAATGGATAATGATAAAGATGGTGTTGTAAATGAAGAAGATCTTTGTCCTGATCTTGCAGGTGTGCTGGCAATGAAAGGTTGCCCTGATACCGATGGTGATGGAGTTGCCGACAATGTAGATCTTTGCCCTACTGTTAAAGGTACCATTGCAAATAAAGGTTGTCCTGAAATGACAAAAGAAGATGTCAAGAAAATTACACAGATTGCAAGTAAAATTTTCTTTGAAACCAATAGCGATAAATTAAAAGTTGCCTCTTTGGTTCAGTTAGATGAGCTTGCAGAAATCCTTAAACGTTATGAAGCTGCTAAATTAGTGATCGAAGGACACACCGACAGCCAGGGAGAAGATGCCTATAATATGACCCTTTCTCAAAAAAGAACAGAATCAGTAAAAACTTATCTGATGGGAAAAGGAATTATGGAGTCACGTTTAACAGCTACCGGTTTTGGTGAAACAAATCCAATCGCAGACAATAAAACTTCCATAGGAAAAGCAAAAAACAGAAGAGTAGAACTTAAAACTTCTTACTAATTCACACTTAAAATAACCTAACCACAGGTTAAGGGGTCGCTTTCACAGGTGACCCCTTTTTCATTTGATACTGTTCCATAAAAAGATTAAAGCACGATAGTATCGGAATATTGACTACATTTGAGTAATTACATGTTGCAAAATTTCATCTCATGCTCTCAGAAGAACTCAAAAATTGGAATATTCAAAAAGCAAAACTAAAAAAACAGTTTGCTTATCTTACAGATGAAGACTTAACGTATGCAGAAGGAAAGAAAGAAGCAATGTTGGAAAGACTTCAGATAACATTGGGTAAAACCAAAGGGGATTTGATTAAAATGATCGATTCACTTTGAGTTTTTCTCAGGCAAACTTTTCAATTCTTGTAGGAGATGTTCTACATACCAGCCATTTCTGTGCAATGCTTAATTTTTAGCATTATATAGAAGTAATTGATTTTTAAATCATAGCAGAATATTCAGATCTCTTTTTCTAGTATAATGGCGTTTTTTTATAATTTCGTTTTCAATTCCAGTGGCATTATCATTACTCGGCAAGAGTAATTATTGGAAGCAACTTTTAAAGTTGAAATGCGTCATCATTTACATCAAACCTAAAATATCCTTAAACAAATGAAAAAAACTTTACTTTCAATAGTAATTCTGCTAAGCTTGTTTGCGCTTGCAATACCTGTACAATCTCAAAATGCTTTGTATTTCGACAACATTGACGATAATGTTACTGTTTTGGGTGGATCCTCGCTGATTGCCAATAGTGCTGAACTTTCGCTTTCATTTTGGGTTTATCCTGAAAATGCCTTTCCAACTTTTCCTGATTACGATGGTTTTGCAGGAATCAGAAACAATGTAGATGCTGACTTTTACATTTTACAACTTGCCGCCAATAGTGTAGAAGCCCGTTTCAGAAATAGTGCCGGTGTTGCATATGATATCGTTTTCCCCGGATTGATTTTGAATGGCTGGCAACATTTTGTAATGACTTACGATGGTACAAATTTGTTATTGTATCATAACGGACTGCCGGCAGGTTCTATAGCAGCTACAGGTGCAATAAGTAATCCTGCTGAAATATTTAATATTGGAAATCTGGTTTATCAAGGCACGAATTTTTTAACGAATGGAAAAATTGATGAGGTGAGTTTGTGGAGCAAGGCATTAACTGCTCCGGAAATTACCTGTATATATAATGGTGTTATCGATCCTTCTGAAACCGATCTTCAATTATATTATAAAATGAATCAAGGCATTGCCGGCGGAAGCAACGGAGCAGTTACAACCGCCTTGGATGCAACGGGTAATATCAATGGTGTTTTGAACGGATTCGCACTCGCCGGTAGTGCATCAAACTGGGTTGCAGGTTTAGCCACCGGAAATTCATCTACCATTACTGACCTCTTGTGTCCCGGAACAAGTTATGCTTTCGGAAGCCAAACTATTACTTCCCCAGGAACTTACTATGAAGCATTTCCAACTATTTCAGGATGTGATTCAGTAGTTGAACTTATTCTAACGGCTCCTGTCATTAACACGTTTGTTGGTCAAGTTGGACCTGTGTTGACTTCACAACAAGTTGGTGCAGTATATCAATGGATCGATTGTATAAATGCGAACACTCCTATTCCCGGTGCGATCAATCAAACATACACTGCAACAGCCAACGGACAATATGCGGTGATCGTTACATTAGGAAATTGCTCCGATACTTCTGTTTGCATTACTGTTACCAATGTTGGAATCAATGAACTTTCGGCAAATGTATTTTCCGTGTATCCAAATCCTTTTAACGATAAAATTTCAATCACAACAAGTACATCTAATTCTGCTCAACTATTTATTATTTATGATGCTTTAGGAAAAATGATTGCTCAGAAAAAATGTAATCATAACAATGAACTTACTTTCGAAACTGTGAATTGGGAAAGCGGAACTTATTGGATTATTTGTCATGATTCTCAACAAAAAGTTATGGTGGTGAAACAATAGAATGACACTGCCATTGTAATCACCACCATTCAAAATATAAAGGTTTGTTTTATGAAAATAGGACAGCCTTTTTTTTTATGGCTTTTAATTTCTTTAACCGGTTTCAATGCGGTCAAAATAAAAATATCAATTTTTTTAATTGAATTTCAATATGTTACGAAAAACATGACGAATTTATTTGGAATGATTCTAATTAAGAGTTTCTTTTGCACCCTCTTAATTATAATCATTCTAAACAAGCATGTAAATGCCACTTAAATCATATTCAATTTTCACGCTATTAGTGCTCGTGTTTTGCACAAATCTCTCTTATTCTCAAGTACTTACAAGCGAAGATTCCCTCAACGCCGGATTGCTTCAAAAAGATAGGGCAACGGTGATTTCAGGCTATGGAGAAATGAAGGTAAATTATGACATGCGCCTAAAGACAGCCAATGCGAACATTACCAGAGCTGTTCTGTTTCTTGGTCATAAATTTAGTCCTTCCGTGGCACTTTTTACGGAGATTGAACTTGAAGATGCACGCATTAGTGAAGGAGAGGCGGGTGGGGAATTGAGTTTGGAACAACTGTATTTGAAGTTCAACATCAATCGCGATCATTACATTGTTGCTGGATTATTTTTGCCTCGGATAGGCCTCATAAATGAAAATCATTTGCCTACAACTTTTCATGGAAACGACCGGCCATTTACCGAACAATATGTAATTCCATCCACTTGGAGAGAACTTGGTATTGGGATATACGGAGCCGTTAACTCAGTTAAAGGATTAAATTATTCTTTCGCTATCACCAACGGATTAAACTCAGCTGCATTCACAAACGGTACAGGAATTAGAGGTGGACGATATGGCGGAAAAAATGCCACTTACACTAATTTGGCGGTCACCGGATCATTACTTTATTAT
>Ga0105046_10018170_pt1 | contig 10714 bp, 9 predicted proteins | sample MAT03_FD_78385 | JGI IMG/M metagenome (GOLD analysis project Ga0105046, IMG submission 78385) | Freshwater microbial communities from Lake Fryxell liftoff mats and glacier meltwater in Antarctica - MAT-03 (megahit assembly) | ecosystem: Environmental > Aquatic > Freshwater > Ice > Liftoff...
ATAAAAAAAGCCGACCAGGTGGCCGCTGGTGGCCTCCATCGGATGGTACCAAAAAGTGTAGATGACACCCCAGGCGAAGATATAGCCGTGATATTTACGCACAAAATCAACTGCGCGTTTGCCCAACGGTGCCTTTTGACCAAAAAAGAGTCCACGCCGCGGATTTTCCATCATCAAAATGATCACTAACATCAGGATCACCGACCACTGCGAGCTCCAGATCGATACATCCTGGGCCAACCCATCGTACCAAACATGGGTTTGTAGCAGATGTAAAAAGATAAAAAGCGCATTAACACCCAAGGCCGCGATGTTTAAGCGATGCAAGCCGTGCTGATAACGCAACTTTTGGCGCTGTGCCTGGTAGATCAAGCCCCAGATCGCAAATTGATGGCCCAGGTAGAAACCCCATGCTGTCACCTGGCCCCACAAAGTTTGTTCGGGTAATTGCCAATAGTACCAAGACGCACCGCTATCCGGCAAGTGCGGAATGGTGGCCAGCCGTGCGCCGAGCAGCCAAATCAGGCCCGTAAAGAGCACACTAAAGCCAATCCCGGCCCAGAGCGTCAATTTATCTTTGGGTATTGTACTGTTATGTCCGAACTGCTCTTGGTGCGCTAGGGGCAATGGCTCAGCTTTTACCGGCATATGTTCTCTTCATTTCTCCTTGATCGGCAATGCCATGTTTGGGACGGACGAAGCTGACCCTAAGTCGGCCTCATTCTAGCGGCAAACTAGCAATCGCGTCTTTGACCACCTGCGCACTCCTGTACAGCAATGTCTTCTCCTCGTCATTCAACGGCTGCGGCAACAAGGTGATCACGCCGGCGCCGCCCAACAGATGGGGCAATGCCACCGTCACGTCCGCCACACCAAGCACCTCTGGGAGCGGTGTGCAGATGGTTAGAATGGCGCGTTGATCGCGCAAGATTACATCCACAATCCGCGCCAACGCGCTGCCAATCCCATAATAGGTGGCGCCTTTGCCCTCGATAATCGAATAGGCGGCCCGGCGCACGCCATGATCGATCTGTTGGCGCACATTGTCGTCAAAGGTAATGCCCTGTTGCCGACAAAAGACATCTAAGGGCAGACCGCCAACCGTGACAAGCGACCAGGTCAGCACTTCTGAATCGCCATGTTCGCCGATCACATAAGCGTGGACATGTTGGGCATCGACCCCCAAATGGCTACCCAGCAGCGTACGAAAGCGTGCGGTGTCCAATGTCGTGCCGGAGCCGATGACGCGGCTACTGGGGACCCCGTGCAGCGCGGCTAAGCGTGCCGTCAGATGGGTGGTAATATCAACTGGATTGGTGGCAACCACGAGCAGCGCATCTGGCGCATGGGTCAAAATAGTGGGCACCACCTGGCGAAAGACCGCCGCGTTGCGCGCCAACAATTGCAACCTGGTTTCCCCTGGCTGTTGATTAACCCCAGCGGTGATTACCACCACGCGGCAGCCCGCCAGATCGGCGTAATCGCCGGCCCAAATGTTGACGGGATGAGCAAAGGGGACGGCGTGACGAATGTCGTCGGCCTCCGCTTCGGCGCGGCCACGGTTCAGATCGACCAGCACAATTTCACGGCCTATCCCACGCATTACCATTGCATAGGCCGCGGTCGCGCCGACCAGTCCACTGCCGACAATGCCGATTTTGCCTGGATTGATCATTTGTTTCTCCCTTGTCGGTCATCAAAGTAAGACAGTCAATCAGTAGGACAGTGAGACAGTAGGACAGTGAGACAGTAGGACAGTGAGTCAGTAGGACAGTGAGACAGTAGGACAGTGAGACAGTAGGTCCGTACCAACTTTTGCTGTGCCACTGTCATACTGTCTTACTGTTCTACTGTCTTACTGATTTTCCAACGCCGGCGCCGATTGGATACGACTTGGCCGCACTGCGCGTCGACCTGCTTCAGCTAAGACTGCATCGGCCACGCGTAACCCACCAAGCGCCACGGCGGCCGTTGATTGGCCCGGGAAAATACTGTCGCCTACCATCCACAAATTAGGGCCTAGCCGCGGCCCCCAAGTGCGCAACAGATGTGTCTGCGGAAAGCCGCCCACCCAACCGCGGGCTCGACGTGTAAAGCGCTGAAATGTTACCGGCGTGCCTGGCATAATCAAGGCCGCCGCGGCGCGCAACCCCGGCAAGATGCGCTCGGCGGCGCTGATCATACGATCCACATAGGCGGCCTTGCGTTGTTCATAATGCCGTTGATCCTGCTCATATAATGTCCACCACGGCGCCAGGCTGGTATGCGTACTGATCGTAAGCACACGTTGCCCAGCGGGGGCGCGCCCCATATCCCAGGCCGGGCTAAGCGAGATAAAGACTGTATTGCCTTCCCCTAGCGGCTCACGCACGATCACCTGGTGGTGGAGCGGGAAATCAGTCGGGATAATCGACGCATCCACAGCCACGTAGACCATAAATGCGCCCCAGGCGTCCCGCGGTTGGGCTGGTAAATTGCGCAGCGCCGGCGGTGCATCGTCCCCCATCAGTTCAGCGATGTTCCAGGGTGGCAAATTGGCCACTATGAAACTGGCCGGAAAACTATCACCGCGCTTAGTTTCTACCGCTACCGGCTGGCCGTTTTCCATGACAATGCGGGATACCGCTTGACGGTAATGCAGTTGGCCACCATTGTCCCGCACCGCTTGGGCCAGGCGCCGCGCAATCGCGCCAATGCCACCTTCCAGATGAACTACGCCGCGCCGCGGTAAATCCAAGGCCGATGCGCCATAGAGTGCATTGGCGTGGGTGCTTGTGGTCTGCGCGGCGATCAAAAGTTGCGCATCCACAAAGAGCCGCAATTGATCGGGCAAGCCGCGCAAATGCGCCGCAACCGGCCGTAGTGCATCGGCCAGTAAACTCGGGTGTAGATGGGACCGCCAATCGTGCGCCAGCCAGCTTAGCCCGCGACTGAGCAAGTGCAAACCCTCGGTGGCGGTTTGCGGTGGCCACGGCGGCGTGCGCAGAGCAAGATCCCAAAGCGCGTCGGCCGTGCGCTCTTGCCAACGCCAAAAGGCAGCGGCCTGGGTGCCAAAGGCCCGCTCGTGCTCGGCTTGGCGATGCTGGGCATTGGCCCAGCGCGTAACTGTGCTGCCATCTGGTAGATGAACAGCCATCGTGGCATCTTCATCGCGCCCGGCAAGGGGAATCGGCCAATCGGCAATCGCGGCGGCCTGCGCTACAATATCCATCGGGCCGCCCGGGTAAAAACCACCGGCTAGGGTAGCACCAGCGTCGAAATGATATTTTTTGTGATAGAAAGTGCCGGCGCAGCCGCCAGGGTAGACGTGAGCTTCCAATAGGGTGACGGGTAATCCCATCCTGGCTAGGACCGCGGCTGTGGTCAACCCGCCGACACCCGCACCGATCACGACAACTTTGTGATGATTTGGCATAGCATATTTGGCAGAGATAGGTAGTAGCCAGTAGGACAGTGAGTCAGTAGGACAGTGAGTCAGTAGGACAGTGAGTCAGTAGGACAGTACAAAACTGTCTCAGTGATTTACTGTCCTACTGTCCCACTGATTTACTGGCTCACTTTCTTATTATCCTCGTCATCAGTGAACAACACGAGGCTATAGTCAAACACTGATCACTGGCACCTATTTGTTTTCCAGCAACCGACGTGTCTGCCAGCCTCGATAGGCGAAGAGCACAGGCAGATTAACCCACATGCCTAAACCGACCAGCCGCCAAAACCACTGATCGCTGGGTATCCCTTCTACATCATCGATAACGGCGGTGGTTGTGTCGTCGATCGGCATAAACGTGTGGCGATGCACCCACTTTGTAAAAGGCCCTTGCACCTGGCGATCCACAAAACTAATCGGCGTCACCTGTTCGATACGCGCCAACCAATGGATCGGCAAGGGACCCAACCACATGGTGAAGGCCATTTCATCACCTTCGCCCAGCAGTGGTGGCGCCCGGTGGACGCGGACAATAACCGGCGGCGGTGTAATGGCGCCCATGCTGGCCGAACGGCTGTGAAACGCAGCTACCTCGGCCAAGGGTGCTTTGACGATAAAATGATGATGATATTTCATAGTGTTTAGGGCTCGGTGAGCGGTAAATGATAAATGGTAAATGGTAAATGGGAATCGCTCGTGTACGACTTACCATTTACGCCTTTTTCAACAAGTCACGCAGCGCCGCTTCTAGGGTTGGAAATTTAAAGGTGAAACCTGCTTCTTCCAGACGATTGGGAATGGCGCGCTGTCCGTCCAGCAATACGGTCGACATTTCACCGAAAACGGTCTTCATCACAAAGGCTGGGGCTGGAGCCAAGGCTGGGCGCTCCATAACCTTGCCCAGCGTCTTACCGAACTCTTTATTGGTAACCGGTGTGGGGGCTGCCAAGTTGAATGGACCTGTGGCGCTCTCGTGGTTGAGCAGAAATTGAATCGCCCGCACCTCATCCTCTAGGTGGATCCAGGGTAGCCACTGTTTGCCACTGCCAATTGGCCCACCAGCGAAGAACTTGAAGGGTAGCATCATTTTGGGAAATGCGCCCCCTTCTGTGCTCAAAACGACGCCGGTGCGCAACACAGGGCGACGGATGCCCATCTGCACGAGGGGTACAGTCGAGGCTTCCCAATCAAAACAGACCTTGGCGAGGAAATCGGCGCCTGGCGGCGAGTTTTCAGTAATCATCTCATCTTTGGTTGGGCCATAATAGCCCACCGCTGATGATTGGAGCACCACCTTTGGTTTCTCCGTGGCCTGTTTGACCGCATCTTGGACCGCTAGCCCCGCATGGACGCGACTTTCGCGAATCAACTTTTTGCGTTCGGCACTCCAACGGCCATCGGCAATACCTTCACCGGCCAAGTTGACGATAGCGCCCGCGCCATCCACCAGATGTCCCCACCCGGCTGTGCTCTTACCATCCCATTTTTCCAATTGAAGACCAGAGGGTGTGTTGATGGCTTTGTCGGGATTACGGCTGAGGACAATCACTTGATGCCCATCCGCTAATAAAGCGGTCGACAACGCTTTGCCAATTAAGCCTGTGCCGCCTGTGATGATGATCCGCATATAATAAGTCCTTTCGATAAAGCGATGATGGTAGACGACGGATAATGGTTGAAGCTCGTTCGTCGTTCGTCGGGCTGACTACAACAACTCACTCAATGGATCCGCCGAGAGCACATGCTGTAGCCAATCAACCACGATGCTGCCAGGCCCCTCCAAATATAGTTTGGCAGCAGTCAGGTAGGCTGCCAGGTAATCATCAACCAGATTTTCTGGCATCTGATAATGGTTGCTGAGTAAGCCCTTGATCCAGAGTATATCGTTGCCGACATATTCAATATTACCCAGGGTGAGTGCCGCGGCAATGTTGCGACTAAAGCTGGCGTTGGCCTTGCCTAAATGTTCGAGTGGCATTTTTGTATGGGCCATTGCCCGCCAGACATCACCTTCGATCCATGAATGGCGCGCCCGAAATTGGTGCAGTGCTTCTCGATAGGTGGCCGTTACTGGCTTGAGCGCCGGCTGTGGACGCGGCATTGCCATAATTTGTTCGATGGCCTGGATACCGGCTTCCAGATGATCGGCTAGATAATAACCGGCAATCCGCTGGCGTAGATCATGAATTTCTGTAAATATCTTACCCCCGAAGGCGACCGCAATATGTTCATGATACAACACCTGTGCCATATCGGCTAGGTTCGCCGCGGTGGAAAGCTGTTGCGCCGTCAGGATCACCAACATGGGGTGGGCGGTCTGAATCGTCATAATCATATTTTCGACCGGCACATTGGCGCCCAAAAAAATGATGTCCCATCCTTTACGCCGCAACAAAAGCGACAACAGCAATACGATAAAGATATGGGCTTCTTCGGGGGGGCATCCAATCAAAATGCGCCCAATCCGGGTGGGCGGTGGCGTGGAAGCTAGTAATGTTTCGATGCGTCGTGTGGCCAGCGCTGAAGCGAAATGCTCTTGTTGCACGGTGACTTTGCCATGATACCAACCTTCACCACTCGTCTGTAAACCACGTTGCAGCAGATCCACACAGACTTGTTCGACTGGGAAAATGGCAAAAGCCTGGGCAAGCACACGTTCCGCACGCTGTTCATCAAAATTCATACAGCTAGCTACCCAGGCATCGTGTAACTCGGCAAGCGCATCCCCTTGTTTGACAGGAGAAGCAGGTGATGGGCTTGAGGACGTTGTTTTCTGGGCTGTATCAGCCTGTTCTTCACTCAGGCGACGCCACAGATCAACCGCACGGCTGATACTCATGCCTTCATCCTGGCGTATGATCAACCATTTCAATAGGTTGATGTCATTTTGCGAATAAAGCCGGTGACCGCTATCCGTTCGTTGTGGTTGCGGCAAGCCATACCGTCTTTCCCATGCGCGCAAGGTATCTGGCTTGAGCCCTGTCTCTTGGACCACCGCTTTCAAATTGTAAATTGGTGCATCAGGTGATGAATTCATTAAAAACCTTACTCAATCCTAATTGTCTACTGGCCGTCACTTGGCGACCTGTTTTACCTGGGTCTACTGCTTGCGCGCCATTTTGCCGGGTGGCAGCAGTTTCTACTGCATAGGAAGCATTTGACGGCTGAATCTCCATGTTATGTTATATTATGATTATATTATGAAAATCGAAAACTTGTCAATGGTTTGCAAAGTCTTTGTGTGGTAAGTCTGCAAAAACATAGACAAATATATGATTCATACCTTGACAAATGTATGAATCATACCTTGACAAAAGTATTATAACATGTTAATTTGCACAACAGTTGTTCGCTAAGTTACTATTGCCACATTGTTTTTGATCGCAAGGTTTTGCATGCACACACCCAACCTCAAATAGGAGACCCTCTGAATGCAATTGCCTACCCATTCATGGGAGCACGCACTGTTGTCGCTGGCCCACGAAGCCCGTCACGTTGATTCGACGACTGGCGTGTTTCAGTTTGATCCACAGCTTCTCCAGCAAGCCTATGCCTATTGCGACTCGCTTACTGCTTTGCACAGTCGTTCTTTTTATTTAGCCTCTGGGCTTTTGCCCGCTGAAAAGCGGCGCGCCACGCGTGCATTGTACGCATTTTGCCGCGTAACTGATGATCTAGTGGATCGGGCGACGGGTGATGAATGGGCCCAACTGGCAGCTTGGCGACGGCGGATTTTAACAACCAATCCCGCCCCAGATGACTTGGTTGCCGTGGCGTGGACAGATGCGCGGCTGCGTTACGGGGTGCCGGTACGGTATGCCGAGCAGTTAATCGATGGCGTTGCCAAAGACCTGGCGCGGGTTCGTTACCAAACTTTTGAGGAACTGACCGCGTATTGTTATTGTGTGGCCTCGACGGTGGGGTTGATGAGTATGCATATTGTGGGCTATGCCGGTTCACACGCGGTGCCCTATGCGATCAAGCTGGGTGTGGCACTCCAGATTACCAACGTGCTGCGCGACATCGCCGAAGATTGGCGTCTCGACCGGATCTATTTGCCGCAAGCGGATCTAGCGCGCTTTGAATTGAGCGAAGCGGATCTGACGGCCGGCCGGGTCACCGATCAATGGCGAGCCTTTATGCGCTTTCAGATCGAACGCAACCGGCGCCTCTATCAAGAAGCAATGCCCGGCATTCGGTTGCTGGATCCGGATGGCCGTTTTGCGATTGCTGCTGCGGCTGATCTCTACTGCGCGATCCTAGAAGATATTGAAGCGCATGATTATGATGTCTTTACGCGCCGTGCGCATGTCGGCACATGGGGGAAATTGCGGCGCCTGCCTGGCATCTGGTGGCAGAGTTGGATGTAGGTGCGGTTTGTAACCGCACATGGGTGATCTGCCCAAGAACGTGCGGTTACAAACCGCACCTACAATATGGCTGATTTGACTTCCCTACTCAAACGCCGAAATCCCCGTCAAATCGCGCCCGATGATCAACTTCTGGATCTGGCTCGTCCCTTCATACAAGCTGGCGACACGGCAATCGCGCCAGAGGCGTTCCGGCTCGTACTCGTCCGAATAGCCGTAGCCACCGTGGACCTGGATCGCCATATCGGCATTGCGCTTGGCGGCTTCGGTGGCAAAAAGCTTGGCAATCGAAACCGGGATCGTACTCTTTTCGCCCTGATTCTTGACCCAGCCTGCTTGGTAGACCAGCAGACGGGCTGCTTCTGCATCCACCTTCATCTGCGCCAGCATGTCTTGCACCATTTGGAAGCTAGCAATTGGTTTGTCAAAGGCAATGCGTTCCTTGGCATAGCGCACGCTTACGTCCAGGGCACGCTGGGCCGTGCCGACGCAGCCGCTGGCGACGCCATAGCGACCATTATCGAGCGCGCTCATGGCAATCTTAAAGCCTTCACCCGCTTCGCCGAGGAGCGCGCTCTCGGGCACGCGCACATTATCCAGGAAAAGTTCACCAGTGTCACTCGCCTTCAAGCCTAGCTTGCCGGTCATCTTGCGGCTGGTGAAGCCGGCTGTTTTAGTATCGACCAAAAATGCCGCCATGCCCTTATGTTTCGACCCCGGTTCAGTTTGGGCAAAGATGATCGCCACATCGGCCCACGTGCCGTTGCTGATCCAGACCTTTTGTCCACTCAGCACCCATTCATCACCTATGCGTTTGGCTGTGGTGGCAATGTTGCCGGCGTCCGACCCAGCGTTGGGCTCGGTCAGGCCAAAACAGCCAATCGACTGGCCGCTGCACAGATCGGGCAGATAGCGCTGCTTTTGCGCTTCCGTACCCCACTTCAAAATCGTTAATTCTACGAGCGACATCTGCACCGAAAGCGTCGTGCGCACGCTGGAGTCGCCATAGCCTACTTCCTCGAAGACAATCGCTTCGGAGATGTAGTCGAGCCCCGCGCCGCCATATTCTTCTGGAATTGGCACACCCAGATAGCCCAATTCGCCCATCTTATACAATAGATCACGCGGGAACTTGCCATCGTGCTCCCATTGCCGCGCGTTGGGGATAATCCGTTCTTGCACAAACTTGCGCACCGAATCGCGGATCATGCGTTGGTCTTCGTTGAGACTGAAATCCATTATTCGCTCCTTTGCAAAGCCAATTTATTTCGTGTAGTAATGAAATTTTAATGATTGAAATTTTTTGTAAACACGGATCTAGAAAAACATGGATGGATCTGCCCACTTTTATAAAGGTGTTCTATGTTTGTATCCGTGTTTCTCCTATCCGTGTTTACAAATTTTGACTAGTAAATCAGGTTCCAATTGCCCCAACACGGCGCAATTGCTCAATCTGTTCGGCATCAAAGCCCAATAGATCCGCGAGCACACTGGCCGTCTGTTCACCTAGCAGGGGCGGGGCGCTGCGAATCTGGGCGGGCGTTCGGCTGAGCTTGGGCACGGGCCCTAACTGCGGAATCGAACCTGTCACCGGATGCTCGATCGATTGGACCATCGCGCGCGCCACCGCCTGCGGATCGGCCAACGCCGTCGGGATGTCGTTGACCGGGCTGCACGGCACGTTGGCCGCCGGCAGCCGCTCGGTCCAGACGGCAGTCGGCTGGGTGCGAAACCAGGCTTCCAGCAGCGGGATCAGCGTCGTGCGATGCGCCACTCGCGCGGGATTGGTTGCGAAGCGTTCGTCCTGCGCCAATGCAGGACAACCCAAAGCCTGGCAGAGCGCGGCAAACTGGCTGTCATTGCCCACCGCCAGCATCAACCAACCATCGGCGGTGGGCATTGTCTGGTACGGCACAATCGACGCGTGCGCGTTGCCGTAGCGCTGCGGCGGCACACCGGAAACTAAATAGGCACTGGCAACGTTTACCAACCAGCTTAATTGCACGTCAAAGAGGGCGATGTCAATCGATTGGCCCTCACCGGTTCGTGTGCGATGGTGAAGCGCAGCCAGAATAGCCAGCGCCGCGTGCAGTCCGGCCGTCACATCGACGACGGCGACGCCCACTTTATACGGCTCACCTTCAGCGTCAGTGCTATCCGGGGGGCCAGTAATGCTCATTAGTCCACCCTGCGCCTGGATCGCCGTATCATAGCCGGGACGATGGCGATAGGGGCCGGTTTGGCCGTAGCCAGTGACTGAGCAGTAAACCAAGCCTGGATTTACTTCGCATAGCGAAGAGTAGCCCAGGCCAAGCCGGTCTAAGGTGCCGACTTTGAAGTTCTCGACCAGTACATCGGCTTGGCGCGCCAGGTCTAGCAATAATTGGCGCCCCGCTGCCGTTTTTAGATCGATTGTGACACTTTCTTTGTTGCGATTGGCGGCGAAAAAATAGGCGCTCTCGCCGTTGGCCGTAAAAGGGGGACCCCAACGCCGCGTGTCGTCACCACTGCCCGGCTGCTCCACTTTGATGATGCGCGCGCCCAGATCGCCCAAAAGCATGGTTGCATAGGGGCCAGCCAAGACGCGAGAAAGGTCGAGAATCAGAATGTCGGAAAGTGCAGCGCTCATAGCGCTTAGTTTATCACGATCTGTCCTGAATCGTAGTATGATAGCATGGATTGGGCAACAAATTGGTTGTGAAAATTAAATACTACACCAGATTTAGAAAACAACAGATTTGAAGGTTCGTTAGCAAAAATGACTTGTTTTGACCCGTAAACATCGAGCGTCGCGGGACAAATCTGTTGTTTTCTAAATCCGTTGTAGTGATTTTTAGAATTGGATTGCAGGAGAATTTATGATGTTACATCGGATCAACCGCTTGAAATGGCGCGGGCTGGTACTTATCCTCAC
>Ga0105046_10018176_pt1 | contig 10712 bp, 11 predicted proteins | sample MAT03_FD_78385 | JGI IMG/M metagenome (GOLD analysis project Ga0105046, IMG submission 78385) | Freshwater microbial communities from Lake Fryxell liftoff mats and glacier meltwater in Antarctica - MAT-03 (megahit assembly) | ecosystem: Environmental > Aquatic > Freshwater > Ice > Liftoff...
AGTCCGGCGTGCCAACCAGGACCACTGGCTGTTCTTCCAGCAGATGGCTGTGCCACGACGTTCCCGTGTCCTGGCGGGCTGCCTGATTCGACAGTACCACATCGATTTGATGGCTCTGCAGTTGTATCAGCAATTCCCGTAAAGAACCGGAGCGGATGACGACCTCCACTTCATGGCTCCGGAGAGCAGGCTGAAGAAATTGCAGTTGAAAATTTCGCGACAGCGTGGAGACGGCTCCCAGACGCAGAATCTGGAGTCCGGCGTGAGGACGATGTTCGAGGGTATCGATAAGTTCCTCCCCTGCCCCGCAGATAATCTCCGCGTATTCAAGTGTAAGCCGCCCGGTTTCGGTGAGTTGAAGCCCCCGCCGCTCGCGCTCAAAAAGTTTGTGGCCCAGGCTTTCCTCCAATTGACGGAGTTGGATGCTCAGTGCCGGGGAAGAAATGTTCAGTTTCTTGGCAGCGCGCGCAATACTCGTTTCAGCCGCAATCTCCCGGAAATAACGCAGATGATGGTAGTTCAAAAATGAGGCCATAACTGTGTTAAACAAAATATAACGATCCCTTGCAATAGATATAGTATCCTTAATTTAATCGACCGTGCATCATACAGCCATGCTTGACGTTTCGCCTTGGTTCTTGATCTTCATTTCCGCTTTGCCACTGATCGCCGCACTGTTTCCGGTACGGAAATCCGCCCGATTGTCGGGGCGCGTCGCAATCCTGGCAGCGGGTTCAGCGCTGGTGTTTTCATTGCTCGGAACAGTGCTGCTCGCTTTCTCCGGGCCGGGTCAATGGCGCTGGAGCCCGCTGTCATTGGACTCTCCGGCAGCCATCACCCTGCGTTTGGATGCGGTTTCCATGACCATGGCGCTGCTGGTTTCGTTCGTCGGTCTGGCGGTGATCAGGTTTTCACGCAATTACCTGGCAGGCGATCCCCGCCAGACGAGGTTCTTTTCCTGGCTCAATGCCACCCTGGGGTCGGTGCTGCTGTTGGTTACTTCCGGCAACCTGCTGGTGCTCTGGATAGCCTGGGTGGCGACCAGTATTTGTCTGCACCAACTATTGATATTTTATCCCGATCGGACCGCAGCCTTGTTCGCTGCACGGAAGAAATTAGTCGTCAGTCGGCTCGGGGATGTCTGTCTCTTCGTCGCGATTTGGGTGATCTATGCCGGGTTTGGGACGCTGGAATTGGATCGCTTGTTTGCGGCCGTTGAAAATGGAAGGACAGACGGCTTGGCCGTGGCGGGATGGCTGCTCGTGGCCTGTGCAATGCTGAAGTCGGCGCAATTCCCATTCCACGGCTGGCTGCCGGACACCATGGAAACGCCCACCCCTGTTTCCGCCCTCATGCATGCAGGCATCATCAACGCGGGAGGGTTCCTGATTATCCGCCTCAGCCCGCTGCTGGCCAATGCCGGTTCGGCGCTGCATTTCCTGGCCGTGATTGGAGCAGTCACAGCAGCCTTTGGCGCGGTCGTTATGTTGGCTCAGCCGAGTGTCAAGCGGGCACTGGCGTTTTCCACGATCGCGCAGATGGGATTCATGTTGCTGCAATGCGGGCTTGGGGCCTTTGGTCTCGCACTGTTTCACATCGTGGCGCAGTCGCTTTACAAGGCGCACGCATTTTTACGCTCCGGTTCCACCATTGGCGCATTGCCACGGGCGGCCGTGCCTCTGCGCATACCGCACCTTGCCTTCGGCTTGGTGATCGGCACCGGAGCGACGATCTTCACGATGCTGTTGACCAAGCAATGGCTTATTCATCCTGCTCCAGCCGTGCTGATTTTGGTGACTGCCCTGGCTTTGGCATACGGTATAGCGCGGATCTGTTCGATCAATCCCGGGATGGGCCGGGTGTCTCTTGCCTGCCTGGGTGCTTTGTTTGCGGCGGGACTGGTGTTCGCGCTTCATGGGCTGGCCGGATACGTTTACCCGGAATTGCCCGAATGGCAGCCCACGAATCTCGTGACGCTTTTCGTCGGGACGGTTTTTGTCGGATTGTTCCTGATTCAATCCCTCGTCTGGCGGGCGAACCGCACCGCATTGGGCCGGCAGTTCTATGTCCACGCCCTGAATGGCTTTTACGTTGGGACCTGGGGCAATCGTCTGTTGAGCATCCTCTGGCCTCCGCACCCGGTCAATCGCCCGCGGCCACCCGCCGTGCAGCGCAATCCGGTGCTGCCCTGCGCGCCGCCCGAACAAGCAATTTAATCAATAAAACCGGTAATCCTTTATTAACTTATGACGACCACAGAAAGCCCGATCCCAACAAAAACCCGCCACGCCATTCGGACCGCGACGGAACGCGTAGCGCCGCTCTGGCCCCTGCAAAGTTTCGTGGCGGTGAATCCTTTCCTTGGCTTCACCGGTGTGCCTTTTGAGCAGGCCTGCGTGAAGCTGGCCGGAGCTACAGGCGCTTTGCCATTACTGGAAGTTGACGAATACCGCGCAACATTTGAGGCAGGAGAAATCGCACAGCACCATCTCGAACAAAATGCCGATGCGGTTTGGACATCGGAGCGCCTGGTCGATTTTGTGAAAAAACCGCAGACCGGTGCGGATGGGGCGACGATCCCAACCATGGCGGACCTGCTCGACCGCTCGCTTCCACGAGCGCATTGGTCGGTGTTTATTGTCGAAGAAATCTCAAAATGGTGCGCCGTGCATTTCGACAAAAACCAGACGACATGGATCTCGCCCTGGCGGGAACTGGGTCTCTACAAGGCCTGGCGGGAGGCGGCGCTCTCTGACCGGAATCCAGAAGCATTTGGACTGAAAGGTTTCCGGCGTTTCGTGCGCGCGCTTCCTGGGGACGCCGAGGAAGCCACTGAATGCTGCCTGGATCTTTTGCCGATTCCGGGAAATGTGGATCTTACCGATTTTCTGCATAGGCAATTGATGACGATTCCAGGCTGGGCGGGTTATGCCCAATACCTGGCCCGGGAAGATCTCTTTCAAAATAAAGACAACCCGGTGTTGCGCGAACTTCTGGCGATCCGCCTTGCCTACGATGCGGCAATTTTCTCGGCTTTTGACCGCGCAATCGCACTAAAGGAAGCCGCTGAGGCATGGGTGTCCCATTGGGATGAGAGCGCGATTGCGGCGCTGAGCAAGTGGCAACTCGCTTATGAATGCGGTTATCAAGAGAAACTCGGCAAGTGGCTCCTCGCGGCACAGCCCCCGGCTGCCGCTTCGACTCCTTGCTTCCAAGCAGTTTTTTGTATCGATGTGAGATCAGGAATTTTCCGTCGCCATCTGGAGTCGGTCGCAAAAGATTGCCAGACCATCGGCTTTGCCGGCTTTTTTGGATTTCCTGTGGCCTATCGCAATGCTGCCTCGGGAGCCACCAGCGCACGTTGTCCCGTCTTGCTCACCCCGGTCACCACCGCCATGGCGTCCTTGACGGAAACGGAGTCACGGGATCGCCTGGTGTCGAATCAAGTGTCTGGTGCATGGAAAGCTTTCCAAAACTCCGCGGCATCCTGCTTCACGTTTGTGGAGGCGGCCGGCATTTTCTTCGGACCGAATCTCGGTCTCAAGGGCTCCTCTTCCTGCGGTTGCGAACATGAGCCGTCGCTGGTTTTTGAAGGAGAGCAGGCGGCCTCATTGGATCTGCAGGTGGATCTGGCCTTGGGTGCGCTCAAAAATATGGGGCTGACACATTTCGCGCGTTTGGTGCTCATTTGTGGGCATGGCAGCCAGAGTGCCAACAATCCTTATGCTTCAGCGCTGGACTGCGGGGCCTGCGGCGGACATGCGGGCGACATCAATGCGCGTCTCGCCGCAAGCACCTTAAACCATCCAGAGGTCCGGCGGCACCTGGAGGCCAGGGGAGTCAAGCTGCCTGATGATACGCTCTTTCTCGCCGGTATCCACAACACCATGACGGATGAGGTCAGTCTGTTTGACGAAGAAAGCTTTCCTGCAAGTCACCAAAAAGACTTTTCCAACTTGCGTCAGTCGCTTGATCAAGCGCAACGGCTCAGCAATGCCGAGCGGGCCGGGCTGCTCGGAATGGCTCAGGTGTCTCAGGAAAAAATGCCTGCGAGTTTCATGAATCGCTGCGCCGATATCTCTCAAGTCCGTCCCGAATGGGGTCTGGCCAACAACGCGGCGCTCATCGCCGCCCCGCGCTGGCGGACAGCCGCTCTGTCGCTGGATGGACGCGTCTTCCTGCATGATTACGATGCCGGAAGCGATGTCGATAGTTCGATCCTTACCCTTATCCTTTGCGCCCCGGTCGTGGTGGCAAGCTGGATCAACCTTCAATACTATGCTTCACGGGTGAATCCGCAAGAATATGGCAGCGGCAATAAAACCCTGCATAATGTCACAGGAGGGCTCGGTATAGTCGAAGGCAACACCGGCGATTTGCGGACCGGTCTCCCCCTTCAGTCAATCAACGACGGAACCCGGTTTGTCCACGAGGCACGGCGTTTGTCGGTCTTTGTGGAAGCGCCACTGGAAAAAATCGACGTAGTGCTAGCCGCACAAGCCGGGGTCTGCGATTTATTCCGCAATACCTGGCTGCACCTGTTCGCCATGGAAGGCTCTGCCATTTTCCGCTGGTCATCCTCAGGGTGGATACCATTCCAGGATTTAGGCGCAGAACAGTAAGAGCGCTCTGGCAATCACTGGACATGTCGGGCCGCATCAAGCCTCCCATCAGGGGATTCCCCTGTCTGCGTCTAATGCACTAAATAGGGGGATTCAAAAACCCGGAGGGCGGCGATAACAGAGTGTTATGAAAACCATCACCACCCTATTGAGTATTTTCACCCTGGCGTTCGGAACATCCGCACTCGCACAAGAACCGTCCGTCGGAAACTTTGACCAGGAATTCCTGCAAAATTCCGCCAATTGCAACCGCAATGAAGCAGCGCTAGCCAAACTGGCAGAGTCCAAAGCAGTAAACCCACAAGTGAAGAGTTTCGCCGCCATGATGGCGAAGGATCACGCTGCGATGAATGAGAAAATCACGCTGCTTGCTACAAAGAAAAACGTCGAACTGACCGTGGACCCCGAAAAAGTAAACAAGGACGTCGCAAATCTGACAAAAAAAGAGGGCAAAGAATTCGATAAAGATTACATGAAACTCATGGTATCGAATCACAAAAACTTGATCGAAAGCCTCGAAAAAGCTCTGAAATCAGAAGATCCTGAAGTCACAAAAATGGCGCATGATGCATTGCCAAACATCAAAGCCCACCTCGCACAGGCAGAGAAAATTGAAGACGCGATTGACGCCTAACATCTTATCACCGCAGGTATGGCTCATTCTTACGTTCGTTATACCGCGAAGGAAACCCCTCAATTGCCAGCACGCCCCATGCGCGTGCTGGTAACAGGGGCTTCTGGTTTGATAGGCTCATCCTTCGCAGAACAATGCCGCGGCCAGTTCGAGTTACGGCTTCAAGTTAGAGATCTTAGTTCGGTCCCGGACACTTTGGAAAACCTTGGAGAATGGGTAAGTGCCGACCTTGGCGATCCATACTCTTTAAGATCCGCATGCAGAGGGATTGATGCCGTCCTCCATTTGGCAGCCGAAGCCAGTCCGTCCGCAACCTGGGAGGAGCTTATTGAACCTAACATCCTCGGACTTCATCGCATGCTCGAAGCGGCCAGACTCGAAGGCGTCCGGAAGATCATCTATGCTTCCTCGATTCATGCCGTGTCCGGCTATCCCGGCGACATGCAAATTAGAACCACGGATCCGGTAAACCCCGGTGATTTATACGGCGTCACAAAATGTCTGGGCGAAGCAATGGTTCGCTATTATTCGAGCCAGCACGGGATGTCAGCTCTTGTGGTGCGCATCGGAGCATTTCAACCTATCGCAGCCGCGCGGCAGGAAGATGCTGTGGGCATGTTGAATATTTTTGCTTCCCACCGGGACTTGGTCGCGCTGCTGCGCGCGTGCTTGCTCAATCAAACACTGAAATTCGCGATTCTTCACGGAATTAGCGATAATAGCATCAAACGACTGGATCTCTCTGACACTTGCGAATTGGTCAACTATGCGCCAGAGGACGACTCCGCACGCGAGCTTCCGCAACTGGCCGAAGTGGATCTGGCCAATAGCGTGAAAGAACACAATCAAATGCAACCCGGCTGAAAACTCAGGTCACCCCCTGAGCGACGCATGAGGATGCATCCTGTCCAGTTCGAAACACGATCTTTGGTTGTAACCATGAATCCTTTAATTCCGAACGAAACGCAGGACGCTGAAACAAAGGCGTGTTGTTCCACAGAAAATCTCAAAGAAAAAGTCACCGATCTCGTGCAGACCGGAGAAAGTTACATTCGTGCCAAACCTTGGGCAGTAGTCGGCGTGGTCTTTGCCTCTGGACTGGCTTTAGGTTTGTTAATTTCCCGACGCGAACAAGAAGACCGCTTGCAGGATTGTCTCCATCGCGCGATGAAAAATTTAAATACGCAGAGTCACGAGCACGCCAACGCCGTTGGTCATCAGATGCGTAAAATTGGCAGCAGCCTGAAATTCTGGTAATTTATGGACGAATCACAATACGCTATCACCCTCCCCCCGGTGAGGCCGCGATTCTCGTTTGCCGAGGATATAAAGAACAATCCGCTTACCGCATTAAGCCTGGCGGTTTCCGTTGGCAGCATATTAAAAAGCCGTCTTTTCTGGACAGCGCTCTCCATAATTCCCCGTGTGGCCGCGAGACTGGTTAAACCCGCCTTGTTACTGCTTATCGCCTCAAAAATTTTCGCCGCTAAAAAACATGAACAGCCGCAATACTCTCCCCTAACATCAACACCCGAAAACCACCATGAATAAACTAATTATCTTCCTGGCGAGTGCAGTGCTCGCAGGCAACCTTTACGCGGCCGACCCCGACGCGGATAACACCGGAAACAACGAACGTGACCGCAAAGAGAACGCGATCACCAGCACCGATCAATCCAATTCTCCCGAGGCCATCGAAATGGTCGCCAAAATCCGGAAACTGGTGGTCGCTGACGAAAATCTCTCGGCCAATGCCAAGAACGTTAAAATCATCATCACGGAAGAAGGTCCAGTCTATCTGCGGGGAGTGGTTAATTCCGATGCTGAAAAGAAGGCCGTGGCGACACACGCCAAGCAGGCTGGTGCGATGAACATCAAAAACGAACTAACTATCAAAACAGAATCTTAAACCAACCATTAACCCAAAACTGAAAGAAAATATATTATGTCACATTCCATCGTAGGTATCGCAACATCCAGTTCACAAGTAGAAGCCGCCGTCATTGACTTGCAAAGTCGCTGCGGTATTGAAACAAGCCAAATCTCGGTATTAATACCCGATTCCGGCTCTACACCAAACGTCGCCGTCGGCAAAGCCACCAAAGCCCCTGAAGGTGCCACGACCGGTGCGGTCACCGGTGGCATTGCAGGCGGGACCCTCGGCCTGCTTGCAGGAATCGGTGCGCTAGCCATCCCTGGCTTGGGTGCTTTCATCGCAGCAGGACCCATTATGGCTGCACTAAGTGGAGCGGCAGCCGGTGCCGCTACGCTCGGGATCGTCGGAGGATTGGTCGGGCTTGGCATTCCTGAATATGAAGCCAAAGCATACGAAAATCGTATCAAAGACGGCGGCTATCTCATCGCTGTCCATATCGAAGAAGGCGACAAGGACAAAGATGTGCGCGGAGTCTTTGAAGATCACGGCATCGAAGATGTCGCCGCTGTCTCCGAAAAGAAATAATCCATCCCTTAACCAGATAACGGAATCAAGCCGTCGGAGCCTTTCGTGTTCCGGCGGCTTTTTCTTTCCCTCAAATTCCACAAAGCCCTCCTTGTAAATCCTTATGAACGTGTTGGCCCACAAAGTGTGTGACACGTGCACTTGTCGTCAAATGCGAACCATATTTGAATCCAATGGCAGGAGTCGATGTGCTGAGCCAATTGATTTTATTGATGGTGATTCTGGTCCCTACGTTACGTGTTTTTTATTCTCCTTGATGGAAAACCATTCGTCATCCGGGGTTTAGTTGAAACCAAATTGCAAGCACGCAAAGCCGCCGCATGATCAAAACGATTTTCACTGTGCCTCTACTCGCTACTCATTCACAGGCCGTTGAGGCTGCTGCCAGGGAAAGGCGCCGGATGGCTCGCAGACTGCATAATGAACTATTTCAGCAAATGCTTGGAGCCGCATTTTCGTGCAAATTGCTCGAAACCAATCTTGCAAAATGCAATTCCGGTCTGGCTGGAGATGCCGGGGAATTGCTGCATTTGGTGACGGATTCCGTGCGGGAGGCTCGTCAAATCGCCCATGAAATTTCTATATCCGAACTGGATGGCGTCCCATTCGTGCGTGCGCTTCAAACTTTGAATTCGGCAAGACGCGGTATCACCTACTCCTCAAAAATTGATAATTCTATAAAACCCGAAAACCTTGAATCATACGCTCTGATCACGGAAACCGTTGCAGTTCTTATAGATGACGGGGGAGCCAAGGAAGTCAAAATCGAGATCAGCACCAAATCAGGCCAGCTGGTCATTGAACTAAGTGCGCTCGAATATGAAGCGAATACCGACACTAAACATGCCAAAGAACTTTTGGAATTGCGGGCAAACAGCCATGCAATCACACTCTCTATTTCACCGATTGGAGAAAATGGGTGCGCATTTTGCTTCAAATTAATTATCGCATGAATGCAACACCTGAAAACCCAGTGGCCACATCACGTTATCGTGTCTTAATTGTGGATGATCATCCAGTGTTCCGGCATGGCATCGCGGCGCTGATCAATTCAGAACCTGATCTTGAAGTTTGCGGAGATGCGTCCTCGTCCCCGGCTGCATTGGAGGCCATGCGAACGCTGGAGCCTGACATTGCCCTACTGGATGTCTCTCTGCCCGGAGCCAATGGCATCGAACTCGTCAAAATGATGAAAGCAGAGCAACCTCATCTCCCGTTACTCATGCTCTCTATGCACGATGAATCGATCTATGCATTACGCGCATTGCGTGCCGGCGCTTCCGGTTACGTGATGAAAGATGAAGCAGGAAACCATGTGCTCACGGCCCTTCGCAGGGTATTGGATGGTGAAATCTATGTGAGCGAACGTTTGGGGGAACGCCTTATCTTTCAGGCAATTCATTCTGAAGGCACCAATGCAGCATCACCTGTTGAGCGCCTATCAGATCGGGAAATGGAAGTACTCAATTTCATCGGGCGCGGATTCGGCACCAAAGACATCGCCGGAGAACTACATTTAAGCGGGAAAACTATAGAAACACATAGGGCACACATCAAAGAAAAACTCGGTTTTCGTGATTCCAGTGAAATGGTTCGCTTTGCCGTTGAATGGGTCACGCACGAAAAAGAAGCCCATGCCGGAACTACACATCCCGAGGCGTAGATTTCCCTGCTTCGACAATGAGTCGCTAAAGCTCCTCCGGCCCTCCGGCCGGACAAGGCGGTAGTTTATTCCTGCTCAAGCGTCCTGAAACTCGAGCGTCACGCCTTGTTCACCGGCAAAAGATGCGCACCCTTTGCGGAGCCTCATTCCGACGCTTTCTTTACGATCAGGCCTTTGTGAGAGCCTCGTGGATCTCGCACCAATCATCAAGATTGTTCAGGTTGATGGCGTCGAGAATTTTCCCCTCGTCCTGAATGCCGCTGGCACTGAGGATGGATGAGCGCACGGATTGCTCATGGTGATATCCGCTGATCGAGGCGTTGAGCTCAGCGATAGTGGCGGCGTCCAACTTGACTCCGGGATAGGCTGCTACCCATTTTTCAAATTCTGGATAGCTGGGTTTCTGGCTGTGGATGAATTCCCGGGCCTTATCGGGATCGATACCGATTCCTTCAAAAACCATGAAGTCGTATCCAGGGCCGATGTCCTTGTAACCGTCCGCCAGCTTTCCGGTGGCCCCCAATAGTGCTTTAAGCCATACACGAGGGAGATGCAGAAGACCAAGGGGGCCTACAGTTCCGGAACTGATCAGGGGAATAATTTTGTCCATGATCTTATTAATAACCAATTTTCGCTTTTTGCCAATGGAGATTTGCAACAGAGCGGATAGAAGACGACCGATGCCAGATGCATATTTTGAAACCACGGATTGCCATCATCGGTGCCGGAGCTGCTGGTGTTGCCGCGGGTTGTCGGCTTACCGCGGCTGGTGTGCCCAATGCTTTATTCGAAAAATCGCGCGGTTACGGCGGACGTTGCGCTTCACGTCGTTGGAACTGGGGCATTGTTGACCATGGAGCACAGTATTTCACCCTTCGGGATAGTGAATTTTCCGAACGCGTGCGCCGCGTGTGCAACGATGACGTTTTGCCTCTGGAAAAGCCCATATTGGATGAAACCGGGAGTCCGCTCCCAATGCGCGAACGGTTTTATCATCGAGATGGCAATAGCCGCTTGATTCGCAGTCTGGCCGAGGGACTCGACGTGCGTCTCGAAACTTTGGTCGCCCCGCCAGAAACCAAAAACGGCATATGGTTCGTGGGCGGTGAAGAATTTGATGCCGTGCTTTCGACCGCACCTCTGCCGCAAACTCAAACTCTGGCCGGTCGTCCACCGACCCAGGCATTTGTGCCATGTCTGACCTGGATGGGAGCATACGAAGGTCTTTGGGTCGGCAAGACCCGAGAGGTTTACGCGTGGTCCGACCATTCGACAACGCCATTGGCATGGACCGCTTGCGAAAATCATAAATCGGGACGTGTCACCGGTGAG
>Ga0105046_10018180_pt1 | contig 10711 bp, 9 predicted proteins | sample MAT03_FD_78385 | JGI IMG/M metagenome (GOLD analysis project Ga0105046, IMG submission 78385) | Freshwater microbial communities from Lake Fryxell liftoff mats and glacier meltwater in Antarctica - MAT-03 (megahit assembly) | ecosystem: Environmental > Aquatic > Freshwater > Ice > Liftoff...
GAGGCGTCGCTGAACCCGGACACGACGGACTATCTGTTCTTTGTGGCGGACGGGTCGGGCGGTCATGCCTTTGCCAAAACGCTGGCGGACCATAACGAGAACGTGGCGCGCTGGCGGATCATCGAGGCGCAGCAAGGGGCTGAAGGCGCGACCGGCGTGCAAGGGGACTAAACAGTGCCACGTTCAGCAGATAAACTGCGACGTTCAAGATTTTCGTCGATCTCGTGCTCAACCTGGTGCGTCTCATCGGCAGCCAAATCATGGTGAAGTGCTGCAAGCTGAACTTTGCGCTTGAACTGGTCCACCTCGCGAAAGCCATTGACCAGGAGGAAGTCATTCGAGGCATCAAGCATGGCCAAATCTTCGGGCGTGATCTCACGAGTGGGTTCATGGCCTGCTAGCGCCGATGTGTAACGGCCCCAGACAGCACGCTTGAAGTCAGGAGTCGTGATCGGGGTGCGTGGTGAAATTGGCTCACACGATGCGCAATTTTCTGGGTCTGCCTTTTGTCCGGCCAGTCCGATTTTGTGCCGCAAATTTGCAACCGCAGCAGGATGAAGTCGAAGCGCAACACGCCGATCTCCCCCCAATGGCTCGAGAAGTTCACTGCGCGGGCGATCCAAGAACGGTCGCAGCCTTGCAGGAACGGCAATTCTTGCCCAGAATCGACCGTCTTTCTCTTTCCAGTATCGCAGCTTTCCAGCTATGTTCCGCCCAAATTCCGGCGCCCGATCTGCCACCAGAAACGGCACAAGTAACAGGAATGCAAGGGTTTTCTTTGGTATCAAAGCGTTACGTTGGTAGGCCCGGAGGGACTCGAACCCCCAACCAAGGCGTTATGAGCGCCCTGCTCTAACCGTTGAGCTACAGGCCCACGGATCTTGCCTAGCAGATGGGCGACGCGGGTCAAGCGGGGGTGGGAGGAAATGCGCGCCTGTCGGGGGCTTACGTTGCGAAGGGCGGGCGGATCGTCTAAGGGGGCGGCGGTAAGAACCTCCAACGGAGATGGCGCATGAGCACGGGCAAACCTCAGGGACATAACGGGCTTACCTATGCCGAGGCGGGGGTGGACATCGATGCAGGCAACGCACTGGTCGAGCGGATCAAGCCTGCCGCCGCGCGCACAAGGCGGTCGGGCACGTTGGCGGGGTTGGGCGGGTTCGGGGCGTTGTTCGACCTCAAGGCTGCCGGGTTCGTCGATCCTATTCTGGTGGCCGCGACCGATGGCGTTGGCACCAAGCTGCGGATTGCGATTGACACGGGGCTTGTCGACACCATCGGCGTCGATCTGGTCGCGATGTGTGTCAACGATCTGGTCTGTCAGGGGGCCGAGCCGTTGTTCTTTCTTGACTATTTCGCCACAGGCAAGCTGGAGGTCGATCAGGCGGCGCGGATCATCGAAGGGATCGCTGCAGGCTGTGCCGACAGCGGATGCGCGCTGATCGGTGGCGAAACGGCCGAGATGCCGGGCATGTATCACGGCGGTGATTTCGACCTGGCCGGGTTTGCGGTTGGGGCGATGGAGCGGGGGGCTGACCTGCCGTCCGGCGTCAAGGAAGGCGATGTTCTGCTGGGGTTGACGTCCAGTGGCGTGCATTCCAACGGCTATTCCTTTGTGCGCAAGGTGGTCGGGATGTCGGGCCTTGGCTGGGGCTCGCCTGCGCCGTTTGCCGAAGGTTTGCTGGGCGAGGCGCTGCTGACCCCGACCCGGCTTTATGTGAAACAGGCGCTGGCGGCGGTGCGGGCGGGCGGGGTGCATGCGTTGGCCCATATCACCGGGGGCGGGCTGACCGAGAACCCGCCGCGGGTCATGCCTGACGGATTGGCGTGCGAGATCGACCTGGGGGCCTGGGCCTTGCCGGGGGTGTTTCGCTGGCTGGCGGGGGTGTCGAACCTGTCGGAGGCTGAGTTGCTGAAGACCTTCAACTGCGGGATCGGGATGATCGTCGTGGTGGCGGCGGAGCGGGCCGAGGCTTTGACTGCGCTGCTTGCGGATCAGGGCGAGACGGTGGTGCAGATGGGCCGCGTGGTGCCGGGGCAGGGCGTGATCTATCGCGGTCATCTGTTGTGAGCAGGGTCGCCATCCTGATCTCGGGGGGCGGTTCCAACATGCAGGCGCTGCTGCGCGACATGACGGGCGATCATCCGGCGCGGGTGGTACTGGTCGTGTCCAATGTGCCGGGTGCAGCGGGGTTGGCGCGTGCGGCAGAGACGGGGGTTGCGGTGGCGGCGGTCGATCACCGGGACTTTGCCAGCCGCGAGGCGTTCGAGGCGGCGCTGCTGGTGCCGTTGCTGGCGGCGGCACCCGATGTGGTTTGCCTTGCGGGGTTCATGCGGGTGCTGACGCCGGGCTTTGTCGCGCGGTTCGCGGGGCGGATCATCAACATCCACCCGTCGCTGTTGCCGAAGTATCCGGGCCTGCACACCCACGCCCGCGCGCTGCTGGCGGGCGACGGGCAGGCAGGCTGCACGGTGCACGAGGTGACGGCGGAGTTGGATTCCGGGCCGATCCTGGGTCAGGCGCGGGTGCCGGTCGTCTCGGGCGACACGCCCGGCACGCTGGCGGCCCGGGTGCTGGGGGCGGAACACCGGCTCTATCCGGCCGTGCTGCGGCGGTTCGTGACGGGGAACCGGACGCCGGTCCTCCTCTGAGCGAGGCGCCGCCCGGCGGGCCATCGAGGCCCGCCGGGCGGCGTCATCCACCCTTTGGGGGTGGCTGACCGCCCTGTTCCCAAGGTCGGGATAGCGGAGGGGCGGGGCCTCCGGCGGGGAAATTTGAGACCAGTTGGAACCCTTGGGGTTTCCATTGCGCGGCATCGCCCCTATAGCGGTTGGACGGGATGACCCCGTGTTTTTGACCGAAAGACGCCCATGCGCACGATTGCCACGACCGATGACCTTGCCGCCTTTTGTACCGCTGCGAAGTCGGAACCTTATGTCACCATCGACACCGAATTTCTGCGCGAGCGAACCTATTGGTCCAAGCTCTGTCTGATCCAGATGGCGCTGCCCGGCAAGGATGGCGACGCGGTGCTGATCGACCCGATCGTCGGCGAGGCGATGTCGATGGAGCCGCTGTACGATCTGTTCCGCCACAGGCACACGGTAAAGGTGTTTCACGCCGCGCGGCAGGATCTGGAGATCTTTTTCGTCGAGGGCAATGTGTTTCCCGACCCGCTGTTTGACACTCAGGTCGCGGCGATGGTCTGCGGCTTTGGCGAGCAGGTCGGGTATGAAACCCTGGTCAAGAAGATCGCCAAGGAGAACCTCGACAAGACCTCGCGCTTTACCGACTGGTCGCGCAGGCCGCTGTCGCAGGCGCAGATGGATTATGCGCTGTGCGATGTGACGCATCTGCGGGTGATCTATGAGTTTCTGGCGGCGGCGCTGACCAGGAACGGGCGGCAGATGTGGGTTGAAGAGGAGTTGGAAGTTCTGACCAACCCCGCGACCTATACCATCCACCCCGACGAGGCCTGGCTGCGGATCAAGACGCGCACCACCTCGGGGCGGTTTTTGGCGATGGTCAAGGAGTTGGCCCGGTTCCGCGAGGAATACAGCCAGAAACAGAACGTGCCGCGCAGCCGGGTGATGAAGGATGACGCGTTGCTGGAACTCGCCTCGACCCGGCCCACGACCTACGAAGACCTCGGCAGGTCCCGCCTGTTGCAGCGCGAAGGGCGCAAATCCGACATTGCCGACGGGATTCTGGCAGCGGTCAAGGCGGGCATCGACATGCGCCCCGAAGATATGCCGAAACCCGATCTGTCGCGCGAACAGATGCAGGTCAACCCGGCCTTGGCCGATCTGCTGCGCGTCCTGCTCAAGGCGAAATCCGAAGAGTTGGGCGTGGCGCCCAAGCTGATCGCCAGCGCCGCCGATCTGGATGCCATCGCCGCAGGCGAGCGCGATCTGGACACCCTGCGCGGCTGGCGGGCCGAGGCCTTTGGCGAGGATGCCATGCGCCTTTGCCGGGGGGAGATCGCCCTGACCGCCAAGGGCAACGACGTGCGGGTGATCCGGGTCTAGCGGCGTGAGGCGCGGGCGTTGGTCAGGCCCTGCACCACGATCTGCGTGATCGCCTCCAGTTCGCGGTTCGTCAGATTGGCCCCCACCGCGATTTCGCGCGATTGCTGCGGGCCGGCGTCCTTGGTTGTCTCTGGCGGGAACACCAGGAAATCATAGACCAGGACACCGTTTTCATCGACCGGGCGCGCCACCAGTTCGGCCTCCCAGTAGCCTTGGGTCGGCGGCAACCCGGTGGCGCGCACGATGGCCCCGCCGGGATAGGGGTCGACCGCCATGCTCAGCACCTCTTGCACCTGTGACCGGGCGTCGGCCGGGGCTTCGGTCGCCGCAATCACGGCCACCGGGGCCGAGCGTCCGAACCAGTTGAACGGGTTGATCCGCGAGTCGCGCAAACCCCCACAGGCTTGCAGCAGCATCACGGCGGTCATGGCGGCAATCAGTGGCAGTCTCATCAGCGCATCCCCGGTTGGTTCCTTTGGGTAGCCTACGGCGCGGCGTTTGAAAAGGCTTGCCGTGGGTCGTGTCACGCAACCGGGTGCTTCGATTTGCCGGGGGCTGCGGGCTGGACCAATCTGCTCACGCACCCTACCTGTGGAGGCAATGCAGGAGAATGTCATGGCCACCGCCGCCTTCGAGGATCTTGTCGAAACCTTCGCCTTTCTGGACGATTGGGAGGACCGCTATCGCCATGTGATCGAGTTGGGCCGCGCGATGCCGTCGCTTGAGGACAGCTTCAAGGTGGCGGCGCTGAAGGTCGACGGCTGTGCCAGCCAGGTCTGGCTGCGGCCGCTGTTGGGTGCGCAATTCGATTTTCAGGGCGAGTCCGATGCGATGATCGTTCGCGGCCTGATTGCGGTGCTGCATGCGCTTTATTCCGGATTGACCCCCGAGCAGGTTCTGGCGGTAGATGCCCCCGCCGAACTGGCGCGGCTGGGGCTGGATCAACACCTGTCGGCGCAACGATCAAACGGGGTGCGCGCAATGGTCACCCGGATCAGAACGGTCGTCAGGCCGGAGTGACCGTGACCGACGGATAGAACGCAAGGTGACCTGCAATTCCCTCGATTCCGGCAATCGGTGTCTCATAACTCCACACCGCATTGTTCAACGTGCCCGCCGGAGTTTTCACGCTGTAATAGCTCGCCTGACCCTTCCAAGGGCAGGTCGACTGGCGGTCGGTCTTTTCCAGCAGCGTCATGTCGATATCGGCGCGCGGTACATAAATCACCGGGCCAGAACTGCCTTCGGTCAGGTGGATCGCATGATCGGTCTTGCCGATCACCGTATCCCCGGCGCGAACTGTATGGGATCCGGGGGCAGGGGTCAGTTTGATGTGGTCAGCCATTTCATTACTCCTTGATAAGGTAGACATGGCACGGCGGCGGGTTCTGTCAAACAGGCCGTTGCGCCCTCGCGCGTACTTCAGAGCGGCGCACAGGCCGCCTGACACCACTCCAGCGCCGGATGCGACAGGCGAGGCGCCAATTTCGTCAAGACCTCGACGTGATAGGCGTTCAGCCAGGTCCTTTCCCCCGGCGACAGCATCCCGGCCACAATCAGGCGACGGTCCAGCGGCACAAAGGTCAGCGTCTCGAACGCCAGTTGCACCCGGTCGTCCGCTCCGGGCAGGGCAGGGGCCGGAATGACCACGATCAGGTTTTCCAACCTAATGCCAAACGCCCCCTCGCGGTAATAGCCGGGCTCGTTAGACAGGATCATGCCCACCTCCAGCGGCACCTCGGACAGCCGCGACAACCGCTGTGGCCCCTCGTGCACAGACAGGAACGCGCCCACGCCGTGCCCCGTGCCATGGTCGAAATCCTGCCCCGCCATCCACAGCGCCGCCCGCGCCAGCGGGTCCAGATCGCGCCCCGCCAGACCCTTGGGCCAGCGGGCGCGCGAAATCGCCACCATTCCCTGCAAGACACGGGTGTAACAGTCCCGCGCCTCGTCTCCCGGATCGCCTACCGCCACCGTCCGGGTGATGTCGGTCGTGCCGTCCAGATACTGCGCCCCACTGTCCACCAGCAGCAGCGTGTCCAGACCCACCACCCGGTTTGACGCCTCCGTGACCCGGTAATGCATGATCGCGCCGTTCGACCCGGCCCCACAAATGGTATCGAAACTGATGTCATGCAGGGCGTTGGTGGCCCGGCGATAGCCTTCCAGACTGCGCACCACGTCAATCTCGGTCAGCGTGCCCTTGGGCGCCTGGCTGTCGAGCCAGCACAGGAATTCAACCACCGCCGCCCCGTCGCGCAGATGCGCCTCGCGCATCCCCTCCACCTCGGCAGGCGTCTTGCGCGCCTTGGGCAGCCGACACGGGTCCTCGCCCCAGACCACCGCCACCCCGGCATCCGCCAAAACCTGCGCCACCGCCACCGGAGCCGAGGTCCGGTCAACCCGCACCGGCCCCGACAACCCGGTCAATCCCGCCGTGAACCCAAGTGGAGGCTGCACCGACACATCCGGCCCCAGATGCGCCAGCACGCCTGCATCGAACTTCGCCGGGTCGCTGAACAGGGCCACCCGCCCATCGTCATGCAGAATGGCAAAGCCATGCACGATCGGATTGCGCGGCACATCCGCGCCGCGAATGTTCAACAACCAGCACAGACTGTCGGGCAGCGTGATCACCGCCGAAGTCTGCCCCGCCTGCCGCAATCCTTCCGCCAGCCGACCCCGCTTCTGCGCCGAGGTCTCCCCGGCCAGAACATCCGGATGCTTAAAGGCCGACCCAAGCGGGGCAAAGGGTTGATCCATCCAGATGCCGTCGATGAAATTCACGACAGGGCATAGCGTTACACCGCAATCCTCAAGGGACACACGAAGCTTTTCGATCTCCTCCACCGGGTGCAACCAGGGATCGAACCCGATCACCCCTCGGGGCAAATGGGCCCTGATCCAGTCGGCAGGCTTCACCTCGGGCCACGGCACAGGGGTAAAGGCGCCAAGGTCGACCTGATGCTTGACCTGCACACGGTAGCGCCCGTCGATGAACACCCCCGCCACATCCGGCAGCACGATGCAGAACCCTGCCGACCCGGTAAACCCGGTCAGCCACTGCAACCGCTCGTCCCGCGCCGCGACATATTCGCCCTGATGCGCATCGGCGCGGGGCACCATGAACCCCGCCAACCCTTCCCCCGCCAGAATTGCGCGCAAAGCGGCAAGCCGAGGCGGGCCTTGGGTCGGGGACGCAGCGCTGTCGAAGGTCTGAAACATTTTCTGTCCTCAAATATCCTCGGGGTGTGAGGCCAAAGCCGAGGGCTGAACGCCCCCCTTTACCCGGTCCGCCGCCCGCGCGCCTTGGTCCGTTTTTTCGGGTCCACCTCGAACAACCCGGCCAGTTGTTCGGTCATCGCCCCGGCCAACTGCTCGACATCCGTGATCGTCACCGCACGCGGGTAATAGCGCGTCACGTCATGCCCGATGCCGATCGCGATCAGTTCCACCGCGCGGCGCCGCTCTACCATGGCAATCACGTCGCGCAGGTGTTTCTCCAGGAAATTTGCGGGGTTGACCGACAAAGTTGAGTCGTCCACCGGCGCGCCATCCGATATCACCATCAAAATCCGCCGCGCCTCGGGTCGCGCCATCATCCGCCGGTGCGCCCATTCCAGCGCCTCGCCGTCCATGTTTTCCTTGAGCAACCCTTCCTTCATCATCAACCCCAGGTTGGGCCGCGCCCGCCGCCACGGCGCATCGGCCCCTTTATAGATGATGTGGCGCAAATCGTTCAGCCGCCCCGGCTGCTGAGCCCGCCCGGCCGCCAGCCAGCGTTCGCGCGACTGCCCGCCCTTCCACGCGCGGGTGGTAAAGCCCAGAATCTCGACCTTTACCGAACACCGCTCCAGCGTGCGGGCCAGAACATCGGCGCAAATCGCGGCAATCGAGATCGGACGCCCCCGCATCGAGCCGGAGTTATCCAACAGCAGCGTCACGCAGGTATCGCGAAACTCGGTGTCCTTTTCCCGCTTGAACGACAGCGGCGTGGTCGGGTTCGCCACCACCCGCGCCAGACGGCCCGCGTCCAGCGTGCCTTCTTCCAGATCGAACTCCCAACTGCGGTTCTGCTGCGCCTGCAACCTTCGCTGCAGCTTGTTGGCCAGCCGAGAGACGGCCCCCTTCAACGGTTCCAACTGCTGATCCAGGTAGGCGCGCAACCGTTCCAGTTCGGCGGGTTCCGCCAGATCCTCGGCGCGGATTTCTTCATCGAAATCCGTGGTATAAACGGTGTAGTTCGGGTCGGCATCCGAATAGGGCGCAGGCGGCGGCGGCTCCAGCGGGGCCTCGCCTTCGGGCAGTTCGGCTTCTTCGCCCTGCTCCATATCGGCGCTGTCTTCCATGCTGACCTGAGCCTGCGACTGATCCTGCTGATCCTCCTGCGACTGTTCGGGCGAAGATTCGGAGTCGTCGGACTCCTGTTCGTCATCCCCCGCCGAATCCGGCTGATCCTGATCGTCCTGCGCCTCGCCCTCGGCATCGTCGGCGTCACTGTCGTCGGGGTCGTCGCCCAACTGGTCGCCATAGCCGAGGTCGGAAATCACCTTCCGTGTCAGCCGCGCAAAGGCCGCCTGATCGGCCAGCGCATGACCCACGCCTTCCAGTGAACCGCCCGCTTGTTCCTCGATGAAGCCGCGCCACAACTCCATGACATTGCCCGCCCCGCGCGGCATGTCGCGACCCGTCGCCAGATGACGCACCAGATAACCCGCCGCGACCGACAGCGGCGCGTCCGCCGATTGCGTGATCTGGCTATATCCCTTGCGGTCCGCCTCATGGCCGATCTTGGCGTCGATGTTTCCCGCTGTTCCCGGCATGGCCCGCGCCCCTACTGCCTCGCAGCGCGCAGTTTCCATCGCGTCGTATATTTCGCGCGCCAAAGGGCCGGTCGGAGCATAGCGGGCCGACACAGCCTCGTCATGGAACTTGCGGCGCAGCGCAAAGGCATCTGCCGTGCCGCGCGCCAGCAAAACCTCGTCCCGCGTCATGCGGCGGCTGATCTGGGGCAGACGGATGCCGTCCTTGGTCATGCCAGCGGGATCGACCGAATAGCTGACTGCCATATCGGGATCGTCCGCCATGGTGCGGGTGGCGTCGGCCAAAGCCTTCTTGAACGGATCGGCGGGGTTGTCGGTCGGTTTGCTCATGGTTCAGATAAAGCATTCCGTCTGGCCGGGGGCAAGGGCGCCTCCCGTCGCGCGCGGCATTTTGCAGAAATGCACAGGACCTGTCCTGCCGTGGGTTATTGCCTCAAGGGGCCGTTGCATCACCTTGGGTGCAGAGAAACCCGCCACGGAAGGAACGTCGAATGACCGCCAAACCGAACATCGCCCTGATCATCGGATCGACCCGCAAGACCCGCTTTGCCGACATACCTGCCGCCTGGATGCTGAAACAAGCGCAGGCCCGCGACGACCTGGACGTCGAGCTGGTCGACCTGCGCGACTTCGACCTGCCGCTGTTCGACGAACCGGCGTCGAACCTGTGGATGCCCTCGTCCGACCCGCGCGCCGTGGCCTGGCAGAACAAACTGGCCGAGTTTGACGGCTTCATCTTCGTGGTGGCCGAATACAACCGCTCGGTCACCGGGGCGCTGAAGAACGCGATGGATCAAGCCTACAAGGAATGGGTCCGCAAACCCTTTACCGCCATTGCCTACGGTTCGGTCGGCGGCACCCGCGCGATGGAACACCTGCGCCTGATCGGGATCGAGTTGCAAATGGTCCCAACCCGCAACGTGGTGCATCTGGGCATGGGTGATTTCTTCAAGGTCCATCCGGGGATGGGTGGTTCAGGCAACATGGCGGACGTGGAGGCGAACCTGCTGCCCGCCGCAAAGGCCTCGCTCGACGATCTGGTGTGGTGGGCCAAGGCTACCTTGGCGGCGAAGTCCTAAGCTGCCTTGTGGACGCAGGGGGGTAAAAAGTTACCTCCCTGTGTCCCACCTGGTTTCGTGGCAACCTAATTCACCTCATCGCCATGCTGGCCGCCGACTCCGGCAATTCCTCGGCAAAGCAGCGCTGATAGAACTCGGCCACCGTGCTGCGCTCCAATTCGTCGCATTTGTTCAGGAACGTCAGGCGGAAGGCATAGCCGACGTTGCGGAAAATCTCGGCGTTCTGGGCCCAGTTCAGCACCGTGCGAGGCGACATCACGGTCGACAGATCGCCGTTCATGAAGGCGGTCCGGGTCAGGTCGGCGACGGTGACCATCTGGCCGATCACCTTGCGGCCTTTTTCGGTGTTGTAATGCGGCGACTTGGCCAGAACGATGGCGGCCTCGGCGTCGTGGCTCAGGTAGTTCAGCGTGGCCACCAGGCTCCAACGATCCATCTGCGCCTGGTTGATCTGCTGAGTGCCGTGATACAGCCCCGTGGTATCGCCAAGCCCCACAGTGTTCGACGTGGCGAACAGACGGAAACTGGGATGCGGGGTGATGATCTCGTTCTGGTCCAGCAGGGTCAGCTTGCCGTCATGCTCCAGCACGCGCTGGATCACGAACATCACATCCGCCCGGCCTGCGTCATATTCGTCGAACACGATGGCGACAGGGTTGCGCAGCGCCCAAGGCAAAATCCCCTCGTGGAACTCGGTCACCTGCTTGCCGTCGCGCAGCTTGATCGCATCCTTGCCGATCAGGTCGATCCGGGAGATGTGCGAATCGAGGTTCACCCGCA
>Ga0105046_10018182_pt1 | contig 10711 bp, 8 predicted proteins | sample MAT03_FD_78385 | JGI IMG/M metagenome (GOLD analysis project Ga0105046, IMG submission 78385) | Freshwater microbial communities from Lake Fryxell liftoff mats and glacier meltwater in Antarctica - MAT-03 (megahit assembly) | ecosystem: Environmental > Aquatic > Freshwater > Ice > Liftoff...
GACATGTTATTGTATCCTTATGTACATCATTCAATACCACGGAATCTCATATGCAAATTAAAACGCAACATATCAATAGTGAAGTACATAAGTCAACCTTGGAATTAATCCAATTAATGAATGATGTGCTTGCATTAGCAAAAAAAGAGGGCGCTACTAATGCTGCAGTTGCTGTCAATAACGACAAAGGTTTTTCTGTCGATGTGCGTATGAGACAAGTCGAAACAGTAGCCTTTAGTGAAGATAAAGGAGTGGGTTTAACGGTTTATTTTGGGCAGCGTAAAGGTGGAGCAAGTAGCACTGATGTTTCTCCTGCTGCTTTAGAAGCCATGGTAAGAGCTGCCTGCGACATTGCTAAAGTCAGTGCAGCCGATCCTTGTTTTGGTCTGGCTGAAAAGGAACTTATGAGTACTGAGCATCCTGAGCTGGATTTATTTCATCCTTGGGATGTCACACCACAGCAGGCTATTGAGATCGCCTTAAACTGTGAATCCCATGCTTTATCTTTAGATAAACGAATTACTAATTCCGATGGAGTGAGCGTATCTTCTTATGAGTCGCATCATGGCTATGCCAATACACATGGCGGATCAGGTTTTGTTCATAGCACACGTCATAGCATAAGCTGCTCTTTGATTGCTCAAGAAGGTGAAGACATGCAAAGGGATTATGATTATACCACCGTACGTGATCCTAAGGATTTGGTAAACATTGAATTAATAGCTAAAAAAGCAGTTGAGCGTGCTTTAAGTCGTATTAATTCGCGTCAATTATCGACACAAGTAAGTCCCGTCATTTTTTCTTCACGAGTATCGAGCGGGTTGTTTGGAAGTTTTATTAATGCCATTAGTGGATCTAATTTGTATAAAAAAAACTCTTTTTTAATAAACTCTGTCGGCCAACAGGTTTTTCCCGAATTCATCCGTATCTACGAACAGCCTCATTTACAAGGCGCATTGGGTAGTTCAGCTTTTGATAGTGAAGGGGTGTCTACTCGTCCCAACGTTTTTGTAGACAAAGGGATAGTTCAACACTATGTCCTGGGTAATTATTCAGCGCGGCGAATGAAATTAAAAACCACGGCCAACAGCGATGGAGTGCATAATCTGACTATCGATTCCAATGCAGGGGATTTGACCAAATTGCTGGAGATGATGGGAACCGGTTTATTAGTTACTGAATTAATGGGCCAAGGCGTAAATGGTATCACGGGGGATTACTCTCGTGGAGCGAGTGGTTATTGGGTTGAGAACGGTGTTGTCCAATATCCGGTTGATGAAATTACTGTCGCTGGTAATTTGAAAGATATGTTTCAATCAATTGTTGCTATAGGCAATGATATTAATCCTAATGTCGCAACACGTTGTGGTTCGGTGCTGATTAATGAGATGATGATTGCGGGTAAATGAGACCGTTCATTGTAGATAGGTCAGCCGTTTGTTGGGTCAAAATGACCCAACTTACATTGCACTTATGAGAATTCTAATAAGAACGAAATGTTAAATTAATTTTTATCGCGGAAGATGATGCGGCCTTTTGATAAATCGTAAGGAGTTAACTCTACTTTCACCTTGTCACCGGTTAAAATTCTGATGTAATTTTTTCGCATGCGCCCCGAAATGTGGGCAGTGACCACATGTCCGTTTTCTAATTCAACACGGAACATCGTATTAGGTAATGTATCGATTACGGTACCAGCCATTTCAATATGATCTTCTTTTGCCATAGGTCTCTCAATGATGTATCAAATTTTAAAAGTGAAATAGTGCACTAAAATAAGAAAAATGGCAATCTAAGCGCGTTATTCAATTAAAAAAATGCGCACTTTGCGCGCTGAACATCAGGAAAATAAATGAGATGGGGCTGTCCAAAGCCCTAATTGAGTGGTTTGTTCTAAAGAACCAGATAAGAGATATAAAAATTGTGTGCGACCAATGACTTTAGCGCCTAAGGTTTGTAAATGGGTAGTGGGCATTTGGCAATCAATAAAATCAAAGTTCCAGGCCCCCATGGTTTTACTTAACCAGTACATCGCAATTTTAGACGCATCGGTTACTGTGTGAAACATGGATTCACCAAAAAAGGCACGCCCCAAGCTAATCCCATACAAGCCACCGACTAAGGTTCCATCTAACCAGATTTCAAAAGAATGTGCATAACCCATTTGATGCAATTGGATATAGGCTTTTATCATTTCTGCAGTAATCCAGGTATTATCTTTTCGACCCGAGTAGGTTGCGCATGCGTTTATGACCTCAGGAAAGGCGGTATCTATGGTTAAGGTAAATGGTTTTTTTAATGATTTTTTCAGGCTTTGCGAGATTTTAAATTCATTAGGAATAAGGATTAGTCTGGGATTTGGCGACCACCATAATACTGGGCATCCAGGTTCATACCAGGGAAATATTCCTTGCGAATAAGCTTGCAGGATCCGCTGTGGAGACAAGTCTCCACCCATTACAAGTAACCCTTGCTTATCACTGGTTTCCGGATTCGGAAAGATGTAGTCTGAATTGGTCAAGACAGTCCTTTATCTTTGGTAGATTCTCAGGATAACAAATCTAAATATTTTTCAGCATCAAGTGCTGCCATGCAACCAAAACCTGCCGATGTGACCGCTTGTCTATAAACATGATCTGCAACATCACCACAGGCAAATACGCCAGGAATTGAAGTGCTTGTTGCCATGCCATCTAATCCTGATTTAATGGTTAAGTAACCCTCTTTCATCTGCAATTGATTTTCAAATAAACCAGTATTTGGTGTATGTCCTATAGCTATAAAAACGCCATCCACATCTAATTTTTGTTTGCTGTTATCGTTAACATTGCGGATCACAGCGCCTGTTACTTTTGTACCATCACCTAATACTTCATCCAGGGTATTGTCCCACACCAATTTTAAATTGCCGTTGCGTGCTTTCTCAAACAATTTATCCTGAAGAATTTTTTCTGCACGTAAACTATCACGTCGATGCACTAAAGTGACGGAGGCGGCGATATTAGACAAATAAAGCGCTTCTTCTACAGCGGTGTTGCCACCACCAATTACACACACTGCTTTATTGCGAAAGAAAAAGCCATCACAAGTGGCGCAAGCTGAAACACCGCGACCTTGATAGGCTGTTTCTGATTCCAGTCCAAGGTAACGAGCAGAAGCACCGGTTGCAATAATCAAGGCATCGCAAGTGTATGTAGTGCTATCTCCTTGTAATGTATAGGGTCCTTGCGCTAAATCAACTTTGACAATATGATCGAAAATGATTTGAGTATCAAAACGTTCCGCATGTTTTTGCATGCGCTCCATAAGCGCAGGACCTAATAATCCTTCCACATCGCCGGGCCAATTGTCTACCTCAGTAGTCGTTGTTAATTGACCACCGGGTTGCATGCCGGTAATTAAAACAGGATTAAGATTAGCTCTTGCGGCATAGACTGCGGCGGTGTAACCTGCTGGACCTGAACCGAGTATAATTAAGCGGTGGTGATTGCTTGTGATCATCGTCTCTGCCTTCTTTATATTTTGTGTTAAGATGACAAATATTATGACAAAAACAAACATATTAAAATACCTATGGCAAAACAACATTCAGGGAAACAGGCCGGAACCCTAAAAAAAACCATGCCCGACTTCATTATAAAACGCTTGAGTGAGGGCGGTTTTATATTAATTTTAACGGGAGCTCTTTTTGTGCTCCTGTCATTATTTACTTATCACCTATCTGACCCAGGTTGGTCGCATGCGTCACGATCGGGGGCCCATGTTGCTAATTCAGGAGGGCAAGTCGGTGCCTATATTGCGGATGCTTTATATTTTGCCTTCGGGTATTTTGCCTATCTGTTACCCATCGCTTTTGCGTATGTCACCTGGGCTATCTTAAAAGATTTTCATTCTTTAAAAGTAATCGATCGTTTAGTGCTGTTATTGAGATCGGTGGGGTTTATTCTTATGGTGGCGGGTGGATGCGGTATTTTAAGCCTGGAGCCGCAAATAAAAGGGATGGACTCCATCCATAGTGCGGGTGGAATTGTAGGTAAGGCTGTTAGTAACGGGTGGTATCAAATGCTTAATCTCCATGGAGCAAGTCTGGTTTTATTATCAATGTTATTAGTGGGTATAACCTGGTTGACGGGTTTGTCCTGGATTAAAGTGGTGGAGCTGATTGGGGTTTATACCCTGTTTATTCTTAATCATACTTATATGGGCTTAAGAAAAATTTTGCATTTAGGTAATGCCGGCATTGATTTTTACAAAGCGCGTGAGTCGGCTCAGTCAGACCTGCCTGGGGTTGAGAAAAGCGCTGAGAAAGTCAGACCAAAACTATTTAAATCCAACCCTGAAAAAGTAAAGGATGCAGTACGTGCTGGTCCTGTTTTAATCGCAGCAGAAGAAAAGCAAGAACAAGTTAAGACACTGGTTGCCCCCGCTCCAGTAGTAATAAAAGAATATAAAGAAATACGACCGCCGAAATTAAATACAACGGATGGAAGCTTACCTGGTTTACATTTATTGGACAAAGGCGAGCCTGGTAAACCCATGGGTGGTTATACTCACCAGGAGCTGGAAAATGTTTCGCGGGATGTTGAGCAACATTTATTGGATTTTGGTATCCAGGCGGATGTAGTCGCGGTTCATCCTGGACCGGTGGTCACCCGATTTGAGCTGCAATTAGCCGCAGGTATAAAGGTGAGTAAACTTACGGCCCTGGCCAAAGACCTTGCGCGGTCACTTTCTGTTATTTCTGTGCGCGTGGTTGAGGTCATACCCGGTAAGACGGTCGTTGGTCTGGAGTTGCCCAATCGCTCCCGTGAAGTGGTTCGTTTAAACGAAGTTTTATCCGCCGATGTTTATCAGCAGGCTCATTCCCCGCTGACGCTTGCTTTGGGTGTAGACATTGCTGGCCATCCTATGGTCGTGGATTTAGCTAAAATGCCTCACTTACTAGTAGCAGGTACTACGGGTTCTGGAAAGTCTGTTGGCATAAATGCCATGATTTTGAGTATTTTATTTAAAGCAACGCCTGAGCAAGTGCGATTGATCATGGTCGATCCAAAGATGTTAGAGTTATCCGTATACGATGGAATCCCCCATTTATTAACACCTGTTGTTACCGATATGAAGGAAGCTGCTAGCGCCTTGCGCTGGTGTGTGGAGGAAATGGAGCGTCGTTATAAAATAATGGCAGCTATGGGAGTAAGAAATTTAGCAGGCTTTAATACAAAAATTGCTGAAGGAATTGCAAGTGGTGAGCCTTTCACAGATCCATTATGGAAGCCTGTGGATTCAATGGATATTTCAGCTCCGCAATTGCACGCTTTACCTTATGTGGTTGTGGTCATTGATGAATTAGCCGATATGATGATGGTTGTCGGTAAGAAAGTTGAGCAGTTAATTGCGCGTATTGCGCAAAAGGCTCGTGCGGCTGGAATTCATATGATATTAGCTACACAGCGACCTTCGGTGGATGTTTTAACTGGTCTGATAAAATCCAATATTCCTACCAGAATATCGTTCCAGGTGTCTTCAAAAATTGATTCGCGTACTATACTTGACCAGCAGGGTGCCGAGCAATTATTAGGTCACGGCGACATGCTTTATCTGGCACCAGGCAGTGGTGCTCCATTACGAGTACATGGTGCTTTTGTTGACGATAAAGAAGTTCATCGCATCGCTGATGATTGGCGTGCTCGTGGTGAGCCAGATTATATTGATGATATCCTTAAGCAAATTGGCGATGGAAGTGAATTGGATGAGGAGGGGCAAACTGAAGATGAAGATCCACTCTATGATCAGGCAGTAGAGTTTGTTGTTCAGACACGCAAGGCAAGTATCTCTTCCGTACAAAGACGGTTAAAAATAGGCTACAACCGTGCTGCCCGAATTGTGGAAGAGATGGAGCGTACGGGAATTGTAGGTCCATTGGATGGTGGTTATAGAGATGTACTAGTCACTTCCGTAACTGAGGATTAATGATGAAAAAAATAAGTTTATTTTTTGTATTCTGTGTTTTTTCCAGCGGGGTATTTAGTCAGGGGCCAGCAGAGTTATTACAAACCAAACTCAATGCTATACGCACTATGTCTGCAAATTTTAATCAAATTGTTAAGGCTAAAAAGCGAGAAGTATCGCGTTCTTCTGGCAGTATGGCTTTAGAACGACCTGGTAAATTTCGTTGGCAAACCAAGAGTCCTATGGAGCAACTGGTGATAGCTGATGGTAAAAAAATGTGGGTTTATGACACTGATTTGGAGCAGGTTACTGTTAAGAAGCAAGAAAAAGGCCTGGGCGGAACCGCCGCCTTATTTTTAAGTGGCTATGATGATGAGGTAACTAAAGATTTCGATGTGACGCAAAAAGTTTTAGGGCAAGTGTTTACCTTTGATTTGAAAGCCAGGTCTGGGAAGGAAAACTTTCAGCGCATTAAAATGATTTTTACGAAAGATGAGTTAACGGGTTTGGAATTGTACGATCAACTAGGACAAACTACCTCAGTTAAATTAGTACAGATTAAATCCAACCCTAAACTTGCGGCAAAATTATTTCAGTTTAGGCCACCAAAAGGGGTGGACGTGGTAAAGCAATGAGTTTGTTTCAAACCGAACCCGTTGCGCCATTAGCTGAGTTATTAAGACCGAAGCGTCTTGATGAGGTCATAGGCCAAAGTCATTTATTAGGTGAAGGTAGGCCTTTGAGACTTAGCTTCACCGGTAAAAAGTTACATTCCATGATACTTTGGGGTCCTCCTGGAGTAGGTAAAACCACCATTGCGCGTTTAACAGCTGAGGCATTTGATTGTGAGTGGATAGCATTGTCGGCAGTTTTTTCTGGTGTAAAAGACATTCGTGCAGCGATGGATAGTGCGCAGCAGAATTTAGTACATGGCAAGCATACTATTTTATTTATTGATGAAATTCATCGATTTAATAAAGCACAGCAAGATGCGTTATTGCCTTATACAGAATCGGGTCTGATTACTTTTATTGGCGCTACCACTGAAAATCCTTCTTTTGAAGTAAATTCCGCTTTATTGTCACGAGCCCAAGTCTATGTATTAAAGGCATTAACGGATGATGAGTTAAAAACTTTGTTTAATAGAGCGCACCAGCAAGTGTTGTCTTCTTTGCAATTTGATGCAGAGGCAGTGGATATTATCATTGCTTGTGCAGATGGCGATGCACGAAGGGTACTTAATGTATTGGAGCAGTTAGAAACAGCCGCCACTGCTATGCAAGTAACGCATGTGACTAAAGAATTAGTGAGCAATGCTTTAGGATCACAAGTAAGGCGTTTTGATAAGGGCGGAGATATTTTTTACGATCAAATTTCAGCATTGCATAAATCTGTTCGTGGTTCGCATCCTGATGCAGCCCTTTATTGGTTTTGTCGTATGCTGGATGGGGGTGTGGATCCTTATTATTTGTCGCGTCGTATTGTCAGAATGGCTTGGGAAGATGTGGGGCTTGCTGATCCTAAGGCTATGCAGTTGGCCAACGATGCTGCTGAAACCTATGAACGCTTAGGATCTCCCGAGGGGGAGCTTGCGTTGGCACAAGCAGTGATTTACCTAGCGGTGGCTGCGAAGAGCAATGCAGGCTATGTTGCCTTCAAGCAGGCGATGAATTTTGTCAAAAAAGACAAGTTTCGGGAGGTGCCTGTTCATTTGCGTAATGCACCAACTCAATTAATGAAGGATTTGGGACATGGTACATCCTATCGCTATGCGCATGAAGAGCCTTATGCGTATGCTGCTGGTGAGAATTATTTACCGAAAGGCATGTCTCCCCCTCACTGGTATAGGCCTGTTGACCGAGGTCTTGAGTTAAAAATTGGTGAAAAACTGGCGTTTTTAAAAAAATTAGATGAAGAGGCTAAATAAGCAGTGGCTCGATTTTAGTGTTGGATGATGTTGCTTGGTGGATCCACGCCTACGCGGGGACGACAGTTTAAAGGGGTGTATTAACAAGACAAGGCTCTGGTTATTCTCCAGGACATCATTCAATCATTTGAGTCAAAATTATGACTAATATTTGAATTTGGTGCCGTTATTAAATTCCAATAATTTTAATTGATTGATTATAAACATATTTTCATTTTGGCCTAAAATTTGCTAGAGTCAGAGTATAATAATAAAAATAAAGCCTGCCATGCACTATTCCAATTATCAAACCTGCGCTGTGCGACCTCAGATTGAACTGTCCGAGTGGGATATTTTATCCAGCTTGCCGACAGCTCTGGTTATCTTGAATGCGCAAGGTAAAGTGGTGTGGTTGAATCCTTCCGCTGAGGCGATGTTGGGTTATGGTTTGATTGATTCATTATGGTTAGATGTAATTCAACGAGCTTTCGTTCCACGTGCCGATGATGGACATGAAGTGTCTTTAGCCGATGGGCGACGGGTACATGTCGCTATTTCCTGTTTGGATAGTTTACCTGGGATTCTTGTCACTTTATCTGATATTACAGCGACAAGAGATTACGAAAAAGCACGGGAAAATGAAAAGCGACTGGTCTCAATTGGTACGATGACGGCGCAATTAGCGCATCAAATCAGAACCCCTTTGTCTTCGGCCATTTTGTACACGGAGCATTTAAATAATCAAGCCAATCTTGAGCCGCGTGTACAAAACTGGATTCGCCGTTTACAGGAGTGTCATGGCAGTGTTGAGCAGCAAATCCAGGATTTATTACTTTTTGCCCGTGGAACGTCCATAGAACCTAAGTTAACCAATATGAATCACTGGTGTGCTCAATTGATACAGCGAGCTCAGCCTTATGCAGAAACTTATTCTGCTTTATTTAAGGTAAGTAATCAGTTGAGTTCTAATGACGCGTTAATTCATGAAGAGTCATTAATTGGGGCTGTTTTAAATTTAGTGATCAATGCCTTGCAGTCTGAAGCAACGGAAATTTATTTAACACTTGCATCCATGGATGATTCGGGTATACAAATATCAGTAGAGGATGATGGTAGCGGGATGTCTGAGGATGTTAAGTCGCAGGCCTCCTCACCTTTCTATACTACGAAGGCACAGGGAACAGGTCTTGGTTTAGCGGTGGTTTTTGCCGTAGTGAAGGCGCATGGTGGGAGAGTTGCTTTAGAGTCAGCTGAAGGTTTAGGAACTCAGGTTACTATTTATTTACCGGGTGAAAAATAAATCGTATAACAACGACAAGTTGAAGGATTTTTTATGAGCAACGTTTTAATTGTTGAAGATGATCCAGTATTAAGAGAAGCGCTGGCTGAAACGATGACCATTGCTGGCCACACCTATATTACTGCAAAAGACGGGAAAGAAGCGTTGGTTTTGTTAGAAATACACAATCCTTGTGTCGTACTTACAGATATTCGTATGGACAAGCTGGATGGCAATCAATTGCTAGACGAAATTCAGCGTAAAAGACCGGGCTTGCCTGTCATTCTGATGACTGCTTACAGTTCTGTTGAAGATGCAGTCACAGCGATTCGACATGGTGCAGTTGATTATTTACAAAAACCATTTAGTGCGCAAGTGCTAACGGAAAAAATTAAACGCTATATTAAAGTGAATGTTGACGATGATAGCAACAATCCTATTGCACAGGATCCTAAAAGTCAGGCATTAATGTCTATGGCTTTAAAAGTTGCTCAAGCCGATGTGGGTGTGATGATAAGCGGTGAGAGTGGTACAGGCAAAGAGGTATTGGCACACTTTATTCATGACCATTCAACGCGCAAAAAGCAACCTTTTATCGCGATTAATTGCGCGGCAATCCCAGAGCAAATGTTAGAAGCGACCTTGTTTGGTTATGAAAAAGGTTCTTTTACCGGTGCATATAAAACTACCCCAGGCAAGTTTGAACAAGCCCAGGGAGGAACCTTGTTATTAGATGAGGTTAGCGAGATGCCCTTGAGTTTACAGGCGAAGTTGCTGCGTGTATTACAAGAAAAAGAAGTAGAGCGTATTGGCGGGAATAAAATGATTAGTCTGGATGTGCGCATTTTAGCGACAACCAATAGGCAACTAAAAGATGAGGTGCAAGCAGGGCGGTTTAGAGAGGATTTGTTTTATCGTTTAAATATTTTCCCTCTGCAATGGCACCCATTGAGAGAAAGGAAAAATGATATTATGCCCTTGGCTAATTATTTAATCCGAAAACATTGTCAACACAAACAACCCGTGGTTCCGGTGATTAGTCCAACAGCTCAAAAATTGATGTTAAGTTATTCGTGGCCGGGCAACGCTCGAGAATTAGATAATGTGATACAACGGGCATTAGTCTTGCAAGTACAAGGTATTATTGAGGCAGATCATTTGCAGTTGTATTTAAATACAACACCTGCACCGGAAGCATCGGCAGCAGTCAATAATAAAAATTTACAAATTCATGAATTTGAGCTGATAGAACAAACATTATCTGCACATGAAGGAAACAGACAGCAGGTCGCAGCTTTATTAGGAGTGAGTGAACGAACTTTACGGTATAAGCTGGCAAAAATGCGTGAAGAAGGTTATGTTGTTTAGGTAAACCAGATTCTTGATTGAATTCTAATAACAGCTAAAATGGATGCAGCATGAAGAGGGCGATGGAATGACTGATATTAATACTGTGAACTTGCTTAATCAAATACGAACTATGACTGCCCAGGCTGAAGGTTCTATAGCCGCCCCTGTTGGAAATCAAGCACCCTTTAGTGCCGTTTTTCAAAATGCCCTGGATCAAGTGAACAACC
>Ga0105046_10018183_pt1 | contig 10711 bp, 8 predicted proteins | sample MAT03_FD_78385 | JGI IMG/M metagenome (GOLD analysis project Ga0105046, IMG submission 78385) | Freshwater microbial communities from Lake Fryxell liftoff mats and glacier meltwater in Antarctica - MAT-03 (megahit assembly) | ecosystem: Environmental > Aquatic > Freshwater > Ice > Liftoff...
CCCGCTTCCACTTTCGTCCAGTCGTGCATTGGCATGGTTTGTCTCCGAATTGTCTCGCGTTGAATTCGGCCATTGTAGAACAATTGTCCTCAATTGTTCCAATCCTGGGTATCCTGCAGCCAGGACGACTCGGTTTGATGACTCGGCGGTGTGTGAAGGAACAGTTGGGACAACTGTTCTACACTTTGCACATTTCGGATGCCAGACTAACTTCGCCATCGAGGATTCCTGCACTTCAACCTCAAAAATCATGAACGGAGTTGCCCAACAGTGTTTGCGATTCGATCGCATTTTGGATCACGTTCATTTATACCTCACATGAACATGACCTCGCGTTGTCTATATTGTGCAGATCAAATTTAATGGGGACTCAACGGCGTTATGAAGATCACTCAAATCGAAGCCATTCCGGTCTGTGTTCCGTTGAAGCCGGGAATGACGGCAAAGACAGCTCATGGCGAACACGCGACGTCACCGTTTGTCATTGTTCGCGTGCATACTGATGAAGGATTGACTGGCCTTGGTGAAGCCACGGTCACAGCCTTGTGGAGCGGAGAGACTCAGGCCACGGCGATGGCCGTGCTTCGCGACTGCATCGAACCCGTGCTGCTGGGGCGTGATCCGCGTGACATCACCGCGATTCGCCGTGCGATGGAGTTCGCGGTCAAGCTCAATCCGTTCACTCGTGCGGCGGTGGAAATGGCGATGTGGGATATTGCCGGAAAGGCAGTCGGGCTCCCTGTTTATCAGCTGCTCGGCGGCAAGGTGCGCGATCGAGTTCGCATCAAGCTGGTCGTCTGGGCTCGTGATATCGCAGGGTCGCGCCTGATGGCAGAACAGCATCTGGCCCTCGGCGTGACCTGCATCAAAGTCAAGACGGGACTGGATCCTGTCACCGACATTGCTCGCGTCCGGGCCGTGCGTGAAGTCTGCGGCCCCGATATTCCAATGACAATTGATTCGAACTGTGGATGGACGGTGCAACAAGCTCACTACTGCCTGCGCGAACTTCAGGATGTGAATTTGTTGCTCGCAGAACAACCGATTCCGCCCGGTGATCATGCGGCGATGGCCGAACTTCGGCGAAAGACTTCGACACCACTGATGGCTGACGAAAGCATCTTCACGCTGCAGGATGCATGGCTCCTGGCCAGCCATCGCGCAGTGGATGTATTCAGCATTTATCCGGGGAAGCATGGAGGAATTGCCGCGACCGGTGATATCGTAGCGATCGCGCGAGCTGCCGGGCTGCGCTGCACAATTGGCAGCAATCTGGAACTTGGCGTCGGCACTGCTGCGATGCTGCATGTGGCCGCCGCATTTCCGGAAGTGGACGTCGATGCATTTCCGGCCGACACAATCGGGCCGCTGTATCATGAAACCGATCTGCTCACGCAGCCGCTGAATCTGGGGCCTCCGTCGGCGGTCGTGCCTGATGGTCCGGGACTTGGCGTTGAACTGGATGAAAAGCTGTTGCTGCGATATCGAGTCGATCGTTGAGCACCCACGCACAATTTATTGTGCAAACTTTGTTCATACTTGACGCTGTCCGGAATGAGGCTGCCAAGTCTCGTTCCGGGGCTCCAGCCCTGGAACGCGATGCGCAGGAGGCTCCTGCCTCCTGCGAAAACACGGCAGGCAGGAGCCTCCGGAGCAGTGTGTTCCGAGGCTGGAGCCTCGGAACAAGGACATCATTTCTCACCGCGTGAAGTTTACTCACATACGCAGGAAGGGATCAAGTTATGCCGCAGCCGCCGGACAGCAACGCATCCGACAATCCTTCAACAGGATACGATCGTGATAAACACAATCCATATGCTGTGCTGTCGCCGGCCCACGATGAAGTGATGGCTGCATCCTCGACGATGACCAAAGCTCGCTTCAAAGTGCTGAGTGTTCTTTGTTTGCTGTCCGGCGTCCTCTATCTGGATCGCATCTGCATTTCGGCGGCTGTCGATGCGATCCAGACCGATCTGAAGATCACGAACACGGAGACCAGCTATTTCCTGATGGCTTTTACGCTGGCCTATGGCCTCTTTGAAATTCCCACCGGCCGCTGGGGAGATCGTTTGGGCGCTCGACGAGTGCTTACCAGAATTTCCCTGTGGTGGTCGGCCTTTACCGCGCTGACCGGGGCCTGTACGGGGTTGTGGATGCTGGTGGTAGTCCGATTTTTGTTCGGGGCGGGCGAAGCAGGCGCATTTCCAAATGTGGCCCGAGTCATGTCACGCTGGTTTCCGGATCATGAACGCGGGCGAGCTCAGGGTGTTCTGTTGGCGGCGTCACAGGTTGGCGGTGCGTTGGCACCGTTTCTGGCGGCGCTACTGATTCAGGCGATCGGATGGCGTTGGACGTTTGCGGCGTTCGGAAGTGTGGGAGCCTTTTGGGCGGCGGGATTCTACGTCTGGTTCCGTGATGATCCGGCAGATCATGACGCGGCGAACGCGGCGGAAGTCGCTTACATTGGACGCGGTGCTTCGGCTTCCAACGTGAATACTGAAATTCCGTGGGCTCTGGTGATGCGAAATCCAAGCATCTGGTTTCTGAGTCTGATCATGGCCTGCGGTTCGTTCAACAGTTACATATATTTTTCGTGGTTCCCAAAGTATCTGACAGCAGGGCGAGGCGTTGCACTCACGGAAGCCGGGTTGATGGCGTCAATGGTGCTGGCGTTTTCAGCGGCGGGAACTCTGACGGGAGGCTATATCCTGGACTGGTTCGCGTCTCGAGGTGGTGTCAGCAGAAAACGTCTGCTGGGAGGCTGCTCATTTTTTCTCGCGGCCGCCATGCTGGGGTGTAGTCTGCTTTCCGGCAATGCCTGGCTCGCCGCTTTTTTCGCGGCCCTGTCCTGTTTCGCAACTCAGGCCACACAGCCGCTGTGGTGGACGTGCTCGATCGGCATCAGCGGTAAGCACATCGGCGCGCTGTTCGGGTTGATGAACTCCGTCGGCGTGTTTGGTGCTTTGAGTTCGCAGTATCTGGTCGGAAAACTGGCCGACCTGCTGGGGGGCAGAGGTTTCACCGGCAGGGCTCAGTGGGATCCGATTTTCTACATCAACCTGGGAGTTCTGGTTGTCGCCGGACTTCTATGGTCTTCGTTCGTATTCAAAACCGTGGAGGCACACGATGCCAATCATTGATGTTCACAGCCATTTCTGGCGCTATCCGGATCACTTCAACGACGATTTTCGTCAACAGAGTCGGCGGGCCAAGGCGGGCGTTGAATTGGATTTGACGGTGCGCTTTGAAGACTACCAGCGGACGTCGGTGCCGGATGTTCGGACGATCGTGTTTGGAGGCAAAGCAAAACTCAGCGGGCTTTGGGTGGACGATCGATCGGTGCGGAATTACGTGGATGCGCATCCCGATCAACTGATCGGCTTCATGTCACTGGATCCGACTCAGGACGGCTGGGAGCATGAGATGAAGACCGGACATCAGGAACTCGGTCTGCGAGGAATCAAGCTGATGCCGATGTACGCAGGTTTTCGTCCGGATGAAAAATGGCTGAGCCCGTTATGGGAGTACGCTCAGCAACATCAGTTGCCAGTCCTGCTGCACACCGGGACCACGTTTATCTCACAGGCTCCGCTGGAATGCACGCTGCCGAGACATCTCGACCCGGTCGCCGCTCGTTACCCGGCACTGCGACTCATCCTTGCTCATCTTGGGCATCCTTATGAGGGCGAATGCGTGGCCGTGATCAGAAAACATCCTCACGTTTATGCAGACTTGTCGGCTTTGCACTACCGCCCGTTTCAGTTGTATCACAGCCTGATGCTGGTGCAGGAGTATGGCGTTTGGGACAAGGTTCTCTTTGGAACGGACTATCCGTTTACGACGGTTCAGGCGACGATTGACGGACTGCGGGGTCTCAATGCAATGCTGGCAGGGACGGCACTTCCGCGACTGAATGAGGAGGCGATCGAACGGCTGATTTTTCGCGACAGCCTGCCGCTGCTGGGTTTATGATCAGAGCAACAACAAGCCAGGCTTTAAGAAATCGCTGGGACATCCATAATTTTAGCTTTGGCCGACAACCCCTCCAGCGCCGACGCGTGCAAAACCCATGGAATTTCATCGCATGCGTAAAAACAATCAAGTGAAACCAGGATTGCCGAGATTCCATGAATGTCCAGACACGCCGTACGTCGCATAAACCCAAAGGGAATGGGTGACAACACAAAAGACCTGATGGCGAAGAACCAGTAGTATCGACAGGCCCGGAAAACGAAAAACACTATTGAACGCTCCTTCTTGCTCTGCTGAACTGTATTTGGTTTCGGTATTCTGCCTGAACGGATACAATTCCCGCCTTGAGATAAATTGATCTCCGACGTGATTCGATCGACAGGCTGCAATAAGGAATGAGTATGCGGAACTCCCTACAATCGAGTCATACACACGGAAACCGCTGTGGTTTGCCCCGCCGCAAACTGTTGCAGGCCGGGTTGACAGGTTTTACGACACTGAGCATGGCTGATGTGTTTCGGCTTCAGGCCGCCACAAGGGCAGACACGATTTCTCCGAGAACTGCCGTGATTATGGTCTGGCTGCGCGGAGGAGCGAGCCACCTGGAGACGTTTGATCCGAAACCGGAAGCACCGTCTGAATTCCGCGGTCCGTACTCGGCAATTGATACCAACGTTGCTGGCATTCAAATCTGCGAACTTCTGCCTGGCCTTGCGAAGATTGCCGACAAGTATGCCATTCTGCGATCCATCGCCCACACGGGAGGCGGGCATCCAGCTGGATCGTTGCAGGTTCTGGGTGGTGATCCCGATGCCCAGGACAAGGTGATGCCCAAACTTCCTGACTGGATGTCTGTCGCAAGTTTTGTGAGGCAGGATTCCATACGCAGCCTGCCGAATTATGTGGCCATTAACCCGGTTGATCGCTACGACAGTTTTACGATCGCCGGGCCTACCTATCTGGGCCCCTCTCATGCGCCGTTCGCAATTGTGGGCGATCCCAGCAACCCCGCGTTTGAAGTCCCAAATGTTGGCCTAGCACCGGATCGGCGAGAACGTCTCGGACGGCGCATGCAACTCAAATCCGGCTTCGACAATCTCCGTCGTGATCTCGACACATCAGGGACACTGACTGCCGTCGATCAATTTGAAGCACAGGCATTGGGCCTGTTGACCAGTCCGAACGCAGGAGATGCATTTGATTTGCGAAAGGAGTCCGCATCAGTCCGCGAACGTTATGGCATGAACGCCTGGGGCCAACAACTGCTGATGGCTCGACGACTTGTGGAAGCCGGCGTCGAAATTATCGCAACTGAGTTTGACGGCCCATTGTGCGGACGCGTTCAGAATTGGGATGATCATGCAGTGAACCAGCACGTCTTTGATGCTTACAAGTTTCGAACGCCGGTTTTCGATCAGGCGGTATCAGCCCTGATTGAAGACATTTACGCCCGTGGTCTGGATCAGCGTGTATTGGTGATCGTGGCTGGTGAATTCGGACGCACGCCGCGAATCTCGCATGTTGCCAGCAGCGGCGGTGGCGTGGCCAGCGGACCAGCGGGAACCGTTCAGCCTGGTCGCGACCACTGGCCCCGCGCAAATTCCATGCTGTTTGCGGGAGGCGGGATCTGCACCGGACAAGTCATTGGTGCGACGGATGCCCGAGGAGAAGATCCAATCGATCGCCGAGTCGGCACGGGAGATTTTCTGGCAACGATCTACAAGCATCTGGGAATCGATTACGAACGCCTGGCTATCTCCGATTTTGCGGGGCGTCCGGTCCCAATCCTGAATTCCGGGGCACCAATTCCTGAGCTGCAACGAACCAGCGTTTGACGACAGACGCACTTTGATGAAAGTGATCTGCGGGGCCACGGCAGTCCTATCTTAAGCCATGGAAAGGAATGTGACATCCTGCCGGCATTTCAGTGTTTTCGCGGAGTTCCCATCGACGCCGGGTCGAATTCAATCGAATTAGGTTACGACATTGCAAATTTTTTCAGTTGTCTGTGGCTTCTAGTAGCTGAAATCGGTGTTTGGGGTGCATTATCAATTGCTCAAGTATACAAGCACTCCCAATCGTCAGCAGTACCTGCGGCTTGAATCGACCAATGAAAAATATGAAGCCCGCTGCCAGGTGATGAGATGAATGGCTACCAAAGAATGGATTTGGAAATCCCTTCGAACCTATCCGTTCTCAGCCACAGGACTCGATTGTCGAAACAAGCGATCACGACTACAGTCTCCCACTTTCCAAAACACTGCACGTATCTCAATGGAGCGATAAAATGGTCTACCGACCTCGAACCAAAGCCAAATTGGCTAAGAAATCTAAACGCTGCCCTAAATGCGGAAAGCTCGTCCGTACAACGGTGCGCTGCAAGCGATGCCACGCTGTTCAATCGTAACGGCAAATTTAACTTGTAACGCGCGTTGAAGTACGGAATTCACCTGCCAAGCGTCATCTTTTAAGCTGCAGCACGAATACCGCACTCCAACGCAGCCTAGAACGTGTGACCTTCCTGAGGTCCATTCTTTGTGAGTGTCAGGATCTCAGATCCTGATTCTGTCATCAGAATTGTATGCTCGAACTGTGCAGACAAAGCACCGTCAATTGTCCGAACGGTCCATTTGTCTTTAGTATCGACGCGAGTTTTCCACGAACCAATATTGAGCATCGGCTCTATTGTAAAACACGTGCCGGCTTTCAGCAGATCTCGGTTTGATGCCAGAACCGGATAGTGTGGCACGCCGGGCTCCTGATGAAAATCGCGACCAATACCATGCCCTTGGTACTCGCGAACAACGGAATATCCAGCTTTTGTGGAAAACGACTGAATCGCTCGACCGATCTCCGTGACAGTACCACCGCGACGACTGGCGTTGATCCCAACAAACAGCGCATCGAACGTGGCCTGAATCAATCGTTTCGCGTTGCTGCTGACCCCACCAATCATGAACGTTTCCGACTGATCGCCGTACCAGCCGTTTACGATCGTCGTGATATCGACATTGATGATGTCCCCGTCTTTCAGAGGTCTGGTATTCGGGATGCCGTGACACACAACTTCGTTCACGCTGGTACAGATTGTCCTGGGATAACCAAGATATCCCAGGCAAGCTGGCGTGTGTCCGTGGTCCAGTGTGTAATCATGAGCCAACTTATCCAACTGCAGTGTGTTGATGCCGGCTTTTACATGATCGCGAAGAAAGTCCATCAGTTGCGCATTGAATCGCCCAGCCGCGCGTAGTCCCTCGCGCTCTTCATCGAGCAGATAAAGCGGAATCGTTTTTTTTATTGCGAGCAAGAAGAAGAATCCTGACGATTGCGGGTTCGAAAGTTACAGCACGACGTCCGCAAGTCCGCGATTATTGTAGGTGGCCAGTCGATGTCAATCGGGTGGCAGCATTACTTGAAGAATCCAGAACATTCCAGACGCTTTTTGTATTCTTGTCGCCAATTTGAGGAATTTCGTGCGACGAGATCGGCTAGACTGTCCCCATGAAATCAGGAAAACGACGCTCATCATCACGACTTGCGGCCAACCATCAACGAAGCTGGCTTTGGGGCCGACACGCTGTGATGGAAACTCTAAAATCCGGACGATGGCCAATCGTTGAATTATTCGTAGATTCAATTTCGTCGCCATCAGAGATTGCTGAAATTGAGGGCCTGATTGAGCCACTTGATATTTACGTAGAGACTGTCGATGCAGATCGCCTGACACAGTTATGCCAGTCCTACGAACATCAGGGCCTTGTCGCGCGAATGGGAGAATTCCCCTGCGAAGACGAACAGTCACTGGCCGAAGCAGCCCGCCACGCAATTCAGAACTCCACCAATTCCGGGACAGCACTGAAACCACTTTACGCAGTCTGCGATCGCATTCAGGACGCCCATAATTTGGGTGCGATCCTGCGTTGCTGCGACGCTATGAAGCTCGACGGAATTGTCATTGGTGATCGATATCAATCCAGCATCACTCCGCATGTCGCCAGATCCTCAGCTGGTGCCGTTAACCATCAGCGAATTTTTCGCGTCGAGCAGTTGACTGACACTGTTTCCATGTTGAAGCAGGAAGGTTTTCAGATTATCGCAGCGTCCGAAAAGTCTGCGACGCTCCTGTGGAATGCGAATCTGTCACGCCCAACAGTGATCCTCATCGGCAGCGAAACATCCGGAGTTGCCGCAGAACTGCTGGCGATGTGCGACATGCAGGTTGCCATTCCAATGCTAGGTGGGGTCGATTCGCTCAACGCAGCAGTCGCGGCAGGAATCGTGCTGTATGAATGTCGCAGACAGCAACAACCTCGAACTGAATAAACAGCAATTGGTGCACCGAAAACGCATCGACCCGAGTCCGAAGACCAAGCCAGGGCTCATCATAAGAGCCAGCCTGACCTTCGAACACGGGTCAATGAAATTGTTACCGAAGTTGCTTCGGTGCAACGACTACCGAGGTGCAAATGTCGATGGCGGAGGAGCAAGTTCTGGTCCGCCAACTCCTCGAGCAGGTGCTTGTTCCGGAACTTCGGGCTGCACGCCAACATCCTCCATCAGGTGATGAAGCACCGACGCTGTCATTTCCATCTTGCTGAGAATGCCAAGTGTGCCAATCTGGCGACGATGAACCCGTGACCAGCCTCGAACATCATCTTCGACATGGTGAAATAATGCGTCGGCTCCGCCTAGCTTACGGCTGATCGCGTCACGATCATTTGCATGTTCAGCGGCATGAATATACTTCGCAGTTTCAAGCAGTGAATAGGCTTCTGAATAAGTCTCATGGAATCCGGGGTTGTGTGAATAATTGTAGTAAAGATCCAGGCACAAATCGTTCATCAGAAATTCGAGCCGCTGAGCAAGATCTTTCACGTGGCCATAGCCGCCGAAAGTGATCTCCTGTGGCGTCGGTGCTACTTGTTGCGTTCCAAGCATCGCTGTTTACGGGTAATAGTATGATTGGCCATTCTGACGATAGTAGGTTCCATGATTCACCGTATTCAGATGCGGCACAATACGTTGTGCATCACGATGGATGACATCGTGATGATAACGACCAATCACATGACCATGGCTGTCTTTGATCACGTGATCATGATGATCAACATGGAAGCCGTATTGCGCACAGGCAGTCGATGCTGCAAGTGAGGGGGAAATCGTCAAAGCTGCCGCAAAGAAAAATTTTGACATCTTCATGACATCGAGCTCCAATGCATAGGAGGGGAATTTGTGGAAGCGTACTGACATAAGCGATACATTGTCGGTCCAACGACCACAGATAACAGAGTATGAATCGCCTGCTGACAACGCGTCAGCAGGCGACTGTCATGACGGAAATTAGTGGCGATGTATGTCCCAGTGGCCTGAACGATGTACGTCGTAATGTCCAGGAACATAGTCCAGATGACCACGGTGAGGAACCAGTGAAGGTGCGTGGTAATCCAAATGTGTCGTGTTGTGCCATGAGCGATGCACGTGCCCGCTGTAGAATGGATAATGGCTATACCCCACTGGTTGAATATAGCCGCCACCAAATCCTGAATTGAAACCTGAGTACCCATAGTTCTGCGTTGGATAAACTCCAACGTTTCCGTAACCCACGGATAAGGAAAGTCGAGGCGATAAATGACCGCCGTAGTATGAGCTACCGCCATAGCCCGAATTGCAACCGTAATGCTGAGCGGACGCATCACTAACTCCCACGAAACCAAGCGCCAACGTGGCACCGACTGCTACAAGCAGACCCTTCATTTTTCTACTCCTTCTTTCTGTCCTGGAAAGAAACCGGGGAAAACAAACAACCGGCGTGAATAATCTGCGCATGGCGTGCCAATATTGCCGAAGTTTGAAAATTGCTGTGAATTCATGCTTTGCAACGGTCCCGACATCGTCTTTTCACATGTGAAGTGACGCAGATTCGATAAAAAGTGTCATCAGAATGATGTGAAAACTCCTTATCCACCTGAGACGCGGGGGCCTTTCCTGCGATGGTCGAAAATGCCACGGGTCGATTTTGACCAAACGTTGCGAGAAATCCTAACAACAATTTCACAGTCGATTGATTGCGGGCTGCGAGCGGGATAGATTCGCGATCGAACTGTATAGATCGTCAAGGGGAACACCCTGAGAGGACGTTGGGGCTGATGTTACTGTCTGAAATTCCGGTAAGCGGCCCGTGGGGCGAACGACATCTATTGGGGCTGGAACATCTTTCCGCCGATCAGATCAACTGTGTGCTTGATCTCACGAAACACTACGACAACATCACCAGTGGCGGCTCCGGCAGACTGGATGTCCTCAAAGGGCTGGTCGTTGCAAATTTGTTCTTCGAAAACTCTACACGCACCCGAACAAGTTTCAGTCTGGCAGCCCGACGCCTGGGCGCTGATACCGTCGATTTTACTGCCAGCTCCAGCAGCTTGTCGAAGGGCGAGACCTTCATCGATACAGCTCAAACGATCGAGGCGATGGGTGTCGATCTCGTAGTTTGCCGCCATCGGACTCCGGGTGCTCCGCACTTGCTCGCGCGGAACCTGAAGGCTGGTGTTCTGAATGCTGGTGACGGAACACACGAGCATCCAACGCAGGGCCTGCTCGACATCTACACGATCCAAAAGCAACGTGGTCACATTGCAGGTCTGACAGTCGCACTTGTCGGCGACATTCGACACAGCCGCGTCGCACGATCCAACATTCACGGACTCAAAGCCCTTGGAGCGCGAGTAATCGTTTGCGG
>Ga0105046_10018186_pt1 | contig 10710 bp, 8 predicted proteins | sample MAT03_FD_78385 | JGI IMG/M metagenome (GOLD analysis project Ga0105046, IMG submission 78385) | Freshwater microbial communities from Lake Fryxell liftoff mats and glacier meltwater in Antarctica - MAT-03 (megahit assembly) | ecosystem: Environmental > Aquatic > Freshwater > Ice > Liftoff...
CAACAACCCTGTCGGCATCGACGCCTTGCAATGGCAAGAGCTGCCCACGCCCGAGCCGCAGGCCGGCCAGGTGCGGTTGGTGGTGAAGGCCGCCAGCCTGAACTTCCCCGACATCCTGATCGTACAGAACAAGTACCAGTTCAAACCCACGCTGCCCTTCGTGCCGGGCAGTGAATTCGCCGGCATCGTCGAGGCGGTAGGCGCCGGCGTGGCCAACGTCAAGCTGGGCGACCGGGTGGCGGCAATGGCCGGCACCGGTGGCTTCGGCACCCACGCCATCGTGGCGGCCGAAAAGCTGGTGCCGCTGCCCGAGGGCATGTCGTTCGAGCATGGCGCGGCCTTCCTGATGACCTACGGCACCTCGCAGCACGCACTGCTGGACCGCGCCGCGCTCAAGGCCGGTGAAACCGTGCTGGTGCTGGGCGCGGCCGGCGGCGTGGGCACAGCGGCGATCCAGATCGCCAAGGCTGTTGGGGCGCGGGTGATCGCCGCCGCCTCCACCGACGCCAAGTGCGCGGTGTGCCGCGAGATCGGCGCCGATGCCACCATCAACTACAGCACCGAAAACATCCGCGATGCATTGAAGGCGCTGAGCAACGGCAAGGGCCCCGACGTGGTCTACGACCCGGTGGGCGGCGATCTGGCCGAGCCGGTGTTCCGCTCGATCGCCTGGCGCGGCCGCTACCTGGTGGTAGGCTTTGCCGGCGGCGGCATCCCGGCGCTGCCACTCAACCTGTCGCTGCTGAAAGGCGCCTCCATCGTCGGCGTGTTCTGGGGTGACTTCGTGCGCCGCGAACCGGCCAACTTTGCGCGTGACATGCATCAGCTCGGCCAGTGGTATGCCGAGGGCAAGGTGCGCCCGGTGATGGACCAGGTGATGCCCTTGGCCGACCTGCATGCCGCCTATGCCCGCATGGGCGCACGCCAGGTGGTCGGCAAGCTGGTGCTGACACATTCGTAACCGCTGGTGACAGCGGGCTGCCGTACCCCCTGCAAGGGGGCCGTGGCGGCCTGCCGATGGGGTGGCAACTGCGCTAGCATCCTCAGCGGGAGACAAAAGCCATGGCCATCAAGGTCCTCATTCTCGAAGACAACCCGGTTGCACGCAGCTTCTTGTGCCGCGTGGTGCGCGAGAGCTTCAGCGACACCATCGCCATCACCGAAGCCGGTGACCTGGAAACCGCCCGCAAGCTGATCAGCATTGCCGGTGGCGCCAGCGGCATGCACGGCGTCGACCCGTTCAAGCTGATCATGGTCGACCTCGAATTGCCCGACGGCAACGGCATGGAGCTGCTGGCCGAGTTGACCCAGTACCCGGCGACCAAGATCGTCACCACGCTGTACTCGGACGACGACCACCTGTTCCCGGCACTGCAGTGCGGCGCCGACGGCTACCTGCTGAAGGAAGACCGCTTCGAGGTGCTGGTCGAAGAACTGCAAAAGATCGTTCGCGGCCAGCCGCCGCTGTCACCCGCGATTGCCCGGCGGCTGCTGACGCATTTCCGCCAAGGCGGCCGGGCCGATGGCCGGGCCCCGGATTCCGGCTTCACGATGCCGGCCGACTTCGTCACCACCAGCGCGCCGGTGCCGATCGGCAAGGTGCCCGACCATGAGCGCCTGACGCCCCGCGAAAGCGAAGTGCTCACCTACCTGAGCAAGGGCTTCACGATCAAGGAGATCGCCAGCCTGATGGGCATCAAGTGGTTCACCGTCAACGACCACATCAAGTCCATCTACAAGAAGCTCAACGTGTCAAGCCGCGCCGAAGCCGCGGTGCTGGCCACCAAGCAAGGCCTGGTTTGATCGACCCGGCCAGCGCCGCAGCATGACCCGATGATCCAACCTGCGCACACACCGGCCGGTGGTGCGCATGGTGCGCGTGGTGCCGCTGCTTCAGCCGCATCCGCTGGATCGGTTGGTGATTCGCAGAGCGACTCCGGCTGGGTAGAAACCGCCATCGGCCAGCGCCGGCGGCGCCGCTTGCGACCCCCGGTGGACCGCGCGCGCGGGCTGTTGCTGCTGGGCTTGCTGGGCGCCGTGCTGGTGATGCTGTGGCTGCGGCTGCTGGCCGCCGAGCCCCACCTGCCGGTGGTCTTGCGCGTGGCTGCCGGCGGCGGCGTGGCGCTCGACCGCAGCGCCGATCCCGCGTTGCAGCCCGCCATCGGCCACTTGCTGCAGGCTGTGGTGATGCCCGACGGCCAGCGCATCGAGGCCACCCCGGCGCTGCTGCCACGCCCGCCCCGCTGGATCGTCGACGACCAGGAACGGCTGCATCAGCAACGCCTGGCAGCGCTGCTTGCCGACGCGGCAAGACAACCGCAGCTGACGCTGCAGTTTGAGCCCGGACTGGCCGTGCCGGTGTCACCCAGCCCGCGCGGGTTGGGCGGCCTGGGAGCCGCGTGTTGGCTGCTTTGCGCGCTGGCGCTGGCCTTGTATCTGGCCGGTGTCGTGGTGGTGCTGGCCCGGCCTGGGCCGCCCGCCGCGCTGTACGGCCTGCTGGCCTTGTCCCAATGCCTGAACCTGCTGCTGATCGGCGCCGAGACCCTGCCCGGCATGGGCCTGCCCGGTGGCCTGCTGCGGCTTGATCTGGCGCTGCGATTGCTGGCCGACGCCGTGGCGGCTGCGGCGCTGGTTCATGTGCTGGCGCTCTACCCAAGGCGGCATGCCGCGGCACCCTGGTTGGCGCTGATAGCTTGGGCGGTGGCACTGCTCGGGCTGGCGGTGGCACTGGTTTGGCCGCCCGCCGGGCTGTGGTGGTGGGCACAAGGCCTGTCGCTGGGCTACGGGCTGGCGGCGGCGGCAATGCTTCGGCGCCGCAGCCGCCCGGCAAGCCACCCGCAGAGCGACGCACTTTCAATCACGTCGGCAGAATCACCCGCAGGCTCAAGCTTTGATCCGCTGGCCCGCCAGTTGCAGCGCCTGGTGCTGGCAGGCACCGGCACCTTGTTGCTGCTGGTCGTGGCCCTGGCCACCGCCCGCCACGACGGCCCGGCGCAATACCAGCTGGCCACCGTGGGCTCGGCAGTATGGGTGGTGTTCTTCGCCGCGCTGTTGATCCTGGGGCCTTTCCTGTCCACCTCGCGCCAGGTGCTGCGCGAGTTCACCATGCTGGCCGGCGTCAGCACCACCGCCAGTTCACTGGGCCTGCTGTTCCTCACCGTGTTCTCGCTCAACCCGCTGGCCGCCCTGCTGCTGGCGCTGGCCGTGTCATTGGCGGTGTACTGGTTGGCGCGGCCCTGGATCCTGGGCCAGCTGGCAGGCTCGGGCCCTGGCACGGTCAGCGGTGAGCGCCTGTTCGACAGCCTGTACCGCGCCGCCCGTGCGATCGAGCAATCGCCCGAGCAGGCGGCGCGCCTGCTGGGCGATCTGCTGCGCGAGGTGTTCGATCCGCTGGAGCTGGCGCGCACCTCGCGGCCGTCGACACGCATCCGCGTGGCTGCCGACGGCTCGACGATGGTGGTGCCGTTGATGCGGCTGCCGGGCAGCGACGCTGCCGGCCCGGCGGGCGGCATCGTGCTGCGCTTCGCCGGCCGCGGCCGGCGGCTGTTCGGCCATGCCGACGTGCAGCTGAGCGAGCGGCTGATCGAACAACTGCGCCGCGCCGTGGCCTATGACCGCGCGGTGGAGCACGGCCGCACCGAAGAACGCTTGCGCATCGCCCAGGACCTGCACGACGACATCGGTGCACGGCTGCTGACGCTGATGTACAAGGCGCCCAATCCGGAAATCGAAGAGTACATCCGCCACACGCTGCAGGACCTGAAGACATTGACACGTGGCCTGGCGGCGGCCAACCACCGCCTGTCGCACGCCGCAGCCGAATGGAAGTCCGACATCACGCAGCGCCTCAATGTCACCGGCTGTGACCTGCACTGGAGCTTCTCCACCGACCGTGACCTGATGCTGACGGTGGTGCAGTGGTCGGGCCTGACGCGCGTGCTGCGCGAACTGGTCAACAACATCATCAGCCATGCGCAGGCCACGCAGGTGGAGATCGCTGCCCACTTCGACCGTGGCTGGCTGACGCTTCACGTCATCGATGACGGCATCGGCCGCGCGCCCGAGGCCTGGTCGCACGGCCTGGGGCTGGGGGGCGTGCGCAAGCGCGTGAAGCTGCTGCGCGGCCAGGTGCAGTGGTTGGAGCGCGACGGGCGCGGCATCCGCTGCGAAGTGCGGGTGCCGCTGTCCAGCGACAACAGCTGACGGTGCACCGGGTCAATCCGGGTCACCGCCCCGGTGATGTTGCTTGACTTGGCTCAAACGCTTGGAGACTGCGCGGGCAGACGATCCTGACATCCCGCCGCAACGAACCCCGAACATGCCCACAGCGGGTTGAGATGGGCGGTTCAAGCCGGCGACGTTTCGTTCGGTCCGCAAACCAAGGAAGACCATGAAGCTCCATCTCTCTGCAACGGCGCTGACCGTTGCCGTGCTGGCCCTCGTCGGCTGCCAGTCGCCCCAGGACATCGTGCCACCCAACACCCTGGTGGCGGCCAAGTCGGCTGCCGCGCCAAACCTCAACGCCGGTGCCACCGACCCAGTCTGGGCCAGCGCCAGGCCGTTGACCGTGGCGCTAACCGATGGCGCCAACTTCGGTGCCAAGCCCGGTGACAAGGGCGACAGCAAGGCCAGCTTGAAAGCCGTGTACTCGGGCGACATGCTCTACATGCTGATCCAGTACGCCGACCCGAGCAATTCCAAGCGGCGCGGCCCGTACCAGAAGCAGGCCGATGGCACATGGAAGAAGCTCACCGACCCCGAGGACAAGGGTGGTGACGACAACCTCTACTACGAAGACAAGTGGGCCATGATTTGGCCGATCAACAACTCGATCAAGGGCTTCGACAAGGAAGGTTGCGCCGCGATGTGCCACCTTGAAAAGTCAAAGCCCTACGGCAACAAGTACACCGCCCGCGAAGGTGAGATGGGCGACATCTGGCACATGAAGGGCAGCCGCACGGCGCCCAATGGCTTTGTCGATGACCAGTACGTTGACCATACCCGCTGGGACAAGACGGCCAGCCCCAACGCGGGCCGCAAGAACGAGCCCGGCGCCTCGACCGGCGAGTACAAGGGCTTCCCGCTGGTCAACGGCAAGCCGCAGTTCATGCAGCGCGACGGCAAGCCGCTGAATGCCGGCGGCACCGAGTACATCAAGAGCGGCGAGGAGGTGGCCTTCGACGACAGCCGCTTCAAGCCCGGCGACGAAGTGGCCTCGTTCCTGATCTACCCGCTGCAAGGCGACCGCGCCGATGTGCGCGTGGCGGCCAGTTGGCGCAACGGCATGCACACCTCGGTGGTGAGCCGCAAGCTGGTGACCGGCAGCAAGTTCGACGTGCAGTTTTCTGACCTCGGCGCCCGCTACGGCTTCGGCATCGCGGCCTTCGACAACGCCCAGGTACGCCACGCCACCTCGGACGATCCGCTGTACATGGTGTTCGGCAAGTAAGCCGCCCGCAAAGCAACAAAGCCCCCGAGCCTTGGCGGCTCGGGGGCTTTTGTTTGTGCCGCTGCGGACTGCCAGTGCGGTGCGCGGGGTGTCAAGTCTTGGGGTGGCTGATGGGGCTCGAACCCACGACAACAGGAATCACAATCCTGGACTCTACCAACTGAGCTACAGCCACCGCTGAGTCGAGCAGTATATCGTGGCGGCCGGCGTCATGGCTTGGCGGCCGATGCCGCAGCAGCCGCCGCCACTGGGTGCACCTTCTTGTCGACCTTGTAGCGGGTGCTCAGCGCCTGGTAGTAGGCCTCGGATTCGGCACGCGCCCAGGCCTGCGCGTACTGGTTCTTGAGCGCTCGGTCTTCTTCGGGCTTCAGCTCACGCGGCAGCACCTTGTCGATGCGCGCCACCAGGTAACCCTGGCCCGGCAGCGCCACGCCCAGCACGGCAGGCAGTTTGGCCGCATCTGCCGCCAGCACGGCCTCCAGCGCGGTGCGCGGCAGGTTCTCGGGCTTGGCCCGTGACACGGTGGCCGGGCCAGTGAGCGCACCGCTGGCGGCATCGGCCTTCAGCTGCGCCAGCCGGGCCTCGCCATCCTTGCGCGCCAGGGCTTCGGCCTGGGTGATGACCAGGCGCTGGCGCACGCCATCACGCACCTCGGCCAGCGGCAACGTGCGCGCCGGCTGGTGCTGCACCACGCGGGCTGACGCCAGCTGGTTGGGGCCCACCTCCACCGCGTCGGTGTTGCGCTTGTTCTTGACCGCATCGTTGCCGAAGACTGATTCCAGCAGCTTGGCCGACGCCAGCGCACCGGCGGCACCGGGCGCCGGGTTGCGCTGCACGGTGGCGCTGCGCTTCTCCAGCTTCAGCTTGTCGATCACCGGCTGCAGGCTGTCGGCTTGCTCGTACACCGTGTTGGTGAACTGCTCGGCCGCCTCGGCCCAGCGCTTGGTGGCAAGTTGCTGGCGCACTTCGTCTTCGATGGCCGCGCGCACCGCCTCGAACGGCTTCTTGTCGCCGCCCTTGATCGCTTCAAGCAAAATGATGTGGTAGCCAAAGTCCGACTCGACCACGTTGCTGATCTCGCCAGGCTTCATCGCGAACGCGGCGTCCTCGAAGGGCTTGACCATCGCCCCGCGGCCGAAGAAATCCAGGTCGCCGCCCTGCACTGCCGAGCCGGCGTCGTCGGAATTTTTCTTGGCCAGTTCGGCAAAGCCGGGCGGTGTCTTGCGGGCTTCGACCAGCAACGCTTCAGCCCGCGCCTTGGCCTTTTGCTTGACGTCGGGTGCGGCGTCCTTGTCGGCCTTGATCAGAATGTGGCGGGCGCGGCGCTCTTCGGCAGCGGTGTAGCGGCTGGCGTTTTCGGTGTAGTACTTGCGCAGGTCTTCCTCAGGCACGGGGATGCCTTTTTTCAACACCGCCAGGTCGAGCACCACGTAGTCGATGGTGGCCTGCTCGGGCGCCCGGAAATCGGCCTCGTGCGCCTTGTAGAAGGCCTCGATCTCGGCATCCGTCGGGCTCACCTTGGCCAGGTAGTCCTTGGCATCGAAGCGGGCGAAGTGGATCTCCCGGCGCTGCAGCAGAGCGTCCAGCGCCTGAGCCACCGGCGCTGCCGCCGCCAGCACCGTGCCGGTGATGCCAACTTGCACCTGCTGCACCGTCAAATCCTGCCGCAGCCGGGCCTCGAAGGTTTGCAGGCTCATGCCCTGCGCGGCCAGCAGGTCCTTGTTGATGGTGTTGTCGGCATTGCGCAGCATCGCAAACTGCGGATCGGTGATGAACAGGCGCTGCAAACGCTCGTTCGACACCGAGATGTGTTGCTTGTCGGTGGCCACCATCATCACCCGCTCGCGCACCAGCGCGTCCAGCGATTCGGCCCGCGCCTCGGGTGAATCAAGCAGCTTGGGGTCGATATTGGGCATCTGCCGGCGCACACGCTCGGCCTGCTGCTGGTGGCTGGCGTCCCACTCGCCCTGCGTGATCGACTGGCCGGCCACCTTGGCCACCGTGAGGTTGCCGCCCTCGGTCAGGCTGGAGTAGCCCTGAATGCCGAACACCACGAACGACGGCAAGATCAGGAGCAGGACCAGGCCGAGAAACAGACGGTTGTGCTTGCGGACGAATTCGAACATGGTGACAGCCTCGGAGGGGGCTTGCAGGGCGCGCAAACGGTGAACGGGCCGCTGGCCGGGCAGGGCCGGCGCATGCAAAAAAGGCGAACCGGGGTTCGCCTTGGCAGGGGTCGGGCCGTGACGCGGGCAGCGCCAAAAAGTCGGATTCTAAGTCGGCCGGGCCGGTGCGCCAAAGGGCAGGCCCGGCCAGGCTGCGGTGGTGGGTGCTGACGGGCTCGAACCGCCGACCTGCGCCGTGTAAGGGCGACGCTCTACCAACTGAGCTAAGCACCCGCAGCCTGACAAGGGCCTGCCCGGATGGGCCGCCCCCGATCAAGTCAGTTCAATGCCTCTTTCAGGCCCTTGCCGGCGCGGAACTTGGGCACCTTGGCGGCCTTGATCTTGATGGCCGCGCCGGTGCGCGGGTTGCGGCCGGGGCGCGCGGCACGTTTGGTGACTGCAAAGGTGCCGAAGCCGACGATGGACACGCTGCCGTTCTTCTTGAGGGTGGTCTTCACGCCGCCGATCAGCGCTTCCAGGGCCCGGGTTGCCGCGGCCTTGGAAATATCGGCCTGCTTGGCGATGTGTTCGATCAACTCGGCTTTGTTCACGAAACTACCCCCTCTCAAAACGTGTCACTGGCTTGCAGCAGCCGGCCTTGGCAGGGGCTGCTGAGCGTTGGGCGGTGGTGCCGATTTCCCGGCCGGCCACTCGCTTTGATTACATCGGTGGCACCCGGTGGTGTCAAGCGCGAAGGGCGGATTCTAGGTGGAATCAGCCCCCTCATTCATGCGTCTTCATGACGCTGCGCAGCCCGTGGCCGACCCGTCCCCGCCCCGTTACACCTCGTTGCGCAGCACCAGCAGCACACCGGCCGCGCACAAGGCCATGCCGGCCCAGCCGCTAGCGGCCATGCGCTCGCCAAACAGCAACCAGGCCAGCAGCGCGGTGCAGGGCGGCACGAGGTAGAACAGGCTGGTGACGCGGGTGGCCGCACCGCGCTGGATCAGCATCATCAGCAGCGAGCTGCCACCCAGCGACAGCCCCAGCACCGACCAGGCCAGCGCCACAATCAGGTCAGGATGCCAATGCACTACACCGGGCTCCAGCAGCGCCAGCGGCGCGGTGACGGCCAGCGCGGCGGCGATCTGCACGAAGTTGGCGCTGCGCACGTCGCCCGGCAGTACATGGCGCTTTTGATACAAGGTACCGGCGGTGATCGAGGCCAGCGCCAGCACCGACAACCCCAGGTTGAACGGCGTCACCTCGCCCAGCCCGAACTTGGGCCACACCACCAGCGCCAGCCCGGCCAGGCCCAGCAACAGCCCGCCCCATTGCAGCGGCGCGACGCGGTGCTGGCCTCGGCCGCTGACCCACAGTGCCGTCAGCAGCGGCTGCAGCCCGACGATCAGCGCCACCGTGCCGGCGGGGATGCCGGCCCGCACCGCCGCCCACACACCGCCCAGGTAACCGCCATGCATCAGCACGCCGCTGACCGCCAAGTGCCCCCACTGCGCGCGGCCCCGCGGCCAGGCCACGCCGGCCGCCAGGATCCACAGCCCAAAGGCCAGCAGCGAAAACGCATAACGCCAGGTGAGGAAGCTCAGCGGGGGTGCATGCGGCATGGCCAGCCGGGCGACGACGAAGCCGGTGCTCCAGACGGCCACGAAAACCCACGGCATCGCGGCCAGCAGGCCTTGCTGGCGGGGGCTGGGCACGGCGTTCAGCGCGGGCGACGGGCTTAACGGCCTCAGCGGGCCTTGGCCCGAATCTCGGGCAAGGCGCGCTGCAGGTAGTACACCATCGACCAGATCGTCAGCACGCAGGCCACGATGATCAGTACCTTGCCCCAGATGCGGGTATCGATGACGCCGAACAGCGCGCCGTCGTACAGCAGGAAGGGGATCGCCGTCATCTGCGTGGCGGTTTTCAGTTTGCCCAGCATGTGCACCGCCACACTGCGCGATGCGCCGATCTGGGCCATCCACTCACGCAGCGACGAGATGGCGATCTCGCGGCCGATGATCACCAGCGCCACCAGCACGTCCACCCGGTCCAGCTTGACCAGCACCAGCAGCGCCGCGCAGACAAGAATCTTGTCGGCCACCGGGTCGAGAAACGCGCCGAAGGCCGAGGTCTGGTTCAGCTTGCGCGCCAGCCAGCCGTCCAGCCAGTCGGTGGCGGCAAACACCACGAACATCACCGTGGCGATGAGGTTGCGCGACACCGCATCGAGCGGCAGGTAGAACACGCCGACGATCAACGGAATCGCGACGATGCGCGCCCAGGTCAGGATCGTCGGCAGGGTAAGGAACATGCGGCATTGTGCAGGACGCGCCTGCACCGGGCCGTGACAAGCGGCGGGCGTCAGGCCATCTCAGCTGTCGAGCGAGCGCGGCTTGAAGCGCCGTTGCTCGTTGAACAGGAAGGTTTCAGAAAACGTCCACGGCCGCGGCAAGTGGCCAACCGGCCCGAAGGGCGCCGCACGCCGCACCGCCGCCATCGCCAGCTGCACCGTGTCGAGCGCCTGGCCGGGCTGGCGCAGCACCGCGATGCGGCGCACGCTGCCGTCGCGGTTGAGCTCGATCTCCAGCACCGGGATGGCCAGCAGCGGCTCGGGCACCGGGCCGGTGTAAGTGGTGCCCGGGTTGAGCGCAACGATGCGCTCGGCCGCGTGCAGGCGGTAGGCATCCCAATCGGTGGCGGGGCGACCGGGGGCGGAGGCCAACGCGCCAGCTGCGGCGACCGGCGCGGCCGGCCCTCCGCCCGCCACCCGCGACGCGGCAGGCGACAAAGCGGGCGACGCGGCGGCGGCTGGTGGCGAGGCCGGTGATGCCGGTGATGCCGGCGAGGCCGGCGGCACTGGCTTGGGCGCGGGGCTGCAGCCCGCACCCAGCAGCACGATCAGCAACAGCACGGCCCGGTGCACGGCGCTGCGGTGCGCACCGGGCCAGTGGCCAACCTCCTCAACGCAGGGCACGGTAAATCTCCTCGGCCAGGTCATGTGAGATGCCTTCCACGCCACACAGCTCATCCACGCTGGCCGCCGCCACGCCGCGGATGCCGCCAAAGCGCTGCAGCAGCCGCGCGCGTTTCTTGGGGCCGACGCCGGCGATGTCTTCGAGCTTGCTGCCGCCGGTGCGCACGCTGGCGCGC
>Ga0105046_10018187_pt1 | contig 10709 bp, 7 predicted proteins | sample MAT03_FD_78385 | JGI IMG/M metagenome (GOLD analysis project Ga0105046, IMG submission 78385) | Freshwater microbial communities from Lake Fryxell liftoff mats and glacier meltwater in Antarctica - MAT-03 (megahit assembly) | ecosystem: Environmental > Aquatic > Freshwater > Ice > Liftoff...
ACTCTTTTCTGAATATCTGTGCTGGTAATAATTCCCAGGAAATCTCTGCTCTTGTTTGTAAGCAATACGTTATCAGTTCTTCTTTTCGAAAACAGTTGTGCGGTTTCGTGTATAGTTGTATCAGCATCAAGGGTGCAAATGGGTGACAAATAATCACTTACCGGATGCTCCATTAATAAGCTATTTGCTTTGAGTTCGGCAATTAGTCTATGGGTTTGGGTTTTTTCATTTTCCGGCAAGGTAATATCTTCAATAATTCCATCACAAATCATTTCCTCAGCATTTTCATTACTGAGCACAACAAGCGATATTGCAACAATTGAAAACTCTCCGTTTTTCCTGATAACCTTAACTATTTTATTTTTTATAAAGCCGGTTTCTATGAGGGTTTTCCTGAGCGATTTTCTGTCATCAGCGTCAGCGAGCAATCTCAATATGTGTGTATCAGACAATTCATCAAAGCTTTCGAATCCCAGAATTCTGAGTGCTGTTTCGTTAGCAAATATAAATTTCCCTTTCCAGTCAATATTGGCTTTGAAAAACCCGACATTCAGTGTACTGATCAGTTTTTGATATTCTATGTTTGAAACACCCTGAGTCCTGTCAATTGAAATATCCTTAATAATAAGTATGTTAACGGCCTTTCCATAAAACATGGTTGTTGAGGATGTAACCAAAACCTCTGCAAACCCTCCGGTCTTCTTAATCAGGTTTAATTCAAACTGGCCATCCTTAATGGTGTGCTTCGAAAATGTATCAATAATATCTTTGTTGTTATTTCTACTTATCAGTTCATTTACTGAAAGAGTAAGGAGTTCTGCCATATCATACCCAGTAAGTTTACTGATAACATTATTCGCAAAACTTAATTTCCCGTCAATCAGCATTATCAGGCCTTCGGTTGCCGCTTCAACAAGTGTCCGGTATTTTTCTTTCGATTCATGCAGATCATTTTCGGCTTCAATTCGCTTGCGCTCTATATTCAAACTTTGCTTTAAAATATAGAAAAGAAGGAAAGCTAATAATATGGAAATGCCTACCGATATCCAAAGCATTCTCCTGGTAAGTGAAGAAATTTCCTTTTTTACATCCTCAATATATATACCCGTTCCTATTACCCAGTTCCATGGTTTAAAAATCGTGACATACGAAAGTTTGGGGACTATATGCAGCGAGTCATCCTTCCATTGCCACATATAATCAACATATCCTGACCCTGATTCTTTAACGGTCTCAACAAATTCAACAAATAATTTTTTCCCGTGGGGATCTGTGAATTTTGTTAAATCTTTCCCGTTTAAGTCGTTTCTGTATGGGTGCATGATCATTTTCGGAGTCATATCGGTGATCCAGAAATAATCTTTTCTTTCCTCACCATACCGCAGGTATTGAATCCTTGAAATGGCTGTTTTCTGCGCTTCTTCCTTGCTTAACAATCCTGAACTTTCATCGTTTTCATATTTCGATAAAATACTCCATGCAGAGTTGGTCAGCTCTTTAATCATTTCACGCTTACCATTCATTATATTCTGCTGAAAACGGGGAATTATAATTAAAAATATAGTCAGAATAAAGAGCAGAATTGACAGGATTGTCGGAAGTATTATTTTTAAATAGAAATTTTTCATGTCGAAAAACGAAAATATTTAACTTCTTTGCTTCACAAAGTTAGCTTAAAATACAAATTGGCAAAATTCATATCTCCAACTTTTAGCATTGCGTCTCTGCTTTTATCTTTCACTCTTCACCTTGTTGCTGAGAGAAGTCGAAGCATCACTTTTCACTCTTTTCAACCCATGGTAGGTTGGAGATGCAAGCATTGCGTCTTAACTCTTATTTTTTGCTCTTTTCACTTTCCACTTTTCACTTTCTTCACTTTTCACTTTCTTCACTCTCTCCACTTTTTGGTCCCTGAGCGCAGTCGAAGGGCACTCTTCACTTTTCACTTTCATTCAATCAACCCTCAGCACCAATCCCTTCAGGTACTCTCCTTCCGGATGAAATATGCTGACCGGATGGTCGGCCGAATGGCCAAGATGGTGAAGGATGCGTACATTGCGACCGGCATCAATGGCGGCCGACATAGCCATAGAGGTAAACATTTCTGAATTGATGGCCTGTGAACAGGAAAAAGTAAATAATAAGCCCCCGGGTTTAATATTTTTAATAGCAGCAGCATTGATGAACCTATAACCCTGCAGTCCTTTTTGCCGGTCGGCCTGCCGTTTGGCAAAGGCGGGTGGATCAAGCACCACCAGGTCGAATTCGCCGGGCATTGTTCCCAGGTAAAATTTTGCATCAACCACCAGACTTTCATGTTTTGAAACATCGAGACTATTGATCCGAAGGTTTTGTTCCAGTGTATCCATGGCCTTGCGGGAACTATCGAGCGAGGTAACATGTGATGCCCCGGCAGCAAGCGCGTAAACTGAAAAACCGCCCGTGTAACAGAAGGTGTTCAGCAACTTTCTGCCTTTGGCATAATGGCCCAGCAGCGCCCGGTTGTCGCGCTGATCGAGGAAAAAGCCGGTTTTCTGGCCCTGGACCAGATCAATGATGAACCGATGACCATTTTCCAGTATTTCAACAGAATCGGCCTCCCCGAAAAGAAATCCATCTCCCTCCGATTTTGAACCGGATTTACTGAGTGCCTCCCCGCTTTTATCATAAACCGCTACCAGCTTATTCCCATATACTTCCTTCAACGCCACAGCAAGTTCATTGCGCATGAGATACATACCAGTGCTATGAGCCTGAAGAACAGCTACCCCGTTATAGAAATCAATTACCAGGCCAGGCAAGCCATCGCCTTCGCTGAATACCATGCGATAAGCATTGCTCTTCCGGCTTGAGGTAAAACCAAGATCCTGCCTCAGTTTCAGGGCTTGTGATAGTTTCCCCGAAAGGAAATTTTCACCGGGCTTTTCAGGACCAAAGTGGAAAATTTTAACCGCAATGGAACCGGTGCAGGCATGGCCGGTTCCGAGGTAATTACCTGCAATATCCAGTAAATCAACCACATCACCATCTTCCGGCTTGCCTTCCACCCTGTTGATTGCCCCTGAGAAAACCCAGGGATGAAAGCGTCTGACCGCTTCGTCGCGGCCTTTGCCGAGGATGATTTTTCCGGTAACCTGCATCGTGTTTATTTTCCTGCAAATGTAGAGATAAAGCCATTGATCAGCGATGCAAAAGTTACTGTATGGCCTGCACTAAGCATTTTTTACTAACTTTATGCCATGTTTAAAAATGCTGAAATATTCACCATCATGAAATACCAACGTTCAATAAATAGCCTGTTTGTCCTTTTACTGCTTGGGCTTACTTTTAACTTACATGCCCAGCAATCAGGCCGTCAGTTCAACAGCATAAAAGTACTGGGCGACAACATTGAAATTCAGGTGAGCGATGGGAAATATCTGATCGAACCTCTCAACGACTACATTGTCCATACCATTTTCTTCCCTTCCGGAAAGGCATTTAAAAACTTCTCATTTGCTGCTGATATGAAATCAGAAAAAGTTGATTTCACCCTGACTGAAGAAGGGAATAATGTTACAGTAAAATCGAATGGTATCAGTTTGAAAATAACCAAAGTGCCTTTTAAAATATCATACTACTTCAAGAATAAGCTATTGATTTGTGAAAACAAGGGTTATGTTGGTTCTGATACAACGAAATTGTTGAATTTTTCGATTGAAAAAGAGGAGGTTCTTTATGGCGGCGGTGCCAGGGTTTTAGGCATGAACCGGCGTGGAAACCGTTTACAGCTATACAACAGGGCTCATTATGGTTATGAAACCCGCTCTGAATTAATGAACTACACCCTTCCGCTTTTTCTTTCCTCAAAACAATATGCCGTACTGTTCGACAATGCCAGTGCCGGCTTTCTGGACCTCGACAGCAAAATGACCAATGAAGTCACTTATGAAACCAGGAGTGGAACGCCAAACTACCATGTAATTGCCGGCAATAACTGGTTCCATTTAGTTGAACAATATACCCGGCTCACGGGTTGCCAGCCATTGCCCCCCCGTTGGGCTTTCGGTAATTTCAGCAGCCGGTTTGGATACCATTCGCAGGCCGAAACTGAAGCCACCGTGAATAAATTCTTCAAAGAAGGCATCCCTTTGGAAGCGGTAATCATAGACATATATTGGTTTGGGAAGGACATAAAGGGAACCATGGGCAATCTGGACTGGTACGCCGATAGTTTCCCAAAACCGGAGAAAATGATCAAACGATTTCAGAAAAAAGGTGTTAAAACTATCCTTGTGACTGAGCCTTTTATCCTCACCACTTCCAACCGCTGGCAGGAGGCTGTTGACGGCAAAATTCTGGCCACCGATGGCAAAGGAAATCCTTATACCTATGATTTCTATTTTGGGAATACCGGCTTGATCGACATTTATGACCCCGTAGCAAAAGAGTGGTTCTGGAACATTTACAAAAAGTTTACCGATCAGGGAATTGGTGGCTGGTGGGGCGATCTGGGTGAACCGGAAGTGCACCCTACCGGACTGCAGCACCTGAAGGGGTCAGCCGATGAGCTGCACAATTCTTATGGTCACGAATGGGCCCGCTTAATATATGAGGGCTACCAGAAAGATTTCCCTGACACCCGCCCGTTTATCCTGATGCGTGCCGGTTATGCCGGATCGCAGCGTTATGGCTTGATACCCTGGACGGGCGATGTAAGCCGCAGTTGGGGCGGGCTGGTTCCACAACCTGATATCTCACTGCAGATGGGTATGCAGGGGCTGGCCTATATGCATTCCGACCTTGGAGGATTCGCCGGTGGCGACACCATCAACAATGAATTATACACCCGATGGCTGCAATATGGTGTCTTTCAACCAATTTACAGACCTCATGCCCAGGAACACATCCCGGCCGAACCGGTTTTTCAGAAAGCCACCACGAAAGCCAGGGCCAAACAATCCATAGAACTCCGATACCGCCTGTTACCATATATCTATAACATGGCTTTTGAAAACAGCCGCACCGGCAAACCTTTAATGATTCCCCTCTTTTTTATCGAAGATCAAAACCCGGTTCTTCTGACTTACGATAAAGCCTATATGTGGGGCGACGCGTTCCTGGTTTCACCGGTTAAAGAGCCGGGAATCAAAGAGCAGAAGGTATATCTTCCCAAAGGCAGCACCTGGACTGATTTTAACACAGGCAGGGTTTATTCCGGTGGGACTGAAATAACTGTTCCACTGAGTATTGAATATATCCCGGTTTTTGTGAAGGGTGGTTCGTTTATCCCGATGACATTGAATGCGGCCAGCACAGCCAGCTATTCGCTTGATGCATTTGAGTTGCATTATTATGCCGATTCGCTGGTGCGCGAAAGCAAATACAGACTTTATAACGACGACGGCGAAACCCCGGATGCTTATGCAAAGGGACGGTTTGAAAAAATGGAATTTAGTGCAACTTCGGAGCCAAATACGCTTAACATTACCCTGACAAAAATTAAAGCTTCATCTTATTACAAGAAAATTACGAATCAAATAAGCCTGAAAATTCATAACCTTGATCAAAAACCAACCGGGGTTAAAATCAACGGATCTTATGCCGGCCAGGATGAATGGCAATGGGACTCTGGTAACAAACTTCTGACCATCAGGACAAAATGCCAGCTTGACCCGGTTAAAATTGAAATTATCAAAAAACTTTATTGAAAAGCATTTAATCCCGGGAAATAGCCACGCAAAAACCAGGGTTAACCGATCACAATTTATCGTAAATTTGCACGTTAAAAAATAAAACCCAACGCATTATGAAAAAACTGATTTTCATTGCATTAATGATCCCATTTGTGTTTGCCTGCAACAGCAAGCAGAAAGAATATGAATCGCTTCAGTCACGCTACGACAGCCTTCTCACCCTTGGATTCACCAAGGACACTTCCATTCTCGATTATCTTGAATCCTTTAATGCCATTCAGGCCAATCTCGACTCCATTAAAATGGCAGAGATGATCATTACCCAAAATGCTTCCGCTGGCGGGGAATTACAGCCTGATCAGAAAGAACAGATCAACCGCGACATTAACATGATTTATGAGATGCTTCAGAAAAACAAGCAAACCATTGCTGAACTGAGGTCAAAACTTAAAAAATCGAATTCAAAGGTTACCGCTCTGGAGCAAATGGTTGAGCGCATGACCAAACAGATTGAAGAAAAAGACGGTCAGATAGGGCAATTGCGCGATCAGCTTGAGAAAATGAACATTCAGATCGAGATACTGAGTTCCAATGTTGAAAACCTGGCTTCGGAAAGCAGTTCAAAATCGCAAACCATTTCGGAAAAAACCACAGAGTTGAATACAGCCTATTATGTGATTGGCACTAAAAAAGAGCTTCGCGATCAGAAAATCATTACCGTTGAGGGTGGATTTGCCGGCATTGGCAGAAACAAGAAACTTAAGGAAGATTTCAACCGCGACTATTTTACCCGTGTTGACATTACCAATCTCAGGTCAATACCGGTTATGAAGAAAAAGGCCAGCATCATCACCACCCACCCATCGCAATCCTATAAATTGTATGGTGAAAAGACTGTTGACAGCCTGGTCATTATAAATGCAAAGGACTTTTGGGGTGCTTCGAAATACCTGGTTATTGTAATTGACTAAATTCACATGTTTATTCAGATTACACCTAAGTTGAGCGATTGGAGCAAAGCGAAAATGCGCTTTACTTAGGGAAACCCCTATTACCGACATTTAAATTCTCAAACAAACTATTGCTAAAGCCGGATATTTTCTCCGGCTTTTTCGTTTATCCTGCTTAAAGCCAGCCAGGCCGAGAAAATGGCAAGCGCGGTCGTAAAAGGAATTATGTAAATAGCTGGCCTGGTTTCAACACCGGTCAGGCTCATACCGAAAACCTTTGCAGACAGCGCCAGCATCAGCAATGAGAGAAATACGAGGTAAACCGGTGCCCACAAATAACCGGCAGGTTCCCGTTTCACAAACAACCAGCCTGCAAAAAATGAAGTTGGCAATAAAATTGACAGGTCAAATCCCTGCACAATTAAAGTTGTATAATGATCGAGGGTCGCTGGAAATATTGAGCCATCCAATAAAGGCGGCACCACCACAACCAGCCACATTAAACCTATCGCTATTGCATTTACTATCAGGAACCAACCGGGGAAAGAGGGCCTGGACCTGCTAAACCAGCCTGAAGGTGTTTTTGCAAAAAGCGACTGCATTTGCAGGTAGAAGGCAAAGAAACTTAATGAGGCAAGAAAAACGTAGAGTAAAAAGAATTCATTGTACATTCCCATACACATATAAAATATGTAGGTCACCATAAAATAGCCGGTCAACCCGGCCAGTATTAACCGAACCCGAATCCCTCTCCTGTGCGCCAGATAAAGAAATACCAATAATAAAGGAATGGCCACAAATAAGGTGATATAATCCTGGGCAACACCCTGAATCGCCACGTCTGCTGACATATCCCTGTAAAGGCCCTCTCCTGAAATGGTAATAACTTTCCCCCGGATGGTCTCATATTGATATGGGCCGCTTCCCCGCTCAATAAAAATTCCACCCCATGCAGCAATCGATGCAATGATTGCAATCAAAACTATGAGCCGTATTATTGTTCTTTGTGAATTCATAATACTATTTAAAACTGGTCAACTATGTCAGTTTGGCTAATTGGACATTTCACGAGCCATTTCCAACACCTTCTCTTCATTAATATTAGAAATTGACTCCCTGATCCCGCTAATTTTCCTGATAATTACCTTCTCCAAAAAATTCATTTTATCAAAATTAAATTCTCCACCGGTCAATTTACAGCTTTTGGCATGTGACCGCAGCAATTCGGGAAACGCCCGATCAAACTGCTCCTGAGCCTGCTTTTCTTCCATACAACTTAAGAAAAGCCCAAGTGGTTTTTCAAGTAAGGTATTCATATTGTTTTTGCAGAATTCCTTTACCTTATTCTGCACATTCCCGGCATGGATAGAACCGCCGAGAATTACCTGGTCAAAACCGCTCAGGTCCGGATTTTTATCCGTTTTCAGATTAAAGAGACGTGTATTCTCTTTACCAAGTGATTCACTGATCATATTTGCCACTTTTTCTGTGGTGCCGTGATGTGAACGATAGACAATTGCTGTTTTCATTCTATTTATATTTTTGATTTACAGGTAATTGATACTAGCAGGAAATAACCAGCGGGTACAAGATCAGCTAAGGTTTTACCTTTCTTTGATAAAAGCAGTGAGGAAATCAGGAAAGATTGAAGAATAGCTGTGATCAGCAAAACCTCCATATAGACAGTGTTAGTGCAGATTGATCAACAGATAGCGTAGTAGCCGCATCAAAAAGAAGACATCATTCAGTTTCCCGAAGCTCCAATCTCTGAAGCCTGATTTTGAGGTTGTTGCAAATCATAATTTAACTCCTTTACCTTATCACCATTCTCATCGTAAAACACCCAAACCCCGCTGCGTTTCCCCATATCAAAATTGCCTTCATAATATTTTCTGCCATTCGGAAAGTAAACTGTGCGCTTGCCATGGCTTTCACCTTTTACAAACAACCCTTCACTCCAAAGTTTACCGTCCTTGTACCATGAAGCCCAATAACCATCACGAAGTTCGTCCTTGTAACTTCCCTCCATGTATTTCTGCCCGTTGGGATGAAACTGCACCTCTTTAATCAGTTTTTCCTTACCCCCAATCTTTTCGTAGGTTTTTTCGGATTTTATTTTGCCATCATCAAATTTCTCCTTTTTAACAGTTGCTTTCGAACACGAAGTCAGTACTATCAGCGAAAGGAAAAAATAACAGAGTTTTTGCATAGGAATCAGATAATTCAGAAAATACTAACGGTTAAATAAAAGGCGCTCGCCCAAATGCGACTCATCAAAACCACCGTTAAGCCATGCCAGGTGACCGCCGACAAAAGTATGGGTAATTTTTGAATGGAAAGTCTGACCTTCGAAAGGGGACCAACCACATTTATAGAGGATATTATCCGGTTCAACCGTCCAGGGCGATTCAGGATCAACCAGCACCAGGTCGGCATGATAGCCCTGCCTGATGAAACCGCGGCGATCGACCCCGAAAATACGGGCCGGGGCATGGCACATTTTCTCGACAACCATTGCCGGTGATAATTTCTCATCCCGGCTCATTTCAAGCATGGCAACCAGCGAATGCTGAACCAATGGGCCACCTGAGGGACAGGAAAAATAGCTTTTTGATTTCTCCTCAGCCGTATGCGGAGCATGGTCGGTGGCAACTACATCAATCCTTCCGTCGAGCAAAGCTGCGAGCAATGCCTCCCGGTCAGAGGCAGATTTGATGGCCGGATTCCACTTAATGCGGGAGCCAAGTCTTTTGTAATCCTCATCGGAAAACCACAGGTGATGCACACACACTTCGGCTGTAATACGCTTACCTGAATTGGACGGCTTGTTCGAAAGCAGCACCATCTCATCGGCAGTTGAGAGGTGCAGAATATGTAGCCTGGTGTTGTGTTTTTGAGCCAATTCAACAGCAAGTTTACTGGATTTAAAACAGGCCTGTCGATTGCGTATCAGTGGATGGGCACTTATGGGGATATTTTCTCCGTATTGCTCCCGGAAGAGACTTGTATTCGAGCGAATGGTTTCTTCATCTTCGCAATGCACCGCAACCAGGGTTGGTGAATGTTTGAAAATACCTTCAAGTGTATCAGGATTATCAACCAGCATATTACCGGTGGATGCTCCCATAAATACCTTGATGCCACAAACTGTCCTGGGGTCGGTTTTTACGATTTCCGTCAGGTTATCGTTTGAGGCGCCCATGTAGAATGAATAATTGGCCAATGATTTTTCCCTGGCCAACTTATATTTTTGTTCAAGTAATTCCTGGGTAAGGGTGTTAGGAACAGTGTTCGGCATTTCCATAAAGGAAGTGACTCCCCCGGCAACTGCAGCCCGGCTTTCTGTGAAAAGATCTCCTTTGTGAGTCAACCCCGGATCGCGGAAATGCACCTGATCATCGATGACCCCGGGAAGCAGCCATTTCCCGTGTGCATCAATTACCCCGGCATCTTCAGCGCCTTCAATGGTATCGGGGTGGTGAACGCCTTTAACCACCACACTTATAAGGCCGTTGTTTATTAAAACACTGCCAATGAAGGCCTGCCCTTCGTTAACGATTGTGGCAGCAGAGATCAGAAACTTCTTTTTCATATTCATACGAAAAAATATCCTCCCAAGATATTCAGGTTAAACTGCAAAGATACAAATTAATAAACGGAGGGTCAGCCTGGTTCAGGCAGTCTTTCTTGGCCTGATGCGTTTAAACCGGAGTTGAATTACACCCAGGATTGCTTCACGGAAAATCCCACTGCTCATTTTGGAGGTGCCTTCGGTACGGTCGGTAAATATAATAGGTACTTCTATTATTTTAAAACCAAGTTTCCAGGCAGTGTATTTCATTTCGATCTGGAAGGCATAGCCGGTAAACTTTATCCGGTCGAAATCAATGGTATTGAGCAAATTTCTGCGATAACATTTGAAGCCGGCTGTGGTATCCATTATTTTCATGCTTGTAACCAACCGCACGTAATAGGAGGCAAAGTAAGACATCAATACCCTGCCCATTGGCCAGTTTACTACATTCACCCCTTTAATATAGCGTGATCCGATGGCTACATCGCCACCCTGATTGGCACAGGCATC
>Ga0105046_10018188_pt1 | contig 10709 bp, 9 predicted proteins | sample MAT03_FD_78385 | JGI IMG/M metagenome (GOLD analysis project Ga0105046, IMG submission 78385) | Freshwater microbial communities from Lake Fryxell liftoff mats and glacier meltwater in Antarctica - MAT-03 (megahit assembly) | ecosystem: Environmental > Aquatic > Freshwater > Ice > Liftoff...
CGGCAGTGGAAACGGCCCAACACATGGCTTACCTGAAGCCGATTGACATGGCCACGCAGCAGCTGCTCAGCCACCGTCTGGAGGTGGAACCCACACCTGCCCAGATCAACACGACGCGCGATGTCTTTGGCAACACGCGCAGCTTTTTCTCACTTCAGGTGCCCCACACCCGACTGCGGGTAGTTGCTGAAAGTGAGGTGATCACGCAAGCAGCTCATTTGCCCGACAGCAGCATCGGCTGGGAACAGGTGCGAGAGCGCTTTCGTTACCAGGCGCTTGCGGACTTTGACGCGGCTAACGAGTTTGTGTTTGCCTCACCCATGGTGCCGCGCCATGCCGAGTTTGCGGCTTATGCCCGACCCAGTTTTGTTCCTGGCGCGGAACTGCTGGCGGCTTCCACTGACCTGATGCATCGAATCTACCGCGACTTCACCTACGAAAGTGAAAGCACCCAGGTCAACACCCCAGCTCTTGAAGCCTTAGCGCAACGCAAGGGGGTGTGCCAGGACTTTGCCCACATCTTGATTGCCTGCCTGCGCAGCGTGGGCTTGCCAGCTCGTTACGTCAGTGGTTACCTGCTCACTGAGCCGGCACCAGGTACCGTCAAGCTCAAAGGCAGCGACGCGTCGCATCCCTGGGCTTCAGTCTATCTGCCGGATTTGCCCCTGGGCGCACGTTGGGTTGACCTGGACCCGACCAACGACCGTGCCGGCTGGCCCGCACCCGGCGAAGATTATGTGACGCTGGCCACCGGACGGGATTTTTCGGATGTCTCGCCAATGCGCGGTGTCATTCATGGGGGTGCCCGTCACACCCTGCGGGTGGGTGTCACGGTGGAGCCGGTGACCGAAGCCAGCCCTGAGATGCCCAGCCAGACCCAATCGCAAGGCCAGGGGCTACAGCAGAATCAAAGGCAAAATCAAGGGCAGTCGCAAAGTCAGACCTGAATGCAGTGGTTGCAGTAGAGAGGTGCTTATCAAAAAGCAAAAAATCTGCATTAATAATCAAGAAATTAATAGCAACAAGCCCATATAGTTAAAGGGGTTGAAGCTATTTTATATAAATTTTTCAAAAGGAAAAACACCATGAGCATCTACGCAAAACTCACCCAACTGGGCGTCACCCTGCCCCCTGTGGCAACACCAGCGGCTGCCTATGTGCCCTTTGTTCAGACCGGCAATCTGGTGTTTTTGAGTGGCCACATTGCCAAGAAAGACGGCAAAGCGTGGGGTGGCCAATTTGGCAAGAACATCACGACCGAAGAAGGCAAAGCCGCCGCCAGAGCTGTGGCCATTGATCTGCTGGGCACCTTGCACGCCGCCGTGGGCGACCTGAACCGCGTCAAACGCATCGTCAAACTGATGTCACTGGTGAATTCCACCAGTGACTTTACAGAACAGCACCTGGTGACCAATGGTGCCAGCGAATTGATCGGTGAGGTGTTTGGTGACAAAGGCGCCCATGCCCGCAGTGCCTTTGGTGTGGCGCAAATTCCGCTGGGCGCGTGTGTCGAGATTGAACTGATTGCTGAATTGGCTTGACGCCACTGGACCTGGGTTAAAAAGTTTCCCAACCTGAATCAGATGCGGGTGCAGGTCGTGGCGCCTTGACGGGAGCCGACTTCACCGGTACTGGTTTTGCCAGTGCAAGCCTGTCGGGTGCCACTTTAGAGGCAGCTACTTTTTGGCTTGTGCCCAGCCGCTTGGCGGCGGGACGGGCGGCAAGTGCAGGCCTGGCTTGGGTTGTTGGCAATTGGGTTGGACGTTTGTAGGCCAGTTGCTGTGGCCGGGGTGTGATGTCGCGTGAAGGGCGCTGCGCGACGGCAATGGCCGAGCCATTTGTGATGAACACCGCCACCGCACGTGCCAATTGATCGGCCTGGTCACGCAGGCTTTGAGCTGCTGCCGCACTTTGCTCCACCAGCGCAGAGTTTTGTTGCGCCATCTGGTCCAGGTTGCCGATCGCGCTGTTGATCGCCGAAATGCCGGCACTTTGCTCGCCCGATGCGGCGGTGATTTCACCAATTACATCCACCACCTTGCGCACGGATTGAACGATGTCATTCATGGTGACACCGGCGTCTGACACCAGTTGCGTTCCTGAGGCGACCTTGTCAACCGAGGTGTTGATCAGCATCTTGATTTCCTTGGCCGCTTCCGCACTGCGCTGCGCCAAGCTGCGCACTTCGCTGGCCACCACCGCAAAGCCCCTGCCCTGCTCACCAGCGCGTGCGGCTTCTACAGCCGCGTTGAGCGCCAGAATGTTGGTTTGGAACGCTATGCCGTCAATCACGCCAATGATGTCGGCAATTTTTCGGCTGCTGACGTTGATGTCTTCCATGGTGCTCACCACTTGGCGCACCACGGCACCACCGCGTTCAGCCACCGACGACGCCGTGGCCGCCAGTGTGCTGGCTTGGCGCGCGTTGTCAGCACTGGCCTGCACGGTTTGTGTCAAGTGGTCCATGCTGGAGGCCGTGGACTGAAGGTTGCTGGAGGTCTGCTCGGTGCGTTGTGCCAAATCGTTGTTACCAGATGCAATTTCCGAGCTGGCAGTGGCAATGCCCACCGTGGTCTGGCGCACCTGGTTGACCATTTGCGCCAACGCGGCGGTCATGCTGGCCAGCGATTTCATCAGATCACCAAATTCATCACTGCGGCGGGTGTCAATTTGCATGCTGAGGTCACCTTTGGCAATGCGCGCAGCCAGTTCATTGGCCTGGGTTAGAGGCTGGCGAATCGAGCGCAACAGCCAGGCGGCTCCCAGCGCAATGCCAAGCACCAACAGCAGCATCAGCCCGCTGGCCAGCAGCACCAGCGAGCGGGCACGGTCAGCGTAGTTGGCTCGGGTGGTTTCATACGCCTTTTCCTGCAGCGTCACAAAATCCTGAAGGGATTTTTGGTAAATATCAAACGCTGGCATGACCTTGCTGGTGAATTCCTGACGAACCTTCACCATCGGGTCTGGCGGCGCAAGCTCTGCGGCAGCTTCAATCGTCGCCGCGTCTTTTGCTGTTGCCACTTTTTTTGCGGCTGCATCAGGTGCCGACGGGGCAGTTGCCGGTGCTTCGGCTGCGGGCACGGCAGTCAACTGTTTTATTACCTGGTCACGCACCTGCCTGACGTTTTGCAGATTCTGGGCAATCACTTCCAACTGCTGGCGCTCTGCGGTAGAGAGGTCTGCGGATTCAATGCTTTGCTGCACACGGTTAACTTCAGCACGTGTGGCAGCAATGGCCTTTTCAAGCTCCTGGCGCATGTCAGGGTCGGTGACCATCAACTCAGCCTGGGAGCGTGCCACATTGGCCTGAACCAGACCGCTCCACTGAAGCGACTGTTTCACGCGTTGGTTCATTTTGTCCAGCACCACGGTGCTTTCTGCGCGATCACTGGCAGACCGCAGGGCAGTTAAACCCACAACCAGCGCAATGCCCAACACGATGAGCAAGGTAAACAGCCACAATTTCGAGGCTAGGCGAAGGTTTTGCAGGTTCATTGACGGGTCCATTCCAACAAATAATAGGGGACGATCTTAGCGTTGAATACCACCCGAAAAACATTCGCCAGTGTGGTCTGCATCACTCAGACGCGAGGCGCTGGATGCTTTGCCCCTGCACACCTTCCAACTGTGTGGCAGTCACCAGCTCGGGCGCAATCTCAGCCAGCGGCAGCAGCACAAAGGCACGCTCACACATGCGTGGGTGCGGCACGACCAAATGCGGGCTTTGAATGCGGGCGCTGCCATACAGCAGCAAGTCCAGGTCAAGCGTGCGCGGGGCGTTCTGGTAAGGCCTTTGACGTCCGGCCTGGGTTTCGATGTGCTGCAACCGTGCAAGCAGTTCGGGCGCACTCAGCCGCGTGTCCACTGCCAGCACGGCGTTGACAAAGTCTGGACCCGTGGCGTCCATCGGTGCACTCAGGTACAGGCTGGAGCGGGCCAGTTGTCGGGTCTGTGGCAAAGCCGCAATCTGCGCCATGGCCCAGCGCACAGAGGCCTGTGCGTCGCCCAGATTGCCACCCAATGCGATGTAGGCCAACACCTGCGGCTGCAGACTGAGCCCCGGCATGCGTGCAGGGAGGTCCAGGGTTGAATTGTTGTCCACCTACTGGCTAGGGCGTCTCACCCTTGCGGGTCTTGCATCGGCGCTTCGCCCGCACTGCGGCCAGACGGGCGACGGCGACGGCGGCGCTTTTTCGGCGCCGAGTCATCACCTGGCGCCGCGTTCAGGGGCTCGGACAAGTTGCTTGCCACATCATTTCGCGCGACATTCGCCTGTCCTTGCGTTGCCGCGTCCACCGTCCCGCTTGGCACCGTATGGACACGTGGGGTTCGTGCCGGGCGGGCTGTTTTGCTGCGCTGCTGTTGCTCCAGTTTGACCTCGTCAACCATGTCGTTGCGCAGGTTGTCATCGGCCATGCTGAATTCTTCCCACCAGTCTGACAGCACAATGTCCAGCTCACCGTTTTCCGCACGCAAACGCATGAAATCAAACGCCGCCCGAAAACGCGGCTGCTCGGCCAGGCCAAAAGGTGCGCTGCCCACACGCTTCTCAAAACGCGGCTGCATCAGCCAGATCTCGCGCATGTCACCAGCCAGTTTGCCCCGGCCTGACACGTCACCAATGCGGGCGTTGAACACATCCTCAATGGCATCCTGCAGCGCCGCATGCGAATGTTGTTGTGCTTTGATGCGCGCGGCCCAGCCGTCACGCACATCTTCCCAGAGCACACAGGCCAGCAGAAAACTGGGCGCCACCGGTTTGCCTTCGGCCACCCGGCGGTCGGTGTCTTGCAGTGCCGAGTTGACAAATGGCGAAGCCACGCGCTCTACCACCACGTCGAGCAGCGGGTAAATGCCACTGGCCAGACCCAGCACCTTGAGTTGTTCGATCGAGGCCAGTGCATGGCCGGTCTGCAACAGTTTGAGCATTTCGTCAAACAGGCGGCTTTGTGGCACTTCGGCCAGCAGCGCCCTGGATTTCGCCAGTGGCGTGGCGGTTTTGGGCTCCAGCTTGAAACCCAGGCCATTGAGCTTGGCGGCAAAACGAATCGCCCGGATGATGCGCACTGGGTCTTCCCGGTACCGCGCGGCGGGGTCACCAATCATGCGGATGACCCGATTTTTGGCGTCCTTGATGCCGTGGTGATAGTCCACCACAAGTTGTGACTCGGGGTCGTAATACATGGCGTTGATGGTGAAGTCACGCCGCACCGCGTCTTCTTCCTGCGGGCCCCAGACGTTGTCGCGCAGCACACGGCCGGTGCTGTCCACCGCATGGGTCATGCCTGCCAACTCGCTCTTGCTGGTTTTTTCGTTGCCCGCCACCTGTTCGGCAGCGACGTTGTCCAGGTAGGCACGGAAAGTGGACACCTCGATCACTTCATGTTCGCGGCCGCGGCCATACACCACATGCACGATGCGAAAACGCCGACCAATGATGAAGGCGCGCCGGAACAAGCCCTTGACTTGTTCGGGCGTGGCGTTGGTGGCCACGTCAAAATCTTTGGGGGCCAGACCCAGCATCAGGTCACGCACAGCACCGCCCACAATGTAAGCCTCAAAGCCCGCCTGTTTGAGTGTGCGCACCACACCGGCGGCGCGTTCATCAACCAATTTCGGGTTGATGCCATGTTCCTGCGGGCCAATCTCGATGCGTTTGCCAAAAGGGTGCTTTGCGGCAAGGGCAGATTTGCCAAGTAGTTTGTTGATGAAGTTTTTGATCATTTTTGTTGTCCTGAGGGCATCAAACGCTGGTCAGCGCTGCCCTTTAGCCTGAAATCGACGGGTAATTGCCCAGAATCTAGAAGAGCTCAAGTATGCGCCAGCCGCGCTCGTGAGCGACTGCGCGCAGGCGCTCATCGGGGTTGGTGGCAACCGGGTGGGTGACTTTTTCAAGCAAGGGCAAGTCGTTGATTGAGTCACTGTAAAAGGTGCTCTCTACCTTGTCCCAGCTTAAATTTTGCGCCTGCAGCCACGCCTGCACCCGCGTCACCTTGCCTTCACGAAATGACGGTGTGCCCGCAATTTCGCCGGTGTACCACTGGCTGGCTGGGTCGCGTGCCAAGTTGATGGCAATCAGTTCGGGCACACCAAAAGCGGCGGCAATAGGCCGGGTCACAAACTCATTGGTGGCGGTCACGATCACCACCGCATCACCCGCAGCCTGGTGCGCCCGCACCAACGCCAACGCCTGCGGTTGTATGGATTTTTGGACCACAGACCTCATGAATTCAACGTGAGCTGCTTCAGAGTTGATAGCACCCTGGCGCCTCAGGGCAGAGGTTGCAAAACGCACATATTCAAAAATATCAAGTGTTCCATTTTTGTATTGGGCGTAAAAAACCTCGTTGCTACGGGTAAATTCGGCAGCGTTGTTCCAGCCCAGGGCGGTGGTGAACACGCCCCACTCATAATCGGAATCCATCGGGATCAAGGTGTGATCCAGGTCAAACAAAGCCAATTTTTGGGTCATGCGTTGTCCATCATTGATTTAATCAAAGGAATGGTGATGGCACGCTGGGTCTGCAGGGCATAACCGTCCATCAGGTCCAGCAGTTCCATCAGGCTGGCCAAGTCGCGGCTGAAGCGCGTCAGCATGAAATCCATCACCTCGTCACTCAGGAAAATGCCGCGTGAGTCGGCTGCCTGGCGCAACACCGCACGGTGTTCTGGCTCGCTCAGTGTTTGCAGGGCAAACACATGGCCCCAGCCGAGTCGGCTGCGCAGGTCGTCGCGCAACTTCAGGTCGGCGGGTGGCACGCTACCAGCGGCCAGCACCGCAATTTGCTGGGTTTGTGCATTCACAAACCAGTTGAATGCAGCTTGTTGCTGCCCTGGGCTGAAGGCCTGCACGTCGTCAAGCAAGACCGCCGCCCAGCGCTCGTTGAATTCCGCAGGTACCTGCTCGCTGGCATCCAGCCAGCCAACGCTGGCACCCTGGCTTTGCAGCCCGGCGCGCAGCGCTTTGAGCAAATGGGTCTTGCCACATCCGTTGCCACCCCAAAGGTAAGTGGGAACCGGTGAACGCATTGTCTGACCGGACTCGCCCAGCCAGAGCGTCACATGCGCCAGTGCAGCCTTGTTGGGTCCGGCGCAAAAATTTTTCAGACTGGGCCCGGTGGGCAGGCCCATGTCAAGCACCAGTTGTTTCATCAAGCGTCCTGGTACAGCGTGCTGCCCAAATAGGTCGTGCGCAGGCGGCGAATGGCCACCAGCAACACCGCGCTCAGCGGCAAGGCAATCAGCACCCCAACAAAACCCAGCAGGTGCCCAAAAGCCAACAAGGCAAAAATGACGGCCAGCGGGTGCAGGCCAATGCGTTCACCCACCAGCCTGGGGGTCAAAAAGAAACTCTCGACCAACTGGCCAAAACCATAAACCACGGCGACCATCACCACTGCACTGATGTGACCTGCTTGCGCGGAAAATTCCAGAAAACCCGCGAGCAGTGCCAGAATCAGCCCCAAACCAAATCCTAGATAAGGAATGGCCACCGCCAGCCCGGTGAACACACCAATAGGCAGCGCCAGATCAAGCCCGAAAAGTGCCAGCCCGGCGCTGTAATACACCGCCAACACCATCATGACCAACAACTGGCCGCGCAGGTATTGGCCAAGTACACCATCCGCCTCCTGGGTGAAACTGTTGACCGCTGAACGCAGGCGCGGTGGCACCAGGATCAGCAGCAGGCCCATGAAGCGCTGCCACTCCATCAGCAGGTAAAAAAGCACCACCGGAATCAGCACTGCATTGCCCACCAGCGACAGTGCTACGCTGCCACCGAGCTTGGCAGACGCCAGCAGGCTGCCCAGGCTGTCTCCAAAATTGGTGCTCAGATGTTCACTGGCAAACGTCTTGAGCCCGGCCAGGTCGAGTGACACATTCCAACCAAATTGGGCCAAAAAAGGTTGCAAGACCCCGTTTAAGCGGTCAAACATGGGGGGCACCTGCTCGCGCAGCAAGGGCAACTGTTTCACCAGGATCGGCACCACCAACAACATCAACGCCAACAGCACCAGCAAAAAAAGCACCTCTACCAGCATCACTGCCAGCACGCGTGGCATGCGTCCGCGCCCTGCCCTGTCAAGCCAGTCCACGATTGGCGTCAAGGCGTACGCAAGAATGGCCGCCACCACGAAGGGTGTCAGAACCGGTGCCAGCAGCCATAACAGTGTCAGCAGACCCAGCAGCAGGGCTAACCAGGAAATTGCTCGTTTTTGTGTGAAAGTGAATTGCATCGAAATGGCTGAAAGCCGGGCTAAAAAACAAAGTTGCCATCAGGCCTAACCCGCAAGTTATGCCGCAACTAAAATCTCCCCAAATTCTATCGGGCTTGCCTGACGCGCCTCGTACTTGGCAAATTGCCTGGCCGGCTGGCTACCCGCTTAACCTTTTCTCTAGATCAACACGCCTCATGACCTCATTTAACACATCTTCTACAGCCCTGTCCTATAAAGATGCCGGTGTTGACATCGACGCCGGCGACGCGCTGGTGGAGCGCATCAAGCCTCTCGCCAAAAAAACCATGCGCGAAGGTGTGCTGGCGGGTATTGGCGGTTTTGGCGCATTGTTTGAGGTGCCCAAGCGCTACAAAGAGCCGGTGCTGGTGAGTGGCACCGATGGTGTTGGCACCAAGCTGAAACTGGCTTTTGAATGGCAGATGCACGATACCGTGGGCATTGACCTGGTGGCCATGAGCGTGAACGACGTGCTGGTGCAAGGCGCCGAGCCGCTGTTTTTTCTGGACTATTTTGCCTGCGGCAAGCTCGATGTGGACACCGCTGCCGCTGTGGTGGGTGGCATTGCCAAGGGCTGTGAACTGTCAGGCTGTGCCCTGATTGGCGGCGAAACCGCTGAAATGCCAGGCATGTACCCCGCTGGTGAATACGACCTGGCTGGTTTTGCCGTCGGCGCGGTAGAAAAATCAAAAATTTTGACGGGTGCCGACGTGACACCGGGTGATGTGGTGTTGGGGCTGGCCAGCAGCGGCGTGCATTCCAACGGCTTCAGCCTGGTGCGCAAATGTATTGAGCGCGCACAAAACGCAGGCAGCTTGCCTGCCACGCTGGACGGCAAACCTTTCAAACAAGCCCTGATGGAACCGACGCGGCTGTATGTGCTGAACGTGCTGGCCGCACTCAAGCAACATCCCATCAAGGCCTTGGCGCATATCACCGGGGGTGGTTTGCTGGAAAACATTCCCCGCGTGCTGCCAGAAGGCACCGCTGCTCACCTGGTTAAAGGCAGCTGGCCACAAACCGAGTTGTTTGCCTGGCTGCAAAAAACTGCCGGTATTGACGACTTCGAGATGAACCGCACCTTCAACAACGGCATTGGTATGGTGGTGGTGATTGGCGCCGCCAACGCCGCTGCCTGTGCTGCCACGCTGCGCGCAGCGGGTGAGACCGTGTACGAAATTGGTGTGATTGCACCGATGGGCGATGGCGCTGCGGTGCTGGTTGGCTGAGATTTTTGCCTGGGTCGGCCTGCGCGCGGGCATGCCTGCACGTGCCCCGAGCGTCAGCGGCGCGTGGCATCTTCACGCGCCTGGGGCAAGCGGGCTAGCACACACTCGACGATGCGGTTGCAGCGCGCGCCGGCAAACGAAAAGGCATCGGCCTGCGCCATGTCGATATCGCGCGACAGGCCTTCTCGCAACAAACTGCGAGCCCGGAAAAACCGGGTCCGCACCGTGGCCTGCGGCAGGTCCAGCGCCAGCGCAACGTCTTGCGCACTCATTTCCTCCACGCCCCTGAGCATGAACACGAGGCGAAACGAATCAGGCAAGGCGTCAATGCGGGCTTCCATCTGCTGGCGCAACTGCGCCCGCATGGCCGAAGCCTCGGGTTGGTCGTTCGGGTTGGCTGGCATGTGCATCTCCGGGGGCTCCTCATCTACATCCATGGCGGCATGCAGGGGCAGTATCTGGGCGCCCGTGCGCCGCAGTCGCCCCAAAGCCTCATTGACCACGATGCGTACCAGCCAGGTCGACAGCCTGGCTTCGGCCCGAAAGCCAGCGAGTGCGCGCCAGGCCCGCAGGTAAGCATCTTGCAGCGCCTCCTGCGCGTCGTCATCGTTTTTAACGATGCTGCGCGCGGTGCGAAACAGCACACGGTTATAGCGCCGCATGATCTGCGCAAAAGCGGGGTCGCTGCCGGCCAGCGCCAGGCTGACCAATTCAGCATCAAAGCTGTCAACCGACGGCACTGGGCCGCTTATTTGAATAAGTTTCATGGCGCTATTCTCTGCTGCGATTGGTGGGTGTTTCGGTGCCCATCAGTGGCGATTGCTGCGACGGTCTCACAGGGACTTCAGATATTGAACCAGGTCCGCCGACTGCGGCGTGGTCAGACCGAGCGAACGTTTGGTGTTGTAGGTGCGAACAACATCTTCCAGTGTGGCGGCCGACCCGTCATGAAAATAAGGCGCGTGCTGCCACACGCCTTTGAGTGGGGACGTCCGGTATTGCCGGGTCGCGGAGCGGGCCGCGTAGCTGGGCGATTCCGGCTCGGCCATTGAATCACCCACCGGATGGAGCCGGCTGTTGGCATCGGTGAATGTGGGCCCGGAGTGGCAGGTGGCACAGGTACCCGCGCCTTCAAAGACCTGCTTGCCGCGTGCGGCGGAGGCGACATCAAAACTGCCGGTTGGTGCAGCGGGTGCCTTCAAGCTCAGCTGATAAGCCTGCAAGGCGGGCAGCTTGCTGCTCA
>Ga0105046_10018189_pt1 | contig 10709 bp, 8 predicted proteins | sample MAT03_FD_78385 | JGI IMG/M metagenome (GOLD analysis project Ga0105046, IMG submission 78385) | Freshwater microbial communities from Lake Fryxell liftoff mats and glacier meltwater in Antarctica - MAT-03 (megahit assembly) | ecosystem: Environmental > Aquatic > Freshwater > Ice > Liftoff...
GGAGAAAAACTGGTGCCTGGCGAAACGGAGAATATCCGCTGGTCGGCCTATGGCAATGAAGCGAATAATTTTTCAATAGAATATTCAACCAATAATGGCAGCAGTTGGACCGTCCTCAATAACAATGTTACAGCAACAAGCCGCAGTTTTGCATGGACTGTACCATCTGCTTTTGTTACAAACCAGGCATTGGTAAGGGTTAGCCGCAATGGTACTGCATTAGTGGATCAAAGCGATTTTAATTTCACTGTTTTAGGAGCCCCGGTTATAACCGCCACCAATGTTTGCGAAGGTGCCGTACTATTAAAATGGCCACCCGTTGCAAACGCAACCAGCTATGATATTTTGCAATTAAATGGTGATAGCATGCAGGTGATTGCCAACACAACCGACACGGCCTACCTGTTGAACGGCTTAGACAAAAATGTAAAAGCCTGGTTGGGCATTGCTGCAAAAAACGGCAGTTTTTCCGGAAGAAGATCGGTATCGGTTGGAATAGTTCCTAACAGCGGCCCCTGTGCGCTGGCAATTTTCAATAATGATATTAAGGTAGATAGTTTACTGGAGCCCAATACTGCAAGACAAGGTTTTGCAAACGCAGGCAATGCCATCAAAGCAGTGAAAGTTTCGATTAAAAATTTGGGATCCGTTGCAGTTGGCGGACCATTCAATATTTCTTATAGCTATGGAAGCACTGCTATTACAGAAACGATCAGCCCCGTAATTGCGGCGGGCGCCACCTATGTTTACACGTTTACCGGAGCCTACCCAGTCATACCCGGAGGCTTTAAATACAATTTCAAATCCTGGGTAAGTTTGGCTGCTGATCCAAATCATCTGAATGATACGGCATATAAAACAGTGAAGTATATTAACAATGATGCCGTTGCAACGCTGCCAATTACCGAAGGGTTTGAGGGCCTGCCTGCTGCTGATTTCAGGCTTCCGGAAATGGCCATTGGAGATAATAAGCGATTGGATTTTACAGCCAGTTCAACCAGGGGCAGGGCCAGAAGTTTTGTTAATACTGGCTTTGCCTACACAGGAACGAAGGCCATCACGCTGGACCAAACGCCCTACAATGACATCGCAACTACCGATAGCTTATTGCTCAGTTATAATCTTTTAAGCTTCACCGATAAACAACTCCGCCTTGATTTTTATTATAAAAATCATGGACAAGTTGATGCGCCAGGTAACAGGGTTTGGGTAAGGGGCAACGAAAATAATGTATGGGTAGAAGCATATAATCTTTTTGCAAACCAGGCTGCTGTGGGCTCCTGGAAACGGGCCATCATTAATGTTAATGAAGTGCTGAATAGTGCGGTGCCGGTACAAACTGTTTCACCAACCTTTCAGGTTAAAATTGGCCAGTCGGGCAAAACTTCTGCCAATAGCTCCAATGCAGTGATTGATATTGACGATGGTTATACATTTGATGACATTACGATCAATGAAGTGATGAATGATGTGGGCATAGTAAAAATAATTTCGCCTGATATCAATGGTTGCGCTTTGGGGGCAGCCAGTCCCGTTAGTATTCGGTTAAAGAATTACAATAGCAATGTGCTGAATAATATACCGGTTAGCTACCAAATAAACGGAGGGGCCATTGTTACAGAAATTATTCCATCGCTGGGGTCAGATCAATCATTGGATTATGTATTTAACCAAACAGCAAACCTATCCGCTTATGTTGATTATACGATCAATGTGTGGGTGAAATATCCGTCAGATAATTATTCAGTCAACGATAGTATTTTAAAATTCAAGCTGCATAATAGTCCGTTAGTCAGTGCTTATCCCTACCTGCAGAATTTTGAAAACAATGATGGTTTTTTTCATACAGGCGGCGTCAACACTTCGTGGCAGTGGGGTGCTCCTGCAAATGATGTTATTAGCAAAGCAGCCAGTGGCAGTAAAGCATGGGTAACCAATCTTGCCGGCAATTACAATGACAATGAAACGTCTTATTTATATTCACCTTGTTTTGATATACAGGGATTAATACAGCCGGTACTTTCTTTTAGCCACATTTTTATGATGGAGTTAAATTATGATTATAGCTGGGTGGAATATTCTGCTGATGGATTGGTATGGCAAAAACTGGGCGCTGTTGGTAGTGGTACCAATTGGTACAACGAAGCTCCGGAGATAGCATGGGGCGGGGGCAATACCAGATGGCATGTATCAAGTATCAACTTGCCTTTATCAGCAACCAATATTCGCTTTCGGTTTGTAATGAGCAGTGATGCCGGTGTTACTGAAGAAGGTATTGGTATTGATGATATCCATGTATTTGATAAGGCCGCTATTTATACCGGATTGCCGGTTACCAACATTTCGCAAGCAGTGAACAGTAATAATTGGGTGCATTTTTCATCCGGTGGCAAAAGAATTGTTTCATTGAATTCAAATGGTTCAAATCTTGGGCTTACCAGCATCCAGGTGCATCCTTATTCAGGTCAGGTACGTAGCAGTAATAACAGTTATTATCTCAATCGCAACATTGTAGTACGATCCGCTAATCCACCAACAGGTAATGTAGGGGTTCGTTTTTATTTTACCGAAGATGAAGTGCAGAACATGATCATTGCCAATAGCTGTGTTACCTGCCTAAAACCAGTGGACCCTTATGAACCCGGGATTACCCAATACAGTGGTAATGCAACCGATGAAAATGGTTTGTTATCGGATGATGTAACGGGACTGTTTCAATTTATTGCGCCTTCGGATGTGGCCATTGTGCCTTATGATAATGGCTACTACGCAGAGTTAAACGTCAATAGTTTTAGCGAGTTCTGGTTAAGCATGTCTAATATAAAACCGGCGGCAACGGGTACATGTCCGGGTGAAAATATTTTGTTCAGAGCCGCTGCTACCGGTACAATTTATCAGTGGCAGGAAGACAATGGTGCAGGTTATGTGAACATCGTGAATGGTGCCCGTTATTCAGGAAGCAACACTGCTACCTTACAACTGATCAATCTGCCAACCAGTTTTTCAGGTTATAAATATCGTTGTATAACAGACGGCTTTGGCGGCCCTGCAAATACCGTGCGCTTTACCAATCGCTGGAATGGTAACACCAGTACCAACTGGTTTGTGCCTGCCAACTGGAGTTGTGGGATAATGCCCGATCAATATACGGATGTAGTTGTTTCAGGTGTGTTAAACAATTATCCGTTGATCAACGCAAACACGGCTGTAAAAAGTATCGGTGTTTATCAGGGTGCATTGGTAACGTTGGGAAGTTCAGTTGTGTTGCAAATTAAAGGGCAATAGATGAGAACAATTTATCTTCATCTTTTGTCTGTTCTTTTATCGATTATTTTTTCGGCAAATAATATAGTTGCAAAGCCGCCAGTGTAAGCCAACATGTCGACCCATTCAAAGGAGTTGCCTATAATAATATTGGCGGCCTTCGAATGTTGAAGCCCCAATAGTTCTACGAGTTTCAGGTACTGTAAAATTTCAATGGTATATGAAAATATCAACACTCCAATCGCCGTTTTTAGCACAGGAAAATCAAAGAAGGATTTTATAAAACAATAGATTAGTATAACTACCAGTAAGTCGCCGATATAGGGTCTGATTATATTGTCATGAACGTATCCGGCAATCAATACTTCTGTGGTAAAAAGCAGTATTGTTAGAACAAGAAAGGCAGGGTTAAATTTAAACCTGTTGATCATATCGTTAATTAGAGAATGTCGTTTTTTTGTTTTGCAACTGTAAATCTAACCGTTGTGCCTTCGCCCGATTTACTTTGTATAGTCAATTGCCCGTTAATGGTATCGGTACGTTCCTGCATGCTGTTTAAACCGGGCGTTTCTTTTATTTGATCAACATCAAAACCTTTACCATTATCTGCAATGGTAAGCAGAACGTTTTCTTCAATACAGTCAATACTAATCTTTACATGGGTTGCGCAAGCATGCTCGATCACATTGGTGAGCGACTCCTGGCAAATTCTGAAAATATCAGTTTTAATCTCGTGTGATAAACTTTGTTCATCATAGTTGCTTTTGAATTCACAGGATATGGTATTTAAAATAGAAAATTCATTACAAAGCCATTCCAGTGTAGCATTTAGCCCAAAATCATCTAACATAGCAGGGCTAATTGAAAAGGAAATTCTTTGAAGTGTAGTGATAATTAATTTGGAAGCTCCCAGGGCGTGTTCAACAGCAGCTTTTGATGAGTCAGATAAAGCATTTGAATTATTCGCAATTAAGTCAACATCCATTTTTAATGCAAAAACCAGTTGTGCCAATTCCTCATGTAATTGATAGGCGAGGTATTTCTTATTCTTCTCAATGCTTTTCTTAAAATAGGTTGCTAAATTTCTAAACTTCTGGTAGCCGGCTTCTATTTCTTTTTCTGCTATTTTCCGTTCGGTAATATTTTTTGCAATAGCCAGTACTACCTCATTATTCGGAAAATAAATAGAAGTCCATTCAAGCCAGATAATATCTCCGTTTTTTTTCTGATATCGGTTGGCGAAATTATGCAGCACCTTTCCGCTTAACAATGCAGCTCTATTTTGTTGGGTAAGCTCCTTGTCTTCGTGGTAAATAAAAGATGAAATAGGCTGGTTATATAATTCCTCCTCAGAAAATCCAAGTGTTTCAATAACCGCCAGGTTTACTTTTTTTAAAAAACCATCCTTACCTGCAACACAAACCAGGTCAGGCGTTAATTCAAAAAAGCCGGAAAATTCAAATTCGGAGTTCATTGATGTGTCATAGTTTTACGCATGGATAATAATTTTAATATTGTTGGCAATACCCGAGAATGCTCTTCAATTATCTAAAAGCTAAAGCTGTTGTTTTAAATAGCAACAAACTTTTTTCAACTACAGTTGATAAAAGTTAATCAAGGATATTTAAATTGATTAATTAAAAACGTGGCTCAAGGTAGCTACTTAAAACAACAATAAATGACCCTTTGCCAAAACAAGTTGCAGATGAGTGAAAGAGATATTTGATAAATAATAACTGCCACATAAATCATTCTTTGTAAATTGTAGATTCAAATTTTTTTATGGCATTGCTACCATGGCTTACCGGAAAAGTTATCCGGATAGAAAACGAAACGATCGATACTAAAAGATTCTGGATACAGGTTCCTGAACTTGCTGTGTTTGATTTTATTCCCGGACAGTTTGTTACGCTTGATCTTCCGATTCACGAAAAGCCCAATAAGCGCTGGCGGAGTTATTCCATTGCTTCCTGGCCGGATGGCAGTAATATATTTGAGTTGATCATCGTATTGGATAAACGGGGAGCTGGTACGCCCTATCTTTTTGATGAAGTAAAAGTAGGGTCTGAAATACCAATGCGAGGGCCGCAGGGTGTTTTTACTTTAAAGCAACCACTGGACGAAGATTTAATTTTAATTTGTACCGGCACCGGCATTGCTCCTTTCAGGGGTATGATACACCATATCAAGAACAACAACATTCCGCATAACAGCATTTACCTCGTTTTTGGCTGTCGCACAAAAAGCAGCCTGCTATATTTTGAGGAAATGAAAAACCTGCAAACTAAAATTACCGGCTTCCACTATATACCAACCTTGTCACGAGAGCATTGGGAAGGGCAAACCGGCTATGTTCACTCGGTGTATGAGCTATTAACGATTGATAAGCGACCAGCTAAATTTTACCTCTGCGGCTGGAGGGGAATGATTGATGAAGCCAGAACAAAATTGACGGAAATGGGGTATGATAAAAAAATGATTCACTTTGAAATTTATGGTTAATGGTTAAACGGTCATAATTTCCCGAAGGGAAAAGCGGCCTAAAAGACTATGATTAAAATCATTTGGGCTCATGATGAGTGCAATATCCGATGGCAGGTATTGGTATTGTTATTTTTTCTAACTTGCAAGCATATTTATTTACAAGATAAATTCATTTTCTATGGGTTCAACTTCGATGATTGTTTTGATTTGTGCAGCCTTGACCTTTTCTACTATTGCAATTTTAATTGCTAAAGTTGTAACCAAATACACCACCAATCCTCAAAAGGGGCAGCCCTACGAATGTGGTATTCCCACACATGGTAAAACATGGACCCAGTTAAATGTGGGCTATTATTTATTCGCCCTTATCTTTTTAATTTTTGATGTAGAACTGGTATTCTTATTTCCCTGGGCAGTAGTAGCAAAAAAAGTTGGCTGGATGGCACTGGTGGAAATTGTGATTTTCTTTTTTATATTGTTTATGGGTTTTTTATATGCACATAAAAAAGGGGCGTTGAAGTGGATGTAAAAGCCCCCCCGCCCCCCAAGGGGGGATAAAATACAAGCCCCCTGACCCCCTGAAGGTGGAATGAAATGCAGCTTACGCTGAATTGTTTTTAGTACTAAATCGCACTACGAAAAATAAAAATTGAACGTTTTAAAATATGAATAACAATTCAAATAATTTAGAGGCTTCTTCAATCCCCCCTTCGGGGGGTGAGGGGGCTGCTCCTTCGGCTGGGGGTGCTGTAGTAGGGGATTCCACTTTTCCCGGCCAAATACAGGAAACCCCCGGAGGTGGAATTGTACTGAGTAAGCTGGATGATGTGATCAACTGGGCACGTTCCAATTCTTTGTGGCCACTCACTTTTGCTACCAGTTGCTGCGGTATTGAATACATGGCGGTAGCAGGTGCCAAATACGACTTTTCGAGATTTGGATTTGAAGTAGCAAGAGCCTCGCCGCGGCAGGCAGATGTAATCATAATTGCTGGCACCATCGTTAATAAAATGGCACCGGTTTTAAAGAGATTATACGACCAGATGGGTGATCCTAAATATGTAATTGCAATGGGTGCTTGCGCCATCAGCGGCGGCCCGTTTTTCTACAATACTTATTCCGTAGTAAAAGGTGCCGATCATGTGATACCGGTTGACGTGTATGTTGCCGGTTGTCCGCCAAGACCAGAAGCGCTTTTACATGCCTTGATTAGTTTGCAGGAAAAGATTAAAATGGGATTAACTAGAGAACAGATAAAAGAAGGTTTGTAGAATTTAATAAAGCAAACGGGTTAAATAGAAGTAGATAAGATAAAAGGGATATTCAATATCCATTGTCCGAAAGTTAAATTATGACCAACGAAGAACTAAAAGAAAAGATTACGGAACTGTTGCCACAGGCCAGTTTTGATGAAGCAGGGCAATGGCTCACCATCAATGTTGAACCTACAGATTGGCGACCATTGGCAGAACAACTTCGCCAGGATGAATCCTTATTTTTTGATTTTGTTTTTTGTCTCACCTGTATTGATTGGAAGACACATCTTACCATGGTGTATCATTTAGATTCTACCAAATTCCGTCACAATATCGTTGTTAAATCAAAGTTGCCGGTAGATGATCCTGCAATCGATACCATTAGTGATATCTGGCAAACGGCCAATTTTCATGAAAGAGAAGTGTATGAAATGTTTGGGGTGAATTTTATCAATCATCCGGATTTAAGGTTATTGATTTTACCAGATGGTTGGGAAGGAAAGAATCCACTGTTAAAGAATTTTGAAGACCCGATTAATATGATTAGATTATAGGGCAGCCCCCGGCCCCTAAAGGGGAGAAAGGGAAACCCCCATCCCCTAAAGGGGAGTAAGGCAGGGGCTGTATAATTTAAACAGTATTTAAATATTTAAGCGATTTTTTAATATTAAAATAATAATCCCCCTTTAGGGGATAGGGGCAATATGGTTGAAGAAATAGGAAGAACAGCAGAAGGCGATATCATCATCAATGTAGGGCCGCAGCATCCTGCCACGCATGGCGTGTTGCACCTGGTGATTACCATCAATGGGGAAACCGTTAAAAAAGTGGAACCTCATTTGGGATTCATTCATCGCTCTATTGAAAAAATGAGCGAAAGCCTTACCTATCGCCAGTTTATCTATGTTACCAGCAGGATGGATTACTTGTCTTCTCATATTAACAACCACGCTTGTGCGCTTTGCGTAGAAAAAGGGTTGCAGGTAGAAGTGCCTGCCCGTGCACAGGTTATCCGTGTATTGATGGATGAGCTTACCAGGATTGCTTCGCATGAATTGTGGTGGGGTGCAATGGCAATGGATCTGGGTGCATTCACACCGTTCTTTCACGCCTTTAGGGAAAGAGAAAAGATCAACGATATTATGGAAGATACCTGTGGTGCCAGGCTTACCATGAACTACATGGTACCAGGCGGTGTAATGCAGGATATTCATCCCGACTTTCAAAAAAAGGTAAAAGAATTTATAACACTTTTTAAATTAAAAATTGGCGAGTATGATGAACTGGTGACAGGCAATATCATCTTCCAAAACCGGATGAAAGGGGTAGGTTATTTATCTGCCGAAGATGCCATTTCTTTCGGAGTAACCGGACCACCTTTAAGGGGTAGCGGTATTTCATGTGACGTTCGCAAAACTTATCCATACGAAATTTACGACAAGCTGGAGTTTGATGAAATACTGGAAACTGCAGGCGATTCATTTGCCAGATATATGGTGCGGATACGGGAAATGAGTCAATCGATTAGAATCATAGAACAACTAATTGATAATATTCCGGAAGGTGATTTTCAGGCAAAAACAAAGGCCGTTTTGAAATTACCCAAAGGAGATTTTTACCAACGGGTAGAAACGGCAAGAGGAGAGTTTGGCGTGTACATCGTAAGCGAAGGCGGCACTACACCTTATAGAATTAAGTATCGCTCACCAGGATTTTCCAATCTGTCTGCAATTGATCACATGGCAAGAGGCAGCAAGTTGGGCGATCTTGTAGCCATGATGGGGACATTGGATTTGGTGATACCGGATATTGACAGGTAGAGTAGCCCCTGACCCCTGAAGGGGGAATAAGATGGATTGCATTCTAAATTGATAAAACTGTTTAATATAAATAGTAGAAAGCCCATAACTTTTATGATAATGAAAAACACTTCAAAATATTCGGCAACTTCTTTAATTCCCCCTTCGGGGGGTGGGGGGGCTTTATGTTAAGCTTTTCTTCTATATCGCAAATAATAGATACCTGGTTAAGGGGCATCTTTAATCCTACGTGGACATTGGTCATTGAAATGGTGATTGTTGGTGTTTGCGTAATTGGCTTGTTTGCTGCATTGGGCCTGGTGTTGGTATTGATGGAAAGAAGGGTGGCTGCATGGATCCAGATTCGGCTTGGGCCAAACAGAGTGGGTCCGGGTGGAATGTTGCAATCCTTGGCTGATACCGTAAAGCTCCTGGTGAAGGAAGGGATGACACCCGATGGTTCTGATAAATTCTTATTCAATCTGGCACCTTTTATAGCAATGATGGTGGCTATGTTATTGATGGCACCGATCGCTTTTGCAAGCAACTTTCAAATGTGGGATATGAATATCGGGGTGTTGTATATCTCGGCTATTTCTTCCATGATGGTGATTAGTATTTTAATGGCAGGCTGGGCCAGTAACAATAAATATTCGTTGATGGGTGCCATGCGAAGTGGCGCACAAATCGTGAGTTACGAGTTGTCAGCCGGTTTGTCGATTTTAACCATTGTCGTTTTATCTGGTTCGTTGAATCTGAATGAAATCATTCAATCGCAGGCCGATGGCTGGTGGATTTTTAAGGGGCATATTCCGGTGATCATTGCCTTTGTAATTTTCATCATTGCCGTAACAGCAGAAACCAACCGGGCACCGTTTGATTTGGCAGAAGCTGAATCCGAATTGACTGCCGGTTTTCACACAGAATATTCAGGGATGAAATTCGCCTTGTTCTTTTTAGCAGAATATATTAATGTGTTTATTGTTTGCGCCATTGGTGCCACTTTATTCCTCGGCGGATGGATGCCTTTTCATATCGGGCATTGGGAATCGTTCAATCATATCATGGATTACATTCCTTCGAGCATTTGGTTTTTTGGTAAAACATTTTTCCTGATTTTTTTAATCATGTGGTTCAGGTGGACGTTCCCAAGATTGCGTATTGACCAATTGCTAAACCTGGAGTGGAAATATTTATTGCCCATTAGTATGTTCAATATTTTATTGGTTACGTTGATTGCAATAATGGGGTGGCATTTTTAAAAGCCCCCGGCCCCTGAAGGGGAGAAAAGGCAGTAGCTATTACATTGAAGTAGTAATAAAAGATGTTGGATATTTTAAATTTAAAACAGGCACTTAAAATAATGAGTAGCAATTCAAATTATAAAGACGCTTCTTCAATCCCTCCTTCGGGGGGTGGGGGGGCTTCTTCTTCGGGAGGGCAGAGGGCTCCTTTTATTATCACCTATCTCAAAGACATTTTCTTTGGAGTAAAATCACTGCTGGTTGGGCTCAAACGTACACTGTATTATTTTACACATCACAAAGAAATTATAACCGAGCAATACCCGGATAATAGGGATACGCTTGTGTTAGCCGAAAGATTTAAGGGGGAAGTGGTGATGACACATGATGCCAATAATGAACATGCCTGCACGGGTTGTACCGCTTGTGAATTGGCTTGTCCGAATGCAACGATTAAAATCATTACCAAATTTGATATTTCACCGGAAGGGAAAAAGAAAAAGGCGATTGACAAATTTGTATATCACCTTGAGTTGTGTACGATGTGTAATTTATGTATAGTAGCCTGCCCAACCGATGCAATTAAAATGGCGCAGACTTTTGAACACAGCGTTTACAACCGGGCCGACTTAACAAAAACATTGAATAACCCGGGATCGAAA